>Ga0315282_10002433_pt1 | contig 34337 bp, 19 predicted proteins | sample YL17G07_20_MG_FD_203693 | JGI IMG/M metagenome (GOLD analysis project Ga0315282, IMG submission 203693) | Sediment microbial communities from Yellowstone Lake, YNP, Wyoming, USA - YL17G07_20 | ecosystem: Environmental > Aquatic > Freshwater > Lake > Sediment | place: USA: Wyoming | collected...
TAGTTCGGGCATTTGCGTTATCCTTTTTTTGAGTGTTATGTCTTTCATTAGGATAACGTATAATGCCCTTAAATGGTTAAAGTTTGGAAAGGCTAATTTATTACCCGATTAATTTTTCAAACTCCATAATAGAATAATAAATTTTTTGAGCGGGAATAGCTCAGTTGGTAGAGCACTAGCTTGCCAAGCTAGTTGTCGCGGGTTCGAGCCCCGTTTCCCGCTCCATTTTTTAGATGGCGGCGTAGCCAAACGGTAAGGCGGTGGTCTGCAAAACCACTATTAACCGGTCCGACTCCGGTCGCCGCCTCCAATTATTAAAGGATGAAGGATGAAGGATGATTTTTTTACTTCATCCCTCCGCCTTCATCCTTCCTAATGTGGGCGGTTAGCTCAGTTGGTTAGAGTGCTTGCTTGACATGCAAGAGGTCATTGGTTCGACTCCATTACCGCCCACCATTTTTAGCCTTTGAGCCATTTTTCTGGCTCTAATTTTTTATCTAAAACTATAATGCAAAATATTAATCTCGCCAATACCTTGCGATTCATCGCTTTCTTCACTACTACCCCCGTAAGGGGGGAAGATAGAACACTGCCATCATCATTATTTTCACTACTTGTTTCTTAGATTATCGCCCATTCTTTAGTTTCTTCCTATATAAGAAACAATCGCCTAACCAATAGTTATGGGTTTAGTTTAAAAAGTAATTATACTTAGAAACTATGACATACAAAGCAGAAGGATATAAATAAAATGGCTGAAGTTATCGTTGAATTATCAGATGGATCGCAAAGAAAGTTTCCTGTCAGTACAACATTGCAGGAAGTTATATCATCAATAGACGGTACTGATGCTAAACGTGCAATTGCCGTCAAGTTAAATGGCGAATTGGTTGATTTCACTACAAAGATCGAGCGTGACAGCAAAGTTGAGATCATAACTTTTGACAGCGATGAAGGAAAAGAAATCTATTGGCACAGCACTTCACACATCATGGCTAGCGCGGTTAAGATGCTATTTCCAGATGCCAAGCTTGCCATAGGTCCTGCCATTAGTGAAGGATTCTATTACGATTTTGATGTTGATGAACCATTCGTGCCTGAGGATCTTGAGCGCATCGAGGAAAAAATGCGCAAAATTGTAGAAGCAAACCTTCCATTTTTCCGCAGTGAAATAACTAAATTGGATGCTGTTCAGTTGTTTACAGAGCTTGATGAGAAATATAAACTAGAACTCCTTGAAGGTATAACTGATGAGACTGTTACAGTGTACCGTCATGGAAATTTTGTAGATTTGTGCAGAGGACCTCACCTTCCCAATACAGGCAAAGTTAAGGCATTTAAGCTTCTTAGCATTGCCGGTGCATATTGGCACGGTGATGAGAAAAATAAAATGCTTCAGCGCATCTATGGGATAGCTTTTGAAACTCAAAAGGAACTTGATGACTATCTCCACAGAATCGAGGAAGCACAGAAAAGAGATCACAGAAAACTCGGTAAAGAGCTTGATCTATTCAGTCTGCATGAGCAAGAAGCCGGACCCGGATTGGTATACTGGCATCCCAAAGGTGCAACTGTTCGTAGAATAATAGAGGATTTCTGGAAGGATGAACACGTATATCGCGGCTATGAAATTGTGATTACTCCTCACATTGCAAAATCTGATCTATGGAACACTTCCGGGCATTATAGCTTTTTCCGTGAAAATATGTTCGTGCTTGAGGTTGAAGATCAGGAATATGTTCTCAAACCAATGAACTGCCCAGGTCACATTCTGATCTATCAGACAAAGATGCGCAGTTATCGTGACCTTCCCATCAGGTACGCTGAACTCGGTACAGTTTATCGCTACGAAAGGTCTGGTACGTTATTAGGTATGCTTCGTGTACGTGGATTTACTCAGGATGATGCACACATCTTCTGCACACCTGAACAGGCGCCGGATGAGATACTTGCGACGCTTGATCTTGCACAGTTCATGCTCGGAACATTCGGCTACGAAAACTTCCAGATTGCACTCAGCGTTCGAGACCCGCTGCACAAAGATCAGTATCTTGGAACTGACGAGATGTGGGAACTTGCAGAATCTGCCCTTGCTGATGCGCTAAAAGCCAAGGGATTGTCATTTACTCGCATGGAGGGCGAAGCGGTGTTTTACGGACCTAAGATTGACATTAAATTACTTGACGCTCTAGGAAGGCCATGGCAGGGGCCGACAATTCAGTTTGACTTTAATGAGCCTAAGAATTTTGATGTTACATATATAGGGCAGGATGGTCAGCCTCATCGGGTAATAATGATACACCGCGTTGTTCTTGGTGCTATAGAGCGATTCTTCGGCGGTTTGATCGAACATTACGCTGGTGCTTTCCCTGTGTGGCTTGCGCCTGTTCAGGTTAAAATCCTTCCCGTTACAAGCGACCTGAATGATTATGCAACACACTTAAAAGACGAAATGACTAAGCATAAACTGAGAGTTGAAGCTGATCTGCGAAGCGAAAAGCTTGGTTTCAAGATCAGGGAGGCACAGCTTGAGAAAGTCCCATACATGCTCATCGTTGGAAAACGTGAAGAAGAGGGGAATACCGCATCTGTCAGGCTTAGAAGCGGTGAAGACCTTGGTCCAATGCCGATTCAAAGTGTCATTGACAGAATAAAGGCGGAAGTTGATCAAAAGAAATAAACATGAGGAATTAACACACCCCCCAGACCCTCTCAATAGGGGAGTTTGAGCCAATTACACTCTTGAAAGGGGTCGGGGGGTAACGGCACACTCCAAAATATTAAGCCTCGCAGAGATAGCGGGGCTGTTTTTTTTATTATGGAACAAAATAACTCTGATTCAAGTAGCCTTAAAGGTAGAAAGCTGATCCTTCGTGCATTCAGATACAGAAATTATCGCCTATTTTTTACCGGTCAGGGTATATCGCTAATCGGTACGTGGATGCAGAGAATAGCTATGAGTTGGCTAATTTATCGCCTAACTGGTTCGCCTTTTCTTCTTGGTCTGGTTGGTTTCACTGGTCAAATACCTACCCTTATTATTGCGCCTTATGCCGGGGTTATAGCAGATAGACTGAATCGCCTTCGCATAATAATCATCACGCAGATTTTGTCTATGTTACAGGCTTTAGCCCTGTCAATCCTCGTTCTTACGCATACCATACAGATATGGCACATAATATTGCTGAGTATATTTCTAGGCATCGTCTCAGCTTTTGATATTCCTACCCGACAATCCTTTATAGTTGAAATGGTTGAGGATAAAAAGGATCTTGGTAACGCAATTGCGTTAAACTCCTTTATGTTTAACAGTGCAAGATTGATCGGACCTTCAGTTGGAGGTATACTGATCGCCGCTGTTGGCGACGGAATATGCTTCCTTCTTAATGCGATAAGCTATATTGCAGTTATAATTGCCCTTTTTGCAATGAGGGTCAAGCCACGGCAAAAATCAGTATTAAAAAAGCGCACTTGGCATGAGTTAAAAGAGGGTGCCGCTTATGCGTTTGGCTTTCGCCCAATTAGAAATATATTGCTTCTCCTCGCTTTAATAAGTCTGGTAGGTATGCCATATACTATTCTTATGCCTGTTTTTGCCAAGGACATTCTCGGAGGAGGTCCGCATACTCTTGGATTTCTCATGGCAGGAGTGGGCTTTGGTGCTTTAAGCGGGGCAATTTTCCTTGCGCCACGAAAAAGTGCAGAAGGTCTTGAGAGAATAATACCTATTGCTTCTGTAATTTTCGGCATTGGATTGATTACGTTCTCTTTATCTCGAACATTCTTGGCTTCATTGATCCTTATAGCTGTGAGCGGATTTGGAATGATGGTGCAGAATGCTTCATGCAACACACTTATACAGACCATTGTTGATGATGATAAGCGTGGGCGTGTGATGAGTTTTTATTCAATGGCATTTATGGGAACTGCGCCGTTTGGAAGCCTGATAGCGGGTAGTTTAGCCAGCAGGATAGGCGCTCCAAACACACTGATACTCGGTGGTATTGCTTGCATACTCGGCGCCATTGCCTTTACCCGCCAGCTTCCTAAGATGCATAGCAAACTAAATCAAACATAGCAAGCTACTATAAACCCAAAAGATAATTTGGTGAACCACTACTAAAATGGATTACCAAAAGCTATATCTGGCAGATAGTTCCTCTTTCCATCTCCATGTATCGGATAACCATAATCAAGCCTGATAGGACCAATTGGAGTGTTGATTCTCAGACCAAGCCCTACCGATGATCTCATAGTGTTGACGCTAATCTCTGACGTTCTATGATAAATCTGACCGGAATCAAAAAATATGGCGGCGCCAAAAGATTTATATACCGGGAATCTGATTTCAAGGCTTCCATTAAGCAATATGCCTCCTATATCTGTCGTAGCCCATTTGTAGCCTCTAGGGGTCTGGTAATCCCTCATTCTGAAAAGTTCTGGGACCAGGGCGCGCTCACCGTTCCCCAATCCCCATGCACGTCCGGCTCTAGCCCCTAAAGCCATTACAACATTTCCAAAAAGACGTTGATAGAACATAGCATTTCCTGAAAGCTTGGTGAAAGTTTCAACTCCACGTAATACCGGATTTGCATATTCCAGTGATAATCCCTCTGATGTGCCTTTTTTGGGATTGAGGAGATTGTCACGTCCATCTCGTTGGAAATTTGCTTCAAGCCTTCCGATCTTGGTTGCTCCTTTATTCCCATTTAGAGTATAATTGAGGATATCGTATCTATAGTCCAGCTTAAACGTATTTGTAGTGCGGAATCTCCAGCTTATACCTGCTGTAAGTCCTTTGCGTACTTCATTATATCCCGTTTCTGAGATTTCGGAATATGGGTAGATGTCTATAAGTCCAATAGCGTCTTGACCCAGTACCCTTGAAAACATTTTTGGTTCGTCATATTCAGCTTCAACTCTCTTGCCCTGAGTTCCGATCTGGGCATTTCCGCTAAGTTTTCGTGCTGTCCCAAAAAGGTTAATATCGCTCGCTTGTATACCACCCTGTAAACCGTCTGCTGAAGTGTACCCGGTATGCAGGTTTACTGATCGGGCATCTCTCTCTTTTACATTGACAACAAGACTGTATAGATCATCGGAATCGCCAACGGGCTTCGCATCAGTTTTAACGCTTTCGAATAACCCAAGATCACGAATTCTTTGGGCGCTTCTCTCTAACTCGGAGAAACTAAAAATTTTGTCTTTTATAAGTGTTTTTGATATCTCCTTTTCTATAATTCGTTTCCTTGTCCTTTTATTACCAGTTATCTCAATCTCTCCGTCAAGCTTGATCTGCTTCCCCGGTGTGATTTTATATGTTATAGTCGCTTCTGTTTGATCTTTACTGAACGACCTGATAGGCTCGATTTCAGCGAGATAACCTTTGTCAGCGTAACGCAGACTAAGGTACGACCTATCAGCAACTAGATCATATTCTCGGAATGGTTTTGGGGGATCAACTTTATAGTGGGATATGGAATCTTTCTCGGTAATATCTTGAGGGTTAAATTCTGATATGACGTTAAGATGTGAAAAAACTTCTTCGGGTTTCAAGACTCCATCAAGGTTGCCTTCTAACGTCACTTCTTTGACAAAAGTTCTGGGACCCTCGTCTATCGTAATCGTGATGTCAATACGACCCTTTTTGGGAACAGTGGTTCTTGCCTCATTAATTACAGAGGTTGTATAGCCGTTATCCTCGTAGAATGCCTGTACAGCTTTAATATCCTGCGCAAAAACATCCTCGTCAAGTATGCCAGTGGGAAAATATTTCTTCAACAGCCAAAAAGACATCAGACTCTTTTTACGGGTAAGCATTTGCTTTCTGATCTGATCTGGATCCATTTCTAGCTTTTTGCCTTCAGGTGCGACTATCGCTATTGGTTTTATGATTCGCATCTGCCTGTTCTCTTTAATATTGAATACTATCGGGATAAATTCAGTTGTTACCTTGATCCATTCAATAGCCACACTCGCTTTGGGTATATCCACAGACTCAAGTCTGAGACCCTTAATAGTATTTGACCACCTTTTATTCTTGTATGTAGGTATCTCGTAGTCGTGAAATTGGTTATCTATAATAACCTGAAATTGCTGGCTTCTCTTCTGGTTCCATTTCTTTGATTTATTGGTTGTCCAGTATAATCTTCCGATAGAACGTGTAGTGGTATCTGCGTTGCTATCTGAACTTATCTTCATTCTGACCTGAGCCTTTGGGTAAATCTTCGTATCTATATCAACAGCAGTTTCTATACCTGATGTTTCTGGAATCTTTAGTAATCCGCCTGAAACCTCAATAGGTTTAGACTTGTCTAACGTCTGCCAACCCTCAGCGTTCCCGTCAGTGTTAAAATTCCAGACTATATCTTTCAGGATATTATAGCTAACCTCTACAAGATAATATCCTCTTGATTTATAAAGCCTTTCTATATCATCACGACTTCTGCGGATCACCGATTCGGTTACAGATCGCATTCTCTGGAGGGCGATTGCGCTTTTGATCTCATCATCTTTGATATTTCCATTTCCATTAATTTTTACATATATCCTTCTGCCTTGATCAATTTCAATAAGGATAACAACTGACCCATTTTTCAATTCATCAGGGGTTATACCTTGAGCGATGAAGTGTCTCCCTTTTCCATCGTATTGCTTGATAGTTTCGGGATCAGATAAGGCTTCTGCGCTTTTTACTTTTGCAGTCAGGTATTCTCTTTGTCTGTATACTTCCTCCACTCGTTTGGCATCTAAATCAAGAATTTTCTGCCCTTTATATGTCCATCCTAGCTTAATCTCTTTCATTGCCCTGAGAAGAGTTCTGGATTCGACAACAGCTTCGTTGGTTCCTGTAAGTATTATTTCTGTTATAATTGGCTGTCCACCTTCTGTTATGTTGAAGGTAATGTCTACATCTTTTGTTTTATTGTCAATATTTGTGGAAAATGAAACGCTAGTATTAAAGTATCCGTATAACTTATACAGATCACGAATAGAATTCACGTCAGCCTTTGCCAGCGATTCATTGAATTCCTGTTCGGGTCTTAGCTTTAGTACTTCGATTATATCATCTCTCACAATTTTCTTGTTTCCCATCAGTATTATGTCTCTGGTTTTCATCTGATTGATGAGAATAAACGTGAGAGCAATCCCATTTTCTTTGGGTTGGACGTCAGCTTTAACCTCAGAGAACCCGCCTACGGAGTAGATATTTTCAATACTTTTTCTTATCAGAGAGCGAGAATAAAGATTGCCTATCTGGATAACGGTTGCAGAACGGACTTTATCCAGTGAAAAATCACCATCACACTTGTATTGCACATCAACGACGGTTAAATCTTGCCATTGTCTCCATTGGTCTGAAATAGTGTTTTCTTGTGCATAGCATACGGATACGAAGACACAAATGCTTGCTATTATGCAACCAAGCATGGTGGCGAACCAATATCTACATTTATTTTTTATAACAATTTTAGAGCCATCAACTAATTTCTTGAACATCATTTTGATATTTCTTAGTACATTGGACATGGTTCACAATCAAGGCAACACATTCTAATCAGAAAATTAACCACAGATGAACACAGATACACACAGATTTGAGAAGATAATAGGATGCTACTGATCACTGATTACTATCTTGTATTATGAATTCTGTATCTTTTCTTCTATCCGTGTTCATCTGTGTTTATCTGTGGTTTCATGTTGCAGAATAAGGTTGCACTGCCTTCCCTATATTCTCCGCAATAGACTGTCCTGTTTATCATGCCGTGTGCGTATATGCCAACTTGAATCGGGTCATCTATCTTCATGGTTAGCTTTCCGCAGGTGAGCCAATTAACGCCGTCAGTGCTGACATAGGCGGAGAAAATGTCTCCTGAACGCTCTAATCTAAGATAGACCTTTTCGTCATTCTCATCTATCGTGTTGGGTCTTTTTCCTCATTCTAATTTACCACTTAATAACTCTAAAGGAGTTTTTCTTCCTCGATGGGTTCGATCAAAGTCATAATCAAAACTTACAATCTTCACCTACCCGCCAATCTGCGACTTTATGCTGAAGTTCAACTGAAGTGTATTGGTCTTTTAATTCTTTTAATGTACCAGCCCAATTAAAGGTTGGCTTCTTTTTCAATCGTTTTGCTCTTTTTTCTTTCAAAAAATCTATGAAGTCTTCAATTTCTTGTTGATCTTCAAGAGATAATTCTCCGATCTTTTCAATAAGCGTTTTCATTACAATTAACACCACCTTTTTATAACTGTCTCATATCAACATTCGTTACCTACCAACCGATATGAGAAGGTTTTATATTTTATAGGGCAATCTGCTAGATTACCATTTTTTTGCAAACTAGCAGCTTGCTCTACTTATAAATGCGAAATTCCCTGAAAATAGTTGCGGAACCTTCCCTGTATTCCCCGCAATAGACTGTCCTGTTTATCATGCCCTGTGCGTATATGCCAACTTGAATCGGGTCATCTAGCGACATGGTTAGCTTTCCACAAGTGAGCCAATTTATGCCGTCAGCGCTGACATAAGCGGAGAAAATGTCTCCTGAACGCTCCAATCTAAGATAGATATTTTCGTCATTTTCGTCTGGAAGATAACCACGCCCTGTCATTAATTGCTTTTTATTGAGATAACCAAAAAACTGAAATCCGTATCTATCACTATCACCCTTACAAAAACATAAGTAGTTGCCTTCGTCTTTCCAGATCAGCAATCCACCAAGCTGTGGTTTGTCTTCTAGTAGAACAGGCTGACAGCCTGTTTTACCGAAGATACAGACCTGAACTGCAAAATCGCCTGTAACCTCTCGAATAAATCTTGGGGCGCTTAGATTTTGACCAGACAGGTTACGACCATTGACTGCGGAGATTTCTAAACCTTTATGACCTTTATCAGTTGCCACAATCCTATAGGAGCAATCGTCAAGCGGGTTAAGCCAACTCCATGATGAATCTAATGGATCATTATCAAGATCGTCAATGAAGGCAAGGTCAGAATATTCATCTGATACTGGCGCAGGCTCAAGATACCATTGTTGTAAAGGCAACTCTTTCACTGATTCTGCGTGTTTCTCTCTGTATGATTTGCAGAAATCTAGGAATTCGTTGCGTTTATTAAGGCTTCTATAAACGTATTCCAGCCCATCCAGAGTATTGAGTAATCTGATTTGTGTATAATCGTTTTTGAACTCAAACACTCTATCTGCATACTCATAAAAGATTTTGATTGCCTGATTATAATCGCCTTTTTTCATATAGGCATACCCAAGCCAGAATTGCGACCATGCAACTAATACAGGACTTGCGAAGGTTTTACGTACCTCAAGAGCCTTTTGGCGATGGGATATTGCGTCATCATATTTGCGTTGATACATGAATATTTCAGCTACCCAACTATGAGCAGTTGCTATATCTCTTGGATTTCCTATCCTTTCTATCGTATCCAAAAAAGTGCGCGATAATTCCTCTGCTTCTTTAATATTTCCTAACACAAACATTATGGATGTCAACATCCAATACGACCAACTTGTGAACTTCTCGTCTCCTATACTTTTGAAAGTGTTAAGGCTTTTTAAGGAAAATGATAGGGCATTTCTATAGTCACCCTTTGATTGAAATATATAAAATTGATAATGATAAGCACTGCCCAACGCCCTTTGATCCCCAAATCTTTCAGCGCGACTCTCAAGTTCCTTTGACCATTCCCAGGCAGATTCAAGATCGTTATCGTGCTCCGCGACTAACTCGATGATATAGGCATACGAATGTCTGAGTTCCGGGCAGTAGTCAATATTCCTTATCAACTCCATATTTCTGTGGGTATATTCACGCCACTCTTTATATTCTCCTTTATTGCCATGTCCTATAGCGATCCTGGAGTTCATCAGCACAGCCTCCAGACATTCTGTATCGTCTCCAAGTAGCTTTAGACCTTCCTCTCCATATCTGATTATATCATCATATCTGCTCTGCCAAAACAAAGTTTCAGAAACCCAATAATAGAGCATCGCCAGTTGACGAGGTGGAAGCTTCATCGCAGTTGCTAATGCGATAGCCCTGGTGAAAAAGTCTTCAGCTTCTTTGACCTTCCCTATCCCGAAAAGCACTTCACCTAAACCGCACAGAGCTTTCAGTTTCCAATCATCACGATCAATTTTATGCTTCTCTAGCGTATCAAGCACACTTTGATAATAGGATATGGCTGTATCATTGGCGTAGTTGCGCTTCGCCTTCTCACCAGCTTTGAGAATATACTCAATTGCCTTTTCTGGATCATCACTCCTTGAGTAATGATGCGCCAACTCGTCATAGTAATCCTCTAATCGCTCTTGATATAGCTTCTCTATACCCAAAGCGACCTGATGATGAAACGCCCTTCTACCACGCTCAAGGATGCCCTGATAAGTCGCTTCCTGTGTGAAGGCATGTTTGAAGGCATACTCCAATTCTGGAACTGCCCGTTCTTCATAGACCAAATCACGTTCCTCAAAATCGTTCAAGTAGCCATCTAGCTTATTCTCATAAGCGGTCAGATGATCAAGTAGGCGATACTTGAATAGACGCCCAATGACTGACGCACATTGAAGGACATATCTAGCCTCTTCTTTCAACCTGTCCACTCTTGATAAGACTACGCTTTGGATAGTGTCCGGGACGTTTATCTCCTTTATCTCTGCACGAGCCTTCCATCTATCCGCTTCCTGATATACCATACCTTGCTCTATCAGAGAGCGTATAATCTCCTCAATGAAGAACGGATTACCCTCCGACTTTTGGAGTATCGTATCCCTCACTGATTCTGGAAGATCGTCTATGGAAAGCAAGTCCTCTACCAACTGCCGACTTTGTAGTCTGGATAGCGGTTTAAGCGTTATCTCTGTATATTTATCAAAGCATTTCCTCTGCGCCTGATCGCTTAGGTGCATCGTCCTGCTTTCTTTTTCTGGACGATAGACGCATACCAACATCAATGGAATATGCGATAACTCGTCCATCAGGTAGGATACAAGGTCAATGGATAGATCATCTGCCCAATGCAAATCCTCTAGTATCAGTAGCAATGGCTGTTTCCTTGCCATCTCTGCGAACATATCCTTGAGTTGCATCAACGTCTGATGGCGTATCTGCTCCGGAGTAGCAAATTTCAGTTTGCTATCAAGATTATTTCCGAATTTTATTGATAAAAGATTTCCCAAGAATGGCAGTGTTTCATCTGCGCTGTTTGGAAACAACTGTTTTGTTTGATCTGTCACTTTTTGAGCGATGGCAGGCATATCATCACTTTCACTAAGGTTGAAGTATGTCCTTAGAATGTCTATGAATGGCAGGTAGCTTATGGGTTGACCGATAGAAAGACAGCGACCTTCTAGTATAAGGTTATCACACACCCCTTTATCCCCTCTCAAGAGAGGAGAATCACAACCCCCTGTATCCCCCTTTGTTAAGGGGGAATTGATCGGAGTTCCCTTTGTTAAGGGGGAATCCGCCAAACTCCCCTCTTGAGAGGGGTGCAGGGGTGTGTTAGAGGAATTGGAGATGTATTTATTAGTGATATATGATCTTAATTCACTTACTAATCTTGACTTGCCAATACCCGCTTCTCCAATAATTGAAACCACCTGACCATGACCGCTAATCCACTCATCAACTGCGTCCTTGACCATTACGAATTCATGCTCTCTGCCGATCATCCTCGCTCGCAAGCCCTCAATTCCCCTTAGCTTTTCTGGACGTGATTTAGCTTGCTGGACAGAATACGCCTTTACGGGTTCATCAAAGCCTTTCAGCTTGATAGATGGGATAACGTCAAAGTCAAAGGCACGCCTTGTCAGACGATAGGTGCCTGTGCCGACCAATATCTGATCTGATTCTGCGGATTCCTGAAGCCTTTTGGCTAGATTGACGTCTGTGCCGTAGGCTGTATATTCGCTGTGGAGTTGCGTCTGTATCTCACCGACGGTCATCATGGCAGTATTAATGCCGATAGAAACCTGTAATCCCTGATCTTTCATGGCTTGGCGCATCTTGATTGCGGAGAGAATAGCACGTTCAGCGTCATTTTCGTGCATTATCGGCGCACCGAACAAAGCAAGCAGACCATCACCACGAAATCCGCTTATACTGCCTTCGTAATCCGCAACGATGCTGACTAATTGCTTAAAGCAATCCTGCACCATCTGGAAAATGCTTTCGGAAGACATACTTGCGGACAAGGGAGTAAAGCCCGAAATGTCAGCAAATAATGCGGTTATAGGACGATTCTGCCCGCCTGATTGCTGCTCTGCGGAGAGATATTTTTGTGCCAAAGCCTCTGGTATAAGGCTTTTCAACTGTGAGTGCATATCCTCTAATTTTGGGATAATCGTTTCTTGGGTAAGATTATTTTGGGCAATGTTATTTTGGGCAACCGCAAGGGTTGCCCCTACGAGTTTATTACCGCATTTCATGCAGAATTCCGCTTCCTCTGGATATTCCGCACCGCACTTGGGACATTTCCTCTCCAGCTTTGTTCCGCATTTCATACAGAAAAGGGCTTCTTTCGGATTTTTGGTACGACATTTCGGACATTCCATTTGCTTTTTCCCTTAAAATATTGGTCACGGTGCGATGTGACCTTACAAATATTATATTGGCTCTTGTTCCGTGACCCAATTCACCGACTAAAGCATTATTTTCCATCTTCAATCTCTGCCAAAGCTCTTTGTATCTTCTCCAACCAATCTTTCAATTCATTGCTATTTCCGCAGAGTTCCAGAGCTTTCAAATAACTTTCTTTAGCTTTCTCTGGCTGTCGGAGATTGTTTTGATAAAACTGACCAAGGTGATAGAAAGCCTCAATAGCCATCTGACTATTAGAATACTTACCTGCCACATACTTGTAATCTTCAATAATTTTAGATTGAAGGTCAGCGATTATCTTATCCTGATGTAACATGATATATTCCAGCTTTTCCTCTCTTGTCTTTGGAAGCTTTATAGGGACCTCTGTATGCCCACTTCCAAGAGGATATTGCATTGCTATCTCCTCATACAACCCGATTGCTCGATCGTAATCTCCTTTGATCCTGTAACAATCAGCTAAATATTCCATAGCATTCATTCTGTATATACTGTATATATTTTCTCTTTGTGCTGATGCTGTTTCCAGATACATTATTGCCTGATTATAATCACCTAGTTTAAAGTAAGATGCTCCTTTCAGAAAATCAATATCTGCATAAGTATATCGCTCCTTGTTGATAAAGCTACTCATTCGCAGAACATCCTCATAATTTCCTTTGTTATAATATTCCTGAACCATCTCGTGAGCCATCTCTTCGTATGCAACATCAAGAATTTCTGTTATCCAGGGACAGTTCCTTGCAGATTTTGGGTAGAGAATCCTGACACTTCCCTCCTTGTCTGCCATGCAGAAAGCAGGTTTTCCTTCCATGTCTGAGACAAATCCTATACTATTGTTATCCAGCCATACTGGATGTCCGTCATAACCGTGATTTTGGGTTAAACACTTCTCGTTAGCATCATCTATTTGAGTAAGATACACATTCCAATCACCGTCTTGATCAGACTCAAACGCCATAAAGTTCCCATCAGGAGAAATTTGAAAATTGGTGCTTTTGCCTTTTCCTTTAGTAAGCTGACGAGGTACGCTCTGTCCGTCGGCATCCACTACGAATATCTGATTAGCTGACTCAAAAGCGATCTTGCTTCCATCAGGTAGCCATTGCAGGTTTGTTATATCCTCCAATGTCGTAGTCACATTTTTTAGTTTCCTACCATCACATTCTATAACAGCAATGGTGGGATGTGGAAAAAACCCCGGCACAAAGGCAATCGAACTCCCAGCAGGTGACCAACGTGCTTTGTTGATGGAATCTAGTATCTGTGTCTTCATATTAGTAGCGACATCTATAATTGTCCCATCATTTTCAGAAAGGACCTTGCTTCCATCTGGTGACCATACTGTATCGGATGAAATATTATGAATTCTTGTCATCTTTTTGCTTGCTATGTCCAGAAGATAATAGCCTATATTCTCTTCTTTGGCGCCGTAAGGAATACTTGAGCTATAGAGTATAAAAGCAACGTATTTGCCATCAGAGGACCATTGCGGCTGGTAGCTTGAAAAGGGATTATCAGCTAAGTCGAATCTTTGCCCATTTTTCAAATTTATGATACAGAGGACTTTTCGATCGCCACCATATTGATTTAAGACATAAGCAACATTTTCCCCATCAGGTGACACTTTGACATATCCATCCCACTTCTGCATGAACTTCAATACGAGAATAGTATCTTCATCGTCACTAGATGTAGAATTGGATATACATAGGAAAGCTCCTATTGCAAAACATACGACAAATGCAATAATTATATGAGTTTCTATTTGCACTGAATAACTCAACCTTTCTCAGCTTATCTTAGGGGATATAATTAATCAATTTTTCACTTACTATACAAGCGATATTCTTCGCTTCTCCCAAAATGATCGCAAATAGTTATTCTGGGCAAAGCGAAGAATCTTGGAATCTTTCCTCCAATTGGACGAAATTAAGGCAATAGCATTAAATCAGGCTTTTCAGGTATTCCATGTTGACTTTTGCTGTCTCGGCAGGTGTATGATGAGTCGCCTGGTCCTGCTCAACAGAGACCCAACCATCGTAACCGAATTTTTCTAAGCCTTTAAGGATAGCCTTGACGTCAAGCCCCATGTTGCCTTTACCCAATTCCTCAAACCTGCCATCTTCTCCCCATTTATCTTTTCGATGATTCCACGTTGCTGGGTCTTTAGCAGTGAAGTCTTTAAGGTGGACATGGGCTATTTTATCCCCCATCTTATCGAAAACTTTTACTGCATTTGAACGTGCGCCTGTCAAATGACCTGTATCAAACAGTAGATAAAGGCCCGGTGCGGCGGCGAGCATCTTTTCACCATCTTCGACCGTCTCGATCATTGTTCCAAGATGCGCATGATGGAAAGGTTTTATGTTATGCTCTTGAGCATAAGCAATTATTGATTTAAGCGAATCGCCAGCCCTTTGGAAATCAGCATCCGTTGGATTTGGCCCACCGAAGTTGCCACGTCCACATGCTGGAACCTCTGATGCTTTATTGCCAAGTGTGATGTTGTAGTTTATACTTCCTTCTGGTGAAGGGCCTCCAGCATTGACGATATGGAGGTTATACTTTGCGGCAAGAGTCGCCATTTCAATAAGACCTTCTGGTGATTTGATTGGTAAACCCTCAATACCTTCATATCCTGCATCGGCAACTTCTTTTATCACCTTTTCAGGATTTTGACTTGGTTCTCCCCCCCACGTGATTAAATGACATGCGAAACGGTATTTGATAGTCATGTTTGTTCTCCTTTTTTGTTTAAGTTTAATCCTCAAGTATTGATTTCATTAAAATCTTTAGCTGGTTCTTTCCAGAACCGAAATACTTGATAATTGAAGGTTATAACTTTATCTTTATATACTCCCGTTACTTGTGATGATGGAGAGATACGAAAAACATAAGGTATTACTTCCAGATTACATTTTATCATAAATCTTACTGTATAGTCAATCAGCCGATTGGTTCTCCCCTTTAGCTAAAGGGGAGTCAGAGGGGATTTGATTGGCGTGCAAGATCATTCCCCCATAAAATCCCAAAGAGCCATAAAACTTCATTAAACGTCCCTATACACCTTATCACCATTTTTTAGGAATAGATTCAAGCGGTTTAGAATTATATTCCTGCAAAACCTGCATTACTGCTTCGATATTCTCCAAAGGCGTATCAGACCCACATTCACAAGAGAAGAAAAGACCTCCATCGTGAGAACCTATGAGATATGCAATCTTATGGAAATAATCCTTCACGTCCTGCGGAGTTCCAAACGATAGGACACCTTGACGATCCATGTCAGAGCTTACGCATAGGTGAATGTCATTGCACAGCTTTCCAAGCTGTTCTATGTCGTGGCAGTTGCTTTGAAGATTCAGCACATCAACACCCAATTCTCTCAGGTCAGGGATAATGTCAATGATGTAACCATCGGAGTGAAAATGCACCATTATTCCGGCCTCTTTTATTGGGTCAAACATGCGTTTGTAGAGCGGTTTGAATATCTTGCGCCACTGCTCAGGCTTTATCATCAGGGCGTTTTGATTCCCCCAGTCGTCAGAGAACCCGATGCCGTCAGCGCCTACCGCAATTGAGCGTTTTATCCACGACAGGTTATAGTCCACAACCATATCAGCCATTCTATACATTTCATTAGAATCTTCGGCAAAGTCTAAGAATAGGTTTGCATAACCTCTCAGCCACTGCATTCTTTCAAAAACCCTAAGAAAGTGATGGATTATGACACCGCCATTTTTTCTTGATTCCTCGATCTGCTTCTTTTCAGCTTCGATGCCTTCAGGAGACATATCTGGTCCCGGTGGTGGCTTGTAGGTGTTCCAAGCATCCCAGCTTTCAAATGGATGACCGACTATCATCGGATGTATGCCATAGACCCTTTCTTCCATGACACATCCCCACTCGTCAGTCCATTTGTGGTGATAGTTCCCGTTCTCATCAATGAGTTTAGGGTCTGGATGTGGTATCTGATCATCAGCGTAGGGACGATGACCATAATATTTCTGATAAAGGTCATTTAGTTTAACTCCATGCTTATCCCAGCCGTCAGTTCTAACGCCCATGCCTCCCATAATGTATTCAGGCTTACCAAAAAAAGCCGTTCTGTACCAATTATCTCGGTATGTCAGTTTAAATTCTTTGCTCATATAGCCCCTTCTTCTAATCTTGAATAATGAAAACTAATGTAAGAAGATGGTCTTCTACTACGTGGCTGACCATCGCCTTTTTCTGATCGCCAAAATTCACGATTTTTCCATTTGACGTGCATCTCTTCCCCGCCAAGTCTTACTATCTCACAATTAAAGCTTGTTACCCCTCGAACCGACTCAAATGTCAACAATACCTCTGGATTATTTCCAAGAGAAAAAGCAAATATACCACCAAGTTCAATGTTTCTCTCTTCATCAGTGTAAACATAGATTGGTTCAGGAAGAAGAATTAAATTTGATGTTAAGTTTCTTGTGTAATCAACTTCATAAGCCGAAAACTCTTTTGCTTTCTCTTTCATTGCATCTTTGATATACGTCATTGTTAGCTTGCTTCTATGTATATTCTCAAGCTTCGGCTGTGGGTATGTGATAACTTTTATGATGTCAACACATTCAGGATCGCTGTGAGCAATAACCTCTAAGGCAGTATCTAACCCGGAAGGATAACCCGCTGCTGTAATAGCATGATTTCCTTGCTTCAAGCATTCTGCTTTGGTGGCAATGGCAGTGATCTCACGCGCAATTAACTGTGCATTCTGAAGTTTCCAGTATGGTTTTCTATTCTCAGGCCATTCTGGCAACTCATTAGAATATATAAGTTTTCCTCGCCCATTCAATTTTGCAACTGCTTCTGGCACAAATTCTTTGGAATCCGTGCCAATAATAATCAATTTGTTTTTGTCTAAAAGTTCTAATGCCTTTAGCATGTTATATCCGCTAGAATCAGCCAGAACAACAGGCAAATCCGTGTTTTTTGATAGTATAGGCTTTATTTCTTTTAGCACTCGTAACGTGCAGCCACGTTCCCCTATTTCAATCTGTATGGCTTTACCGTATTGAGTCCAATATTCAGAAAGCCAAAAATCCCAATCAAGAGCTCCTTCCCACAAGCTGGTTTTTTGTCCTGCCCTTTGCGCCCAAAGGTTCCCCACAAGACGAACCAATCCACGTTGATTCTTTTGAACCCATGCGTCAAACCAAACGTTTTTAACCAAATTTGAATATAGTTCCTTTGGAAGTTCTGCAATACGATATTCCTCATCTTTGAAGAAATAATCAATATGCAGGTTTTTTTCCGTTGGTTCTATATGTATTTTGGTAGGACTTGCTTCTTCTTGTGGGTCTAAGCCAACAGTGTATATGTCAAGCAACATTTCAAACACACCATTGGGATCTTCTGACAATCTTTGTGCTTCAGCTTGATCAATAGCCTGAAAGTACTTTCGGGCATTAGCAACAACTTCCTGAATTCGGTGACTGAAATCCTCTGGTAATTGTTTTTCTCCTAGTGTTTCTTTAACCATCTGCATTAACCTTCCTTTCAGTTGCTGTCGAGCGCGCTGCAATCGTCCCTGAATAGCTGTCTCGCTTAATCCAAGAAATGTTCCGATCTCACGATATGATGAGTTGCCAAGATAGTACATTGTGACTATAAGTCGTTGACTCTCTGGTAGAGAATCAATCGCCTGCCTTACAGCTATTTCTTGCTCGTATTGCTCGATTAATTCCTGTGGAGATGGTACTGACAAATTTCTTATCTCTGTCAATGGAATCATCTCTCTCTGTTTACGCAACCACATCCGACAATGGTTTATGGTAATAATACGAAGCCATGCAGCGAACCTTGACGGATGCTTAACCTGACATAGCCGATAATAGGCTGTTATAAACACTTCCTGAGAAAGGTCCTCAGCATCAGCAAAATTCCTGACAAAGTGGTAAGCCAAGCCATAAACAGTTCCTTGGTATCGCTTCACTAACTCACTGAAGCTATCCGTGTCACCTGTTTGTGCTTGTTGCACTATTTCCTCGTCAGATAAAGATGCCAAAAGCGTTTTCATTCAAACCTTTCTCATATAGTGTTTATAATATTAGATGCAGATTATTAAAAAAACTAACGTTCTATTTTCACAAATCTTTGCTAATATATTTCTTAGTCATCTCAAGAAAAGACATATAAATTGGCACTGCCTCATGTATAAACCTGTTTATTGAATTCCACCTTATATCCAGATATTCATGAGAGATTACAATCTTCAATCGCACCCAATCAGAAAGGTATTCAATCGTTTCTTTGTCGAAATTCGGCACAGAAGATAACATTGCCAAAGATTCTCGATATGTGTCAGGAAGAAGGATATTTTCAGATGACAGGATTATCTTGGCTATGTCTATTGAAGAATTAATTATATTCTCAATCCATCGCTCTACGTTTCTTCTTTTATCTCTTTCCCTATTGTATTCGTCTTGAGAAAGAGATTTAAAATTTTCTTGGTCTTTGAGTTCATCCTCAAGGAAAGTGATATGCTTAATCAGCCTTATTTTCGTCTCTCTTATCAATCCTGCTTCTCTCCTCGTAGTCACTTATAATGAATTCAGCAAAATCATCAGCCAAATCCGTTATAATCAACATAAAATCCAGATAAAGACCACGATCATTTATTGCGAGTGGAATACCTCTGATAGCGCTTGATGCAATGATGGAAGGCGCTCTGTTTAAGACAAGGAGTTCGACCTCTCTTTTTAATATTATCTCTAAGTTCTTCCATATATCGTTTTCACTATCGTAATAATTTTCTGATTCAAATTCTATTGGATGTCTTGGGTTGGGATAAAAATATACCGCAATGTCAACATCAGACAATCTGGTAGCATTTCCCTTCGCCTGAGAACCATATAAAAAGGCAAAGGCAATATCTTTTCTGCCTCTAAAGTATTCTTTTAGTTTTTCTATCTGGTCAGATTCCATATCATTCTTCTCGACCAACCCAGTATGTGGCGTATTTATCCAATGCCTTAACACATGCCTCTATATTCTCAATGGGCGTTCCGGGATAGACTCCCCAGACCATACTCATACCGCCTTTTGGAGAACCAAGTGTCTTTATGCAGTTCAATATATGAGCGTCAACTTCCGCCGGTGTTCCAAAGACGGTTATCTTTTGGCGGTCTATGTCAAGATGAATGTATACTTTACCCCACGCTAATCGTTTGATGTTATCAAGCCCATTAACGAGGTCTTGTGGATTAATGCTTGACACTCCACATTCTATCAGTTCAGGGATAATATCAACTATGTAGCCATCAGAATGAAGCGACGTATGCACTCCATGAACACGACAATATTTAAAGATACGTTGATATGATGGTTTGATATACTTTCGCCAATCATCAAGGCTTATAGGCAGAGCAGTTTGTGCGCCCATGTCGTCACCGAAACCGATGGTAGTGACACCGCAATCAATCCAGCGTTTGACGACCTCAAACCAATAGTTTTCAACTACCTTGATAAGATCAAACAGTTCAGGGCGCTCTTCGGCAATATCCATCATCAAGTTTACATATCCGCGCAAATACGTAAGGCGAAGGAATATGAACCCGTGATCTGTTCCGCCATAAGTGACGTTTCCTTGTTCGTTGGCTTTCTCAAAGTTTATCTTTGTCTGTTTCCAGTCTGTAAAAGCATCGGGATCAGGGGGACGATAATTTTTAAGCTCATCCCACGATGCGATAGGATGCTGAATACAGATGCCGTCTAGTGAGTCTAACGGGTATATCCATCGCTCACCCCAGTTGTTTGTAACCTCAGTATAAGGCTTAGTTCCCGGTGAACGGCTGATACCAACACCTGCGTATTTTGAGAATCCCTCAAGCCAGTTAAGCCTTTCCTTATATTGTTCCCAGACAGGATAAGCGATACCAACGCCAGTCCTGACAATTGGGTCATTATCTTCCAAAGCCATTTGTTTATAGAAATGTTCTTTTCCAGTCATTAGTACCTCCATTGAGTAAAGAGTAATCAGTAATCAGTGATCAGTTAGTAGTAACAGAAAAATGAATTCGATAGCCTTGTAATTTGTTACAAGTTACTGATCACTGTTTACTGATCACTGATCATTGTTTGCTGAGTAAAGGCAAATCTCGGAACCTTTCTGTTTATATACTACGGTTACGAGTTCGTCTACTCCATCGTTATTAGGGTCTCCAATACAAGTTGCAGTTATGCTTCCATCTATTGGCGGGCTTTCCCACTTTTTTGTATAAGTGTTTCCGTCCCATTCCAATATGATTAATGAATCTTTATTATTCTGCAGCATGGCAGACGTTCCAATAATCTCATTTTTGCCATTATCATCTAGATCAGCAATGGCTATGCCCGAACCAAATGTCGTCGTGCTTTGCCATATTGGCTCTATGCTTTCTGAGTATATGTGCATGACGTTATCAATATCTACTATCAACCATTCATTGCCTTCAGTATCATTAACATTGCCTATCGCAAGGGAGTAAAAATCTTCTGGTAATTGCTTTTCAGACTTTGAGTTATCCTTTCTTGACACTTGGTACGTTTTCTGACCTACGAAGTAGTTTAGTTTCAACGATCCAAAGATCATGAAATCTTTCTGCACTGAAAGGAGTGTCGGATCAAATGAGCCAATTTTGACAGGAGTATCTTTCTCCCATTCCCAGATACCCGTTTCTACACCAGGTACGGATATATAAATTTCGTTCTTTCCATCCTCATTAGAATCACAGATCGTTCTTATGTCCCATTGGTTACGTTTTAGTTGAGTAGCGTTTACATAAGGCACCGAAGCCTTATCTACAAAGCTGAACCCATCCCATGACATCACCTTAAAGTCGCTATCAGTTACCATCAGAAGATCGTTGACCCCATCTCTGTCAAAGTCATTCACTAATACCCCAAGTATACGATAAGGCATAAGTTTGCTTTGCCATTTAACTGAATAAACTTCACTGGATTCAGCTTGAACTTCGCTAATCATCGCTATAATCGCTGACGTTTTTCTTATCTGAACAGATTTTGTAGATGAAAGATTACCTGTGTTTGCATTCCAGAGGAATACGTTGATATTGATAATCGTTCTCAAATCGGCAATGTGGCCTGTTATGATAAAGTCACAACCGAGTGACTTACCTAGTTTCGATATATCCTCTGCTTTCAGAAGCCCTTTTTCTGATTCTGCTTTAAGGATTTTCATCGCTTGTTGTATGGTGTTAATGTCAATAAGTGAAACCCCTGCTAATTGGCTAAACTGTGTTCTTAGATACTCACAGGTAACACGGCACAAAGCCCATTGATTGTGTTTTTCCCAATTGAATGGAATTATAGCTATCTTGATTTGATGTCCATCAGTTATTGTCAGGTCTTTCTTTAGGCTTTCCGATATCTGTTTGACGCCATCATCAAGTGAATTCTCCGCACTTTTAGCTTGGGGCAATAACGGTGTCAGAATAAGGATTATTATGAGGAGTGAAATTTTGATATTTACCATGTAGTATTTATTTAAGGTTCCTTAGCAACAGACGATTTATTCTTGCTACTCATCAGTAATAACTCAAATATGTTACTATTATATGCCTTCGTAATGGGTATGTCAACTGCCGAAAATACATAATTCCTTGACAGATTGATAAACTGGGCTTAAAGTATTATTAGACTCACTTAATTTAACTCCCGAAGAACCAAAACTTCTTTTCATGCCAATAAAGCCATAGTTGATAACAAGAATATAACACTGATTGACAATGTTATATATATCTGGTAATATGATATTATAAGAGATTTAATTTTCACACGTAACAAGATGAATTTTTTATCCACTAATTTACGCAAATCATCACGAATCTGTAAATTAGCGTTTATTAGTATTATTAGCGGACTTATTTTTGAGTAGGAGGACTATAGAATTGGAAATAGAAATCAGGTTATTTGCAAATTTGGCAAAACTCCTTCCTACAGGGGCTAAGAACAAGCGCGCAAAGATCACCGTGAAGGATGGAATAACAGTTGATGAATTGCTAAAGGAGTTGAAGATACCAAGCAATACTACTAACGTAATTATGGTTAATGGAACTCATCAAGGCAAGGCTATCGCACTTAACGAAGGTGACGTTGTCAGCGTGATCCCACCAGTAACCGGTGGTTAGCAAATTAACTCTCAGAAATCTGATGGATAATTATCAGATTTCTGAGAGTTTAATCCTGCACCTGTATACCTTTAAGTCTCTATGCTTTGCTCTTAAAATCAATGGTTTTCGCATTTCTAAAAAATTGCTGTTTGATGGCACAACGTTTGCAATAATAATTAATATTTTCAAAATTTTCAAAATTACAGCTTGTGCTAATTGTTTTCGTAGCCCAAGTTTCTAGCTTGGAAAATTATAAAGCCAACCTAAAAGGTCGGACTACAAAGTATCTAAAATTCTTAATCTATGAGAACTGGACAAGTCGCTAAATGATTAATTTGGTGAACTAGCTCTTCTCAAAATAATATAAATAGGCGGTGGCAAAATGTGTACATGGATACCTAAAGTTTGTAAGATGAATCTAATTTTATTAATGGTTGTTGTATTAACAATCTTCTTCATCAACGGTTCCTTCGGTGATGCTATAGCGCGTGCAGCAGTTTTAACCCCTGCCAGCATTGAGATCGTATCTGGCGATAACCAATTTGGTAATATTGGAACACTCCTACCAGAAGATCTTGTAGTGAGAGTGCTTAACGACGATGGCGTAGGTTTGCCATTTGCCGGAGTGACTTTTACGATAATATCAGGCGGAGGCACATTATCAAAAGGCAATACAAAATCTGTAAATAAGATCACTGATTTTACTGATCTTCAAGGCAAGGTTAGTGTAAAACTAACTCTTGGAAATACCAAAGAAATAAATCAAGTTAGAGCTTCTGTTGGTAATGTTACACCCGTTGTGTTTACTGAAACAGTCTTAAATTCAAAACCTAGATTGGGTTCGATAGGAAACAAAGAGGTTAACGAAGGAGCGACCCTGAGATTTACAGTCTCAGCATCAGATCGTGACCAAGTAGACGTACTAACTTTATCCGCAAATCCTCTGCCTGCCAATGCTACTTTTGATCCGTCAAATGGTGTTTTTACATTTATACCAGATTACACTCAAGCGGGGACATACTTAGTGACTTTCACTGTGAGTGATGGTACAGACATAGACAGCGAAACGATTACGATCACTGTACGAGGCATCAATCGCCCTCCAATACTTAACTCAATAGGTCCCCGCACTATTGACGAAGGTAGTGAACTGACGATTGTTGTTTCTGCTACGGATCCGGACAATGATACGCTGACTTACTCTGTTTTGGGTATTCCAACAGGGGCAACATTTAATGCCGTTCAAAGAACATTCAAATGGAAGCCCGGATATGACATTGCACCACCCGGTGGAAAATTAGACTTTCAAGTAACTTTTATAGTTAAAGATCCAAGCGGTGCAAGTGATTCCGAACAAATTACTATCACAGTGAATGACGTCGTACCGTTATTGCCAAACATCCGTGTTCTGCCCTTAATTGCAGGTCAACCGAGTTTGGATTTTGGAACAATTCAACTGGATGAAACAGAGGATAGGATATTCCAGATCCACAACGATGGAAATAACGTCCTAAAGCTTACCAATATAGCCACAGCAGACACACAGTTCCAGCTCATGACGTATATCAAAACTACTTCTGAACTCGTAGACATGATCGATCCTGACGTATTGCAAATGCTCGATGAAGCGACTATACTTACTTATCTGGGCGCCGGCAAATTTGAGCAAGTAAAGCACTCCCCCACTGATCCGCTTATAACCATTGGGTATCCTGATCTGAATCCCGGCGAGTGTTTGCTTATAAAGGCGCAATTCAAACCCGCAACTGTTGGATCAAAAACCAGCAATTTTATTATAAGAAGCAATGATCCCAATAATCCCATAATATTCATGGCGCTTCAGGGCAGGGCAGTACAGACGCCTGATATACACGTATCTCCAGTTAGCTTAGATTTTGGGGCTGTGGATATGTTTAAATCTGTGGGAAAATCGCTGCATATTTCTAATGATGGCAATGCTATTCTCAATATAACCAGTATAACTTCCGACGATCCGCAGTTCACTATATCACAATATACTAACGTTAATCCACATAGTGAAATATTACCCACGGTAAAATTTACACCAACCTCAGAAGGTGCAAAAACGACAACCCTTCGCATCAGCAGTAACGACCCTGATACGCCTGTGGTGCTTGTTAATCTAAAGGGCAGTGGGATCAAGGTTCCGGGTCCTGACATTGATGTTTCACCGACAAATCTAGCTTTTGGCGATGTTGAGGTCGGGCAATCCCTCTCTCAGAATTTCTTGCTAAAAAACCTCGGTGATGCAGTGCTTCAAATATCAGACATGACGTCGAGTAATAGTCAGTTTACGGTTACAAAAGTTACAGCCGTACCCCCGGGTGTAACGATGTCCATCTCAGTAAGGTTTGTACCAGCTTCACTAGGTACAAAGGTAGGAATTATTACTATTACCTCTAATTCACCCGGTGAACCAACGGTGGTAATATCCGTTCAAGGTAATGGTGTATTATTCCCTGCGCCGAATATTCGTATTGTGCCGACTACTCTTGATTTCGGAAATGTTGAAGTTGGAAAAACACTAACCAAGAACCTAAATATTTATAACGATGGTAGTATAATATTGCAAATACAAAGCATAACCTCAGGTACTAATCAGTTCGTTGTTCAAAATGTTTACAACATTACGCCCGGTAACTCGGTTGTTGTACCTGTCCAATTTGTACCATCATCTCTGGGATTAAAGCAAGACACAATAACTGTTAAGAGCAATGACCCGGATGAACCAAATAAGATAGTTGCAGTTAAAGGCACCGGGATCAGCCCGCCTGAACCAGATATAGACATCTCACCGACAACCATAGATTATGGTAGTATTCAAGTTGGAAAATCCCTTGTTAAGAGTTTTCAGGTTAAAAACGTTGGTAGCCGTCAACTCACGATATATAATATAACGTCAAACAACAACCAATTCACAGTCATTAACGATATTGCTTTCCTTAACACGGGTGAATCAGCGAATATCTCGGTACAATTCTTGCCTAATTCAGCAGGCTTAAAAACAGCGACAGTGACTGTCACCAGCAACGACCCTGATGAATCATCAAAGACAGTTACTTTGCAAGGTATCGGAGTCAGCCCGCCAGAGCAAAACATAAGCATCACACCCACAAGCATAGATTTCGGGAGCGTTCAAGTTGGAAAATCCCTTGTTAAGAGTTTTCAGGTAAAAAATACTGGCAGTCTTCAACTCACGATATATAATATAACGTCAAACAACAACCAATTCACAGTCATTAACGATATTAATTTCCTTAATGCAGGTGAATCAGCGAATATCTCGGTACAATTCTTGCCCAATTCAGCAGGCTTAAAAACAGCTACAGTGACTGTCACCAGCAACGATCCTGATGAATCATCAAAGACAGTTACTTTGCAAGGTATCGGAGTCAGCCCGCCAGAGCAAAACATAAGCATCACACCGACAAGTATAGATTTCGGGAACGTCCAAGTTGCAGTGCCACTCGTTAAGAGTTTTCAGGTTAAAAATACTGGCAGTCTTCCACTCACAATATACAGTATAATGTCAAATAGTAATCAATTCACAGTAATTTATAGTGGTATTAACATACTCAATACAGGTGAATCGTTAGATGTTTCGGTACGATTCCTCCCTGCTTCGACAGGCTTAAAAACAGCGACAGTGACTGTCACCAGTAATGATCCTGATGAATCATTAAAGACAGTTGCTTTGCAGGGCAACGGTTTTGAGGTTCCTGTACCTGACATAGATGTTTTCCCAACTAGCATTGACTTTGGTGCTGTGGAAGTCGGGAATTTTTATGCCAAAAACTTTAGCATTTATAACAGAGGCAATGCGTCATTGCTAATATCGAGTATGACGTCAAATGATAGCCAGTTCTCTGTTATAAATGCCACAAGCGTTCCAGTTGGGTCATCAATGGTAGTAGCTGTGCGGTTTACACCAACGTCAGTCGGTGCAAAGCAGGCAACTATAACAATAGTTAGTAACGATCTCGATGAGCCTTCGGTAACTGTATCACTTTACGGTGAAGGTGTATATCCCGGTTTTGTTGACATCGGTGTCTGGACACCTGTTCAACCGCCAACTTTCTTTTATGATTTGAATGACGTGTTTTTCACTGATAACAACAATGGATGGGTTGTTGGATATAATGGAACAATTATAAATACTATCAACAGCGGTAATAGCTGGTCACTTCAGCCTAGCGGTACCAGTAGATCACTTAACAGCGTATTCTTTACTGATTTGAACACAGGTTGGGTTGTTGGACAGTATGGCACAACATTGAAAACTAGCAGTGGTGGATATTTGTGGTCTCAATTGAACTCTACTGTTGCTAATACCTTTAGAGCGTTAAAGTTTGTAACTCCCAGTAAAGGCTGGGCTGTTGGAGAATCTGGCACTATTATGACTGTGGATAACGGTTTCTGGAGTCCACAGAATAGCGGTACTAGCTTGGATCTGAATGATGTAAGCTTTGCAAGCATATATCAGGGATGGATCGTAGGCAACTACGGCACGATCCTCAAGACAATTGATGGCGGCCAGTTGTGGATAATGCAAACAAGCGGAACAACCAACCCATTATATGGTGTGGACTTTGTAAACAGCTACGAGGGTTGGGTTGTCGGTGGAAACGGCGCTATCCTTCATACTCAGGACGGAGGGCAGACCTGGGTTCCACAGAACAGCAACGTAGGCTATGCAACACTTACAGCCGTTGACTTCATTAGTAGCACTACTGGGTGGATAGTCGGCAGTGATGGGATTATTTTGTATACGATTAACGGCGGTACGACATGGATTCGAGTGGACAGTGGAACAACCCAAACGCTTAGAGCGGTTCAATTCCAAACACCGGATCTCGGATGGGCTGTCGGCGCAAACGGCACCATATTGAAATACACTCCCAATATCCCGACAAATATAAATTCTGTGAGTGTCTCTGGAAGCCCCGCCCGTACTGGTGGAGTGATCAGGGTGACGGCGATGGGACAACCCAAGAATGTTGCAACATTCTCCATTTCTGGTGTTGTATCTAACGTATCAATGCGGGAAGATACGCCGGGAACTTACATTGGCAATTACACTGTTGTTGATGGTGTAAACGTCACGAATGCAACCGTCACAGTAAATCTTGTAAATAAATACGGTAACACCGCAACGGATACGAGTCAAAGAGTAACGATAGATACTACTGCTTTAATTAGCTCTGCTACTGTTACTCCTGCCTCTGCAAAATTTGGTGATACTATAACCGTCACTGCTTACGCTGATCCGGGGGCTACAATGTGGTTCACAATAGAAACAGTTATCGTTGATGCCGTTATGGCGGAATCTACCATCATACCGGGCAAATATGTTGGAGGATATAAGGTCACACAGGGGATCAACGTCACAAATGCAAAAGTATCCGTCAGGATGATTGATGCATTTGGGAATTCCGCTGTAAAAGATGCAGGACAGGTTTCAATTGACACAACAGTACAGATAACTTCGGTCTCGGTAACAGGTAGTCCAGCAAAACTAGGTGATCCAATAATCATAGTCATGATTGGTGAACCTAACGGTACTGCAAAATTTACCATAGGCGATATAGCAATCAACGTACCGATGACTACGACTCAGTCTGGTGTTTATACCGGAAGTTTCACGGCGCCAAAAGGCACTCACGTCACTAACTCGCCAGTCACAGTGCAGTTGACTGATGCCCTTGGTAACAAGGCTACAAAGGACGCAGGGGCGGTAACTATTTACACAGAAAGTAGAATCACAAATGTGACAGTAAGTGGAAGCCCCGGGAAAGCTGGCGGGAAGATCACTGTACAATTGGTAGGTGACTCGAATGGTCATGCCAAATTCTCTATCGCTGGTATACCCGGTGAGCAATTAATGACTGAACAACCAGCAGGGGGAGGTATCTATATTGGCACTTATACGATACCTAGTAACGTGAACATCAACGATGCGACTGTCACTGTAACACTCGTGGACTCAGTTGGAAACACAGCAACTGACATAAGTAAAAAAGTGACGATAGACAACATTCTCCCGAAGATAAATTCAGTAAGCATCAATGGCAGTCCAGCACGTCTTGGTGGAAAGATCACGGTGAATATGAATGGCGAACCCAATGGTAGAGCTAGGTTCAATATAGGTGGTTTGCCTGATGAGAATATGCAAGAACAGCCAATCGGTAGTGGAAACTATTCAGGTACTTATACCGTCACAAATAACACCAATATCAATGACGCTATTGTTACAGTCACACTTTTAGATTTAGTCGGAAACTATGTGACAGACACAAGTAAAACGGTGACGATAGACAATACGCCACCGACTATCAATTCAGTAAGAGTTGCTGGTTCACCCGGTAAAGCGGGAAGCAACATAACAGTGACTATGATCGGAGAACCGAATGGAAACGCAAAGTTCTCCATCACTGGAATCTTATCTGATCAGAGCATGGCCGAACAGCCCATAGGAAGCGGAACGTATTCTGGTATTTATACGATTCTAAACGGTGTAAATGCTACTGATGCAGCTGTCACTGTCACTTTGAGCGATCAAGCGGGCAATACGAGTGCGGACTCAACTCAGAAGGTGACTGTTGACACTACACCTCCGAGGATAACGTCTGTGAGTGTTTCTGGAAGTCCGGCAAAGGTGAATGAGGTGATCACCGTCACACTCGTTGGCGAGAAAGGTGGAATTGCTCAATTTTCAATAGCTGGCGTTATTCAGGACGTCGCTATGAATGAATCAAATCCGGGGACGTATACAGGTAAATATACTGTTGTTAATGATAAGGGCATATCCAACGCAGTCGTGACTGTTACCCTCAAAGACAGCGCAGGGAACTTAACAATAGATACAAGTAAGAAAGTCAACATCACACCATCGTGGGATGTGGATCGTGATGGTACTGTTGGCGCTTCTGATATAATAGCTATCGCTAATGTTTTCGGACAAAAAGTGTCTGGAAAGAACAATGCAGACATTAATGGTGATGGGATTGTGAATATACTGGATCTCGTTATCTTAGCAGACCATTTCGGAGAGTCATCAATCCCTGCATCACCTGGCAAAGGCAGTAATGTCAGTTCTGAGAATCTGAGTGTTCTGAAAAATCTCTATAAATCCGTAGAAGAACTCCAGAGCGATGATCCTGATGTCGCAATGGCGAAGGAATTGCTGATCAGGCTGATAAAGTCAAATACTCCGCAGATCACCGAATCAATGTTATTACAGAACTATCCAAACCCGTTCAATCCGGAGACGTGGATACCTTTCAGGCTATCCAAGCCCGGAACTGTGACCTTGAGCATATACACATCATCGGGTCAACTGGTGCGCAGTATTGATCTTGGCTACAGGGAGATGGGCGACTACACCGGCAAGGATAAAGCGGTTTATTGGGATGGAAAGAACGAATCCGGTGAGCAAGTATCAAGCGGGATATACTTCTACTCCATCAAGGCTGGCGATTTCACTGCAATCAAGAAAATGATCGTCAAGAAGTGACAGTCTAATATTCTTAATAGCGTCATTCCCGCGCAGGTGAAAATCCAGAAAAATTGTGTTGGTTTTTTCATTGGATTCCAGCCTTCGCTGGAATGACAGCTAAACTTGCATAGAACCAAAGGAGTGAGATAATGTTCTGGGAAAAGGATATAGAGACGATGGAGATAAGTGAGTTGCGGGAACTTCAGTTGGATAGATTGAGAACTACTTTAATCAGAGCTAATGCAACCCCATATTACAGCCAACTCTTTAAGAAAATCAGTTTTGACCCAACAGAGGTTAGGACACTTGATGATATTCAAGAAATTCCTTTTACTAGCAAAAATGAGCTAAGAGAACATTATCCTTACGGCTTTCTTGCAGTGCCAAGAGATGAGATCGTTAGAATGCACTCCTCATCAGGAACAACAGGGAGACCAATTGTCGTGTTCCATACAATTCATGACATTGAGAATTGGGCTAACCTCGTAGCAAGGTCAATGTATATGGCAGGTGCAAGAAGAAGCGACGTTTTTCAGAATACAATGGGATATGGTCTTTTTACAGGTGGGTTAGGATTTCATTACGGTGCAGAAAAGATTGGTATGATGGTCATTCCCAGCGGACCCGGTAATAGCCAGCGTCAGATCGCCCTTATGCGAGAATTTGATACAACAGCGGTTCACATCCTTCCAAGCTATGCTTTACATCTGCTGGATGTATTTAAAGAGCTTTCCCTTGATCCAAAGAAGGACGTGAAACTTCGCATGGTATTTATTGGCGCAGAACCACACTCTGAGGAGATGAGAAAGAAGATAGAGAATAGTTATGATATTGACGCTTTCAATTCTTATGGCCTTTCTGAGATGAATGGTCCCGGGGTTGCGTTTGAATGTCCTTTTAAGAACGGCTTGCACGTCTGGGAAGACAGTTTTCTGTTTGAAATTATTGACCCGCAAACGATGAAACCTATGCCAGATGGAGAAGAAGGCGAAATAGTATTTACCACGCTCAATCGTGAAGGGATGCCTTTCATCAGATATAGGACTAGGGATCTTGCATATATTTATCCGGATCCATGCCCATGCGGCCGTACCCATAGGCGCATTTCACGCATTAAAGGGCGAGATGACGATATGCTCATTATCAAGGGAGTCAATATGTTCCCGATGCAGATTGAAACTGTATTGATGAAGTTTCCAGAGATCGGAACGAATTACCAGATCATTCTGGAAACAAAGGAACACATGGATGAACTGACTGTCGAGGTAGAAATACTCTCATCGGCAGATGATATGAGAATCTACGAACAGTTGAGAAGACACATAGCAGAAGCCATCAGAGATGAGGTTCTTATTACACCCAGAATAAATCTTGTTCAGCATGGTACAATAAAGAGGGTAGAAGGCAAAGCTGTTCGTGTTATTGACAATCGAGATAAAAGCTAGTTATAAAGTACTTAATCCAGTACTCGCTATCTTCAATCATATTTCTCCATCATCTTAGGATCGTATTTTGCCCTCCTGTTAGGGCATTTCTCTCGCTGACATAACTGGCAACTTGCAAAACTCGCTTCGGTTGGGAAGTATACACCAGAAACGGATTTTATCGGGATCATCAAGAAGCTGTCAGTCAGCTTTACTCCGATGAGTTTTTCAACATCACCGAAAACTGAAAATAGAGGTTTCTGTTGAGATATTGGCCAATCCTCAAGAGAACCAGGGTTCATTGCCGACATCTTACTCACTTTATACTTATTCTGTATATGTTCCCAAAGATAATGACAAGCGACGCCAAGACCTATCTCTTTGATCGTATCAACGATAAACTTCCCCATAAGATCATCATCAGGGATACCTAATGATTCTGCTTCTGTTCCTGACGTTGCTATGTAAGGGAAAACTCTACCAACGTTATCCAGATTGACTCTGAGTATACGGCTGGTGAATCTTACTCCACCAATCTCGACATTTTCTCTGTCTATGTGTTCAACATATTGAGCGTCGTAAATTGCTTTTGGATGTAAAACAGGCAAAACCTGATCTATAAGTTCCTGAACGATCTCTGAATATCTACCGCCTTTATCCATGTGCAGGATATTCAATACTTGTTCTGCGTTTATTTCTACGGGAATTTGATCTAGTATTTCCATAACATTTCCTATATAAATGAGGTATAGTTTAATTATGAAAAGGACAGACACGTAGGTCTGTACCTACATAATTTTGATATGTATATTGTAAAATCCATAGTGATTATTATTAAGTTTACACTACATTTTATTGTAGTGCAATGCCAAAATATTTGATTAGGCTAGACTTGACAAAAATAAGGGTGGTATAGATACGAATCGAAGTAAGGGAGATAATATCTTAGTATACTACGCCATAAATTCTCGTCTAGTTAGTAAACATAATTGTAGGATGGGCATTGCCCATCAATTCACTATAATTTCACGATTACTATGATGGGCAATGCCCATCCTACAACTAGACGAGGATTTATGGCGTTATGTACTTAATATGATTAAAGACGCAGTGACAGGTTTGAAAACTGTCACTGCTGGGATTGTGATTATTTGTTCGTCAAAATGATATTACATATTTAATCAAGTGAATAGACAATCTGAACTTGCACAGTCAATCCAATCTCACCTGACTGAATTGGAACAGCGGCGCTAGCATCTGCCTTGCTATAATCTCGTATTATAACAGGACTACTACTGCTGACTTCATTAATACTGATTATCTTTCCGAGTTTAATACCAGCAGCATCTGCCATACTATTAGCTTTTTTGACAGCATCTTTTATTGCTTCTGTACGAGCTTCGTCTTGCAGTGAAATTGGATCAGCAAATGTAAAGCTTATGCCATATATATTATTTGCACCAGCATTGACTGCTTTTTGTAAACCGGTTCCTATTTTGGTAAGATCACGAAAATTCACTGACAGCATGTTATCTACCTGATAACCTATAATATCATTCGGTTTGTTATTAGCGTAATCTCTCTGAGGAGTTATGTTGAAAGAAGTGGTTTGTATATCCTTATCCGCTATACCCAGTTGCTTAAGGGCATCTATTATAGCCGCCGCTTTAGTGTTATTTTCATTTATTGCAGGATCTAATTCTTTATTGATCGTTTGGACACCAATTTGAGATACTGCCATATCCGGTGCTTTCGTAATGGTGGCAGACCCTATAACTTGCATTTGATTTTGCGCTGTGGGACTTAATGTTATGTTTTCTGTACCCTCACACGCATAAAACACGACAAGACTTAACGCAAGCAAAATTGTAATTTTTTTCATGATAATTACCTCCTCCTTGATCATTTTGATTTTAATAACTGGCTTATGCCATATAACAAAATAACGCCCAATATGAATATTAAGGATTCATAATTAAATAACTTACCGAATAGGAAACACACCCCCAAACCCCTCTCAAGAGGGGAGTTTAGGCTAATTCCCCCTTTAGCTAAAGGGGGGAAGGGGGGATTTGATTGATTTTTATTTATTACTCTATTAATTATTTAACCTTCATATTGGGAGTATTTTTTCATTACTGATTTATAAGTATAAAGCAAGAAGTATGCCTGTAAGCAGGTTTGCTAAAAGGTCTTAAAGTTTTTAGTTATCAGGACCGCTTTTTCATAAGGTTTTCTTAACTGAAAACTAAAAACTGCTTATATATCTGCCAAAATATTAAACAATATGCTTGTATTATGTCAATCATTAATTTATTCTTAACACTTAATGTCACGAAAAACTGATGGTATCTATCAGAAATCTGATATTGTCTGCGAAAAAAACCTTGAATTTTTCGCTGTTTTCTGTTTCAATACAAGAAAGTATAAGTGGGATAAAAGCAAAAAAAAATTGTTACCTTAATTATGAACCATGCCTAATTCGTGATTAAAATTCTTTTTATGAATATCTATATTAGACGTTTGATAGCTCTCCACTAAAACGTGGAGATGAATATTGACAAAAAAGGGATCCATTGACATCCTTTTATATACTCAAAAAATGAAAGGAGAGTCAGAT
>Ga0315282_10002434_pt1 | contig 34331 bp, 29 predicted proteins | sample YL17G07_20_MG_FD_203693 | JGI IMG/M metagenome (GOLD analysis project Ga0315282, IMG submission 203693) | Sediment microbial communities from Yellowstone Lake, YNP, Wyoming, USA - YL17G07_20 | ecosystem: Environmental > Aquatic > Freshwater > Lake > Sediment | place: USA: Wyoming | collected...
TAGCCGGGTTGGCTTACATGGTGATCGGCTTCAATAGCCGGATGGCCAGGCTGCGTGAGCTGCGCGTTCAGTATGAACAGGTTAGCGCCCAACTCGAAGTCCTCCAGCGCGAGAATAGCCGTTTGCAAACCCAGGTTGCCGAAGCCACTTCAGACGCCCCGGTGTTGCGGTGGGCTTACGAGGAAGGACACATGGTGCAACCGGGCGATCACATCATCGTGCCGTTGGCGCCTGGAGGTAGCACCCCAGCACCCACTCCCACTCCTCAACCCCAGCTCAAAGCGGTGAAAAACTGGCAGATGTGGGTGTTGCTGTTTGTCGATTCGATCTCGCCTTGACGGGGTAGCGCGGAGCGTGCTATAATACCAGCCCGCCCAAGGGGTATGGCACCACTTGGGCGCACAAAACGTTGCGGGGTGGAGCAGTGGCAGCTCGTCGGGCTCATAACCCGAAGGTCCCAAGTTCGAATCTTGGCCCCGCTACCTAGAGCAAACCAGAGTCCTGTCCCCAAGGGGATGCTTCGCTAGGCTCTGGTTTTTCGTTTCCCAAAGGGACGCAGCCCGAGCCCGCCCACAGCGGTAGACATTTTTCCAAAAATGGAGGAATTTCCAACCCAGCTGTGCGCCAACCGTGATCAAGCAACCATCCTGGTCCTGTTAGATACCGGATTGCGGGCTACCAAACTTTGTTCTCTAACAGTTAATGATGTTGGCCTCACGACTAGATGGATCGTTATTCAGCACGGCGTTGCCATCGGCAGTAAAGCCAGTACAGTCTTCCCGGGCAAGGTCGACCGAAAAGCGGGCTGGCTTATTTTTATTGGTGTCGGTCTGGGCTCGAAGCCCATTTCGCCGTGTACAGTTGTCCACTTGCACGAGATCATTGACTAGGTGTTACGTTTCGCAAATGGTTTCCAACTGGATGATGAGCAAACCGCTCTGGATGAAATTGCCAAGGCTGGGCTGGGTGGCAACTTTCTCTCATCTCCTTCGACGCTTAGGAATTACAAGACAGGTTACTATACCAGTCCGCTTTATCCGCGTTGGAGCATGGAGAAGTGGCAAGCGGCGGGACAACCCGAGGCAAGGTCGATGTTGTGCGCGAAGACACAGGCCTTGATGGAAAATTTGTCTACACATGAGGATTGTTAAGCTTTTATTTAGGAAAGGGGAAGAGTGTATCAAGTCTTTTTAGCTCAGCGTTCTTCCCGGTGGGTGGATAATGCCAAATGTCATGTGCTAATCATGACATTTGTTACATGTAAAAAAATATATATTTGCAATAATGAAATTAAAAAAGACAGACCGGTCGGTCTATTTTTGGTAGGGAATAGATTTAAATGACTTGGGAAGCCACTTATCTTTTAGACATCGTAGAATTTGTCCTTTCCGGGGGTTCAGAATCAGTTCTACGAGAAGGTGGTGCCAATAGAGAATAAGTGTCCAATAGGGATATCGGTAAGTATTTCATAACACTTTCCTGATCAATTTTGTGTGGGAGTGTTTATTTGGGGAGTGGCTATCATGGAAGCCTCCTCATCGATGCAGGGCGGTTTCGAAAGAAGGACCAAGCACTTAGCCACTTCCTTATTATTTGTGTTAGGCTTGTAATTGTATAAATCAAATTATGTTCTAGTATGGAGGACCGAATGTCTGAAGAAATCTATCAAAAGCTCGCTCAAGCAGTGATCGACGGAGAAGCGGACGTTGCTAGAGCGCTGGCTAAACAGGCCTTGGAATTCGGCCTGGAGCCCCTGGAATGTATAAACGAAGGGTTAACAAAAGGTATTCACCGGGTCGGGGAACTATTTGCCGATGGAGAATGCTATATACCCGAACTTGTTCTAAGTGCGGATGCCATGAAAGCTGCTTTGAGTGTTCTTGAGCCCGCAATGCTTGGTGGAAAGCAGAGAGAGATCGTGGGGAAGGTTGTACTGGGCACTGTCCAAGGAGATTTACACGAAATTGGCAAGAATCTGGTGGGCACCATGCTGACTGCAAATGGCTTTCACGTCATCGATATTGGTGTTAATAAACCCGCTTCGGAATTCATAAAAGCCATCAAGGAAAACGATGCCACAATTGTGGGCGCTTCGGCTTTGCTTACAACAACCATGATGGAACAGGAAAAGCTGATCGATGCAATTAAGGCGGCTGGTCTCCGCGAGCAAGTTAAAGTGATGGTTGGGGGAGCACCTGTTAATCAAGACTATGCTAATAAAATCGGCGCAGATGGCTATGCCGAAAATGCAATTTCTGCGGTTCGTCTTGCCTTTCGACTGGCGGATGCGCCCAAATAATCCAAGTTGTCATCAGATGGATCGGAAAATTCCATTCACATGAGGAGAATTAGCAATGATCAAGTTGCAAGAACACAAAGCCAGCATCCAGCCGATAAAGTCCAAGTTAAAGATCAGCATCCTTGAGGATGAAGAAATCAGACAGATCAACCAGAACACCCGCATCGTCCTGGAGGAAGTCGGGGTGGCTTTTCCTTCTGAAAAAGCACTCAAACTCTTTGCCGAGGTGGGTGCGAAAGTCGATTTTAAAAACCAGGTTGTTAAAATCCCTACCCATTTGCTCGACAAATATCTTTCCACTTCACCGCGCACCTACACAATGGCCGGCAGGCGTCCCGATCTGGATGTGAAGGTCGGTGATGGCGAGGGGACCTATTTTTACTGCAGCGGTGAGGCCCCCAGGATAGTCGATTTTAAAACCGGCGAACGCCGTTTGTCGGTGAAACAGGATGCTGCCAACCACGCTCGCATCGCAAATTATTTACCGATTATTTCGCTGGTGTGGCCGACGGTCAGCTCTAGTGATAAGGGTGTGACCTCGCCACTCCATGGTTTAGAAGCCTGCTTCACCAATAATGAAAAACATGTCGAAACTGAATCGGTGATGGATCAAATTTCAGCCCGCTATGCAGCTGAAATGGCAATTGCCATTTGCGGGAGTAAAGAGAAACTGCGTGATCGGCCGATCCTCTCCCAGTTGCTATGCTGCATTGCACCATTGGCTCAAGACAGAGGTGGTATCGAAGCCGCGATGGTCTTTGCTGAGTACAATATCCCAGTCGGGTTTATGTCCATGCCCACCCTGGGTCTTACCGCGCCGCCCTACCCTGCCGGAGCTCTTACCCTTGCCATGGCTGAAACCTTGAGTGGGATCATGCTCACGCAGATCATCAATCCGGGTGTAGGAAACTACATATCCATCAACCCAGGGATCATTGACCCCCGCACAGGCGACTATTTCATGGGATCAGGTATTGCCCAGATCACCAATGTCAGCGGGGTTCAGCTGGCACATTCAAACGGAGTCCCTTCACTTGCTTGCCATTCTTTTGGCGGCAGCCAATATGAACTCGGCAACTGGCAGGCAGGTTATGAGAACTTTTACTCCCAATTTCTGGCTGTTATGGCTGGCGCCGACATGTCCTTCGGGCCGAGTGGAATGTATGAGGCTGTCAGACTGCTCGATCACCCGCGGATCCTGTTCGATGGCGAAATCCTGCGGGTAATCGACGATGTCACCGATGGGATTGAAGTGAATCCCACAACACTTTGCCTCGATATGATCAAGCAATTCGGGCAAAAGGGTGATTATATCGGTCATAGAGAAAGTGGCAAGGCTTATCGCTCGATATGGCCGCGAGAGTCGATTCTTTATGAAGACGGGGCAGCCGAAGGACGCAAATGGCGTGATCCAGTGGAAGTTGCCCGCGAAACCATTATTTGGATCCTCGAAAACCATAAACCAGAGCCGCTGCCTGAAGATGTCAAACAAGAGTTAAGGAAAATCGTAGAAACAGCTGATAAGGATGAGAATCTTAAGAAAGAGATCCGAGGGCGCAAATAATCAGTCAGATTGATAGCTTTGGTTAGGCCAGGTTTAAGGGTACCTGGCCTCTCTTGTATTTTTTGGTTTGGGTAGCCATTGAATCGTTATATTTATTGGGTATGTTATAAGTTTTGGAAAATACCGAAGATCACGGATTGAATTCTTGGTCACTTAGAGATTCTATTACCAGCCTTATGGAAAGTGATATGTCGCAAAAAAAAGAAGTTCCTGGAAAAAGCTCAACCTTGGGGAATTTTCTGGTTCTAGACTTATCCCGAAATCTTGCTGGCCCATATTGCACCATGATCCTTGGTGATTTGGGGGCAGAAATTATTAAAATCGAACAACCTCAACATGGGGATGATACCCGAAAATGGGCACCGCCCATGTGGAATGGCGAGAGTACTACCTTTTTGAGCGCCAACCGTAACAAAAAAAGCTTGGCTTTAGACCTCAACGCCCCGGAAGGTGTTGCGATCGTCCGCAGCTTGGCGTGCCGAGCTGACATCTTGGTGGAAAGTTTTCGCCCTGGATCGCTAGACAAACGTGGACTGGGCTATGAAGACCTAAAGAAAGAAAATGAAGGTCTCATTTACTGCTCGATCTCGGCATACGGTAACACAGGGCCGCTTCGGAATAACCCCGGTTATGATCCAATAATGCAGGCATCTACTGGAATTATGGATATGACTGGTGAACCCGATCAACCGCCTGTGCGCCTCCCCATCGCTGTGAATGATCTGGGAGCTGGCATGTGGGCTGCCATTGGGGTACTCTCCGCGTTGATAACACGACAGCTATCTGGCAAGGGCTGCAGGGTAGAAACCAGCCTATTTGAAACTGCTGCATGGTGGATGAATTATCATGTCACAGGTTATTTGGCAACCGGGATTTCCCCGGTTCGTTGTGGTACAGGTACACCTTTTATAGCACCCTATGAGGTGTTCCCTGCGTCGGATGAAGGTCTCCTGGTATGTGTGGGAAATGATAATCTTTTTCAAAAATTTATAGAAGTAATTCAAATTCCAGGATTAGCAACTGATGAACGGTTCGTAACAAATCCAATGCGTGTTAAAAACAGGGTGGAATTGCGTAAACTAATTATCGAGAAATTCCAAACTCGTACAGCTGCCGAATGGGAAGACCTTCTAAAAGACCGATCTATCCCCTGCAATCGGATACAGACAGTAGCTGACCTCGTACAAGAGGAACAACTGCACGCTCTTGGCCTGTTGGCAGACTTCCCACACCCCCTGATTCCGGGTCTACGTCTGATTGATCTTCCAGTAAGTATAAATGGTACACGTAGTGCGAAACATAACCCCCCTCCGCTTCTTGGCGAGCACACAAATGATGTTCTTGCTGAACTGGGATACAGCGAGGATGATGTAACGACATTGCGCAAAAGAAAGATTATCACATAGTAATACTGTGAGGAAAAATGGCAGGAAAATACTATGATGAACTCAATGTTGGGATGACGATCCAACATTCGTTGGGGCGTACAGTCACTGAAACGGATAATGTTTTATTTAATTCCCTGACTATGAATACCCAACCTTTACACCTGAATGCAGATTTTGCTAGCAAAACCCAGTATGGGCGGCCGATCGTGAATGGCATTCTAACTTTGGGAATCGTTGTCGGTATCACGGTAGGAGACCTTACCGAAGGAACCATTATTGCCAACCTGGGTTATGAACAGATAAAACATCCCAGACCGGTTTTTTATGGGGATACTATATATGTTGAAACGGAAGTGCTTGAGAAGCGTGAGTCGAAATCCAAACCAGATCAAGGAATCGTGAAGATGCGGCATATTGGTAAAAACCAGCATAACGAAGTAGTGTGTGAAGTGGAACGCATAGCGCTATTTTTCAAACGTAAAGCATAAACGTTCAACGGAATCAATGAAAGGAATGAATATGTCACCTGATACTTCATCGGCACAACTAATTGAGCGCGATAAAAAGAAAGTTACCCCGGCAATTTATCGCTATACCGAAATTGCTTTTGCCCGGGGCGAGGGCTCCTTTCTTTATGATTTCGAAGGTAACCGCTATTACGATTTTGTAGCTGGTATTGCGACGATGAATGTTGGGCATAATCACCCGCAAGTGGTGGCTGCCATTACCGAACAGGCTGGAATACTCATTCATGCAGCGGCTCATGTGGGTTATATGCAACCTTATGTTGATATTTTGGAAAAGTTGATCAGCCTGGCGCCTGCACCTCTCGACCGTGGCAAAGGTATCTTGTTGAACAGTGGAAGCGAAGCTGTTGAAACAGCCATTAAATTAGCGCGCGCCGTTTCTGGCCGTTCTATGGTAATGGCGTTTATGGATAGCTTCCATGGTCGCCCGATGGGGGCTTTAGCGCTCACTGCCAGTAGTAGCGGCTACCGTAGGCATCTGGCGCCGCTTCTGAGTGGGGTAGAGCATGTCCCTTATCCGAATTGTTACCGCTGTCCGTTTGGTCATACTAATCATAGCCGGGAGAACTGTTGCGGTACCTGGCGCAGCTTTATCCAGATGACCCTCGACAAGCTGGTTCATCCCGATGACCTAGCTGCAATTATTGTTGAACCAGTCCTCGGCGAGGGTGGTTACATTGTACCTCCCGACGATTTCCTGCAGACCTTACGCGAAGTCTGTGACCGTACGGGTGCGCTGTTGATTGCTGACGAAGTCCAGACTGGTATGGGGCGAACCGGAAAATGGTATGGGGTAGAGCACTGGAATGTCTCCCCGGATATTATTGCCCTTGGGAAAGCCATTGGTGGCGGATTACCGCTTGGCGCTACGCTCGCTCACGCCGACCTGATGGATGCATGGTGGCCTGCTGCGCATGGTTCCACCTTTGGCGGAAATCCAATCGCCTGCCGCGCCGGATTGGCAAGTATCGCTATTATTGAAGAAGAGAAACTTCTGGAGAATGCGACCCGCGTGGGCGATCACATTCAATTGCGCTTCAAAACCGCTCAGAAAAACCTCCCCATAATCGGCGATGTGCGTGGCAAGGGTTTAATGGTCGGGGTGGAGTTGGTAGACAAGCAGAGTCAGCCCCTCACCGCGAATCAAGTCAAACAGATCATCAAGAAACTAGGCGCGGCTGGTGTGGTGATGATCAAATGCGGGCAAAGTGCATTACGCATCGCCCCGGCGCTCTCGATCACCCAAGAAATCGTAGACGAGGCGGTTGACATCATTCTGAAGGTTCTCAAAGATTTCGAGAAGGAATTGTAATGCCCTTCATCGCGTTGAAACCGGCTGAATCAGGCGATTTTCACTGTGCTCTGATTGGGACCTTTCAACTCATGTTAAGAAGGATACCATCATGAACAATATCCGGCCAAAACTTAGACTGCTCAATGAAGACCAAATTCAGCAAGTACACCAATATGTCTTGCGTATCCTTTCTGAGACCGGCGTGCGCGTGGATTCTCCGTCTGTGATTGAGGCGCTTAGGAAAACTGGGCAGGTTCAGATTCGAGAGAGAAACGTAAAGTTATCTCCCGAAATCGTGGAGCAAGCTATCCAGTCTGCGCCGTCTGTCATCCAGATGTACGACCGCCTTGGGAATCCAGCCTTCCGCCTCGGCGATGACCGTCTACGTTTTGGGGTGGGGGTTACAGCCTTGTACTATCAGGAGCCGGTTGGGGACAACCTGGAATTGTTTACGCGCCACCATATGCGCGTTATGACACGGCTGGGGAGCAGTTTGTCGAATTATGATGTTATATCGACCCCTGGCATTGTGCGTGATGTACCTGAGGCGCTCAGTGACTTGTACGGAAATCTGGATATGTTTGCCAACACAACCAAGCCGCAAGTGGTGCTGACTTCGGATGCAAATAATTTTGCACCTCTGATGGATATGTTTGAATGCCTGCAAGGCGACTTGGGGATGAAGCCATTCGTTATACCTTATTTCAACCCAGTCTCCCCGTTGGTGATGAACGAAGGGACACTACTCAAGATGGGTGTGGCGATCGAGCGCGGCTTGCCGTTCATCTTTTCGAACTATAGTATGGCAGGTACATCCGCACCGCTCACTCCCGCCGGGGCTTTGGCGCTACTGCTGGCTGAATTGCTAGCCGGGCTAACCATCAGCCAGGTGATGAAGCCAGGCACGCCGATATCGGTGGGAATGCTGCCAGCGTACTTTGACATGAAGGCCATGCTAAATTTCTACGATCCACAAAGTGTGTTACTGAACATTGCCTGCGCCGAAATGATGGAGTATTACAAGCTGCCTCATTGCGGGACATCCTGCGCCGGGATGGGGTGGGGAATGGACTTGATTGCTGCCGATCCTTACTGGATGAATGCCCTGACGTTTGCTTTGACGAAAGGTGGGCTGGCTCCTTTTATTGGTGACGGTCTGGGCTCGAAATCTATTTCGCCATGTACAGTTGTCCACGTGCACGAGATCATTGACCAGGCGCTGCGTTTTGCGGATGGTTTCCAATTGGACGACGCGCAGGTCGCGCTGGATGAAATTGCCAAGGTTGGGCCGGGTGGGAGCTTCCTCTCATCCCCTTCGACGCTTAGGAATTACAAGACAGGCTATTATACCAGTCCGCTTTATCCGCGTTGGAGCATGGAGAAGTGGCAGGCGGCGGGACAACCCGAAGCAAAGCAAGTGTTACGCGAGAAGACACAGGCTCTGATGGAGGATTTGTCTGTACCTGAGGATTGCGATGCAATACTAAGAAAAGGAGAAGAGTATATTAAATCCCTTTAGTTCAGTACTCATCCCAGTGGATGTCACACCTCAATAGTCATGTGTAAAACATGACATTTGTAACGTGCAATCAATCATGGAATTTGCAATAATGACTAATAAGACCGACCGGTCTGTCTGATCTAGATTTGGAGATTCTAATGTCGCTTAAAGAGGATATCATCCACGAATCGATGAAATTGTTTTCCCTGAAAGGGTTTTTTAATACGGGGATAAATGAAATTATCACGTCTGTAGATTCTTCGAAGGGTGGTTTCTATAATCATTTCGCCAGTAAAGAAGATCTTTGTTATGAAGTGCTGGCAGAGGCTCAAAAGATATGGCGAGCTCGCGTATTGTATGGCTTGAATGAAATAGAAAGCCCGGTGGATAAAATAATAAAACTACTTGAGAATTATCGCGATCGTTATCTTAAAGATGGTGAAGATTTTCCTGGCGGTTGCATATTCGTCACATTATCAGTCGAATTAGATGATCAATACCCTCAACTTATACAAGAAGTAAATAAGGGATTTGTGGGTTTGAAAAAAATGTTGAAGAGGTTGTTAGAAGAGGGAAAAGAGTTAGGTGAATTGAATGAAGAAGTTAATTCCAATAGGACAACGGAGATAATTTTCTCCGGGATGATCGGCTCATCAGTTTTATTTGGAGTGGAAAAGTCTACAATCACGTTAGACAGATCGATCAACGCCTTAATTGATTATCTCAATGAATTACGAAAAGAAAAAATGCCTCATAGCTGATGTGGAAGAAAGATTACCCATATCTTTGTAGTTATGCACGACTATACCGGCTGATGAATTGGAAGTGATATAAAAAATTGGGAATAGAGTTGCTTGTACAAACGCCTCCAACGATTGGAGAATATGATGGCGCTAAAAACAAGAGATGATTATCTAAAGGCTTTAAAAAAACTTCGGCCAAATATATATAAATTTGGAGAGTTGATTGAGGATGTGACAACACATCCAGCAACGAAGAGGACCATTGAAAGCCATGCTCTAAGTTTTGATGCTTCCCATGATCCTGAATTATCAGATATTTATACAACAACATCTTTATTTACTGGGAAAAAGATTCATCGTTGGAACTCCATGATGCAGAGTCCAGAAGACCTCATTGTAAATATGAAACTAAAGCGTCAGAATTACAGGCGTACGGGAACTTGCACTGGAGCGGTTTGTGTTGGGTGGAATGCACAAAACACATTATGGGCTGTAACCCAAGAAATTGATAACAAGTTCGGTACTAATTACCAACAACGGTTGAAAAAATGGATATTACATGCCGAAGAGGAAGGTCTAACTGTTGCCGGGGCGTTGACTGACGCGAAAGGTGATCGCAGTTTAAAGCCCTCACAACAATCAAATCCTGATGTGAATCTCCGCATAGCAGAGATTCGGGAAGACGGAATTATTATTCGTGGTGCAAAATTTATGATCTGCGGCACCGCTGCTTCCCAGGAGATTTTCTTGCTGCCAGGAGGAGTATATACAGAGGAAGATAAAGATTACGCCTTGGCATGCGTTGTGCCGCGCGATGTTGAGGGTTTGACAATCGTTGAAGCTACTCGTCCCAGCGACCTGAGAGACCTGGAGGACATGAATACGAGCGAAGTACCAAATACGGGCATTACGCAAGGATTGTTGTTATTTAAAGATGTATTTGTTCCAAATGAGCGCGTTTTCATGTGCGGGGAATACGAATTTACGCGGCAGTTCATTCAATACTTCACAGCTAATTACCGGGCTTGTATTGGAGCATGTGTCGCTGGTCAAGGGGATGTGATGGTTGGCGCTTCAACACTGATGGCGCGTGCGAACGGATTATCCTCTAAAACGTTTATGGACAAGCTGGTGAATATGTCCATAAATAACCAGGTTACGTTTGGATTGGGTGTTGGGGCTTGCACATTAGGAACGCAACACCCCTCGGGTTCATTTTTTGCTGATCCTCTTACAGCCCATACGAATAAAGTGATGGTGGCTACGTTGCCTTATGAAACGAAACGGCTAACGCAGGAAATCGGTGGTGGGATTGTAGAAACTGGCTGTATGCCATCCGCTAAGGATTTAGCTCATTCTGAGTATGGTGAATTGCTGCGTCAATATTATAAGGCGGGTGCCGGTTCGGCAGAATCTCGGCTCAAGGTGGCGCGACTCTGTGAATGGTTGACAATCGGCGGCGGTGTTCCAGGATGTATGCACGGTGGCGGATCACCTGATGGCGCGAAACTAATAGTCAGATTTACTACCCCGTTTGAGGAATATGTAGATTACGCTCGAAATATTATGGAAATCGAGGAAGTGATACCTGAACCGCAAAAGAAGAAATAGAAAAAAGCTCGAGAAAAAGGTCGGAACATTTGGGCATGATCGTGCCCTTAATTTTAGAGGATAAACATGTTTTATGGCGATTGGCTTCAACGAAGGGTAGCTCTCTCGCAAAATAAAGTTGCGCTAATCGATGCTCTCAACAATGACCAGCCGATCTCCTACATTGATTGGAATCGCCGTGCCAACCGAATGGCAAATTTCATGCATACCGGGTTGGGCATTCGTAAGGGCGACAGGGTGTCCATTTATTCAATGAACCGCGTTGAATATCTGGATGCCTTGTTTGCTTGTAACAAGCTTGGTGCAATACTCCAGGTAGTGAACTGGCGCTTGAAACCCTTTGAACTGGTTGATATTGTCAATGATGTCTCTCCAAAAGCGTTGTTCTTTAGCTCGGAATGGGTGGAGCAAGTTAATGAACTTCGTCCAAAACTCAAGAGTGTAGAAAATTACATCGGATGGGATCAAATTACTGCTGATCGGGATATATCCTGGTATGTTGAAAAGAGGAAGTGGTCAGATGAACAACCACAACCTGTTGAACTGGACTGGGAGGATCCCTGGTTCATTTGCTACACTGGTGGAACCACCGGCCTACCCAAGGGAGCAATCTTTAATTACCGGTCTGTGACTTGGAATGCTGTGAATACAGCTATCAGTTGGGGTCTCCGTCAGGATGATGTGGTTCCCCAGTATATGCCGATGTTCCATACAGGTGGCTTAACTGTGCTTACGCTACCTTTGGTGTATGTAGGGGCTACAAACATCATATGTCCGGGGTTTGACATCGATCAACTTTTTGGTCAGATCGAGTCTTTAGGCGTGACATTCTTCTTTGCTGTCCCAACCATGTTCCTGATGATGTTTAAAAACCCGCGCTGGGAAACCCTCGACCTATCGCATGTGAGACTTGTGATGGCAGGAGGTGGGAATTGCCCGACTGCTGTTTATGAAAAATTTATGGAAAAGGGAGTGGAGTTCAAAGAAGGTTATGGCCTAACCGAAGGAGGCCCGAATACATTCTGGCTGCCATCAGAAGTTGCTCATCATAAACCAGGATCAGTTGGCAGGCCATTATTTCATATCGATGTAAAAGTGGTAGATGAACAGGGTAATGAAATGGGCACGAATCAAGTTGGGCAATTGCTTGTTCGCGGCCCTCATATCTTTGGCGGTTATTGGAACAATCCTCTTGCAACCGCTGAAACTGTGATAGATGGCTGGCTGTATACAGGAGACCTGGCTCGAAAAGATGAGGATGGCGATTTTTATATTGTTGGACGACTTAAGGAAATGATTAAATCCGGTGGGGAAAATATTTATCCAAAAGAAGTAGAAGATGTGATGCACAGTCATCCTTCAATCGCTGAAGCGGCTTTGATCCCTGTTCCGGATACCAAATGGGTAGAGGTTGGCCGGGCGATTGTTGTTCTTAAACCCGGTGAAATCTTATCTGAAGTTGAATTGACAACCTGGATGCGTGAACGGATGGCAAGCTATAAAGTGCCAAAATCAATTGTTTTTATTGATGAACTCCCTAAGACTGCAGCCAATAAAGTTGATAAAAAAATGCTTATCGAACAATATGGGCATTGATGTAAACAGTAATTCATGAATACCCAGGAGAATATGCAATGCGTCTCAACCAAAAAGTAGCTCTTATAACGGGAGGAGCAGCGGGAATTGGGAAGGCCACGGTAAAACGGTTTGCGGAGGAGGGAGCAAAGGTAGCCTTTTGTGATGTGAATGAGGAACAAGGATTGGCATTATGGCATGAAATTGGATCTGAACACGACTTTCAGAAAGTCAACGTAACCGACCGAAAGATGGTACAGGACTGGGTGGAACATGTGGTGAAGAAATATACTCGAATCGATATCCTCGTTAATAACGCCGGTATTCTCCGGGATGGTGTTCTTGTAAAAGTTAAAAACGGAGAATTGGTAAAACAGATGTCTGAGGAGGCTTTTGATTCGGTTATGGCGGTAAACCTGAAAGGAGTTTTCAATTGTACTCAGGCGGTTGCGCCCTACATGATCAAACAAGCCAGTGGGGTGATTTTGAATGCAGCCTCAGTTGTGGGTTTGGATGGCAATTATGGACAAACAAACTATGTTGCGGCCAAAGCTGGAGTGGTTGGGATGACCAAGGTATGGGCGCGTGAATTGGGAGGAAATAACATTCGTGTCAACGCGGTTGCACCTGGCATGGTGTTAACCGATATGTTACTTTCTATGCCTGAGGACGCGCTGGAAGCTCTAAAGCAAAAGCCGCCTCTAAAACGAATAGGGACACCTGAGGAGGTCGCCAATCTCTACCTGTTCCTGGCTTCGGATGAAGCAAGCTATATATCGGGGGAAGTGGTCCGAATTGATGGCGGTATGGTAATCGGAACATGAGGATTGAGTGAGCGATGTCCGGACAAGATCGCGAACCCGTAGGAATTGTTAGTGCTGGAATGTACCTGCCTACACAGATTCTTACGGCTGAAGAGATAGCCAGGCAAAGCGGTCTCGAGGAATGGGTGATCCGCGAGAAAATTGGCATTCTCGAAAAACGCATGGCTGGTCCAGATGATCATCCCAACCAAATGGCGGTTTGGGCCGCTCAGGATTGTCTTTCAAAATGTGACATCGACCCAAAAGATATCGATGTGGTTCTGTGCACTACGGAAGAATGGAAAGAGTACATTAATTGGACTGCGGGCATAGACCTGGCTTATCGCATTGGTGCTACGAATGCCTGGGGTATGGATGTTCACATGCGCTGTTGTACGACCATCAGCTCTTTGAAGATCGCTAAGGATATGATGCACTCGGACCCGGACATCAATACAGTATTGATCGCCGGCGGATACCGGGTAGGGGATCTGGTAAATCTAAGGAATCATCGTACAACATTCGCGTTCAACATTGGTGCTGGAGCGGGAGCGTTGTTACTTCAAAAGGGTTGGCCCCGCAATCATGTGTTGGGTACGCACATGATAACAGATGGCTCTATGAGCCGTCACGTTGTGATTCCGGCCAGTGGAACGATTCAATTCCCGAGCGATGAAGCTGTGGCGCAAGGGCTTTTCTATCTTGATTTATTGGAACCAGAAGCGATGAAATCGCGCCTCAACGAAGTCACGATGAACAACTGGTTTTTTTGCATCGATGAGGCCTTGCGAAAAAGTGGCTACACCAGAGCAAATGTGGATTTCCTCAATATGATCCTGGTCAAACCTTCAATTTATAGAGATATGCTTCAGAGACTCGGGCTTTCTGAAACACAAGGAGTATACAACAATACGTACGGCCACGTGGGTGAACAGGACAGCGTTATCAACATTATTGAGGGCGAGAAACGGGGACGCCTCAAAGATGGTGATCTGATGCTCATTGTCGCTGCAGGCGTAGGCTATGTATGGGGCGCCTGCTGCATCAAGTGGGGAGTGTATTAGGACCAATCAAGAAATGAAAGGAGGTGATGATTGTTCGAGAAATTATATGATAGTGTACGATCGGTTCATATCCAATTTTTGTAGAACGTGAGGAAACAGGAGAAAAAAATGAAAAACAACCTTTGCAAACCATTATATGTGTTAATTGTATTAGCTTTGGTCGGAACAAGCCTAGCGGGTTGCGCCCCAGCGACCACTCCACCTGAGGTTACTGCTCCCCCAGAAGTTACTGCTCCACCTGAAGCTACTACTCCCCCAGAACCCACTGCGCCTCCTACCAAAGCCCCCGAAAAGGTATTGACGATTGCCATTCCCCAGCAATATTCCGAAACCTTTGACATCTCAACGATGGCTTACGCGATGGAGCCCACCCATATGATCTACGACGGCTTGGTGACCATGGATACAAACTACAATATCCAACCCGGACTGGCGGAATCGTGGGAAGTATCTGCAGATGGTAAACTCGTGACCTTCCACCTTAAAAAGGGCGTCAAGTTCACCGATGGCTCCGCTTTTAATGCCGGGGTGGTCAAGTGGTGGGTCGGACAGATGCTGGCTGAGGGCGCCTGTTGCGCTTACATGTATAAACCCGTGAAAGATGTTGAAGTTATTGATGACTACACAGCAGCCTTTCATCTGGAAAAACCTTACCCTGCTCTATTCTGGTACCTCTCCGGCTCCTGGGGGCTCATTATGAGTAAGGAAGCCTACGAGAAATATGGTGCTGAGTATGGCACCAAGTATCCTACGGGTACGGGCCCGTTCATACTCCAGGAATGGGTGCAGAATGACCACCTGACCCTGGTGAAAAACCCGGACTACAACTGGGCACCCAAATGGACCGGTCACACAGGGCCAGCCAATATCGACAAGATCATCTATCGTATCATACCTGAAGATGCCACGCGAATTGTCGAACTTGAGGCTGGCACAGTCGATCTGCTCTTGGAAGCCCCATGGCGTGAACTGCCTACCTATAAGGATAATCCTGATTACCAAGTCATAACTTCCCCAGAAGCGACAATATGGTTCATTGCTATGAATCTAAAAGAACCGCTGGTCGCAGATCTCCGCACGAGGCAGGCTATTGGGTATGCCATTGACCGGAACCTGATCAAGGATACTCTCTATATGGGCTATGGTGAAGCCAAAACCACTTACCTGGCGAGCCAGATGGAATCTGACAAGGGCGTTTCTGATATCGCGCCCGGTTATGACCTGGCTAAAGCCGCAGAATTACTCAAGGCGGCTGGTTGGGAAATGGGTAGCGATGGCTTCCTTGTGGCCAAAAGCGTGGAGGGTTTGGCTGCAGGTACGAAGTTCGAGGTCAGCTATTGGACCTATCAGGATGATGAAGCCAAGCGATTGGCTGAGGCGACCCAGAAGATGCTGTCGGATATAGGCATCAAAGCCAATATCCAGCTCATGGATAAATCGACTTATGATGGACAACTGGAAGCTGGCGGATTTCAGATTATCTTGCGCCGGTATACCTGGGATGGCGAGGATATTCTTCCCTGGTTCACTGCAGCCTACAACCTACCCTATCCTAACTATTTAAATCTGAATGACCCCACTCTTGATAAGATGTATGACGATGCTGAATACGCTGTTGCGACCTGGGATGAGCGGGAGGCCGCGTACCGTGAAGCGCACAAATACCTTATTGAGACATGGTATCCGTGGGCGCCCATTTACCAGAGACCTGCAGTTTGGATCTCACGATCTTATGTTAAGATATCGCCGATTGCGCTCCGAGCCGGAAAGGCTACGGATATCTGGACAATGGCTGATATTCAAAAGTAGTCCGAACCCAGATAATCATGCCCTCTGCTGGGTGATGAATACCTCACCCAGCAGAGATCTCCCTGTATCAATTATGGGATTGGTCCGCTTGAATAATGCCCTAAGGAGGCAGAGTGTTTGGTTATGTATTTAAACGGGTCTTGTTTGCAATTCCCGTTCTTCTACTGATGTCATTTCTTGTGTTCTCAGCCCTGCATCTCGCTGGTGGCGATCCGTTAACATTACTGCTCGGGCCGGGCGCACCTAAGGAAGTTCGGGAAGCAACTCGTGCCCGGCTTGGTTTGGATAAACCGATACCAATCCAGTTTGGTATTTATTTAAGCAATGTTCTCCGAGGAGACTTTGGTCAATCGATCATCAGCAAGTGTGAAGTCTCGGAGTTGATTCGGGAAAAGTTGCCGATTACGCTGGAGCTGGGCGCGGCGGCTTTTTTTCTCTCATACTTTCTTGGCATTCCCCTGGGTGTCGTTGCTGCCGTTAACCGCAAAAAGTTTTTGGATTGGTTCTCAATGATCCTTGCACTGATCGGTGTTTCGATGGCGGGTTTTTGGTTGGGACTGGTCTTAATGTATATATTCGGCGCAATCCTAAAATGGCTTCCACCCACTGGGCATGGAGGAATAACATATTTAATCCTACCTGCGCTAGCGCTAGGATTGCCTCGGGTAGGTCAGATCGCTCGCATCTCTCGTTCCAGTGTATTAGAAGTCCTTCATCAGGATTACATCCGCACCGCACGAGCAAAAGGGCTTCAAGAAAGAGTAGTGCTGATTAAACATGCGCTTCGAAATGCACTGATCCCCATCATTTCCCTTATGGGTCTTGACCTGGGTTATGTCATAGGTGGGTCTGTGGTAACCGAATCCGTCTTTGCCCGGCCGGGCATTGGGTTCTTGATGTTGAAATCCATCTACTCCCGTGATTTTCCTGTTCTTCAGGGTTGCATGTTTGTTTTAGCCACGGCCATCATTCTTAGTAACATCCTTGCCGACGTAGCATATGTTATTGTTGATCCTCGTATCCGCCACTAGTCATTATTATTCAATCAAGGCTTGAGAATGTATGGGTAAACAACTAGAAACCCCTTTAGAGGAACTTACCTTTGAAGCGACCGAAACACAAGAGTATAGTCGTGAACAAATCCGTACATGGACTCGCTTGCGTAAAAGCCCAAGCGCGATGATCGGCTTGACGCTGATCCTGTTGCTGGTGCTTATTGCTCTGATGGCTAATTTTGTCGCGCCTCAAGGAATTGACGATCAAGACCTGCGCAAAGGTTTGTTCTCACCCAGAAGAGAATTTCTGTTGGGTACCGATGAGTTAGGTCGCGATTTGATGAGCCGGATTATTTATGGGTCACGCGTCTCGTTAGAAGTTGCCATTCTTGTAACTTCTGTATCTCTAGCTACCGGTGTCAGCTTAGGAGCCATCGCAGGCTTTTATGGTGGCAGAATTGATACGATTATCCAGGGTGCGGTTGATATAAGTTGGGCTTTCCCAACAGTTCTATTAGCCATTTTTCTGGTAGCCGTGTTAGGGCCCAGCCTGATAAGCGTTATGCTTGCCATCGGGCTGGGTTACTGGGGAGGGTTTGCACGCATTGTGCGCGGACAAATCCTTTCGTTACGAGAGCGGGAGTTTGTCCTTGCCGCGCGGGCACTCGGTGCCAATAATTCACGGATAATGTTCCTTCACCTCCTCCCAAATTGCATAGCTCCGGTCATCGTCATGGCAACTCTTATGCTGGCAGATGCCATCCTAATAGAAGCAACTTTAAGCTTTCTCGGTATGGGTGCACAGCCACCAACACCCAGTTGGGGCTCAATCCTCGCCGGTGGACGCGCATACCTGAGGTTGGCTCCCTGGGTAACGATCTTTCCCGGCTTGGCTATTATGTTAACTGTGTTGGGTTTTAACTTACTGGGTGACGGTCTCCGCGACACCCTCGATCCCAGATTAAGAGGAACGTAAATGATAGCTTCTTGTTTTATGACTTTCTACCACCGATTATAGAGATATGCTTCAGAGACTCGGGCTTTCTAAAGTACAAGGAGTATATAACAATACGTGCGGCCATGTGGGTGAACAGGACAGCGTTATCAGCATTATTGAGGGCGATAAACAGGGATGCCTCAAAGATGGAGATCTTATGCACATTTTCGCTGCAGGCGTAGGCTATATATGGGTCGCCGGCTGCATTTAATGGGGCTCGTATGAGACATATACTGCGTAATCTGTCGCAAATAGTCTCAAAAAAATGTAAATGTCGGAGTTGGATAGCAGAGGAGGTGTTTTGAACTAAAGAGACAAAATAAGGCTAGCACACTATCATATTAACATTTGGATAACTCGAGGAAAGAAGGAGATAAAAAATGAAAAACAATTTATGGAAACTTTTAGCTACAGCGATCGTCTTGGCATTGCTCGTAGCAGGCTGTGCCCCAGCCACCGAAGCTCCCAAGCCAACCATTACTACAGAGCCAACCAAAGTTTCAGAGCCAACTAAAGCGACAGAGCCAACCAAAGCCCCCGAGCCAACTAAACCTGAAGGACCGGTGGTTATGCGCGTTGGCACGACATCGATCTGGGATGGTAATAACCTTGGAGTCGAAGTCTCTGGCTGGTTGGTTTACCGCTTACTTTTTGACTCTATTGTGGAATTTGGACCAAACGCCGAATTCGTTCCGGGGCTAGCAGAAAGCTGGTCGGTGGATGATTCGGGACTGGTTTGGACTTTCAAAATTCGTAAGGGGGTTACATTTCACGACGGCACGCCATGTAAGGCTGAAGACATTGCCTGGAGTCTAAAATGGATGGAAGAGATTGGCTTCGATAGCATCGCCTATATGTGGAAAGGTCTCTTCAAAGAAGTTGTCGCTCTGGATGATACAACGCTGCAAATTACCACGGTATCCCCAGTAAGCTACATGGAGTACGTGTTGTCCTATTCGTTTGTGGTTCCCAGGAGCGTTTGGGGTAATATGACTGACCATGATACGATGGCGGCATACACGGGAAAGGATGCAACTACCGGTACCGGTCCATTTAAATTTGTTGAGTGGGTCCAGGGTGAACATCTCATTTTAGAGAAAAATGAGGATTACTGGGGCACGCTGCCCGCCATTGATCAATTGATTTTCCAGCAATATGCTACTGAGGATGCAATGGTTAACGCCCTCCAAGCCGGGGAGATTGATGGGATCAGCGGTACTCCGGCTACAGGGGTTGAAACATTACGGAACGATCCAAATATCAAGGCTGTTATCTTTGAAGGGTGGGGGCTTGATGAGTTGACGATAAACTCTTACTCAAAAGGCACTCAACCGGCAAGTCTGGGTGACCCAGTTGTGCGTCTTGCCATGGAATACGCCATTGATCGCGAGCAAATAAATACTGTTGTATATCTGGGCTACAATAAACCAGCCACCACCATAATCGCTCCAGTCTTAGGAGATTGGCATAACGATGAAGTTGAGACAATTTCCTTTGATATTGCTATGGCCAATAAAGTCCTGGATGATGCTGGTTACAAAGACAGTGATGGAGATGGTGTTCGTGAATGGAAAGATGGAACCCCACTGACGTACCGATTCTTGATCGATGACACGGCGTCAAGCGCCCGCCTGGCAGAAGTGATTAAGAACGGCTTTGCCCAGGCAGGTATTGCCATCGAGATTGAGACGGTGGACTACAATACCCAGATGACCAAAGTTTTCACCGATTATGACTTCGACCTCACCCGTTGGTACTGGGGAGGAGATCCTGATCCTGATTTCTTTGGGACTGTCTTTTCTTGTAGTCAAATCGGTTGGTGGAATGATTCTGGTTACTGCAATGAAGATTATGATGCGCTTTATGCAGCTTCTCGAACCGCCCTCAATCGCGATGAACGTAAGGGTTACGTCTGGCAGATGCAGGAAAAGATCTATAACGACCGCCCCTGGATTGTACTGCTTTATGGCAGTGTGATATCGTCTTATCGCGCCGATCGCTTTACAGGCTTTGATCCCGAATCTCGTTACTTATTTGGAAAGTGGTCTATTCTCCAAGTTACACCGCTCCAATAGCATCGATGTATCCCATATCTGGTCGATCAGGGCCTTTCTGACCGACCAGATATATCCTGAGGATTCTCATGAAACATGGCAGATATTTACTTCGCAAATTTTCTCAGGCAATCATTACTTTGGTTGTCGTAATCGTCTTTAATTTCTTTCTCTTCAGGATCCTACCTGGCGACCCAGCGCGGGCTCTATTAGGTATTGGCAGAATGAAACCCGATGCGATAGAAAGGATAAGGGAGCAATTCGGGTTGAACAAACCTATCTGGGTAAATATTGAAAAGCTAATGGAAGGTGATTTTATAGGAGGTTTCGATAGCCAATTTACTGCCTATGTCTGGAACCTGGCTCAAGGCAACCTGGGTATCTCCTTTGCGAACAAGCTGGAAGTGAGTGATATTTTGGCAGATCGGGTGTGGAAAACTGTTCTGCTGCTATTTACTGGTGAAATTGTCGCATTTACCCTTGGTTCTATTCTGGGGATTATTGCTTCATGGCGACGTGGCTCTAAACTTGATGTTGGGATTTTAGTGTGGGGGCTTTTTACCTGGTCGATCCCTACTTTTTTCTTTGGAATTATTCTGGTGATTTTAGCAAGAGGCCATTTACCCACTGGGATGATGGTGACGGCGGGGTTAAAGCCAGAAGATGGCCTGGTTTATTGGAGAGATGTTGCGAAACATATGGTTTTACCGACCATCACCTTGGGAATTGGATTCACCAGTTCGTATATGATGGTCATGCGCAGCAGTATCGTTGAAGTCCTCAGTGAGGATTATATCCTTTGCGCAAAGGCAAAAGGTTTAAACACTATAGAAATATTACGTGATCATGCTCTGAAAAATGCAATGCTCCCAATGGTTACCTTAATCGCCTTGAGCCTGGGTTATACAGTTGGCGGTGCTATTCAAGTTGAAACGGTCTTCTCCTGGCCGGGGATTGGCAGGCTGATTTTTGATTCTGTGGGAAAACAAGATTATCCTGTTTTGCAGGGGGCTTTCTTGCTATTAGCTATCAGCGTTATTGGAGCAAATTTTTTAGCTGATTTTATCTATACCTTGCTTGATCCTCGGGTTCGATTAGATAAGCCACCCCGCGCACATCAAGACCACAAGATTTCCTTGCGGATTTCCAGAATGTTTTTCGGCTTGATCAAAGCCTTTTGGGGTATTCCCAAATCTCTGGCGCGGGTTATATTCCGTATCCCAGTAACATTCCCACTTCTCTTGAAGTGGGGAATGGGTATCCGAACAAACTTATGGAAGGGTTTAAAGGTTTTCTGGCAAACTTTAAAACGTAAACCAATGGCGATGTTTGGGATGGTAATGCTCCTGGTGGTCGTATTCTTGGCTGTATTCGCTCCTTTAATCGTTCCCTATAGCTTAGAAGAATTGGCTACTATGAAAGTTAAATCGGGAGACATTTTAGCGCCGCCGGATGCTTATCATCTATTAGGAAGGGATGATGCCGGAAAAGATGTGCTGTCACAGCTCATTTATGGTGCTAGGATTTCGCTCATCGTAGGATTTTCAGCCTCCTTCATGTCATTAATCATTGGGACTGTTGTCGGTATGATTGCCGGTTATTTTGGTGGAAAAGTAGATACTTTTTTTATGCGTCTGGTGGATTTCTTATTGGTCATTCCCACTCTACCTCTAATGCTGATAATTATCACATTTTGGGGACGGGGCTTGAATAAAATTATCTTCGTGATTGGACTGCTATATTGGACCTATATGGCACGGTTGGTGCGCTCTCAAGTTATTTCAATCAAGGAACGGCATTATATTTTGCGAGCCAAAGCGATTGGCGCCAGTGATTTCCGGATCATTTTTCGACATATCTTTCCCCAAGTTGTGCCTCTCATCATCGCCCAGGGGGTCTTGGACACATCCACTGCAATCATTGCTGAATCTTCCCTGGCTTTCCTTGGGTTGGGTGATCCTACAAAAATAAGTTGGGGAATGATGCTTAACTTCGCCTTTGCAAGGGCAATCAGCCGGGAAGCATGGTGGTTCTTGCTACCACCTGGATTTGCGATTGTCTGGGTAAGTTTGTCACTGGTTCTTATTGGAACTGCGCTTGAAGAGGTTTTTAATCCGAGGCTCAAGACCCATCACCTCTTTGATGCGCGCAAGATGTTATCGATGTTGAAGGTAACCATACCACAACCCCAAGGTTTTGAGACTTCGGAGCAGATCTGATGGCACTGTTAGAAGTAAACAATCTCTCCATATCTTACTTGACTGATGAGCAAGTTGCACTCAATGCGGTTGAAAATGTCAGTTTCTGCTTGGAGTCTGGATATTCCCTTGGTATAGTGGGTGAGAGCGGTTGTGGTAAAACGACAATAATTTTGGCTATGATGCGGTTACTCCCTGAGGCGGGTCGTATTGTTGATGGTCAGATTCTTTTTAATACCAGGGATCTATTTCAACTTAGCGAAACGGAAATGTGTAAAATTCGTTGGGGGGAAATATCCATGGTATTTCAAGGCGCAATGAACTCACTTAATCCTGTGAGAACCGTCGAAAGCCAGATTGTTGAAGCCTTACTGAAACATAAACAAGTGGATACCAAACGCCAGGCGCGTCAAAGGACAGCAGATTTACTTAAATTAGTTGGAATTGCGCCAGAGCGAGGCAAACAATATCCTCATCAATATAGTGGCGGAATGCGTCAGCGTGCTATTATCGCTATGGCTTTATCCTGCAATCCGAAAGTGTTAATTGCCGATGAGCCGACAACAGCCCTTGATGTCATGATCCAGGCGCAAATTACCCAACTTCTCAAGAAACTTCAGCGGGAATTGAATCTGACGCTGATCCTGGTCACTCACGATCTGGGTGTGGTGGCTGAATTATGTGATGATGTCCTGGTGATGTATGGCGGAAAAGTGGCGGAATACGCAACCAGCGATACGATCTATAACGCTGCAAAACACCCTTATACACAAAGATTGCTGAAGGCATTTCCCGATATTGATAATCTCGGCGCTGATCTTGTTTCTATCCCGGGCGTCCCTCCGCGCTTGGATGATCTTCCTATTGGCTGCCGTTTCAGTCCTCGCTGCCACCTTTGCAAAGACATTTGTAAGCGGGATCAGCCCAGGTTGGTTGAGTTAAAAGATAATCACTTTATAGCCTGTCATTTGTATAGCCGAAAGATATAAAGGATCCAAAATGGTGGACCAGCCACTCTTGAAGGTTGAAAATCTATACAAATATTTCCCTGTTTCTCAATCCATTTTTAGGGGGTTGCTTGGGAAGCAGGTAAAAGTAGTTCATGCTGTTGATAATATTAGTTTTACCCTGAAAATCGGGGAGATTTTGGCCCTGGTTGGCGAATCGGGATCAGGCAAAACCACGGTGGGAATGAATGTATTAGGACTTCAGGTTCCAACCAGCGGAAAGGTGATCTTTGATGGGATTGATGTTGCTTACTGGAGCCAGGGTAGGATTGGCGATTCTGATGATATTGATAGGAATGGGCTGGCAAAGTTAAGCAATCGTAAGCAAGTGTTATTGCTGAGAAGACGAGCTCAGATGATCTTCCAGGATCCTTATGAATCACTCAACCCGAGACAAAAAATATTTGAAATTGTGGCGGAACCCTTAGATATTCATGGATTATCGCTGTCTGAGAGTGATCGTGAAGATAGAGTTCGCGATGCTTTAGAGATTTGTGGTTTAGCTCCTGCAGATCATTTTTGGGACAGATATCCAGACGGACTTTCAGGAGGCCAACGCCAACGCGTGGTTATCGCTGGCGCCTTAGTGCTTGAACCTGAGCTATTAATTGCGGATGAGCCAGTATCTATGTTAGATGTATCCATCCGTGCTGAATTGTTAAATCTGTTGTTGGAAATCCGTAATAAGCGGAATATCTCCATCATATACACAACCCACGACCTGGCAACAGCAGGATACTTTACTGATCGAATGGCGGTGATGTACCTGGGTCGGATCGTTGAGTTGGGACCTACGCGAGAAGTATTGTCAAATCCAAAGCACCCATACACGAAATCGCTAGTCTCTGTTTTGCCTGCTCCGAATCCCCGCAGACAACGTGAGCGGGTTATCCTGAGTGGTGAGGTTCCTAATCCGATTGACCTTCCAACGGGATGCCGTTTTCATCCCAGATGCCCGGTAGCCAGGGACGATTGCCAGAAAATTGACCCGGATTTTGTGCAGGTGACCGCGGAACATAAAACGGCATGTCTTTTCGTTCAATAGAAAGGATAAAGGATAAGTGGAGTTTGGTGTGAGAAACCTTGAAAGAATGCTGGTTTCTATATTCAAGGATGAAAGATGATTGACGCGGACCATCTCAATATCCATCTATTACAAGATGAGCTTGACATTCTACAGGGTGCCCAAGGTCCACTTTTACAAAAAATCATGGAAACAGTGGTGCTCTACGGAGAGGCGCTCGAAGCGGGGCGATTAGTAGATATTGAAGGACCGGGCCACTTTGTCATTCCATGGTCTTCCCCGGGCATTGCTCCCCCGATCGAGTTGTTGGAAGAGCTGGCGGATGCAGGCTTGAAAACGAAATTCCCCTTCACACTTGACCCCAAGCCCCCTTTCGATTTTGAAAACTTATATGTGCGGCCTGAGGAAGAAGCTGTGATAAAAGCTATGTATTGTAATCAAGCTCGATATGATGAGCTCATGATCCAATTGGGGCTGAGGGATCAAGATGCCTACACTTGCAATCCATACCAACCTGAAGTCGGTAACATCCCAGCAAGAGATACGGTCCTGGCCTGGTCCGAATCTGCGTGCGCGGTTTATGCAAATTCAGTCCTGGGTGCGCGCACGAACCGTAACGGGGCCATTATGGATATTTTGACCAATATTATTGGCAAAACACCATTGGCGGGATTGCTTACAGATGAGGGACGCAGGGCTACTTGGTTAGTGGAAATCAGGACGGATAATTTGCCGAACCCCCAATTGCTTGGTGCAGCTATCGGTCTGAAAGTATTTGAGGATGTACCCTATATTGTGAATCTAGATTGTTATCTAAATCCTGACCTGGACTCCAAAACCACTGATTTCTTACAGGAAATGGGGACGGCTTGTGCCACCTACGGTGCGGTCGGGCTCTTCCATGTAGAAAACGTTACACCGGAAGCGGTTGACTTTGGAAAGGATTTGTTAGTCCCAGGATTTCAGACTTATGTGATTGACGATCATGAACTGCAAAATTTACTTTACTCTTTTCCCTTATTGTGGACCGATGAGAATCCCAAAGCGGAGCGCTGCTATATCGGATGCCCGCATCTGAGCCTGCATCAATTGTATTGGTGGGCCAATGCAATCCAGCTTGCTTTGCAGGCACACTCCAAAAAGCGTCTAGCGATAGATACGGTTCTCTATGCTGCACCGAAGGTGTTGGAATTATTCAAAAAAGATGAATCGGTGTATTTTCAACTAAAAGAAGCCGGGGTTAAATTCAGCCCGGCTTGTAGTGAAACGATCTTCGAAACCCGCTTATGTTCGGGTAGGCCAATCCTAACTAATTCGACCAAGCTCAGGGCTTACACGACCGCACGTTTCATACCCGATGAGGCTTTGGTTGAAGCTTTAGTAACTGGTAAGGTTGACTGAGAGTAGATATGGGTAAAACATTCAAGGGCAGAGCAATCCTTCCGGCAAACCTGATTGGGGAAGCCCTCGTGTCTCGCCAAGGCTTCAATACCTATGCAAGTTTTTACAACAGCCTGCATGATGATGCAGAGTCTGCAGAATGTGCTGATAGTGGCAATACGGAATTGTTTGGAAGAAACATGATGGGTAAGATCATCTGTTTGCCCAAGACATCTGGATCTACGTCTGCAGGGGCGGTCTGGCAAAGAGTGGCAAGTTTGGGCGTTGCTCCCAAGGCTATGCTATTTGCGCGTTCTATTGACTCTCTGGCCGCGGGTGGTTTGATCGTGGCAGATATTTGGACTCATCACCGGATTTGCACAGTAGATCAACTTGGAGAAGATTTCCTGCTTGCTGTACAGGATGGCGATTGGCTGAAAGTGCGTGAAGATGGGACTGTGCAAATAATTAACACTCAACAAGGATAACATGATGACTACTCAGCCAACCCCAAAATTGCAACAGCAAATCATTGAACTGGCAAAGAGTAGTGGTGCATCCCTGGCTGGAATTGCGCGCGTAGAGGATCTTAAGTCTTCTCCCAGCTACGATATCTATCAGAAGGATCCGTACTATGCGTCTTTTGAATCCTTTCGTGAATGGCCTCAGGATGCCAGGACGATCCTGGTGTTCGGGTTGGAACATAAAAAAGAGATACCTGAATTGGATTGGTGGGATCCAAGGCCTGGAGGGACCCCTGGTAATCGCATCTTGATGGATATTCAGAAAAAATTAATAAATAGTTTGTTGGAAAATTTATCTATCAATGCAACTTCATTACCCTACCTGATTGAAAAAGGGGGGATTTTTCTGAAAGATTCCTGTGTGCTGGCAGGCATTGGGATTATCGGGAAAAATAATCTATTGCTTTCACCCGATTATGGACCGCGGGTGAGATTGCGAGCCATGTTCCTGGATGTGGACTTAGAGCCTACTGGTCCTTTAGATTTTAATCCTTGCGCCTCATGTAATTTGCTTTGCTTTAAGGCTTGCCCGCAAAACGCCTTCAGAAATGGTTCCTATGGACGGAAGTATTGCCAGATACAGATGAAAAAAAACGAAGATAATGTTCAGCCTTTACCGAATGAGCCGGAAATCGTGCATGTTCGTTATTGTCGTGCTTGCGAGCTTTCTTGCCCGGTAGCGCGTTGAGAAAGGAGATAAATAATCATGAAACTATCAAAACCAGAAGAAGTGGGGTTTTCATCTGAACGATTGGTCCGCATCAATGATTTCATGAAACGGTATGTCGAAGGTGGAAAAGCTGCAGGCCTTGTTACCCTGGTTGCGCGTCGGGGGAATATTATATTCTTCGATAAGTTTGGATATCAAGACATTGCTACGAAAACTCCAATAGAACTCGAAACGATTTTTCGAATATATTCGATGACCAAGCCAATTACCAGTATTGCGTTCATGATGCTTTTTGAGCGTGGTCTGGTGCGCCTGGAAGACCCGCTAAGCAGATTCGTCCCACAATTCAAGAAAACCAAGGTTTTCGGGAAGGATAGAAAACTGCTTGATCTAGACCGCGAAATTACTATCCATGATTTACTGATCCATACCGCAGGGCTCAGTTATGGAGGGGTTGAAGAAACAAAAATCCCAGTTGATGAACTTTATGACAAGGCGGATCTTTTCAATACTAACATCAACCTTGAGGAGATGGTACATCGGATTGCTACCTTACCGCTTGCCTACCAGCCTGGTACGGTATGGCACTACAGTGTAGCCACGGATGTGGTTGGTTACCTGATCGAAATAATTGCTGATATGCCATTGCCTGATTATCTAAACGAGAAGATCTTTAAACCTTTAGGCATGGTGGATACGGCTTTCAGCGTTCCACCCGAGAAAGCGGATCGCTTATCAACCCTATATGGCAAGACTGAGGACAGTGAATTAGCAGTACTTGATAATACGATCGGTGGTAATTACTTCAAAGTACACTTACATTTGGGTGGGTCTGGCCTGGTATCCACCATGTCTGATTATTACCGTTTTGCTCAATTGATTTTGAATAAAGGGAAATTGGAAGGTGTACGCTTGCTAGGCACCAAAACGATGGAATTGATGACCGCTAATCACTTACCGCTGGCTCTGCTACCAATTTCAATGGGAGATCCCATGCCAGGATTTGGATTTGGTTTGGGTTTCAGTGTAATGATGAATGTCCCCTTGTCTGGAATGATGGGATCAGTCGGCCTGCATGGTTGGGGCGGGTGGGCAAAAACCCATTTCTGGGTCGATCCACAGGAGCAAATTATCGGCATACTCATGATGCAATATATCCCTAAGGGGACATACCAGGTTACGAATGATTTCCGCACAGCTGTTTATCAAGCATTGGTAGAGTGATTTAGATTTTTGGAGTTAGTCGAGACATGAAGCATCGTCTTGGTATTGAATAGAGGAAAATACAAAATACTTAGGAAACATAAAAATAATCGACGGAAAATATGCTGACTCAAAGAGTTGATCGTATATTAGCTGGCAATTTTTATAGTGGAGTTGTCAACGGAACAGATGATTTTCAACTTTGTTAACAAGGCAAACAAAATTCTCGCAATTCTTGTAGGAGGCAAAAAATGAGTATTCCAACACTTGTGGGTATAGAGGCTAAAACCCTTACCTCGAATAGGATCACAACTCGGGTTTTATTCAGCGGGCAAGCTGAAGGTGATCCTGTTCTATTCTTGCATGGCAACTGGTCATGCGCTACTTGGTGGGAGGAAACCATGCTGGCCCTACCGGATGGATTTTGGGGGATCGCGCCGGATCAACGTGGGTATGGCGAGGCAGATCAAAATCAAAAAGTTAATGCAACACGCGGAGTCAAGGATTGGGTCGACGATGTTGTGGCTTTACTGGATTTTCTCAATATTAATAAAGCCCATATCGTCGGATGTTCCTTGGGTGGATTCGTTGTCTGGCAATTGATGGTGGATAATCCGGATCGAATTTTAACGGTTACTTTGGTAAGCCCGGGTTCTCCGTTTGGATTTAGTGGAACAAAAGATGAAATTGGAACACCATGTTATCCGGACCATGCAGGTACGGGAGGCGGGGTCAGCAACATGGAATTAATTAAAAGGGCTGTCGATAAGGATCGCACTCTAGAGAGCACTTTTTCCCCGCGAGCAAGCATTCGTTCACTCTTTATTCCCCCCTTTGTTCCTCCTCGTGAGGAAGAACTGCTAGACTCCGTTCTCAATGTACATATCGGCGAACAAGATATCCCTGGAGATTTCGTACCTTCCCCAAACTGGCCTTTCGTAGCCCCGGGTATCTGGGGGCCTCACAATGCCACTTCGCCGAAATTTGTGAGTGATGTAAATAAAATTTATGATGGCCGGATAACCGTTCCCGTCTTATGGATCCGCGGCAGCCACGATCAGGTCATATCTGATCAATCACTTTCGGATATCGGATATTTAGGCATGCTTGGGGTAATCCCAGGTTGGCCAGGGAAGGATATCTATCCGCCCCAACCGATGATCAGCCAGACGAGAGCTGTTCTGGAAAAATACCAAGCCGCTGGTGGATCCTATAAAGAGGCCGTCATTCAGGGTGCAGCCCATATTCCATTCATTGAGAAACCAGATGAATTTAATGCCATTTTTCATTCATTTCTGAGGAGTATGGTGTGAATAAACCCGGAAATGAGCAGATATTTGTAGACGAGGATGGGTGATGATTAACCTGGATATGATGTTTAAGAAGTTGGGTTGTTACCTTGCCCAATTTAGAATAATCTAATCTAATCTAATCTAATCTAATGTTCCTTTCTCTTTTGACGCTTCAGGAGTTCAGTAACAATCTTTATGTTCAAGATTGATTTTCAAGTTCTTTATTTAAGGAGAAATTTGTCATGAGGGATGTTGTCATTGTAGATGCAGTTCGAACCCCTGTGGGCGCTCATGGTGGTATGCTGCGTGACTTCGATGCGGTGGCACTGGCTCAGATCGTTATCAAGGGGCTTTTGGAGCGTACCAAGATCGATCCAGCTTGCATAGCCGAGGTCATTTTCGGTTGCGTTTTTCAATCAAGTGATGCGCCAAACATTAGCCGTGTAGCCGCGTTGAAGGCGGGCATTCCTAAGGAAGTGCCTGCATATACCGTGGCCCGCAATTGCGATTCGGGCATGGATGCAATCGTCAACGCATGGCGTGGTGTTCAGGTTGGTGATGGTGATGTTTTTCTTGTAGGCGGCGTCGAGTCTATGAGCAACATCCCTTACCTGGTGAGAGGAGCGCGTTGGGGTCTGAAACTCCGGCATTCGCAGCTAACGGATGCATTATGGGAGGGCTTGACGGATCCAAATTGTGGGCAAATCATGGGCCGCACTGCCGAAAACCTTGTCGAGGAATACGATCTGACTCGTCAACAACAAGATGAATTCGCTGTGCAGAGCCACAAGAAAGCCCTTCAAGCGCAAAACCAGGGAAAATTCACGGATGAGATCATTGCGGTTGAAGTAACCAAAAAGAGAGAAGGCAAGGTGCTGCTCGAGCACGATGAAACAATCAATCCTAACCTTACTTTGGAGAAAGCCATCCTTGCCCCCGCAGTATTTAAAGAGAATGGTTCGGTTACCCCTGTCAATGCTTGCAGTATCTCGGACGGAGCCAGCGCCATATTGGTCATGACCGCCGAAAAAGCAAAAGAACTTGGCCTCGCGCCGCTTGCCCAGGTTGTGGCATACGGCTATGCAGGTGTAGAGCCGCACCGTATGGGGATCGCTCCGGTAGCTGCGGTGCCCAATACGCTTGAAAAAGCCGGACTAAAGCTGGAGCAAATGGATTTAATCGAAATCAATGAAGCTTTTGCCGGGCAAGTGCTGGCAGTAGGGTTGGAACTTGGCTGGGATTGGAAAAAGGTAAATGTTAATGGCGGCGCAATTGCACTTGGGCATCCAGTTGGTTCTTCTGGTTGCCGGATCGTAGTGACACTTGTGCATGAAATGAAGCGTCGAAACAAAGAGGGCGTTTCGACTAAGTATGGCCTGGCAACCCTGTGCGCAGAGGGCGGGCAGGCTAGTGCCTTGATCGTAGAAGCTCTAACCTAAGAAGGCAATCAACATGCTGATAAAGGATTGCCGAATGTTGTTCACAATGAACTCAAATTTTTTTACAAATCTTGGAGGAACGAAATGATCGATTTCACATTCACCGAGGAACAAGAGTTGTTCCGCAAAGCGGCAAGGGAGTTTGCTGAAACAAAGATTGCCCCACATGTACCAACTATGGAAGCGACAAATCGCGGTTGGGATGAAGTGGTAAAGGAACTAGCTGAGGCTGAAATGTTTGCTGTCACCATCCCTGAGGAATATGGTGGATTGGGTATGGGATATGTTGCCCGACTGATCGCCTTAGAGGAGATTGCCCGTGTTTCGGTCGCGACTGCCATGATGTACCAGGTGTTTGGCCTTGGTATTGAGGCATTCATAAAATTCGGCACCGAAGAACAAAAAAAGAAATTCCTTCCGAAATTCGCATCCGGGGAGCGGTTAGCAACTGTTGCGGTAACAGAACCCTCAGGTGGTTCTGATCCTAAGGGAATCCGTACAACGTATAAAAAAGTAAACGGCGTCTATGTATTGAATGGTCGAAAATGCTTTATTACTAATTCACATATCGCTGATGCCCAGGTAGTCTTGGCTGTTGATGAGGATAATCCTGATGCCTTTACAACCTTTATTGTCGAAAAAGGCGTGGAAGGTTTTAAACCCACTCACGAGGAACATAAAGTGGGAATGAGAGGCTGCAATACCGGCGAAATAGAGATGAAAAACGTTACAGTGGCAGCCGAGAATGTAATTGGCGGGGAAGGCAAAGGGCTCAAGGTGGCAATGGCTGCTATCGGTGATGTTGGTCGTGGGGGGATGGTTGGGTGTGCCTTAGGTTTGCAACAGGCGTGTTTAGATGCATCTATTAAGTTTTCTAACGAACGTATCCTTTATGGCAAACCGATCAGCAACTTACAGGCAATCCAATTCAAGATTGCCGAGATGAAAATTGACCTTGAGGCTGGACGTCTGTTAGGCTATCGTGCAGCTGCGATGCAGGACAAAGGCGAGCGTTCGAGTAATGAATTCGCCGTTGCGAAATATTACACCACCGAAGCGGCTCAGAAAGCTGCCAAAATGGCTGTAGATATCCACGGTGGGTATGGTTGCATGGAAGAATTTCCCGTAACCCGGTATTTGCGGGATTCATTTGTACTCGGCCCATCTGCAGGCACTTCAGATATTATGATGGTTATCATCTCACGATGGGCGCTTTCATGAATCAAATGAGTGTATTCAGTTGAGAACAATTTTAGGGAATATTGATGTTGAACATCGTTGTCTGTGTTAAACCAGTACCAGATCCAAGTATCGCGGACAAGCTCAAGATCGACCCGATTACAAAATCACTGCCCCGCTTAGATATTCCCCTGGTCATAAACCCGCTGGATAGTCACGCCTTAGAAGCTGCGATTCAGTTAAAGAAGGAATATGGTGCTTATATCACGGTTCTGTGTATGGGCCCACCTTCAGCGGGGAACATCGTTCGAGAATGTTTGGCATTAGGAGCCGACAAAGGCATCTTACTCACCGATCCTGCCTTTGCAGGAGCGGATGCCTTTGCAACAGCTTATACGCTTGCAAAAACGATTGAAAAGAATGGACCGGTGGATGTGGTTTTCTGCGGAATGGCGAGTAGCGATGGGGCTACGGAATGGGTTGGCCCTGAGATTGCTACGTTTCTCAACCTGCCTGTTGTAACGATGGTGCGCGAAATTGTTAAAGACCAGGGAGACGAATGGATCGTAAAAGCAGATTATGAGCATGGGTACAGGAAGGTTAAACTCAAATTGCCTGCTGTCATTACGGTGACGAGAAATATAAATCAACCGAAGTCACTTAGTTTCTCCGGCATCCTAAAGGCTCGTGGGAAGGAAATTACGGAATGGAATCGTGAGAAGTTGGGTATTCCGGCAGAGCGTGTTGGATTGAGAGGCTCACCGACTTACGTAACCGAGATAACTCATTTGGAGAGCCGACGAAAGGTTGAGATATTAGAGGGGTCCTTGCGGGAAAAGATTGAACGCCTTGTTCAAATTTTGTCTGATGCAGGAGTGGCGTAATGGAAACAAAAAGTGCGACTGTGTTCGTGATTGCTGAACAAGGGGAGGGGGGGATTCAGCCTGTCTCGCTACAGCTTGTAGGAAAAGCTCGCCAGCTAGCCGATGAGCTTGGTTCTAAAGTAGGAGCCGTCCTTTTAGGCCAGAACTTAACAAAAGGAGCTCACGAGTTAATCGCAGCTGGCGCAGATATAGTTTTTCAGGGAGATTCGGATTTGCTTGTTCCCTATCAGGCTGAATTATTTACAGAAATAATTGTGAAGTTGCTGGTTGAGCACCACCCTGAAATTCTGCTGATTGGGTCCACGTTTATGGGGAGAGAATTGGCGCCGCTTATCGCCGCTAAACTGGAGACCGGGCTAACTGCTCACTGCATCGATCTGGTTATTAGTAGCGAAGGCATCTTGGAACAAAAAATCCCAGCATATGGCGGGATGATAACCATTGTATGTCCCGAGAAACGCCCTCAGATGGCAACAGTAGCCAACGGCGTATTTTCTAACCCAGCATTGAATACGACCAGATCGGGCGAGATAATCTCGATAGATGTGCCAAATGAATTTCCTCTGCGTGTCCAGACTTTAGAAATTGTAAAGGAAAAATCTGAGGGAGTTTATTTGGAATCTGCATCGGTAATAGTAGCTGGAGGAGCCGGAGCAGGGGATCATGATGGGTGGTGCCAAATTGCAGAGTTAGCCGAAGTATTAAATGCTGGCTTGGGTTCAACCCGGCCTGCAGTTGATGCAGGTTGGACAAAATTAGAAACCATGATTGGGCAAAGTGGGAAAATGGTAAGTCCTGAAGTTTATATTGGGATTGGTATATCAGGAGAATTGCAACATATGGTGGGCATTGTTAGGGCAAAAGTAATGATTGCAATCAACAATGACGCCAAGGCGCCTGTCTTTGAGCAGGTGGATTACGGCGTGGTTGAAGATTGCCGAGTCTTTGTGCCAGCTTTAGTGAAAGCATTGAAGAATAAAGAATCTTACATAGGGAGGGCAACACATGTCATATGAGCGTCTTTTGAAACCGCGTTCAATTGCCGTTTTCGGTGGTGCGCAAGCCCAAGAGGTGATTCGCCAGAGCGATCGCATGGGATACGAAGGGGAAATCTGGCCGGTCCATCCCACGAAAACGGAGATCCTGGGGCGCACGGTCTACCGCTCGGTGGCGGATCTACCGGGAAGCCCCGATGCTGCGTACGTGGGTGTTAATCGCCACCTCACCATCGACATCGTCAGAGATCTCGCTGCACGGGATACGGGTGGTGCGATCTGCTATGCCACTGGCTTTAGCGAGGCGGGCGA
>Ga0315282_10002435_pt1 | contig 34316 bp, 34 predicted proteins | sample YL17G07_20_MG_FD_203693 | JGI IMG/M metagenome (GOLD analysis project Ga0315282, IMG submission 203693) | Sediment microbial communities from Yellowstone Lake, YNP, Wyoming, USA - YL17G07_20 | ecosystem: Environmental > Aquatic > Freshwater > Lake > Sediment | place: USA: Wyoming | collected...
AAAAACACCTCAGCACCATGATTCTTCACCTCTGAACCGATTGAAGAGATGCTGTCCGTTTGTGGTCATCGATTGACCACGGAATACGTCAGTTCCCTGAACAAGTCTTATTACATGTCAGTCGGCACTTACTCGCCCGAGGTGCAGCGTTGTCCACTCCCGCTTACCGCACGTCCACGACAGCCACTTCCGAAGCGACAACGCCCAGCACTAGCTGAGCCGAACAGCGCTCCTGAACTTCTCGGAGCTCCTCGCTCGCTGGTCGGCTTTCCTATGAATTGGTTTGTGAAAAAAAATGTACTTGAATCATCATCGATCTACCCAAAACGTCCGCCTGACCGCCCACGACAGTTGCCTGGGCACGCTGCCGATATCTCCCGTTCAGGTTTCGGAAGCTGCGCAGATCAACTCTGTAACCGTGACAGCGCCTTGCACAACGGCGAACCTAGGCCCTGGCTTTGACGTGTTTGCTTTGGCTCTGGAAGTTTTTCTCGACACAGTTCACATTCAGACTTCACCCGGAGGCGTGACGCTGGAGATAACCGGGCCGGATTCAGCCGGGGTGCCGGCGGACCCGGAGCTTAATACCGCGGGATTGGTAGCAAAGGAACTACTCAGCCGTCGAGTGATAGATACCGGAGTCAAGATTCGAATCGAGAAAGGGATACCTGTCGGTAAGGGCATCGGAAGTAGCGCCGCAAGTGCGGCTGCAACCGCGGTTGCATTGAACTACATGCTAGGGCTGCAGTTGACGACGAATGAGATCGTCGAAGTCGCAGCACGGGGCGAAATAGCGTCTTCAGGTTCTCCGCACGCGGATAACGTGGCAGCTGCCGTCTTGGGTGGGTTCACATTCGTCCAGTCCCACTCTCCGTTCTCTGCTGTCGGGTTATCTCCACCACGAGTGCTGGAGGTCGCGATCGCCATTCCTACCGCACCCGCTCCACCCAAGAAGACGGGAGTTGCCCGCGCCGCTCTTCCCGATAGGGTCCCACTTGGGAAGGTCGCTCAGAACGTGGGAGGCGCAGCCAGCATCATAGCAGGAATCCTTTCCGAGGATATCGACCTAATTGGTAAGGGAATGGTTGACGCGATTGTCGAACCTGCACGAGCTCACTTGGTGCCCGGCTACATTGAGGTAAGAAAGGCCGCCTTGGAGGCGGGGGCCGGAGGAGCCGCCATCAGTGGAGCCGGTCCAAGCATGATCGCGATCGTCGACAACACAAAGGTGCGAGCTTCATCAGTAGCCGAGGCCATGAGGGACGCTTTCGAGTTAGTCGGTGTCGAATCCCGTGCCATCACCTCCAAACCGGCTCGTGGAGCAGTCATCATCAGGGAGTAGGTGACCAATGCAGTGTACCATCGAATGCATCGAATGTGGAACCTCTCACAGCCTGAGCGAGCGGGCATACGTCTGTAAGAAATGCGGCGGTTTGCTTGAAATCAGGTTCACTCACCTTGTAGACCTCGACATCAGCGACTGGAGCAATAGACCGCTCGGTGTGTGGCGATACCGTGAGCTCTTGCCAATTGAAGCAGGCGCGAACGTCATTTCTCTTGGAGAAGGGGGAACTGGACTTCACGAATGTCGTCATCTCGCAAGTATTTTTGGTTTGAAAGGACTTCACGTGAAGAACGAAGGCGAGAATCCCACCGGCTCGTTCAAGGATAGAGGTATGACGGTGGGCGTGACGAAGGCGCTTCAACTCGGTGCAGGCTCGGTGATGTGTGCGTCGACGGGTAACACTTCAGCGTCTCTCGCCGCATACTCGGCAAGAGCTGGTTTGAGATGCTTCGTCATGATCCCCGCGGGCAAGATCGCGGCCGGAAAGCTCGCTCAAGCTGTTGTGTATGGCGCGCAGATAATCGAGGTCGATGGCAACTTCGACGATGCCATGCGGCTCGTCGTGGATGCAGCTCGCAGGGACGGAAGCCCGTATCTCCTGAACTCCGTCAACCCGTTTAGAGTTGAGGGTCAGAAGACAGTCGCGTTCGAGATCAATGACCAGCTCCGCCGACTCCCGGAGGTCATAGTCCTCCCGGTCGGGAATGCAGGCAACATTACCGCGGTCTGGAAAGGCCTTCTTGAGCTAAGAGCGCTAGGGTTAGCGAATGAGCTCCCGCGCCTAATTGGTATCCAAGCAGAGGGAGCGTCACCGATTGCGGACGCGTTCAGACTGGGACTCGATCATGTCGAGCCAGCTGCAAAGCCGGAGACGATCGCCACGGCCATCAGGATAGGTTCACCCGTCAACTGGAAGAGAGCTCTTGCGGCCGCCAAAGATTCAGGTGGGTTGATTGAAACCGTCGCTGATGGAGAAATACTTCAGGCCCAGAAGATGCTTGCCAGCCAGGAAGGCATCTTCGTCGAACCTGCAAGCGCCTCAACCATAGCTGGCGTCAGAAAACTTGCAGACAGAGGTTTCATTGACCCAGACGAAGAGACCGTCTGCATAACCACCGGTAACGGCTTGAAGGATCAGGAGGCAGTAGCCCTCTCACCAGAGGGGAGGACAAAAGCGAAACCGACCCGGGAATCAGTAATGGCGGTGCTTACGCAGTAGCTCTGTAGAGGGTGAATAAGCATCGGACTTCGTCAACGAGGCTCCGTCGCCCTAGTTAGTTTTGGCAGAATCGCACGGAGCCTTCAGAAGAGCTTGGTCGAAAAACACGGCGCACTCTCGCGTGGCTATGTGGTTCTCTTTCTCGCGATGGCTTCTGCAACTATGAAGAGTCCGATCAGGATTATGATCAGCGGAACTATGTCCACCTTTAGACCGTAGTATCGGGCGAGTCCTATCAGCAGTGCAAGTATGCCCAACGCTAGGCTGAACTTGCTCATCCTGACCCCTATGCTGCTTCGTGCGAGGTTCAACCCGACTAGTATTAGACCGACACCGATCGCGATGATTGTGCCCGTGTCTATGTGGTAGGTCTCGCCGTAGATCCATGCGCCGCCGACGAGAATGAAGAAGAGCCCCCATGCAAGAGTGGTCAACGTTCGACCGCTTGTGGTCATTCCTCGCCACCTGATTGTCTGCGTCTACCGCAATGTTCGATTATAAGGATTAAGACCGTATTAGGACCGGATGGAATTCAACACAGCCGCGATCACATGAGACACTACAGGAGACTAATGCTTGAGCACAGTCGACGAGCTCATTGAGAAGATCTTAGCCCAGCGTAAAGACTTGACACGCGAACAGGTCCAAAGCCTCATCGAGGCGAAGAAGCTCGACTTTGAGGGCCTACTTCTCGACCAAGGTGCCGCTAGGCTGGTGGCGGAGGAGCTCCTAGTTGAGACCGAGCCTGTCGCTGTTCCAAGCATGAAGGTTCGAGACCTAGTCGCCGGACTCAACGACGCGACGTTGAGCGGGAAGGTCGTATCCATCGAGCCGTCAAGAGATTTCGTGCGCCAAGACGGCTCAGCTGGCCGCGTCTTGAGTGTAGTTCTTGAAGATGAGACTGGGAAGGTCAGATGCGCCATCTGGGATGACAAGGCAGACGAGACCATCAAGCATGGCGACATAACCTGGAAACCCATCACGATAAGACACGGCTACACACGGACCGGACTCGCAGGCGAAGTAGAACTGAATGCGGGCGAGAGAAGCGAGATCACTATTGGCGTTGAAACTGGAACTCCGACTCCAGCTCCGATCACCGCAATAGGCGAGATTCGCGAGCCCGTCATCGAACTCAACGTCCTCGGCATCATTCATTCTCAACCAAGAATCTACGAGTTCAACAGAAACGGGCAGAAAGGAACCGTGCTAAGAACCACACTCACAGACAGCACCGGCTCGATCCCATTGGTCGCGTGGAATGAAAGGGCCGAAGAACTCAGGAACCTCAAGAAGAACGATATCTTGAAAGTTCAAGGCGGCAGACTGCGCCGAGACAACTTCGGGCGCTTTGAGATACACTTGGATAACATGACGCAAGTGACTATCCTAGAAAAGCCACCGGAAGGCTTTGCCATTCCAGAGCTCAAGATACACAAGATCTCTGAATTGAAACCGGAGTTGCCAGCAGCGAATTTCGTGGCGCGGATCGTCGGAACGAGCAAGACGCAACAAGTGCGGAGAAAGACCGGCGAGTCGGTCGATGTTTCGCGCGTACTTGTCGGAGACGAGACCGGAATAGTCTCTGTCTCCTTGTGGGATGACAAGGCCGCACTCTCATCTGAGCTCAATGTGGGCGACATTATTCAGATTGAAGATGCGAAGGCGACCTTGCAGCTTGGCCAAGTCTCGATAAGCGCGGGAAGAACCGCGTCCATCCAGAAGCTGAAAGACAAGAGCGTGACAATCGAGGTTAAGATCAACAAGATAGTGGAGACCGGGCCGGCTTCTGGACTGGTCGCAATAGAAGGAGAGGTCGTTGCGGACCCAGAGTTGAGGGACGTTACGACGGGGAAAGGCGAGAATATCCAGGTGACGTCGACTCGAATCCGTGACGGCACGGGCGAGGCACGAGTCTCGTTCTGGAGATCGCACGCAACTGAAGCAAGCAAGCTCCAGCGGGACTCAAGGATTCGTATCTACGGTCTCGTACCGAAACCGGGCCTGGTGGGAGACACGGAATTCAACACTGTGCAAGCGTCGAAGCTTGAGGTGCTGTCCCACGCGGAGAATGCGGGCCCCACCGCGGACGAGTTTCGACAGTTCCTCAGTCTCAAGGAGAACGAGCGAGTTTGGGTTAGAGCGATCGTTCTTGACGCTGGAGAGGACGCTGCTTTGGCTTCTGTGTGCGATCAATGTGAACAGCCGGTTGCCCCATCGGACGATCATTTTGCCTGCTCCACTCACGGTCCGTTAGCTGAGCCTACTTGGCTGCTTACGACTCGCATGCGGCTTGATGATGGAACCGACACGATCATGGCGAACGTACGAACCAAAGAACCGCACACCCTCATCGGCAAAAGCGTGAACTGGGCTCAGAAAGAAATATTAGCGAAAGGGACGAGTACCGTAGCCTTACCCATCGACATAACCGGGAAGCTTGCTGGAATGAGGATAGAAGCCTTCGGCGTCACAAGACGCGATCCTCAGACGGGAAAGCTTGTGCTTGACACCGACAAAGTGTTTTTGCGCGAATAGAAAGTCGTACACTGAATGGATACTCTGAACGAGATTCTCTGACTCAAGAAATGAACGGCATTGAGTTGACGAATTCTTGATGGCGATGAAGATCGGTCGAGACATCTTCGACTACATAAACACCGTGAGAAACCCGAGCAGTAAGCAGACAATGAAACGTCGAGTCCAGGAATACCAACCGAAACCGGACATAGTTGAGAAGTTCTCCACGATCAATTCACGGCTCTTCATGGTGGTCTTCTCAGCTGAATGGAACGGTGAATGCAGAGCGCAGATACCGAGCCTAGCGAAACTCCTCATCGAAACAAAGAACAGTAACATCCTTGCGAAGGTAGTCGATTTCGACGAGAACCGGGACATAGCGGAAGAGATGCGTGTATTGCGAATCCCCGCGATAGTGGTTCATGACAAGTCTTGGCGAGAGATTGGGCGCTACGTTGAGAAGCCTCAGCATGGCGGGACGCTTGAGGAGGAACTGTGGGGTATCGTCGGCAAAGCCGCCAATGCTATGCAATAGACGGCTTCGCTTGACTGCGCTTCCTCACGTAGCTCTTAGGTTGTGCTATTGGTCTGCGACTTCTGACGACTTCCAAGATGTCCTAGGAGTCTGCCCAGCTCACTGGTGAAAGGAATGATCCTTGGAACCCGACTTGCATACTTCTCATAATCGTTGCCGAAAAGGGCTTTGAGTTCTCTCTCCTCGAACCGGGTTACCACACAACTAAACCAAAGCAGCAGAAACAATGCTGAGATGAGTAGAAAGCTGTAGTCAAGCAAGAGCCACCAACCAAGAAGCAGTAAGACAACATCGGAGTACAATGGGTGTCTAACGTATCTGTAGGGGCCTCGGACAACTAGAGGCTCTGTCCTGCCTGACCGCTCGTCTAGACTTGCTCGTCCCCTTGCCGCCTTCGAGAAGGTCACGTATGTCGAGATGAGGATGTCCACAGGTTTCCTGTATCTGAAGAGCCAGCCAAGAAGAACGAAGCCTGAGAGAAGTAGCAGTAGACCAATGAAACGCACCGGAAGCGGAAAACCAAGTTCTTGGGGTATTCGGAACCATATCGTCGCCAAGTACGCCAACGTGAAGAACACTACAATAACGGTCAAGACTGCAAATGGAACCACGATGATTGCTTTGCGCGACATTCGCTTGCACGTGTGACCAGGTAATGCACGGGTGGAATAGTTTGTCGGCCCCTCGTAAGCGGCCCCTGTAGTGCTCGACTTCACGAGCCGACCTATTAGAGGACAGTTACCTCCAAGCGAGCTTGGGTTTCTGCCTGCATATGCCTGCCACGGTACCTAGCCGCAACCCTCCTCTGAGGGTTCGAGTTCGCTACTGACGTTGGTTACTTATCGATCGAGGGACAACAGGTGCGTGATTCGATCGAAGATCGGCCTTGCGAAGGTTCCAGCTTCTAGGCTCATGACGATTACATATTCCTGCGTCCTGAAGAACATCAGCGTGAGCCTATGGAAGCACAGTAGCGAGTACCTAACGGTGCCTAGATCGCGTTCTTGGCTCTTGCACATGCCAAGTATTGTCTCAGGGATGATTCGAATGAATTCTCGGTCTCCATGTTCTGGTGTAAGTGAGTTGACGCCTTCTCTCATGCGTGAGAGTTTGACTTCATGGCTTGGCGAAGGGTCGATTATGCCCACGTATCGTATGTTCTTGTCAACAGAGAATATTATGTCAGCTATCTGTTCCGGCTCCATAGCCTGCGCAAAGCCTCAAGAAACACTAGTCACGTTCCTAGTGGTCAACAGTTCGTCACTTGCCTATCACGAATCAAGTGACTCCTGAAGAAGCCATGACCAATAGAGGAAGAGTTGTGTGCCTTCGTCCGCGCGCGCTTTTCTCTTCTTTCGAGCGCTAGCTAGGAACGGTCATGATTCTTGTGCGTGCGCATAAGGAGACCCACCAACGAGGATTTGCTCCATGCGAGCCGGGAGAGCCTAACGGGCTGCTTCTTTGACCGCATGGATCGTGTTCGTGGGTAAGGCGTCGAGTCTGAGAATGGCGGCAAAGCTTAAAGGTGATACCTCATGCGGTGCTCGGTTTGCGCCCTAGAGTATCATGGTGTCGAGTGACATGAGAGTCAAGCTGGCCCGGAGCCCAAACAATCCCATCATTGAACCGAGACCCCAGATGGCATGGGAAAGCATGGCGACCTTCAACCCCGGGGCCGTAAGGAACGGCGGAATCACTCACATACTCTACAGGGCGGTCGACGAACACTGCATCTCGTCACTTGGCTATGCCGCAACGATAGATGGGGAAATGATCATAGACCGATCTACGGAGTCTGTCCTCTCCCCGGCTGGCCCCTGGGAGGAATGGGGCTGTGAAGATCCACGCATCACCGCTTTCGACGGAACATACTACGTTTTCTATACGGCGTATTCGCGACGAGGTCCACGAATCGCCCTGGCTTCAACGACTGACTTCAGGAACTACAAACGCTACGGACTGGTAGGTCCTGACCACGACGACAAGGACTGTGCCCTCTTCCCTCAACTCGTCGGCGGCAAAGTCGCGATGATCCACAGGATAGCGCCAAACATCGAATTGGACTTCCTAGAAAGCATCGAACAGATGGAGACATCAAACCCCTACTGGAAGGACTACCTGAACCACATAGAGGCGAACACTATCATGAAGCCGCTGTGGGAGTGGGAAAAGAAGAAAGTTGGAATTGGTCCGCCACCCATCCGAACCGAGGCCGGATGGTTAGTCATCTATCACGGCGTGGATTCTCACGATGTGTACCATGCAGGGGCAGCCCTCCTCGATCTCGAAGATCCTCGCCGAGTGATGGCTCGAACTCCAGAACCTATCCTAGAACCGGAGGAGGATTTCGAGAGAGTTGGAGTTGTGCCTAATGTTGTCTTCCCGGAAGGTGCAGTCGTGATGAAGGATGAACTCAAGGTCTTCTACGGCGGCGCAGACAGAGTCTGCTGTGTCGCAAGTGTCCCGATGAAATTGCTCGTAGAAGTCTTAGAAGGTTACAGCTGAGATCAGTCCCTTGAGAAGCTCGTGATGGCGAGCAAATACGAGAGTATGGATTCAGCTCCTAGATTGAGGTTCACTCCCTCCTCTATGAGCCCATCATAGCATCCGCCGGTCTGGGAGTCGTATACTGCCAGTCGCTTGAGATTGGAACCACTGTACCAAGAAAGAGCAAGTGACGCCCAGTCCCGGTAACGTGTTTCTCCTGTCACGCGATACAGCCTATTACACGCTTCTACAGTTGCGCCTGCATCTACTGGCTGCTGATCGTAGAGCGCTCTATCCCCGCCTACTCGATACCAGCCTTTGTTACCGACCGGAGCGAACACGCCATCAACAGTCTGAACACTCATTAGGAAATCCAGAGATTCAGATGCGACCTTCAAGCATGCCGAGTCTCTACTGATCTCATGACACGCTGCTAGACTTTCGGGGAGTCTGGCGTTATCATATGTTAAGCTCTCCTCGAACCACCTCCAACCCGGCCGGCTGACTGCTTCGTACCAGCCGAGCAGTTGGTTCGCGAGCTTCGTCGCACCGTCACGGAGCTGTGAGGCAGGCTTCGTCTTGAGAAGCTCGCTTATCCCGAGAAGGAAATAGGCTTTGGCTCTTGGGGATGTTGCATCCAGTATCCATTGAAGCCCAGCCTTCAGGATGTTGTGCCCCCATCTCGGGTCAGAGCAGAGATCGGAGACTGCGTATGCACCTGCCGCCCAAGCAGCACGCCCCAGATGGTCCCTGTTTGAAGGCGAGTCGCTGACGCTGCCAGTCTTACTCATTTCATTGCTCCAGCGTCCGTCTGGACCTCGCATTTTTCCGAGGAAAGCGACATACTTACGCGCCAATGCCATTCGTTCCGAAGGATCCATTATGCCCGAGGCACGGCAAACGAGAACGAGAGCGCGTGCGACATCATCGGTCGTGTACCCCGACGTGACATCAGGTATGGCACGTGGGGCGAACTGTATGATTCCCACTCGATCGTTCAGAGCTCTGAAGTGAGCCAAGTTAACAGGCAGTTTCTGCAGCTCCGATCACTTCTGCGTCCGACGCTTCTCTATGTGTTCCGGCATGGGCTTTCGCCAGTTCAGTTCTGATACGCGACTAGGTCATGGACTTCAGAGACCGAGGGCATGGTAGAATAAGTTGACATAGCTCATGGCCACGTTCGGCCATATCATGGCTCTGCTGTACTCATAGGCCGTTCTACCGAATCGCTGTTGAATCTGATCATCTTTGAGCAGCATATTCACGGATTTAGCAATGGAATTCGGATCCTTGAACTCGCATTCCAAGGCCGCACCATTGGCTATCACCTCTTCGGCGTGAAGAAACGGGGTTGTAACAATGGCTCTGCCTGTGCTCAAAGCGTATGAGAGTGTTCCACTGCTGATCTGTTCCCGACTCGGGTATGGAAGAACATAGACGTCCGTCGCCTGAAGATATCTGATCAACTCGTTCTCCGACAGAAACCGATTCACGAATCTGACATTCTTCTCCAACCCCAGTGACTCGACCAGATCAAGGAGGAGTTGCCGATACGATTCGCCTTCCCGTTTCCTGACTTCCGGATGCGTTTCCCCAATGATCAGATACAGAACGGACGAATGCTCTCTCACTATCTGCGGGAGCGCGTTTATCACGTATTCTATTCCCTTTCCGCGACTCAGCAATCCAAAAGTCGATAGAACAACTCGCTCTTTCAACCCGAGGCTTCTTTTTGTCATCGCAGTTCCGATGTAAGGGACATTTGGACATCCGTGAGGTATGTATCGGATCCTATCTGCATGACCTCCATAGAGTTGCTCCAGTATTCCTATCCCTGCCTGTGCCATCACAACGACGAAATCACTATGCTCAAGGATTCGTTCCAGCACCCTTTTTGCATCTGGATCAGGCTTCTCAAGAACGGTGTGCAGAGTGGTGACAACGGGTTTCTCGATCCTTTGCAGAAGATCTGTGACGTACTCGCCCCATTCTCCGCCAAATATGCCATACTCATGCTGCAGATTCACAACATCCGCATCAGAATCATTGACGTACTGAGCGGCTTTCTCGTAGGACTGGATGTCATTTGCATCGATCTGGGACTTTACTCGAATCTCGTAGTCGTAGAGTCCGCCTCTGTCGTTGACTGCGATGACAGCTGGGGATGTCACGGCTCGTGCGCAAAATGTGGAGGTTGCGTCGACGAGATGTTTGGTGTACGCGGCTATCCCGCATTCGCGAGGGGGATATGTGCTCACATACATGACTCTTATCTTATGGAGCTCATGACCACTCATCATCTGAAGAGGTTGAGGGCCTTTCATCACGTAGAAGCCGTGGGCGACCTCTAGCAGTCTCCTTTCTGTGGTGAGCCCAACTAATGCGCCCTCTCTCGTAATGATCAGTCTTCTGATCCTGTGTCTACGCAAAGTTTCCAAGGCATCTGCTATCGTTCGTTCGGCGTCAATCGTCACGAGAGGTTTGGACATTACATCCTTGGCAAGCGTTACGTCTAGGTTTTTCCCAGGGCTGATGACTTTCTGCAACACATCTTTCTCAGTGATTATGCCCACCGGTTGGTCGTTTTCGACAACAACTATGGATCCGACATTTTCCCTTGTCATCAAATCCATTATTGTTGAGGTTGTGTCCGTAGAAGAGGCTATTGGGGGATCGGATCTCATGTTTGTCGCTACGGATAGGCTCAGAACCTTTTTCGAGAATGCTCCTGTTTCACCCATTTGTCTCGTGTTCACTCTTTGGTGTCTTAGCTATTTATCCTGTCTTCAGGTGAAAGAGCAGCATTCGAAGTGACGCTTATTCTCGTGGCTGTGCACGTCAAGGGTGCCACGCAAGCTCCTGATTCGATTTGGGTGTCGAGACAGTGCCCTTCATAGGTCATGCCAAGATCCCCCTTCACAATGTGGTAACATTATTGTGCAACGTCTTTAGTCTGGTTGGGTTGTGGAGAGCAATGCAGCCATCTCCATCTCGTCGCGGTCTCCCGATAAACCCCATATGGGCCCTCGTATGGGCGCTCGTCGTTTTCATTATCTTCATAGTAGTGATGGCATGGTCAATGAGCAGGTAGAATCGGGGTTAGAACTCGCAAAGCCTCAATAGCGCGACCACCACATGTTCTGTGCGATAGATCATGCGAGATGCTCGCGCAAGAGAACTCTATGGGCAGATGCTGTGCGTCAAATGTGGCAAACGCCTACGCTACGATCCACTGGTAGGGAAAGTATGCTCAGGCTGCTACACAGCACAGGAATACTGCCACTGCCGCTGAAAAAGTGGGGTTAGGAACCGCGTGGGCTCCCTCCCTTGCGGAGCGTTGCTCTTGCCTTCTCGCCTAAAGTTCGCTGTTTCATGCGTCTGGATTCCGCGTACAACAGACGCCAGCAATGCTCACAGTAGGTCGATTTGTCAGGAGCATACACGAATAAATGCAGTCGACTACGGGTCGCACTTCCTGCAGTGAGTGGAACTCGTAACCACATCATGTTCACCTCTCCAGAGTTGATCACGGAAAGACAGGAACCGGGGGAGCCAACGAGAGGTGGCAGGCAGCTCCGCACAAACATGGAAGACGATTCAAATTCAGGGGCCCATACCATGAGGCCCACACACAACGATGAACGAGTCAGGGAACCTCTCAACCAAGACTACGAGGGCCTGGGCATGCTCTGGATTTGCTGGTTCTGCGACATGGCCTGAGTCGTGGGACGAATCACATGCATGAAGTTCGAGGCCCTGCCGATACCGTAGCCTGATCGCATGATCAGTCGACACTGGAAGTTACAGTCGAGCTGGATGGAATGTGAGAGTACGAAGGCAGTCTTCTAACCTTTGGAGTCCATTGACCGTTTCGAATGGTTCACTCTGTCCATGTAAGAAATCTCGTGATGCATTTGCATTCACTTGGGCGGAGTCATTCGTTCATGAAGAAAGTTCTTTGGCGTTGACTGTAGCAATTGGAACATCCGCGGTGTTGTAAACCGAAATTTGCGACTACGCGTAGAATTTTGGTGAAAAGAATTCTTCGGAGTCAGCGAGACAAGAGTTATATCTATTCTGTCATGCGATGATGGAAACTGGAATTATTCGCGGGGGATCTTGAGCAGAAAAATTGAATGCTAGACCATATGCTTACAGGCAGATTGTCGCAACACTTCACGGATGTCGGTCAGATCTTCTCGACGACAAACTTCTCCTTAGTACGACATTGACAGCGATTCGCAACGCGAACATGTGCCTCGCGAAAACGAAAACAGCAAACCCTCTAGTGTACAAGATCAGTGACGACATAATGGGCGGTGGGGTAAGCGTCAACGCGCTCATAACAACCAGCCACCTAACCGTTCATACATCCAAATTGTATGGGACGGCAGAATTTGATTGCGCCACATGCGGCTGCGCTAGCAATCCTTTGGCAGCCCTTGCAACCTTCAGAAGAATACTGAGACCAACACACGTCACAATCCATTATGAATCCGACGAGGGACGCGATCAGGTCATGTCTGCTTCCACCATCAAAGCTTGAAGGCTCAACCAACACAGAATCCTGAGACTGCGTTTCGCACCAAGTCATCTGTCCCCTGTTGATATTGTGGAGGGCTCATGCCTCAAGTGAGGCTCTTTTGCCCAAACTGCGAAGCCAGAAGGCAGTAGGTCACTAATCCTTCTCATTCCTCAATCGACTCTCGTCACATGTCGCATCGTTGGAGCCGTAATTTGAACCGTCGCGCGTCCTCGTTTTCGATTGATTCTGTGTGTACTGTGTTTGGTGCGAGCATCGGAATCTGAACTGCGGTCGATGGCGCACCGAACTTCCCCCACCTCGTGTCACGGCAAGGCTCCAGTCAGATCCGATCGAACTATTTGCGCAAGGAACCTGACCCCTGTCTCCAGGGGTCAGGCAAGGGAAACATGGTCGCGCGCGCCCAATACTTGTGCATGGCGAAGTATTTCGATTATGGTAGATTCAGATAGCGCAGAGTAAGGCTAGATTCTTACCTAGCTTTCCTCGATCAGATGTCAACGGCAGACTTCGGTGGGCTCCGCTCTCTCCTATGAAAGTACCTCGTCGACGATCTGCTTCTCATGTTTCCTCAGAAGCTCCAGTCTTGCTCTCCATCTTCCTAGGAAGAGAAGCTCCTTGATCGAGACTGACAGCCACACCATGGACACCACCAGTCCCGCAACAAATGGCAGCGCGGTGCCGTACGCACCAGTTTGAACGTAGTATATCATGAAATATCCAAGGAATCCGCTCACCATCAAGGAGGTCACCAGCGCCAGACCTGCAACGACATCAAGGTACTTCGCCTCGTTTTCCATATGTTCAATTAGTTCATACGCAGCGTCTGTCACTCTCGTTTCTCTTTTTTCCATATTCATTTCGCCTTTGAGCTGTCATCCGCAAGGTGAAGTTCATCCTCCATCATCCGCAACGTTCTGAAACGCTCAAGCCCTTTCTCTGTCATGACATAGTAGTTTATCACTCGCTTACCCCACTTTCCTTCAACTCTCTTGACATAGTCTGCGTTCTCGAGTTTCGTGAGGTAGAATCTTCTCATTTCGGTCTGAAGGTTGGCAAATTGCTCGATTCTTGTCTGGTAACATTTTCCGTGCCTACTTTCCACAATAATGCACTCCAGTATTTTCATTATTATCTGGAATTCTCTGCGGTATCGTTGTCTCTCCTCCTTCTCCAAGTCTCAGTGACCACCAGCATCATCTGCGACGATCCACGAATCAACCGAATCCGCTGAGACCAGTAGACTCGGCACGAGCTGTTGGCAATCCTTTGCGATCACGTTTTTGCCTCTGGGATCTTGAACCTTTCCCATCCAGACATAGCTCAGAGCGGTCTTTGGTCACCCATTCCTTTAAGGAGTTCTAGAGCGCATTCCTGCAAACCCACAAAGGCATCACAACTCAAACCTGATCTGCCCCAACCGGCTCGTCCGGGATCGTTTTCGTTTCTCGTGTACGCACCAAGGACTGGAATCCTATTAGCCTTGACTCTACATGACAGGTCATTTGTGACACCCTATTCATTTGCCTTATACATTCGAACATCGCCTAGATTCATCCCATTGGTGAGGAATCGATCCTTGGCCACGAGCCACACTTATCATATTTCGAAAGTGATCAACGCTCCTCTCAAGTTCGTCTACAATTGGTGTGTTGATTTTAGAGAGGACGACCCCAAGATCTGGGGTTCGAAGACGAAGAGAATCATTCTGCAGAAGACGAAACAGCGGGTAGTCTACATGTCCACTTCCAGACGACGGGGGAAGGCAAGTAGCGCTGTCCGCATTGTGACACTCAAGCCGCCGAACGCTTGGCACTTGGACTTGGCTGGACAGGAAAATGATGAGATCGGCTACTACCATTTGATGAGCCTCGGTCCCATAAAGACGAAATTGGAGATCACATTCAAGACAAAATACAAAATCGCTAATGCACCGACCAAAGAGAAAGACACGAAACAAACCAACGAAATCTGGGACAAGTACATAGCGGCACTCGAAAGAGACTACACACGCAGCAGATGACTGGAGAACCAACACCGTTGGGCCTCAACAGTCATGCGTGCGCACCAGGAGACCCATATGCGAAGGCCCATCTACACAAGTTGATTCTCTACGCTTCACTTGGTATGCGATAGTCTTGCTTGGCTATCCTCTTGGCTCTCTGCACTCGTTTGGGATCGGATGATCTAACATCATCTAGCAATTGTTGGATTCTGCGTCGTTTCTCCATGTCGTGTGACTCGTGTTGTTCAACATGAAGCAGTAGTTGTTGAAGCTCGTGTTCAACTCGTCTTTGAGGCGAAACAGACATTTTCTCCACAGCGAAAGACTGTCGTTTCACGATTTATGATTTGAGGCACCAGCCCTCGTTATCCATCTCATGGGATAACCCCCGGCCGGCAGAGCCATATTGGGTATCGAAGAGAATGTGAACGTCTTCTCGTGTCCGTGTGAACCAGGATACCCACTTGGGCTATTGGGTTAGATCATTATGGCGGTAGCGATTGCTGTCGTCCACAGTCCATCCTTGTGGCCTTCTGCCGATTGGCAGATGTTCCTAGTAGTGACCTTCTTACCTGATATGTTCCATATCTCCTGCTTAATGTCCCAAGCGTTGTCAACGTCAAACGGTACGCCGAGTGTCGATGCGAGCATTGAAGCAGCCAGATCTTCGGCGTAGTCACCAGCTTTCTCCTGCGTCTGGCCATACGACGTGTGTTCAGAAAGGTAACCATACACTGTTCTGTCGTATGGAAGTGCCATTCCAATGGCTGCGGCCATTAGCCTATTCGGTTCATTCGTGTCAATTCGGCCCATTACGCAGAATAGTATCTGGCCGGGTTTCAAAAGCGCCAAGCCCTCGTTCCTCGGCAACACGGCGCAGTTGGGAGGCACGATACTTGACACGTAGACTAGGTTGCAGGAGGCTATGCCCGCGTCGCGAAGAGCTAATTCGAAACTTGCCAGTCTCTCTTTGTGGGTACCCACACCCTTTGTGAGGAATATCTTCTCCGGAATGTTGACGTTCATATGAGATTCGACCAACAATGTTTCCCAGGCATTCTTCAAGATTGTTATTGCTTACGACGCGCTACATGCGTTCACGATCGACAGTTGCTCTAGATCGTCCCTGCTGACGCCTACAGCTTCCATTGGATTATAGTCTTCGCTCTTTGAGCAACCTTTCAAGAAGGACTGGCAGGTCTTCATGGTTCTTCGCAGCTTGATCATTCAAGCTGACTTGCTGCTCTCGAGTAAGAAGCTGCCACGAGTGGGCGATCTCGTCACTGGTCTCGTAAGTGTGAATCCCGCCCGGTCTTCTGTTGTGTCGGCGAACGATCGCGCTGATCCTTGCCATAAGGGCACATAGTTCGGCGAGGCTCAATAAGGTCTCGGTTCAGACCGGCAAGCAATTCGCTCTGTTCCCCTCTGATCATGAAACGCCTCAGAATAGCCAACGCATCTTCAACTAACGTAGCTTCACAGCTTTCTGCAATTCATCAGGAATAAACCCATTCTGAGGCGATTGATTGGCTAGAACGAGATGTTTGGTCTCTTGTTTATAGCTAGCAGCATGGCTAGTGATCATGAAGTTCGTAGTGATGGCACTTCCAGTAACATGCAAGAAATGCGGCGGCCCTATCTTCTCAACGGGATTGCTTTCTAAGAGCGACCTTTGTGTTGGCTGTGCGAGAATAGAAGCGGCCAAGAAAATGAGCCTCACGCTAGATTGAATGGAAAGGGTTCTGCAACCAAAGTTCGTGCCGAACTTGAAAGCGCTCCTCGTAGAGTTGATTCTTCCTCGCAGCAAACCGCGAATAGATGAAATGAGCGACATAGCGAAAGCTGCTGGCTACGACGTGGTCGGCCAAGTCACACAGCACCGGGACTCGGTAGATTCCGCCTATTGCGTAGGAAAGGGAAAAATCGATGAGATCGAAGAGACCATCAAAGCAGACTCAATCGAAGCAGTAATATTCACCCGGCAACTTTCGGCAGGCCAAGTATTCCGAATCAAGAGGAAACTCGGCGATGTTCGTGTTCTCGATAGGAACTTGCTCATCCTAGAAGTCTTCGAGAAACGTTGCGCGACAACAGAGGCTAGACTCCAGATCGCATTAGCTAGACTCCGTTACACGTTCTCCTGGGGCAGAGAATCGGTTCGAATGCACGGTATTACGAGTGAACAGATGGGAAGGGGAGGGCCAGGCCAGTATCCATACGAAGTCTATGAAGCGATGTCGCGGAAACGGATAAGCAAGATCGAAGGGGAACTCCGTGACATTAGATCGAAGAGCAGTCGTCTTCGCGAACATCGAGGAAAGGCTGGCTTCCGAATCGTCGCGTTGACAGGCTACACTCAAAGCGGTAAGACCACGCTGTTCAACAGGCTCGCCTCGGAATCGAAGGAAATAGGCTTAGGCCCCTTCACGACGCTCTCCACATTTGCAAGAAAAATCTCCACACAGACGACAGGGAACTTCGAAGATTCATTCATCATGATTGATTCCATTGGATTCATCGAGGACCTCAGCCCTCTGCTGCTAAGCGCCTTCCACACCACGTTGAACGAACTGGCAAATTCCGACCTTGTTCTCCTCTTCGTGGATGGTAGCGATGACCTTGCTACAGTGATTCGAAAAGTCACGGCCTCTCATGAGATCATGAATAAGGAGATCCACGGCGTTCCCATCCTGATTTGCATCAACAAAGTGGACCTTGCAACCCGTGAACACTTGGACAAGGTGCTCGCGGAGACTCGCAAGATATTCGAAAGAGATGAAATAATCGAAATAAGCTCGAAGACAGGAGCTAACCTACCAAACCTCTTGCAGAGAATCTCTGAGAAGCTAGCGCCTACGGTCCCAGCAACGTAATCTCTCCAGCGTGACCGCGTGTGACCCAGACTGCCAAGTCATATATTGATTCGCACTGCTTTGAGTTGAGCAGGGGGAATGAAGAATGAGTGCGCTTTGCAACAAGATTCTTGCCATGGACAAGAGGATTGGATTCGCAATGGTCGCGAACCTTGACGGGGAGATCCTTGAGTCAAGGATGCTTGGGACACCACTAATGTCGAAAGAAGCCGTGGCTGGTTTCGCGGGATCATGGGCGGCGATTATCCAGGGAATCGCTGTTCAGATGGAAGGATACTTCGGAAGGTCAAAGATCGTCTCGCTTGGCTATGAGAAACTCAATGTCCACGGATTCAAGGTACAGGATAGAATCGTCGTGATTACGACTAGGAAGGACATCCCTGTCGAAATCGTTCTCAGCATCAAGAAGGCCGCAGAAAAAGAGGACGCATAGCATCTCTCTTGTCGCGTGTGTACCGGTTTGCCCACCATCACAGATACGAGAGCAACCGTTGTTCTGTGCGTGCCCGCCAAGAGACCTGACGATGAGCCCTCCTCCCGACGGTCGCCAAAATCGTGCAGATAAGGTAAGCGATGCGACTTACGCTAAGGCATATGTGTAACTTTCAGTCCAGTAGCGTCAAAACGACGCTACTGCGGGATTATCTTGAGACTGTTTGAGTTTGACTCCACAGACGTAGCTTATACAGCGGTATTCTCTGCTATGCTAGGCGTCATTGAGGCAGCGATCTACAGCACAGTCTATCCCACTCTGCCGCCCATAGTCATCGCCTCGTTCGTGACTTGTTTCTTCTTTGCTGTCACTCTAGCTTTCTGTCGGAAGCAATGGGTCATCGGAATAGTTGCCTTTCTCGCAACTGCTTTGATAAGAGGTCTTGTGTTGCCAGGACAATTCATGATACCAGCTTACGGCCTTCTGTTCCAAGCGGCCAAGGGCCAAAAGTGGTGGGCTGGCGGAGCGGCGGGCTTTGCAGGGTCGGCCCTGCACGTTCTGTACGGCGTTCTCCTAGCTCCTTTGATATTCTCGGTTGCGCCGGCCACTGCAATCGTTTCTTTCGCGAAGCCCTACGCTGGAAGTATCGGATCCGCCCTCGCAATCTGCATCGCGGTCTTCGGTATTTTCGGAATGCTGGCTGCAGAGATTGGGCGTCGGATAGGGATGCGCATTCGCGGAAAGATGAATCACGTACCGTGATTCCAAGATGAATTTTCTCGACAAACCTTGAAATGCCTAGGACAGGCTCTGAAAAGGAGAAGGGCTTTTCAGCCTCATTCTCCACTCTTGCACTCAAGGTCAGTTGCTGATGTCACGGATAAGCGTGAAGGCATCGCTCTTCTACTCCATGTTGGCTCTAGGCTTTCTCACTCTCGTGACGGGGTTCGTGCTCTACATCTGGCCACATGGACAGCGGGCAGGCAGACTGATCTTCTTTGGAATCGACAAGACCGCCTGGGCGGAATGGCACACATACATCTCACTTGCAGCCATAGCGTTGATCGTTGTACACATGCTAGAGAATAGGAAGTGCGTGGACGTCTACGTCAAGACCACACTAGGAAAAGCCTGAGCAACTGAACCGTCGTCGCTATCCCTCGTGAGGTCGCCCGGGTTTGAACCGGGATGATGAGAGGCATTCTTCGTTGTCGCCGACCAAGGCGTTCGCGCGGAACAAAGAAGAACAAATGCAGCAGCTCATCCAAGCGCCGGTCTAGCACCCCGATCCGTGCGCGGTACCTGCTTTCTTTTCCTATCTATCAACGGCGACGAAAACTTCCTCTCCTCGTAATGGTTCGCTACGCGCCTGCTGTTGATATTGGCGAGCCTACTGTATGTGGAGCGGTAGATCCGAATGAGGAAATGGGACTATGTGTTGATTGGAACCCTAGTGGTCTTAATCGCGACAGGAGTAATATTGATGATTGGTGGACAAATCTTTGGAGAAAGGACCACCAGCGTGACGAGCGCTATAGGGCTACTGGGCATATTTATCATGCTCTTCGCAAGCAGAAAAGCTGCTGCTCGGAAAGCTAGAAAATGAAGTACCCCCGTCCTTGGGTATTTCGCGTGTGAGCACCAAGAGACTCGCATAGAATGCTCCCAGACGACTGCTGGACGAATAAGGAAAACTGCCCCGTGGCGATGAATCGGGATGGCATTGCTGGAACGCTCAGCCTGAGGATTAATGCTTCTTTCTCAGCCGTCTCAGGACAGGCTCACTACTGAGTTCCCTGATCGCGTCTGAAGCGATCCATCGGGCGGCATTTGAATCGATTCGCAGGATCTCCTTAGCAGTCTTCATGGCAGCCCTGTTCAAGTTCGCGTTTCTTTTCCCGATGTTCCTCAACGCCCAGTTCACAGCCTTCTTCACGAAATTGCGCTCATCCGTCGCTCCCCGTTTCACCACTGGGAGAAGCTTGATGAATTCGGCGTCTCTTGCGTCTTTGTCATGCCACGCCAAACAGGCTAACAGTGCGTAAGCGGTCCTTTTGGTGAATTCTTCTTCTCGCTTGGACCAGTCCGTGACCTTCTTCCAAGCGAAGGGGCTTTTCTCGAAGAGGTTCTGGCATACTTGATCACATACGTCCCAAGAATTGATGCTCCTCACCCAATCCTCCATCTGAGCCTCCGACAACTTGTCAGGCTCATCAATCATCGCCGCCAAGATTCTCGCTTCAGGTATACCCGTCTCCCACAGCTGAATCGCGAGTTTGTGATCCTTTCCTAGTTCCTTCGACATCTTTCGCATGTCAGGGATCGATACACCCAATCTCCTCTCGGTGGCCATCCCGAACCGGGCCATTCCTTCCAGCTGATCAGGTCTGGCCTTGGCCTCCAGTTTCTTGATGACCTCCTCCACGGAAACCATTTCCAATCTTTCCTTCTGATTACTTCTGAGGATTCGTTGGCCTTATCTTGCTTGTCTTGGAAATGATCACGGGAGATGAAAGCTCGGTCCGTGTTGCGAGGATTTGGAAAAGCTAGCTCTCCGCTTCTTATACGGTCGGCTGGTGCATATACACGCAAAACAAGGGTCCAAATCCGGACGCGCACCACGAATAACAGACACATGAAAAATGATGGCCGAGCACACGAAACATGAGCATCACGCCATCAAAGGCACACACGCCAAAATACTCCTCCTAACGATGTTTGCGCACCAAGGGATCCACACGCCAAGACCACACCACTGCGACGAGACCAATGAGCTTAATGCTCAAATGAAGTCACGAGTGAATCCCATGAGGTTCAAAGCAAGGCTTGACGGAGTGGTCTTGTCATCTCATGGATGCAAACTGCTCGGAGGATTCTACGGAGCCGAAGGGGAAACACGTCGACCCACAGCTATACTATTGCATGGAGTGCCGGGCGTCGAGAAGAACCTTGATTTCGCCTACGCCTTGCGCGATGTCGGCTGGAATGCCTTGTACTTTTACCACCGCGGCTGTTGGGGATCGGAGGGCAACTACTCGTTCGATGGCTTGTTGGATGATATACGGGCCGCAACAGAGTGGGCCCTAGGTCAGCCCTCAGTTGACGAGGAGAATATGGCGTTGATAGGCAGCAGCATGGGTGGATACGCTGCCCTTGCCGCTGGAGCAGTTGACTCTCAGTTCAAAGCCCTTGTTGCGCTCTGTCCGCTGGTAGATCCAGCTAATGTTCCTTTGTCAACGGAGATGGCGACTGAATTTGCCACAATGCTGCAAGGCGTGACTGCAACACAACTGAAAGCACAATGGGATCGTTTGCCCTCAATCGTAAGCATGGCGGATAGACTTCGCAATAGGAAGATCCTGCTAGTTACAGGCGACCAAGACGATCTCTTCCAACCGAATCACTATGCGCAATTCCTGAAGGAACTACCGAATGTAAAATGGCATCGTTTTCCCGTTGGAGATCACTCCTTCAGCGCCTGCAGGAAGGAGCTGGTTGAGACCGTACTGGTATGGTTACGCGGAACTGGTGATTGATTACTGTCGTCGTGGTCTCACTCGGCGCTTGTGTGTGTATGTGCACCAAGAGACGCACACACCAATCGTAGATGGTGACAACTGGTTCATCCAGGCTAAGGATTGTCTCTAGCGTCTCTTTCTCGGGATTTGCGCAAGCGCTGCGACCAAGGTTGTCGCGATGACGACAGTTCCTGCAACTGGGTAGATGAGCGCTCTCGCAGCACCGGTGGAAAACGCTTCACGCGCAATGATAAAACTGAATTCTCCACGTGGAGTCATTCCAATCGCAACCTCATTTGCGTCTTGCCGTCTCGCCGACAGAATCATCCCTAAGTAGGAGCCTGAGTATTTCCCGATCAATGCCAACCCGAGAACAGGCAAGACAACGCTGGCGTTGAGGAATTGTGACGGATCGACAAGCATGCCCATCGAAACGAAGAAGATAACAAGGAACAGATCGCGAATTGGGCGTATCTTGTCATGCACAAACTTTGCCCGTTTTCCACGAATGGTGAGCCCCATCAGAAATGCACCTGTCGCAGCAGAGAACCCTAGCAGGGAGGACAAGACTGCCATAGCAAATCCGAGACTTATCGACAGAAGGAATCCCGCCTCATCCAAATCCAGATCAAGCTGACTAATCCTATCGATCACGCGGGGAGCTATGTAGACTCCCAAGATGAATATGAGAGCAATCAACAGAATGCCGCGCATGACCCACGCACCCATCTCCGACCATACTGTGGAGCCACCTGACGCGAGACTTGGCAGGAGGGACAAAACGATGACTGCGAGTATGTCCTCGATGATCAACGCGCTCATGATCATACGTACATAGCTCTCGGTGGCGGCTCCGCGTTCGTAGAGCATCTTCGCCACGAGAGCTGTACTACTGACACCGGTAACCCAAGCGAGAAGGATACTTTCGAGAAACGACCATCCTAGCAGGAAACCGGCAAGTAGTCCCGCAGCGAAAGAAATGGAAATCTCCGTAAGTGAGAAGACAAGGACTCTTGCTTTCATAGTCATAAGTTCAGTGGGGTCAAGTTCGAGTCCGATGATGAATAGAAGCAGGACGATGCCGATCTCTGCCATTCCTTCGATGGTAGTGAGATTCGTAACGAGTCGGAACGCGTATGGTCCAATGATCATGCCCGCAATGAGCTGCCCTAGTGCTGCGGGGAGGCGAAGTGCCCAAGCAACCAAGCTCAGTGCTAGAGCCGAACCCGCAATGATTCCCAGCTCAACTAGAAGCGACGTGTCCGTGGGCAAGGCTGGCAGAGATCAATGGTACTCCATGTTACTTGAAGCTTGAGCTCCTGAGCCGTACAGATGACATCTCTATCTCCAAGGAAGGCGAAAACCGGATTGTGAGAGGTTTCAGCTAGTTGTGTTGGAGTATGGTCGCGTCGTTGTTCATGGTGGGGGTCAGTTGCCTAATGCGGGCGTCGTAATTTGAACCGTCACCCGTCGTCGTACGCCATCGTTTGGGTTGTTGTGTGTGCGCACCAAGGATGCCGGACACAAGAAGATTCTTCTCCTGGCTGCTTGCTGCGAAAGCGTTGACCGGCCTGTGCCTCAAATTCAATGTATGCCAGAAGCATAGGATACGAGGATGAGCACCGTGGACAAGAACAGAATAGCAGTACCCAATGTCACAAAAGCCCAAACGTCTTCCCTCAGGAATTTGTCGCAAGATTGTCGAGACATAGCTCACGAGTGACGCTAGAGAGAGTATATGGAATCGTGCGTGTACTTTCCGTGCGAACATGCCCTTCGCGATCTGTGTCGGAACTTCAGCTCAAGCCCCAGTGTTTGTATGAGGATCGCTCTCTTGCATGAAAGCCATGATGTGTCACTACAAACAAGTAGCGTAATTTGAGAAGAACATGCGGAATAACTTCGAAGATCTTGACAACGTGAGATGGACCGATGAGAGTGTGGTGTTGGCCGGTACTGTCGAGGAAGACAAGAACCTCGTGGAGCACGGCTTCGAATACGTCACGGATGTGGACGGCATGAAGCTGTTTAGAATTCGAAAGTAAACACCCCTGATTGTGGTTAGGGTTCAAATTCGACCGCCCGCACAGGCTACTCACACACAAAACCAGATAGATGTGGCCCGCGAGCAAACGAAGAAGACATAAGAAAGGTCCGGTCAAACCATACTTCAACTGCTCCTGATTCAGAGTTTAATCGGTCGCAGGAAGGGTATGATCTTGACGGTTCGTACATTTTGGGCGTGGAGACCTGCTGTCTTGCTCGTTCTGATGCTAACGCCTCTGATGGTTGGAGGTCCCCTTACTCTATCAGCTTACGCTCTTGATGCAACTTCTGCGCTCACGGAGTGGACAATTCCAACTCCCGATAGCCAACCGAGTGGCTTGGCATTGGATCCGTCTGGGAAATGCTGCTGGTTCGTGGAATCACGTGGCAACAAGGTAGCTCATCTGGATCCATCAACCAATACATTTCGAGAATGGACAATTCCGACTCCCGACTCAAACCCGACAAGCCTGACGTTGACAATGATATCGGGATCGATAGCTGTTTTTGGCGTCGAGTCGGCCAAGCACAATGTGTTCCTTTTCTTTCCCGATACGGGCGCTTTCAGAGAGTACACGTTGCCAGAAGACGTGGACCCCCAGTACATTTCAACTGAACCCACGCCTTTGGGGACTGCCATCACAGCATGGTTCACTGCACAGAAGGGAAGTTCAGTAGGCGAAATCACCTATGACCCAAATTCGCGTGTAGCGAGACTGTATCAGCTAACACTCCCGCCGGCTGCAGGTGTCGGAGCGAAGGGCGTCCACGCACTTTCGGAAACGGTCTGGTTCGCCGGTGCAACCGGTATCGTCAAGTGGGACATGCAGGGAAAGCAATTCACCACATGGTCCGTTCCATCGCATCCTTCGACTCAACCCGCTTTCGTTAACGTCGATGCTCTGGGCCAAGTCTGGTTTGCGTCAACAAGCCCTTCGGGAGCCAGCAGCAATTACGTGGCTGTACTGCGAAGCGACAACACGTTCACCGAGTGGCAAGTCCCGACGGTTGGCGCTGATGTCCGAGCGCTCAGCATTAATCCGCGAACTCAGAACCCTTGGATTGCGGAATCCGGGCAAGACAAGATCGCCAACCTTGACCCGTCAAGCGGTGGGATCGTCACTGCATCGCGGCCGACCACCAATCGGTTTGATCCCATAGCGGGAGCGATCTTCACTCATGTGGCTGGCCCGGTTTTGCCATCAACTGTGACAGTTGCTCCAGAGACCAGCGTACCATCCATGTCGAGTCGAGAGCAGTTCACTGAGTGGACGTTGGCGAGCGGAAGCGGGCCAGTTGACGTGGAACTCGACGACTCGGGTGACGCGTGGATACTCGAGTCTTCAAACAACAAAGTCGCAAGACTTTCGCTGAGGTCGGATTTCTTTGTGGAGTGCGATCCGTCATCACTGCTCATTGTACAGGGCATCAACGGGACGAGCACATGTACTGTGAGCTCGATCGATGGTTTCACCTCAGCTGTCGAGCTTTCAGGCTCGTGGTCGGGAACGGAAGCGAATGGCGTCGTCTACACGCTCCCAACTCCTGTTACTCCTCCACCTGGTAGAGACGTAGCGTCGACATTGATCATTTCGGCAGGTCCGATAGCCTCCACCGGAACGTTCACTTTTCAGGTAACTGGAAGAAGTGGCTCACTGACCCATGTTGCGAATCTGGCCGTTACGATCGCTTCCGGGGTGGCCGATTTCGCGATAATGGCCTCCCCAACAAGTCTATCCATTCCTCCTGGTGCGTCTGCAATATCGACCATCACGATCCAATCGCTTGGAGTGTTCTTTTCGCCAGTAGACCTCACGAGTTCCGGCCAACCAGACGGGATGACCGTGGTGTTCGGGACGACTCCCATAACGCCGCCGATAGACGGAACGGTATCGTCACCCGTCACAGTCACTCTCTCAGGTGCACCCACAGGAACTCACACAATCACTATTACCGGAATCAGCGGCTCGCTCATTCACAGCACGACAATCACAATCGAGATTCCTGGCACCGGGCCATGCTTGATTGCTACCGCCACTTACGGGTCCGAACTTTCTGACGAAGTCCAGTTCCTGAGGAACTTCCGTGACAGATCGATCATGAAGACGGTTGCGGGATCGAACTTCATGGTCGCTTTCAACGCGTTCTACTATTCGTTCAGCCCAACGGTTGCGCAATTCATTAGAGAACACCAGATCGTGAGAACGGTCATGAAGTTCGCTCTCTATCCTCTTATTGGAGTCTTGAGGATCGGAGCTGCAGTATTCGACCTCTTCCCAATGAATCATGAGGCGGGCGCAGTCGCATCCGGGCTTCTGGTAAGTTCACTCATAGGTCTAGTGTACTTAACCGTACCACTGACTGTTGTGCTTGTGTATTCTTCGAGGGCACGTCGAATAGCTAGGAGGTCTCAAGTGCCCACAGTAGCGGTTCTATTCAGTGCCATTGCTGCTGTGGCTTTCATAATCGTTCTTGGCGCTCCAGCTGTTGTGACGATGGCCGCAGCATCAACGATCGTCCTCGCAGGTCTGGCCGCCTCAGCTTTATTCGCCTCACAAGTGATGGTTGCTATCGCCGCCCAGACTCGAATCCGGAAAAGAATAGGTGGCTAGAAAAGCAGTTCGTGTTTGACATGTCAAGTGAGAAATTGTGCATCTAGAAGTGCTGTAGCAGCCTAGGGGGATAACGAACAACTATTGCCGCAGCTTTCCTAGTCATTCTAATTGCGAGACTCGTCAGTGTCTATCTGATCGTGTGGTTCACGCAGCTACTGGGAGATCGAAGGACCGAGTCGAATTGACAGATGGGTTTGGCCTGTGATAGAAGATGGTAGTTGATTTCCTTGTTACTTCACCATTGGCAGCCGTATTCTTCGTCTTCATCCTTTCGTTTGCCGCTGCAATTCTTAGCGAGAAGATGAAGGTCTCATACACCACCGTACTGATTGTCATGGGCATTGCTCTATCGTTTCTCAACATTAGCGGGGGGCTCGGCAACATCTCGCTCGACAAGAACTTAATGCTTGGCTTTGTCGTTCCTCCGCTGATCTTTGAAGCTGCAATGCGAACCCGCTATGAAGTGTTCAAGACAGTTCGAAAGACAGTCGTGGCACTTGCGATCTTCGGCGTACTGATCTCTGCTCTAGTAAGCGGTCTTGTTCTGTATCTTGTGCTAGGTTTGCCTCTAGCGATCGCGCTCACGCTTGGTATCATAATCGCACCTACGGATCCGGTTTCTGTTGTCGGCGCATTGAGGAGAATGAGGGTCCCTGAAAGGCTGACAACGATTCTGGAGACAGAGGCGTATTTCAATGATGCGACGGCTGTCATTCTCTATCCTGTCGCAATATCTCTAACCTTCAGTCCCATTCAAAGCACAAGCCTATTCGCGTACACTTTCGTGGGCGGGGCAATAGTCGGGCTGCTCGTTTCCGGTGTAGCGGAGCTTCTTTACCGGCAAGTCACGGAACCCATGGCGGAGACTACGTTCACAATCGTGGTCATGTTCGGCTCGTATCTCCTCGCTGAGAGCCTCCAAGTGTCAGGACTTGTGGCGGTAGCCATCGCTGGCCTATACATGGGAAACCGAACCATGCGAACTGCCATGTCAGAAGAAACGCGAACCACCATGACGAAATTCTGGGAAGTGGTGACCTTCATGGCCGCCTCTTTCGCTTTCTTGCTCATAGGTCTGAAAGCTGATTTCGAGTTGCTCGTCGCCTATCTCCCATTCGTTGTGGTCGCTTTCCTAGCGATACTCATGGCGAGAGCGCTGAGCGTATACCCGATCGTAGGATTCACAACCCTGCTTGGTGAGAGAGTGCCGCCCTTGTGGAGAAGAGTGTTGACCTTTGCGGGACTACGCGGAGCAGTTTCGGTTGCTCTGGCGCTGTCTCTGCCACAAAGTGAGTTCAAGGACGTCATAGTCGCAATAACATTCGGTGTAGCAATACTGTCGCTTATTGTTCAAGCAGAAGCGCTGCAAGTCTACGTCAAGAGAGTGAAGCTCTAGCGACTATCTGAACGAAACGCCGGCGCTACATCTCGACCTCGTGAATCATGACGTTCCAGGCTCTGAAACAGTCCCCACATGAGGTGAACTTCTTGGTGCAGACAGGCTTCATCCTTCTTGCCTTCGGACAATACAGCTTCTTGCTCTGGACGTTGGATCAGGGATTCTGGCCCTTCACCCCAGCAAATCTATTCCGACTCGCTGGCTTAGTGGCCCTATTGACTGAAGCTGCAACCGCCGTTACAGGACCATACCGTGGATGATCACTGTTGGGCCATGCGAAAGATGCAAAGAGGCTTCGCCCGCGCTATCGTCCGAAGATCTTCTATGATATCCTCTGCTCGATAGTCAAGCAAGAAGCATCCGGTGGAATTGCGAAGATTACAAGGGTTCAGAATGAGGTGAATCTTCCTTCAGATCGTTTCCGGGCACACCTTGAGGACATGGAGGCGCTGGGACTCGTAGAACATGGTGAAGGTCTGACGAGCACGGAGAAAGGTAGGGACTTCGTAAATGAGTACGAGAAAGTTGCTGAAGTCTTGAGACGTTTTGGCCTAGATTAACCTGCCCGCAGCCGTCGGACGACTATGAGCATGATAGCACTAGCTAGGCCGACGGCGACCACAGGGACATAGTACTCAACTAGGTCACACACAACGGACTTTCCAGCCATCGCAAATAACCCAACTATGTCGATACCAAGCAGTAGGAGAATTGCAGTCACCATAACCGAACTGACGAGTAGAACGTTGAAGGCTGAGCTCTGAAATACTCTCGGAAACGGTTTGTTGCCAGACCAGTGAAGAATCCTAGCGAGCACATAGTATGCGAGACCTGTTGTGACAATCATGATGCTGACGATGTGTAGACAGAGATATCGTTTGCCATAGTCGATGGGAAGGTGTCAATAGAGCTGCTTTCGAAGAGCATTCTCATGAGATATCTAAGCTCGAATGAACGATGAGTAGTATCGGAACGGACTACACGATAATCATTTAGGTAACCGGAATACTTACGCAGAGTACGTACGTCGAGTACGTACGCACTTAGATTGCATGCCAGCAATGGTTCCGAGAACCATGATGCAGATTTCAAGCGAGCAGCTAATCGCGCTCTTGATCTTCGTGGTGACCTACGTTCTGCTTGCAACAGAATATCGAGAGGCAACCATCGCGACCATGGCTGGGGTTGCCGCGATATGGGCGTTCGGGATCCTCACGCCTGAGGAAATGATCTCCTATGTTGACATGAATGCGATCGGCCTACTCTTCGGTACGATGATAATGGTTGGAGCCTTGAGTGAAGCCCACTTCTTCCAATGGCTCGGAGTTGCTGTGGCGAGATTGTGTCGTTATCGCCCAACCTACCTCCTGATCGCCTTCACTCTAATGACAGCCGGCCTCTCCGCCATTCTGCCAAACGTGACCACAGTCCTATTCATGGTTACAATAACCATCGCGATAACCGAGTCGCTGAAACTGGATCCAAAACCATACATCTTCAGTGAGATTCTCGCATCTAACATTGGAGGACTAGCCACTCTCATAGGGGATCCCCCTAACATGATGATCGCGACCGCGACAGGCTTCTCTTTTCTCGATTTTCTAGCTAACCTTGGCTTGATTTCGCTCCTCACTCTCCTCATCTCGCTTGCCTACATATGGGGCAAGTTCCGAGCCAACATGAAAGACGCGGATGCATTATCAGCACTGCAGGAACCCATGCCACTGCTCAAGATGCCGGATATGAATTCTGATCGACGTCTTCTCTGGATCAGCCTCGCTACGCTCGTATGCACGGTGACACTCTTCTGCCTGCAGGACATTGTGGGCATCTATCCGACCGCCGTTGCGCTCCTCGCCGCCACCGTACTTCTTTTCGTCGGGGGACGAAAGATGCCCGACATATTGAGAGATGTCGAGTGGAGCACTCTGCTCTTCTTCGGATCACTCTTCATTGTTGTAGGCGCTCTCGAGAAAACAGGGTGGATGGACACAGCTGCCCAAGGGATCTTGGCTTTCGCTGGGGCAAACACAGTCTACGGCATAAGCGTCGTACTCTGGAGTTTCAGCCTGATGTCAGCCTTCATCAACAACATCCCGTTGGCAGCCGCTTTCATCCCAGTGTTGAGAACTCTTGGAAGTATTACCGGAGTGAGTGCCCATCCTTTCTGGTGGGCGCTCGCAGCGGGGACTGGTCTGGGAGGAAATGGAACTATTATTGGTGCCTCGTCGAATGTGATTGCAATAGGTCTCGCCAAGACAAAAGGAGTGAGAATCACGTTCGTCGAATTCGCGAAGATCGGAATGGTCGTCCTGTTTCTCACGACATTGGTCGCGAACTTGATACTACTTCTCAGGTTATGGGTCTAGCTAGGCAACATACACGCAATGACTTTCGGTGTCGCACTTCTATCGCTGATCGTCCAAGGAGAAATCCTGCAAGGTTATCTGAAGAGAGCCACTCTGTGATGTTTGCCCGCCAGAAGTGCCAAGCTCGTTTACGCGAGGAACAAAGCATAAGAATAGGTGATCCCGCAATCGAAAAATGGCAGTCGGGGAAGGGAGCCTGTCTACTCTCAATCGTTGTGATTCAAACCCGCTGATAGCACCGCGTCCAAGAAACAAGTGGGAAGAGAAGGCTACATTCAACCCCGGCGGAGTACTCGAGGGCCGTACATTTCACCTGTTCTACCGGGCAGTCGCCACGAATGGCATTTCCTCCATAGGATACGCTGCGACAACCGCGGATATGAAGACAACCGAGAGGCCTGACCAGCCGATCCTTGCCCCAAGTGAGGCATGGGAGGAGCTTGGGTGCGAAGATGCGAGAATCACCCGGATCCACAACACATACTACGCATTGTACACTGCCTATTCGAGGAGAGGGCCAAGAATTGCCTTGGCATCGAGTTCCAATCTCAACAAGTTCACAAAAATAGGACTGGTCGGACCTGATCTAGTCGATAAGGACGCCGTGCTGTTTCCTGAGGCCATCAAGGGGAACCTCGCCATGATCCACCGAATTGACCCTTCAATGCAAATCGCGTATTTTGACAATCCGCAATTCGAGAAGCTCTCTGACCCGTCACTCAGATCTCAGTACTGGACGGAATACCTTCGCAATCTCGACGCACACACGATAATGAGGCCACGAGAGTGGTGGGAGAAGAGGAAGATAGGAATTGGCCCGCCCCCAATAAAAACGCCCGAAGGATGGCTAATGATCTATCATGGCGTTGACGACAACTACGTCTACAGAGCTGGCGCAGCCTTGGTCGACCTGGATGACCCTCAGAAGGTCTTGGCGAGATCGAGAACACCGATACTGGAGCCAAGGGAAGCATACGAGAAGCACGGGCTCGTGCCCGAAGTTGTGTTTCCGGAGGCCGCGATGGTCTTTGATAGTGATCTCTATGTCTTCTATGGCGCGGCCGACACGGTCTGCTGCGTTGCAACAGTGTGCCTCGATGAGTTTCTTGGATGGCTTGTCCAGCAGCGCTAGAAACTCGCAGCCTATTCTTGTCGAGGCCCATCGACGGAAGCCGCCTCGAATGCCGATCCCGCCTCTGTCGGCAGCTGATCGAACTGGCCATCTATGACTCGACCGGAATCAACATATCGCCTCTGAATTCCACACCTATCAGAAATCTCGATGATGCCCTAGTCGGCAGCTTCTGAGCTTCGAGCTGAAGTCCAGCGGATCGCTGCAGGCAAGGAGAAGCAAACTAAAGAGGCAATGCTGCAGCTTGTTTATGCGAGCTTCGATTGAATGTCGGCCACGTGATGAATAGAGAGGTTGTTTCGATAGATTCAGATGTTAGCGTGAAGGCTGCAGCAAGCAAAATGGCTCAACATCGGGTAGGATGTTTGATCGTAACTGAGAAGGGTAGGCCAGTAGGCGTGATTACAGAGACAGATATGCTGTCAAGGGTTCTAGCGCTGGCTAGAAATGCTGAATCAACGAAGGTCAAGACCGTTATGTCGGAGCCTCTGATATGCGGAAACCCCGACATGGATTTCATCGAGGCTACAAAGCTGATGATCAATAGGGCGATCAAGAAGCTTCCTATTATTCAGGGCGAACAGCTTGTTGGGATCCTGACAATAACAGATGCCCTTGCGGTTCATCCAGGGATGCACGAGTTCATCGAAGAGGAAGCGAAAGGAAATGTCCCTAAGAGATTCATGAAGAGACTGCGGAAGAGATAGCACCATATTTGTTCGTTTTGACCCGATCTTGACTGTTTTGCCCAACTACTGTGCCGCCGCATGAGGTCAGCCTTATCTCTGGTGGTTTGTCCTGTTCCTACACGACATTCGAATTGGAGAAGTGATGGTTGAGGAAAATAGGCGTGGTCACAAGTGGCGGAGATGCGCCTGGCATGAATGCTGCTATCCGAGCCGTTGTCCGCATCGCCTATTCAAAGAAGCTTCAAGTCTTGGGTTTCAGGAGAGGCTGGGAAGGCTTGATTACAAACACATTTACCGCCTTGACGCCTCGATCAGTCGGCGGCATAATACAACTAGGCGGCACAATCCTCCATACATCAAGATGCCCAGAGTTCAGAAAGAGAGAAGGAATCAGGAAAGCCGCCGAGACTCTCGGATTGAATCATATTGACGGACTAGTAGTCATCGGCGGTAACGGCTCCTTCAAGGGTGCTCTGGGGCTAAGCGCATACACGGACACCATGATCGTCGGAGTTCCTGCATCAATTGACAACGATGTTTTTGGCACGGAGGAAACCATAGGCTTCGACACGGCCACAAATACAGCAGTCACCGAGATCGACAAGATCCGAGACACGGCAGTTTCCCATGAGAGAGTATTCATGATTGAGGTGATGGGACGAGAAAGGGGTTTTCTCGCATTGGCCGTGGGACTCACCGTTGGTGCAGAAATAGTTCTAGTTCCAGAAGTGAAATATCGAAAGGAGAACCTCTTCAAAACCATAAGAGAAAACAGGGCCAAAGGAAAGAAGTCAGGCCTAATCGTGGCGGCAGAAGGAATAGGAGACACCCGTCTGCTTGCAAGACAGATCCAGCGAAACACAAAGGCAGAGGTTAGACTGAGCATCATAGGCTACGCCCAAAGAGGTGGCAGCCCCACAGCAAGGAGCCGGCTCCTAGCGAGCTTGTTCGCACAGAAAGCAGTCGAGATGTTGTCAGACGGGGAGGGCAATGGAGTAGTCGGACTGCAAAATGGCAAGATTGGAAGCGTCGAGCTCCAGAAATCATGTGAGACCGAGAAGACTTTGGATCCAACCCTACTTGAACTGGCCGTCGTGCTTGCAACATGAACATTCTGGGAAACACCGAGCCAGGCTGCGTTGGCTCTCGCCACTAGTTTCGGCCGCGTTTGTTCTGAATGATGCCGTCTAGATCATGCTTGGGAAACGGCTTAGGATGGAACCAGCTCATCAGTCAGGGACGCGTACAATACCCAGCGCTCTAGCCAATCATGCAGACGGCTAATTCACTTGGCGGTTCGGATCATTCTTCGCATCAATCTCTTGGTTTCCATTGGGCCCGGGACCGATAGGCACCTGACACCGGTGCTCCTCATGATGTAGTCGTTCCCGCCTCTAAACAGGGCGTCCCCGACAAATAGCATATTCTCGTGTTCTGTACTGAGGTGTTCTTCCAACTTCTTGACGCACAGTGTTTTGTTCACGCCCTTTTTGGTAACGTCGATCGAGGTGGTTCCGCCAATAGTTATCTCGAAGTCGGGCAATTTCGTCTTCAGGAGCCTTCTAATCTTCAGACGCTTTTTCCGATTAGGATCCCATTTCCGCTTGAGACGCAACGGAGCCTTCTGACCCAAAGCGGAGAACGTGAGCTGGCTCCCCCTGTTCTCAAAAACCGGTCCGTATGTCTTTCTTGGGTGGAGATAGCTGATTTCCGCGAAGACTATTTCGAATGACCCCACTATTTTCCTGACGGCGTGTTCTGACAGAGGATTGCTGTATGCCAAAGAGAAACGTCCGCGTCTTCTGTCATAATAGTAACCGCTGGCCGAGCAGGTCGGAAACAAATACAAGTTCCACAGATTAGCGCTCTTTGGCAGTCCACTCAGAAACTGATTCTCTAACTGTTGAAAAGAACAGCCTGAAGTCACCGCGACGTATCTTATTCGGAGCAGTTTGGAAATCAGCGCAGCCATTTCCTTGTCGATGTTGGACTTGCTCTTGGTTAGAGTGCCATCAAGATCGAAAATTACTATCTTCTTCCGCGCTATGGAATCAGTGCCGTTCAAGGTCTAACGCCCTTTGCCTCCAGTCTGCATTGTCGATTAGATTATGTCCGCATACTGGTCAGCTAGCTTCGTGACTATCAGCCCGCTGGCGAGCCCCCCGAGTGTTGTGGAGACGGGTATCAGCCAAGGTCGCTCGATCACAATAGTGCTCAGAGTGTGCACGGTCTCGCCGCCGGCTGATGGAGGTGTGTATCCAGCTATCGTCCCGAGGAAAACGCGCGTGAACAGGTCGATTCCCAGAATGAGTGCTAGGGCTCCGAGGCCAGCGGCTATTCCAATGGCGACGGAGAGCAAAGTCCACCTTCTCAGATACACGAGGCCTCTCCGAATGTCCGAGCGAGGAACCAGATCGGTCAGCCCACCTCATCTCCAAGAGCAGGTCTTCAAGAACTAGTAAGAGGGCCGTATCAACCTAATTCTCTTGCTCCCCCTCATAGTCGAGATGATATTCCCTGTGGCAATATTGCGAATGAAAAAGGGATTGGTGGGAGATTCTCCTCAACCCGTTCGTCCCACTGCGCGT
>Ga0315282_10002436_pt1 | contig 34304 bp, 37 predicted proteins | sample YL17G07_20_MG_FD_203693 | JGI IMG/M metagenome (GOLD analysis project Ga0315282, IMG submission 203693) | Sediment microbial communities from Yellowstone Lake, YNP, Wyoming, USA - YL17G07_20 | ecosystem: Environmental > Aquatic > Freshwater > Lake > Sediment | place: USA: Wyoming | collected...
TCGCAGAAACAGTTTTCTATCTCGAATCATCTGTACTATATCGTCAAGAATCCCGATCCCTCCTGACTGTTGCAGAAACTATGTCAGGAGGGACACTTGACACTTTTCCTTAACTTGACAGCCTCGAGCAACTCCATGGAAGGCTTTTTCGCCTGGTGAGATGTTTGTTAAATGAGTTTGCGAGCTGGTCATGCCCTATCATGCAGAAATTGAATTCTTAAATCTGAAGTCTGGCTCAAGCGATGTTCGGTCTCAGGTGGGCCTACTTTTTATTCTCTGGCGATTTCTCAATCAGGCGGAATCGAAGTCCTCATTACAGCTAACAAGGCCGGTTTCGCCAGGAGATAACGGGACCTTCCTCGAAACCCACCCTTCGTACCGATGCTTCTGACGGTTCCGACAGATACGGAGTACAGGTCATAACAAAAGAAAGTAAAGGGATTTCACCGCCCTCAATTCTATTTGATTGAACTCTGATTGTTTATGTCTGGCTAAGCATGGGTTCGAATCCCGACGCCCGTGCTTCGATCGACTACGTGATTGGCAACGGGATCGCGATCGCCAAGTCCCTTGCTGGCTATGTTGAGACCAAGAGCGGCAAGATGATAGCTTTCGCCGTTGTACGTAGATAACGTCCACACAAACCACCTCGACTCATTGCTGGAGATGGGGAACGATCTGGCTAGGATCAACGAAATGATCTGGAGAATTCTCTGACGCAATTCCTCGAGATATCTCAGGACCGTTCGTTCAGTAGCTTGTACTCAATTGAATCGAGCAGAGCCATCAGGCTCGCCTCTATGATGTTCGTGGAGACTCCGACCGTCGTCCAGGATTTCGAGCCGTCGGTGGATTTAATCAGGACGCGTACGCGTGCCGATGTGGCAGATCTTGTGTCGATGACCCTCACTTTGTAATCGACCAGCCTAACATCCCGAATGTTCGGAAAGAACTTCATCAGCGCCTTCCTGAGGGCGCGGTCTAGGGCGTTCACGGGGCCGTTACCCTCCGAAGCGGTGTGCTCCACCTCGCCCTGCGGGTCCACCACCTTCACGATCGCCTCTGATCTCATTGAATCACCGGACACATCAACGAGCACCCTGAACCCCTCAAGCCTGAAGTGCGGCTCAGCCTCTCCCTTCAGTCTCCTCACAAGCAGGTCGAAGCTCGCCTCGGCCCCCTCGAACTGGAACCCCTCCGACTCCATCGCCTTCAATCTTTCCAGTACGATTCTGCCCTTCTCCTCTGCCTCCTCAATCCCAAGCTCCTTCGCCTTCGCCAGTATGCCCGAAACCCCTGTGAGCTCGGAGACGAGGATTCTCCTGCTGTTGCCGACGGTTCCTGGGTCCACATGCTCGTAGGTCCTTGGATCCCTCATGACGGCGCCCACATGGACTCCCCCTTTGTGGGCGAAGGCACTCGTTCCGACATACGGGAGCCGTGGATCCGGAAGAACGTTCGCGATCTCCCCGATGAAGGTCGATATTGAGACAAGCTTGTTCAGGTCTTTGATCGAGATCTCTCTTCGCATCTTCAGTGCCAGTGTCGGGATGATCGAGCACAGATTTGCGTTGCCGCATCTTTCTCCAATTCCATTGACCGTGCCCTGAACCATTGTCGCCCCCGCCTCCAACGCCGCCAGCGAGTTCGCCACGGCAAGCTCTGCGTCGTTGTGCGTATGAATCCCGATCCTCGTTCGATTGGACCTCTTGGCAGCGCGCACCGCCTCAGAGACGTCACCGGGCAAGCTCCCGCCGTTCGTGTCGCAGAGGACGAGATACTCCGCACCAGCCCTTTCTGCTGTCTCGAGCACTTCGATTGCGTAGGCCTGATTCTCCTTCCATCCGTCGAAGAAATGTTCTGCGTCAAAAATGACCTTTCGGCCCTTGGAAGCAAGGTGAGAGACACTGTCCTCGATAAGCTCCAGATTCTCTTCCAAGGGGGATCGGAGCACTTTGCGAACGTGAAGGTCCCATGATTTGCCGAACAGACAGACCCATTCTGTGTTCGATTCAAGCAACGCCTTGATGGAAGGGTCCTCTCCCACCCTTCTGCCCTTCTTCCTCGTGGATCCGAATGCGACGAGCTTCGCGTTCCTTAGCTCAAGTCTCTGCGCTTCCCCGAAGAAGGCCCTGTCCTTGGGATTTGAGGCTGGAAAGCCCCCCTCGACGAAATCGATGCCAAAAGCATCCAGCCGGGACAGGATGTCGATCTTGTCCTCGGTCGAAAACGAAATGCCCTCCGTCTGAGCACCGTCTCTAAGTGTAGTATCGTAGATCTGCACTCGATCGGCTAATAAATAAATCCCTTCTTTGGATTGTGCTCGACATTATTATTACCTGCCGTGGTAACATGTAGCATATCAGGTGTCTCATACTTAAACCGGGCGGGTCCCTACCTCAGATTCCTCCTCTTCTTGATTCGTTCTCCATCCTGACGAAGTCCTTATATCGGTATGACAATTGCTACCGCTCGTCATGGACTTTATCAGAAAGACCGCGGAAAGGGCGCGAGAGACGTCGTACCGTCTTCAGGGCCTTCCCGCAACGGTGAGGAACGCTGCACTCGCAGCCATAGTGAGCGAGCTGGCTGGAAGAAGGCAAGAGATCGTATCGGCGAACAGAATCGATCTAGCCAATGCCGCGAGGGATCGTCTCTCGCCGGTCCTTGCGAAGAGACTCGACTATGGTGACTTCAAGGTTGATGAGTCCATCGAATCCGTCAATGCTCTGGTCCGCTTGGATGATCCGGTCGGCCGTGTGCTCGCAAGGACCGAACTCGACGAAGGGCTCATCCTCGAAAAGGTCAGCTGTCCGATCGGCGTCATCGGAGTCGTCTTCGAGTCGAGACCGGACGCACTCATCCAGATATCGACTTTGTGCATCAAATCCGGGAACGCCGTCATCCTCAAAGGCGGTTCGGAAGCCTCACACACCAACAAGATCCTGGCCGATATCATCACCGATGCGGTCACGTCCGTCGACGGGAGGTTCGAGGGCGCGGTGCAGACGATCTCCACAAGAGAGGAGTTCAGAGAGCTGCTCCGACTGGATGACCTCGTCGATCTCATCATCCCGCGCGGATCCAACGAGCTCGTGAAGTCGGTGAAGGAAGCGACACGCATCCCCGTTCTGGGCCACGCCGCAGGTATCTGCCACGTCTATGTCGATGCCGAAGCGGACATCGAGATGGCCGTGAAGATATGCTACGACGCAAAGGTACAGTACCCGGCTGTATGCAATGCAATGGAGACGCTCCTAGTCCATAAGGACGTTGCGGCCGTTTTCCTGCCCAGGATGGCTGAGGATTACGTGGAGGCAGGAGTGGAGATGCGCGGAGATCTTGAGACGAGGCAGATCATTGACGCCAATCCGGCATCTGATGAGGACTGGTCGACCGAGTACAATGACCTCATTCTCTCGATCAAGATCGTGTACTCCCTGGAAGAAGCGGTCAATCACATCAACAGATACGGGTCTCATCACACCGACGCAATCGTGACCGATAATCCTGAGACGGCGAAGCGGTTCATGGACGAAGTCGATTCATCCTCGGTCCTTTGGAACTGCTCCACGCGGTTCGCGGACGGCTATAGGTACGGGCTCGGCGCCGAGGTGGGCATCAGCACGAACAAGACCCATGCCCGAGGTCCGATCGGACTCGAAGGGCTTGTTATCTACAAATACAGGCTTTCTGGGAGGGGGCACGTCGTCTCTGACTACGTGGGCAGCGGCGCCAAGCGATTCACCCACAGGAGCCTGCTATGAGGCACCTCAAAGTAGGAAGACTCGTCGTGAAGATAGGGACGAACACGATCTGCGACACGGACGGCAAGGTGGATCGACGATACGTGGACGAAGTGGCTCGACAGGTCATCGAGCTGGAAAGCAAAGGCGTCCAGACGATCGTCGTCACCTCCGGTGCCATAGGCTCGGGATCCACCGAGCTCGGGCTCAACGGCAAGAACAAGGACATCGCGATGAAACAGGCGTGCGCCGCCGTTGGCCAGGCAACGCTGATGATGGCGTACCGGGACGCCTTCATGAAGCACGGTAAGTGCGTGGGCCAGTTGCTCCTCACTTATGGGGCGTTCTCCGACAGGAGGAGGTACATCGACCTCAGAAGGGCGATGGATGAGATGTTCAGGCTCGGTGCGGTGCCGATAGTCAACGAGAACGACGTGATCTCGACCGACGAGATCGAGGAGGTCTTCGGCGACAACGACAAGCTGTCCGCGCTCGTAGCCAGCAAGATGGACGCGAATCTCCTCATTCTTCTGACGGACGTGGACGGCCTCTACGACCGCAACCCCGAAACAGACGGCGATGCGCGGCTCATCACCACTGTTGACGAGATCACGAGGGACATCGAGAGGATAGCGGGGTCCAGCAGGAATGAACGGTCTGTGGGCGGCATGAGAACGAAGATCAGTGCCGCCAAGATCGCGATGCAGTCGGGCTGCAACATGGTCATCGCCAACGGTCGTCTGGAGGATGTGATCCTACGCGTCGCGGGGGGCGAGGAGATCGGAACGCTTTTCACCGCTCAAGCAAGATACACGAACAAGGAGAGGTGGATCCTCTTTGCGAGCCCGAGAGGCAAGATTACCATAGATGCTGGTGCCGAGAAGGCGCTGCGGGAGGGGGGCAGCCTCCTGCCCTGTGGCATAGTAGCGGTGGAGGGCAAGTTCAGGAAAGGAGACGTCGTACGCATCGGGCGATACGCGAAGGGCGTCGCAAATGTCTCCTCGACCGGTGTGCTGTCCTTGATGAAGGAGAGCCGCGGTAGTGGAAGTCATGGACATGCTAAGGTAGGCGGCGACAAGGTCGTCGTCAGCAGCGAGAACGTCGTTTTCGTCAGCTGAGCTTTTGAGCCGCGCCTTCCCTCATGCTGCATTTGCCGCAGTCCACCCGGTTGGGAAGACATGATCCGGCCTGCTTCTCGGCCAATCCGGTCACCCTATTCTGAACAGATATGTACAACAAAGGTCCAAATAGTACATTACGTATCACCTTTCTCCGTGAGAGAAGAAAGGGATTTGCTTTGGCGTGGTTGAAGGCGAAGGGGGTTCTCAGAAATCGCAGCCTCTGACCATGAGTGTATCGATCGAGGAACCGCTGCGGTTTGATCCAGTCTCTGTGTTCTCGAGCCTTCGGCAGGAATTCTCGGACGGATGCTTCTTGCTGGAATCGATGGAGGGAACCAGAAAGACCGCGAGATATTCCTTCATCGGACTTGAGCCGATATCGACGTTCAAAGCCCGGGACAGACTCGTGGATATTGACGGCAACCTGCTTCAGGTCTCCGATCCGTACGAGGCTCTCCGCACTTACTTCAAGTCCATACGGTGCGGGTCATCGGAAATCGCCCCGTTCTCCGGCGGCATGGTCGGGTTCCTTGGCTATGGCATGGTGAGGCACTTCGAAAAAATCAAGGAACCGGTCTCCATGGATGGGCAGCTTCCGGATGCCTACTTCGTCATTCCAAAGCATCTGATATGCATCGATCATCTCAATTCCCGCACTTTTCTTATCTCTCATGGTCGGCTTGCGGATCTCAGGGAAGCACTGAAGAAGGTCCGTGCCTGCGAATCGGCCGGCATCAGTGTCGGGGAAGGAAAGGCGAACATCGACCAGGACGAGTATAAGAAAATGGTCATGCGTGCCAAGGAGAGCATACTCGACGGCGAGATATTCCAGGTCGTATTGTCCAGAAGGACCGATTTCAGAATCAGGGGAAACCCGCTCGAGATGTACAAGGCCCTGCGTGCCTTGAACCCCTCCCCCTACCTCTTCTACCTCGACTTCGACGACGTTCAGCTGTTGGGATCGTCCCCAGAGATGCTGGTGCGCTTGGAGGGAAGCAGGCTCACCACCCGTCCGCTGGCAGGCACGAGGCCTCGCTCAAACGACGTCGAAGAGGATGAAAAGCTGAAGATGGACATGCTGCTCGATGAGAAAGAGAGGGCGGAGCACCTGATGCTCGTCGATCTCCACAGGAACGACATGGGCAGGGTGTCCAAATACGGGACGGTCAAGGTGACCGAGCTCATGGGCGTCGAAAAATACTCCCATGTCCAGCACATTGTCAGCAATGTCGAGAGCGAGATACGCCCCGAGTGCGATGCTTTCGACGCACTGAGGAGCTGCTTCCCGGCTGGCACCGTGACGGGCGCCCCGAAGATACGGGCGATGGAGATCATCTCGGACCTGGAGAGAACGCCCCGCGGTCCGTATGCTGGCACTGTCGGATATTTCGATTTCACCGGCAACATGGACTTCGCCATCACAATCAGATCGATCGTAGTCTCGGGGAACCGCGCCAGCGTGCAGGCTGGAAGCGGCATAGTCGCAGACTCCGTCCCCGAGCGTGAGTTCGCGGAAACGGAGCACAAGATGGGTGCGATGCTGCAAGCGATTAAATCGTCAAAGGAAGGGAGACATGATGACGCGCGTCCTGCTCGTTGACAATTACGATTCTTTCGTGTACAATATCGCACAATACCTGGGTGAACTGGGAGCATCCGTTGTGGTCGAGAGAAACAATTCTCTGAGAATCGACGAGTATCTGGGGAACATGGATGGGTATGTCATCTCGCCGGGCCCGGGCCATCCGAGAAGCACGAATCGCAGCCTCGACGTGATATCCGCAGACGGCTTTGGAAGACCTGTGTTGGGTGTCTGTCTCGGACATCAGGCGATTGCGCACGTCCACGGCGGCTCCATCGTCAGAGCTGAGCGGGTCGTCCACGGCAAAGTCAGCAAGATACATCACTTCGAGGACCCCATCTTCGAGGGTGTCCCGGAGATTTTCTCTGCCACGCGCTACCACTCTTTGATAGTATCGAGGAAGGACCTTCCTGGATCGATTCAGGTGTTGGCCGAAAGCGACGGAGGGGAGATTATGTCCATTCGAGTCCGCGCAAAGGACATCTATGGGGTCCAGTTCCATCCGGAGTCGGTCATGACCTCTCACGGCAAGACGATACTCTCCAACTTCCTGAGGTTGTGCGGGCGATGATCCAGGAGGCGATTCGGCAGGCGGTCGAGCGGAGGGACCTCACGATGCAGGTGGCTCATGAGGTCATGCACGAGATGATGGCTGGCATTGCAACTCAGAGCCAGATCGCGTCGTTCGTCACCGCAATGCGCATGAAGGGAGAGACCGAGGAGGAGCTGCTTGGGTTCGTCACCGCGATGAGGGAAGATGCTGTGAGGATCTCTGCCCCTGAGGGTGCAGTCGACCTCTGCGGCACGGGCGGAGACGGTTCGGGCACCTTCAACATAAGCACCGTTTCGTCGTTCGTCGTCGCGGCGGCGGGAGTCCCCGTGGCGAAGCACGGGAACAAGGCCGTTTCGAGCAGGTCCGGCTCGGCGGACCTTCTGGCCGCCCTAGGAATCCCTTTCGACCTCGAGCCGACGGCGGTGGAAACGTGCCTGAAGATGACTAGCCTCGGCTTCATGTTCGCGCCCATGTTCCACAAGTCGATGAGGAACGTCCTGGGCCCGAGACGCGAGATCGGAATCCGGACTTTCTTCAACATACTCGGACCGATGGCCAATCCCGCTGGTGTCAAGCAACAGCTGATAGGAGTCTACGACCCAACCCTCGCACCGCTCATCGCGAGGGTGTTGCGCGATCTGGGAACCTCCAGAGCGATGGTGGTGAACGGGGAGGGAATGGATGAACTCACAAACTTGGGAAAGACAAGAGTCGTCGAACTTATTGAAGATGAGATCCGGGAGTACGAGATCTCGCCAGAGATGTTCGGGATCGATGTCGCTGAGCCAGAGGATATCCGAGGTGGTAACCCGGTGGAGAACGCACGAGCTGCGCTCTCGATACTCAAGGGGGAAAGGTCCCCTCGGACAGACGTCGTGGCCTTGAATTCGGCCGCTGCCCTGTACATATCGGGCAGATCGTCCAGCCTCCATGAAGGCCTGGAACTAGCAGGGGAAGCGATCCGAAGCGGCAGGGCGTTGGCCAAACTCAGGGAGTTCTCGGCATTTGCCCATGACATGGAGAGGGAAAGGCAGCTGGAGCGGGACGTTTCAGAGCTGCACGGCAGAAGGATCGTTCCTGAGGTGCTGAGGCTCAGGTGCCCCGAGCTCTGCAGGAACCTCGTCGCGCAGATCTCCGAGCTAAACGGCGGCACACGTGCGCTGAAGAACCTCGACAACGATCTGCTCAAGACCCCTAGCGCCCTGTCGGTGCTTGTCCTGAGTAGGCTACGGCGCGTGCTAGACGACGGCCTCGTTCAGACGAATTCAGCGAATCGAAACCCCCTGAGCCTCTCCGAGGCCATCTCTTCATCACACGGCGTCTCGATCATAGCGGAGTTCAAAACGACCTATCCATCCGCCCCTCCATTGCACCTCTCGCCTGACCCGGTCCGTGTGGCAGAGGCCTATTCTGCCGCGGGGGTAGCGGGAGTCTCCGTCTTGGTGGAACGGGACTTCTTTGGCGGAAGTCCAGAGCTTTTCTCGATTTTCCGTTCCAAACTCTCCCTGCCGATGCTCTTCAAGGATTTCGTCGCCACAGAGATGCAGATTGAATTCGCCAAGAGGCTCGGTGCGGACGCGGTCCTGCTGATTGCCAAGGCTCTGAGACCAGAGACCCTGGAAACCCTCATCGGAACCTGTGTCGCTTATGGGATGGAGCCGCTGGTGGAGTTGCATGACACTGTTGACCTCGAGAAGTTCTCATCCTGCGCGCGCGAGGACTCGGTGCGGTTGGTAGGGATAAACAGAAGGGACCTCAGGACTCTGGAGGTGAGCAAAGGAGAGCTGGGAGAGCTTCGAGGACTGGTCGGTGCGGACAAGATCGTGATCGCGGAGAGCGGAGTTGGATGCCCTCGGGACATCCTGGCTCTTCGCGGGTTCGACGCGGTTCTTATCGGCTCCATGTTCATGCGGGCAGAGAACCTGAAAAAGACGGTCCTGGAGACGGTGTCTATGGGCAGGAGCGTGGGAAGATGAGGGTCAAGATATGCGGGATAACGAACCTTGAGGACGCCTCGATGTGCGAGGAGCTGGGGGTGGACGCGGTGGGCTTCGTGCACTTCCCAGGGAGAGGACGCAGCCTCCCACTAGAAACGATTGCAGGGATCTGTTCGTCCCTGGGGCCGATGGTCGCGAAGGTTCTCGTGTGCGCCCCCATCAATCCAGCAGAAGCGCTACAGATGATTGACCGAAGCAATGCGGACGTGATCCAGGTTCATTCTCTTGACCCGGAGGGCGTGGGGGAGATTCGGGGGCAAGGAACAAAGGTAATCCGTGCCGTTCCTCCCATAAGATCCGAGGCCCTCAGGTTCGCGGGGGTCGCGGACGCGCTGCTGTTCGAGCATGGAACTCCTGGCACGGGGACGCCATACGATTTCTCTGTCGTCCCGATCGACGCATGTCAAAGGGCGATCATAGCCGGGGGATTGAACCCGGAGAATCTAGAGACGGCCAAGGCCCTGAGGCCGTACGCGCTCGACGTATCCTCGGGAGTCGAACGCAAGGTAGGAAAGAAGGATCCGGGGCTCGTCGCGGAGTTCATCAGGAGGTGCAAGTCGTGAGGAGAAATGGATACTTCGGGCGGTATGGTGGGTTCTACGTGCCTGAGATACTAGTGAGCGCGCTCAAGGAGCTGGAACGTGAATATGAACGTCTCTCGAAAGATGAAGCGTTCAATGGGGACTTGAACGGTCTTCTGACAAAGTACGCAGGACGACCCACGCCCCTCTATCTCGCGCGGCGGTTGACTGAGAGGGCAGGCGGGGCGAGGATCTACCTGAAGCGCGAGGACCTGGCGCACACGGGCTCCCACAAGATCAACAATGCGCTGGGACAGGCCCTGCTCGCCAAGCACATGGGGAAGACGAGGGTCATCGCGGAAACAGGAGCTGGGCAGCACGGGGTGGCGGCCGCGACGGCATGCGCCCTCCTCGGCTTGCGGTGCGAAGTTTTCATGGGGGAGACAGACGTGGAGCGGCAGAAGCTCAACTGCTACAGGATGAATCTCCTGGGCGCAAAGGTCAACGTGGTCAAGACGGGGTCGAGGACTCTCAAAGATGCCATAAACGAGGCGTTGAGGGACTACGCGTCCACGAGCGACCACACGCACTATCTGATCGGAAGCGTCGTCGGACCTCATCCGTATCCCACGATGGTCAGGGATTTTCAGTCCGTCATCGGCCGGGAGGCAAGATCCCAAGTATTTGCCGAAGAGGGTAGGCTTCCGGACGCACTTGTGGCGTGCGTGGGAGGAGGAAGCAACTCGATCGGGCTCTTTCATCCATTCATCGACGATAGCACCGTGGATATGTACGGCGTGGAAGCCGGTGGCGAGGGAATCTCCAACGGGAAGCACTCCGCTAGCGTGGTTGCAGGAACGGAAGGGGTCCTGCATGGGTCGAAGACCCTCCTCCTCCAGGATGCGGAGGGGCAAATCTCGGGAACGCACTCGATAGCAGCAGGACTCGACTATCCTGGAGTCGGTCCGGAGCACGCCTTTCTCAGCAGGTCTGGTCGGGCGAAGTACCTTGCTGTCGACGACAAGGAAGCCCTTAGGGCCTTTCACATGTTGTCCGAGACGGAGGGGATCATTCCGGCGCTCGAGAGCGCGCACGCCGTCGCCTTTGCCGTCAAATTGGCTACGGAGTTGCCCAAGGAGAATCTGATGATTGTGAACCTTTCTGGCCGTGGAGACAAGGACGTCAGTCAGGTAGCCATGCTGGAGGGTTGGCTGTGAGCAGAATATCCGAGACCTTCAAGTCGCTCGCGGCCAAGAGGTCGGGCGCCTACATCCCATATGTCTGCGCCGGCGACCCCGACCCTGAGTTCACGTCCGAGATGGTTCGCAGGTTGTGCAGCTCAGGCGCGGACATCCTCGAGCTTGGCTTGCCGTTCTCGGATCCAATCGCGGACGGCCCGACTGTACAGGGGGCGATGTCCCGCTCCCTCTCCGCCGGCTTCAAGGTCCGGGACGTTTTTGACCTCCTTTCATCTCTGCGCTCCTCCGGAACGGACCAGCCGGTCGTGCTCATGACCTACTACAACCCCGTCTTGAGAATCGGGGTCGAGAGCTTCTGCAGGCAGCTCGCGAAAGCAGGGGGAGATGCAGTGCTCGTCGTCGACCTTCCTCTCGAAGAGTCTGCTGATTTGGACGAGGCTGCAGAGAAGAACGGACTGGACGTCATAAGGCTCATCGCTCCGACAACGACCGATTTGCGAATGGACCTCCTCCTATCAAGGGCCTCAGGGTTCGCCTATGTGGTGTCAGTCGCCGGCGTGACTGGAGCGAGGGACAACTTACCCGAACAGGCGGTTCCCCTCCTAATGAGAGCCACGGCAAAAAGCAAGCTCCCTGTCGTGCTCGGGTTCGGGATATCGCGCCCGAGCCATGTGCGAGAGGCATTGTCTGCTGGCGCTTCCGGTGTCGTCGAGGGATCGGGATTGATCTCAGTCTATTCTGGTCTCTTAGACAAGAGGGACGTGGCGCTTGACCGTATAGAAGAGCACGCGAAGGGAATGAAGAAAGCGACTTCCATCCGGAGCTGAAGGCTGTTCAATTCGAGCAGTCTCAACAGCGTCTTCTCAATTCTCCGTCGCACGCGAAAGTTGCCTGAGAACTAGCCTCCGAAGAGAAAACGGGCGCTATCTGCCGTACGGTCTGCGCCGTCGACGAAAGCTGCGATCCCCAGTCGGCAGACTCCCTTGGATCATTCCTATCATTCTCTATTCCTTTCGCCGCCTTCCGATCGCCGATCCGATTCCTATTCTCACCGCAAGTCCTGCACAGCCCGTTTCTTTTTCTGAGAAACAATCTTCAAAACTCAAAAGAAAATCAGCATCTCCAGCCTTTTCTACTTCCTGTGCAGAGGCTGTTCCGGTTGAAGACCTTATGCGCTAGGGTTTTTCGAGCCGACATTGCTTCATATCAGGAGAATTGAGTTTCGAGACCTCTCATCTGGCTTGTACATTATTCTATCTCGCCCGACCACTCACTCACACATCTGACAGTTCTGGCGGCAGATGGGGGGAGAGAAAGAAGAAAAGAGGGTAAAGTGGTTTTCAATCACATCGTTTCTGTGTTTGACTACATTGTCTTCGGATTCTCCTGTCGAGTTACTAGCGGAAATCGCATTGAGTCTGCGAATAACCTAGGAATCTCGTCACAAATCATCCAAATTCACCTAGGATTTCACTACAATCACTGAAAAGATTATATTGCACGTGCTCGAATAGGACTACGATTCTCATGCGAGAGAAGGCAAGAGTTCGGGACTATGTCGATCGGAATCCGCCCACTGTAGACTACGGAGCTACACTAGAGGATGTCATCAGATTGATGTTAAGGACGAAGAAGGCCGGGATTGTCGTCAGAGAGGGCGGAGAGATTCTGGGGGTCATCAGCGCCGCCGACACGATGAGGGTTATCGTTCAGGACAGAGATCCATCCAAGGTAAAGGTCAGGGAGTTCATGAGCGCATGTACGCTCGTGGGGCAGAACCCTTGCGTTCAGATAAAAGAGGACGGTTATGTCGTGGACGCGATCAGACTGATGCTCATCGGTGGCGTCCCCAGGGTGCTCGTCATCGACTCGAATGGTGACTTCATCGGGACGATTTCGTTCCTTGATTCACTCAGGGCCTGGGAAGATGTCGAAAGCGGGAAGGGTTAGGGTATCATTCTTTCTCGCATTTTGCCCTTCATTGAGATCAGAATAAGTCCATATGAATGGGGGCAGATGTGTGGCCCACCAGCATCGCCGAAAAGCTAATACTTTCGACACCAACGTTACTTTCAGGAGGTGTAAGCATGATCTTCATAGTTCTCGGGAAGTTCAGGAGGAAACTCACGAAGGAATCAGTCGGCGAAGTAAACAAATACATAGAGAAGCTCGCTAAAGAAGGCGTCAAGTTCAAATCCATGTACTGGACACTGGGCAAGTATGACACAATCGGTATATTCGAGGCACCCGACGAGAAGGCAGCGATGAACGGTGTTAGCGATGTCGCCGAGACTCAGACCCTTGTGGCAGTTCCGAGAGAAGAAGCTGCTAGACGGCTCGAGTAGAATTGAGCAAACCTTCTACCTTTTTATTGAAATCAGAAAAAGAATTTCTTGAAATCTCAACTGTTCGTCATGCTATCAGATCTTCTAGACCGGGATTATAAAATTCGTGCTTCCGCAATGGGGGCAATGCGTAACTAGGCTCTCCACGGTAGCTCTACAGTTGGCACATTGTTTCTTGAAGTGGCCCCCGCAATTCGGACAGACTGTGTAGTTGGGGGGTATTCTTGCTCCGCATCGGGGGCAAAGTAACTTACCATCGCTCATCAAGAAAAACAGTGAGATGAAAGTACTTACCCCTTTCGCATCTTTTTCCCAAGATAATAATTCCGACTATAGAGGGGAATCAGTTTCATCTTATGAATCATTTATTGAAATCAGAAAAAGAATGGAAGAGGTTTGGCCTTTCAGAGACTCTGAATGCGTTTTGTTTTTCTAATTGAATCTAAGAAATGAATGTCTGGATAAGCTTCGATTCAAATTCGGACCGTCCCACCATCATTTCTGATCACCGCAAAACGCATTTCCGGCCACATCCATTATGAAGGCTGGAGAGATCATCGATGCGCAAACAGGAGAGCGAGGTGAAAGACCGGACCATTATCGACGCCCTCATCAGGGATGCCGACGTCTGCAGACTCGCCATGTGTTCCGAAGACGAACCTTACATTGTCCCGATGTGCTTTGGACACGACGACAATTCGATCTACTTTCATTGCGCCAGAGAAGGAAGGAAAATGGACATCATCAGGAAGAACGAGAGGGTCTGCTTTGAGTTGGAGGGAGAGCTTAGAATCGCTCGAGCCAGCAAGCCATGCAAGTGGTCGATAGACTACATCAGCGTCATCGGTTTCGGCAGAGCGTCGATTGTGGACGACGTTGAGGAGAAGAGGAAGGCCCTGACCATCATAATGGATCACTATGGCGGGAAAGGACCGTACAAGTATTCGGAGAAAGCGTTCGACAGAGCGGCAATCATCAAGGTCGAGATCGACAGCATGACCTGCAAGAAATCACTTTGAAAGGAACGCGCGTTCATTTGCACCGCCTCCATCCTTCTCGAATTCGATAGCGTCCCGTTCTAATCATGACGGCGAACGAGAGGTGTTCGAGACAAAGGAAGCCAGGTTGATGTCAACCATTCGGCTTCACCATTCGGAGCGGGTTTTATAATCGCAGCCGTATTATTAGTCGAAGATATCGATGAGCGGCGACATCGAAGTTGGAAAGCAAGCACCGGATTTCGATCTTCCAACGACCGAAACAACTGGAAGAGTAGTCCTAAGCGAGGTCGTGAAGAAAGGTGTGGCCATCATCCTGTTCTATTCATCAGACTGGGGCATGATGTGCGGGGTCGAGATGATGACATTCAGGGACATGTTCTCGGAATTCGAGAAGGCAGGAGCGATTCTCCTTCCGATAAGCACGAACAGCACGATCTCGCATCGAGCTTGGAAGGAGCAGATGAGACTGCAATTCGATCTCTTGAGCGACTTCGACGGGAAGGTCAGCAACAGGTACGGCGTCCTGATCGGGGGTGAGGGATACCTCAAAGGAAGATCCAATAGAGCGGTGTTCGTCGTCGACAGTAACATGATCCTGAGATACAAATGGATAGCCGAAGATCCGTCCTTCGAGCCGGACTACGACACCGTTCTCGATGCAGTGAAGAAGGCGCGGACTGAATCATGAAGATCTAATCTGGAAATCACGTGCGCTCGAACTCGAACTGGTAGAACTCTGGGAAGCTCCAACGTCCGACGAGGCGCATAGCCTTGAACAGCACGGGGACCTCGGACTCCTCTAACCTCTCCTGGACCGGCGGACCGAAGCTTGTCGGCGTTTTCTGGGAGTCGACGAGGGTCACTCGGCCACCGGTCTTCAGCGTCCTGATGATCTCCGACACGAGAATCCTCTTGTCCTCGATTTCATGGAGGACGTTGACCACGACGACACGGTCCAGGATCCCGGAACAGATTGGCAGAAGAGGGAGTTCCGACACGACGGGCAATATCCTCTCACGTTCTTCCCCGCTCGATCGCGAGATCAGACTCATCAGCATCTTCCTCTGAGAGTCAATAACGACAACAAGTCTGACGGATTTTGAAAGCGGGATGGTTACGTAACCAACCCCGCAGCCGATGTCTGCGCAGATCTCGTTCCTCGATGGGTTCGCTCGGCGCACAATGTCCTCCGCAGGTTGTATGCGCTGCCTTTCCTCATCGATGAGCTCGTCCTTGTTCTTGGCTTCGAAGCGGTGAAGCGTCATTCATCTCTTCCCTCCGAGTCTCGCCTTAATGACCGTCAGTCTTCCCCCATCCCTCGCGTTGCTCTGATCCGTTTGCGTTATCTCAATGGGAGCCACATGCATCGGGGAATCGAGCACTAGCGTCTCGAACTCCCCTCCTTCCCCGGAGACGTTTATCCCGCGTACTTCAGCAAGCTCCTCCAGACGAATTATGCTTTCATGATCCAGCGCTGTCCCCAACCATCCTTTCTCCATGCCCTCCGCGTACACTCCTACGATGATCGCCTTGATGCCGCAGTCGACGATTCCCCGGAGGAGCACCCCCTGGTCCTTCCTCCAGAGCGGCGAGAAAGTGCGGAGACCGAGGTCCTCGCACACGCCGTTGATCCTGTCCCACTGATAGTCGGAGGCTATTGCCCCGGTAATAATACCATCGACATCAAGGCCGGACAGTGCATGGGTAAGGGCAGATAGGTCGCTCTTCTCCGAACCCGAACTCTGTGCCGTCACGAGCTTCTTCCCCATCGCTTCCGAGATGAGAGGGAGTAGATGAAGGTTCGGCGTGTGGAATACCCAGGAGTGGGGGTCCGACGGGAGTATGCTCACGAGGACTTCGACCGTGTGCCCTTGCTGCTCCATCAGATATGCGGAGTAGGTAGAATCCTTACCACCAGAGAACAAAGCGGCCAATCTCATGGTAGATGATTCCACTCGCCCCGACATCAATCTTTCCAAAAGGATATCTAAGATCCGAGTGAGCGCAAGCCACTACTCTGGTAATCTTAATTACCGAACAAGAGCATGCTAACCCGGATGTACTGCCCTAAGTGCGAGAAGACGATTAAGAAAGAGCGGCTCGAAGAGATAAGCGAGGAACTGAGAAGCCGGTTCGATTTGAACTCGCTGGACAGGGGCGTCTGCCCAGTCTGCGGAATGCCGCTCATCGACATGTCGAAGAAACGGGAGGGTCGGTCTGCGCCTTGAGAACTTGACTTCGGACGACTTCGAGAAGGCCATGAAGAAGAGACCAGTGGTCATACTGCCCATCGGTGCGACCGAGGCCCACGGACCTCATCTGCCACTCGACACGGACTCGGTGCAGCCGGAATCGATCGCTGACATGCTTGCAGAGCGGATCGGCGGTCTGGTCGCCCCGCCGATAAGGTACGGGCAGCACAGCTCGACACGCAATATGCCAGGCACCCTTTCGATAAGGTTCGAGACGCTTCGGAACCTGGTCTACGACGTCCTGTCTTCCCTCGTTAGGAACGGCGCTGACAAGATTGTCGTGGTGAGCGGCCATGCCGGCGCGGTGCACATGGCGGCCTTGAAGCTAGCCTGCGAGCGCGTTGTGCAGGAGTCCGGCGTCAAGCTAATGCTCGTCGCCGACTACGACCTCGCCATAGAGTCCGTACCTGATGCAAAAGGCGACGGGCACGGCGGCCTGGTGGAGACTTCGAGGGTGCTGGCCGTCGACAAGAAGAAAGTCAAGAGAGCCAAGAAGAAGGGGCGGTTCATCGACAAAGGCTACATGATCGTGCCTAACCCCGAAACCTGTTATCCAGACGGTTTCGTCGGGGACGCTCCCGGCGCAAGCGCGGAGCTCGGAAGGAGAGTGAACGATCACGTTGTAGACAGACTAGTGGACCTGGTGAGGACCAATTTCGGGGGCAGGAAATGAGCGAGAAGAAGAGGGCTGCGGCGGTGAAGGCCGTGGAGTGGATCAGGGACGGGATGGTCCTCGGTCTTGGCACTGGCTCGACAGCATACTACGCCATAGAAGCGATTGGCAAGCTCGTCAAGGAAGGGCACAACTTGGTCGGCGTCCCAACATCGAAGAACACGGAGAATCTCGCAAAAGAGCTCGGCATACCGCTCGCGTCCCTCGAGAGCGTTGACAGGATCGACCTTACGATCGACGGCGCGGACGAGGTCGACCCGAGACTCAGATTGATCAAGGGTATGGGCGGTGCGCTCCTGAGGGAGAAGATCGCCGCCTCGGTCTCGAGACAGGAGATCATCGCGGTCGACGACTCAAAATTGGTGGACGTCCTGGGCACTAAATCCCCATTGCCGGTCGAGGTGGTCCCCTTCGGCCACAAGAGAGCCAAAGATGCGATCGAAAGGCTCGGCTGCAAGGCCCAGCTCAGAGGGGAGAAAAGTCCCTTTATCACCGACAGCGGCAACTACATCTACGACTGTGGGTTCGTCCGAATCGAGAATCCCGAAGATTTGGAGAAGAGGCTGAACCTCATACCTGGCGTGGTAGAGAACGGCCTTTTCATCGGGCTGGCCACGCGGGTCGTGATAGGAACTGAGAAAGGCGTGGTCGTCAGGGAGCGGCCTCAGGACTGAGCTAGTTGTCTCAGTTGGTAGATGTTGCTCTCGATCTTCTCGATCCGCTTCCGCTCTTCCTTTTCCATCATTTCCACGATCTTCTCGAAAGGTATCGCAAGCCTGTAGGCGTGGATCGGGCGCCCCTTTCCCTCTTTCTTGATGTCCCTCTTCGTCACCCACTTGCGCCTTCGGAGCTCCTGCATCGCGATCGAGACCTCTGGCTGCCGAAGGGCGGTCGAGATTTCGATTTCCACCGACGTGGTCTCGTTCTTCTTGCGGAGAAAAGCCAAGGTCTTCGCGACATTCTTCGGCATGCCCGTGCTCATCAGCAGATCGACAAGGGTTTCGTCCTTCTTGCTAAAGCCCCTTTCGGTCATAGATTCTCATCTGCATTTATTATTGTGTCGATATATATTCTTTTCTATTTCGAAAAGAAATTCAAATGATCTGGCTCACGTCCAGAGTGCGAAGGGATAACTCGCATTTCTCCAGATATTTGGGGACTATGTGGGTTGAAATTCGGATGATTTCGCAACCAAAGAGCCAGGAAGCTCAGCACAGTTGCGCCGACATCTAGACACTCTTCATACGTGCATCCAGATTGCAGACCAGAGCGGAAAAGCGTTGATAAGGATTTATATATCAAATGCGTATTAGGGCAACTTGCTTCCGAAAGGTGAAAATCATGAAAATGCCCAGAACTGTGAAGACTTACTGTCCTCACTGCAAGACTCACACGGTTCACGAAGTTGAGAGGGTCAAGAAGAAGAAGGCGAGCGAGTTGAAGTGGGGCCAGAGGCGATTCAGGAGGGCCACGTCCGGTTACGGAGGTTTTCCCAGACCGAAGCCTGAGGGAAGGGAGAAGCCGACGAAGCGTGTCGCTCTGCGATACCGCTGCAAGACCTGCAAGAAGGCGCACCAAAGACCATGCTTCCGGGCCAAGAAGTTCGAGATTGCGGAGTGATCATCATGGCAGAGGTCAAGACCGGGAAGTTCGTCAAGGTGAAGTGCCCGGACTGCGGGAATGAACAGATCGCATTCAGGAAGCCGTCCACACCAGTGGTTTGTCATGTTTGCGGCTCGACCCTGATCAAACCGGCGGGAGGCGCTGGCAAGATTCGCGGCGAGCTGCTTGAGGTGGTCGGCTAATGTCTAGGATCAGCGAGTTCCCCGAGGAAGGCGAACTCGTTGTGTGTACAGTCCAGAGTGTTAAGAACTTCGGCGCGTTTGTCACCCTCGACGAATACGACAACAAAGAGGGATTCATTCACATCAGAGACGTGGCCACTGGCTGGATAAAGTACATCAGGGACTACGTCCGCGAAGGGCAGAAGATCGTCTGCAAGGTCCTCGGCGTCGATTCAGCCAAGGGCCACATCGACCTGTCCTTGAAATCTGTCAACGAGCACCAGCGGCGCGAGAAGATCCAGCAATGGAAGAACGAAAACAAGGCGGAGAAGCTGCTCGAGATCGTGGCTGAGCGCCTCGGGAAGAGCGCCCAAGAATGCTTCGACGAGTTCGGGCTCAGCATAATAGAGAAATACGGGTCATTGTTCGCCGCGTTCGAGCAATGCGCTGCGAATCCCAAGACGCTCGATCAGGCTGGTTTCAAGGGCGAATGGACGAAGGTATTCTCGCAGGTTGCGCAGGAGAATGTCACCCCGCCCTACGTGGAGATCGACGGTTATCTTGAGTTGACGTGTCCGCTTCCTGACGGCGTAGACCACATCAGAAAGGCTCTGTTGTCCGGAATGGATGCCGCGACTGACAAGATCAAGATACAGTACGTCGGGGCGCCGAGGTACCGCATAGTGGTTACCGCACCGGACTACAAGTCGGCGGAGGATGACATGAAGGGCGTTGCCGACAACATCATCTCATCGCTGAAACATTGCGGCGGACAGGGCAGCTTCCACCGAGAGGGGAAGTGAGAAGGCACGATGAAAGACAAGGATGTTTGAGCGCTCGTTCCCCATCGGGGATATCGAACGCAATCATTCTCAAACGATGAAGAGGAAAGGTTAATAATGAGAACGTCTCTAAGAAAATGCCCAGAATGTCAGGAGTATACCCTGGGAGAGATCTGCCACAGGTGCGGATCGAAGACGATCGTTCCGATACCACCTAGGTACTCCCCCGAGGACAGGTACGGAGAATACAGGAGAAGACTGAGGAAGGAGAGGGAGGGTCGATATGGAAAGCATCAAGACAATCTTCTACGAGGAGCCTGAACTCGACAAACCCATACTGATCGAGGGGTTGCCAGGCGTCGGGAACGTCGGAAAGCTTGCCGCAGAGCACCTGCTGGATCAGATAAAAGCGAAGAAATTCGCGGACATCATCTCAAAGCACTTCCCGCCGCAGGTCATGGTCGACGACGAAGGGCTGACAAAGCTCGTCAACAACGAGATGTACTACTCAAAAGGGGAAGGGAAGCGCCCAGACCTCATCATACTCGTAGGGGACTACCAGGGCCTGACCCCTGACGGCCAGTACGAGCTCTCCGACCACACACTCCATTTAGCAAAGAAATACGGGGTCAGCATGATCTACACCCTCGGCGGTTACGGCATCGGAAAGATGGTGGAAAAACCGAGAGTGCTCGGGGCTGCTACACACAAGGAACTTGTCGAAGAGATGAAAAAGAGAGGCGTGGTCTTCTCCAAGGGTGAGCCGGGTAGCGGCATAGTGGGCGCGAGCGGGCTCTTGCTCGGGCTCGGGAAGATCTACGACATGAAGGCGGTGTGCCTGATGGGAGAGACCTCAGGGTACTTCGTCGACCCGAAAGGCGCGGAGGTCGTCCTGCGGGTCCTGGCGGGCATACTCAACGTTGAGGTTGATTTCAGCGCTCTTCAGGACAAGGCGGAACAGATTGAGCTCATAACATCGAAGATAAAGGAGATCGAAACCCCGCAGGAACCGAAGAAGGAAGACCTGGGCTACATCGGCTAGGAACCCAGCTTCTCATCTTTTATTTGACCCATTGTTCTAAGCCATTGCTTTCATCCTTGTCAGCGACCACCTGGGACCAAACGTATAGCAACAGCAAATCAAATAAAAAAAAGGGGGGGAGGTAATCGTGACCCCTCTGACGGAGAATGTGCATCCCATCCCATTCTCACAGGCTACTTTTTCAGATAATTCTCTTCGAATATCTCCATGTCGGCGAGGGTTTTCTCCGCTTCCTCCATCTTCTTGACCTTATCCATTACTACCTCAACCCGGTTGTATACGAAGTCCCTGATGGCGGCCCTTATGGCCTCGGACCTTGAGGGAAAGTCATCTACCTTCACCAGGAAGTCCAGCGCACGAATGTACCTGCTGGGAAGACGGATTGTGACCTTCTCCAAGTCGTACTCAACCATCCTCGCACCTGAAGACCGAAGAGGTACAGACGACCCCTTTTGTCTGACAAATACACGTATAAGAGGGACTCTATTTAAATCTTGTTGCGATTAAGCATTCCTTCCGTGCGAGGGGCATCTGTCTACCCGTGACTAAGGCCAAATTCAGGAATATTCATTACTCCCTTGGGGACAAAATTCTAAATACGGTCTCCGTGATAGGGTTGCAAAAACCCGACTTAGCTCAGTCTGGCTAGAGCGGCTGACTGTAGTGGGTTACCGGCTTGCCGGTCTCATGCCGCCGACATCAGCAGGCCCCCGGTTCAAATCCGGGAGTCGGGACTCCCCATTTTTCCAGAGCGTTTGCCGAGTTTATTGGAAAGACATTGGGCGAGCGTTCCTCCAGACATGACTTCTCACCGAGAACGATCGGGAAACGACAGGCTAGCTCATCAATTCCTTTGCGTTATCCAAAGCCGATCCTATGACCTTCCCCTCATCCAGCGTGAGGATTTCCCAGTCCTTCATGATCAACCGACCTTCGCATATGACCGTTTTGACGTTCTGGCACGAAGATGAATAGACCACATTCGATATCAGGTTCTCCGGCCTCAACGGATTCAAATTCGGCGACTTTCCATCCATGATCACGAGATCGGCCTTCTTCCCGACCTCTATCGAGCCGATCGAAGACTCGAGCCCGACAGCCTTCGCACCGCCTATCGTCGCGAAGTCGAGCAGCTGCTGAGCTCGGAGGACGGAAGGATCCCATCGGCTGGACTTCTGCAGCAACCCGAGGGTCTTAATCTCTCCGAACATGTCCAGGCTGTTATTCGTTGTAGAGCCGTCAGTCCCGACGGACACATTCACCCCTGCGTCTATCATCTCGGGGATCGGTGCGACTCCGCCGGTGGCAAGCTTCATGTTCGACACGGGGCAGGTCGATATGCTCGTCCCGCTTCTTCCCAGGATCCTCACCTCGCTGAGGGTGAGCCAGGCGGCGTGGGCGGCAAGACAATTCTCACCAAGAAAACCTATCTTGTTCAGATACTCCGCCGGTCTCATTCCCTCCTTCTTCTTCAGGTCGTTGACCTCCTTCCTTGTCTCCGAAAGGTGGAAGTGAAGGAGAAGGCCGTTCTCGAGGGCGTAGTCCCTGGCGTTGGTGAAGGTCTCGACTGAGCACACGTAGACGCCCTGCAAACCGACCGCTGGGTGTATCCTTTCTCTGTCCTTGAACGATTCGCAGAACTTGCGACAGTTATCCATCGGAACGCCGGTCTGGGTAGTGAACTCCTGATCGAGCACGGCCCAGCAGAGAACGCCTCTCAGTCCGGAAGATTCCACGGCGCTGGCAATGACGTCCTCCGAATAGTAGAGGTCGACGAAGGTCGTCGTCCCGCCCCGGATCATCTCGAGACAGCCGAGTTCGGCCCCGCACCTGATGTCCTTCGGGGTCCTCTTAGAGTCGATGGAGAACGTCCTCGATAGGAAGTCGGAGAAAGGAAGGTCATCGGCTATTCCCTTCATGAGTGCCATGGCAACGTGAGTGTGGGTGTTTATCAGGCCGGGCAGGATCACATCGCCATCCGCATCGATCTCAGTGTCCGCTCCCGACTTGACCTTTCCGACCTGCCTTATCACGCCGCCCTCGACCAGCAGGTCGCACTTGATGACGTCTCTGCCTTGATTCTGGGTGACGATCCAAGCATCCCTAATGACTATGCTCATCTGACTTCATTGAACGCCGCTCCAGATAATAAAATTTGGCAGACGAGAGGACCTGGACTTCTTGAGACCGATTCATGAAAAAATCGAAAAGAAGTAATATATTGGCTGGTCACCATGGCCTGTCAGAATCTCAGAGGGCCGCATCATCTCAATTGCACTCTAACCGGATACGGCATTGAGGCTCAGGTCGATGCGATGACGACGATCACATTCCTAGGGACCGGGGGCGGAAGATTCGCAACGATATACCAGCCGCGCAACACGGGGGGGATCTACATAAGCGACGGGTGGAGGATCCACCTGGACCCGGGACCGGGCGCCCTCGTCAATATGAATAGGTTGTCGATGGACCCGGGGAAGACCGATGCCATACTAATCTCGCACTGCCATCCGGACCACTATGCGGACGCGGAGGTCCTCATCGAAGGCATGGCTAGAGGGGGCTTCAGAAAACGGGGCACTTTGATCGGGAGCGAGAGCGCGATTGAGGGTGCCGGCAACTTCGGACCAGCGATTTCGTCCTATCACCTTGGCCTTCCAGAGAGAGTCGTTGCACTGACGAGAGGATCGTCGGTATGTGTGAACGACCTCTCAATCGAAGCGACCCCGACGATGCATAGCGATCCCACTGGCGTTGGGTTCAAGCTCCGGACATCCGATGGCGTTCTCTCGTACGTCAGCGATTCCGAGCTGAGCGCTGAGGTTGCAGAAGCCCACAAGGGTTCGAGGATTCTGATCATTTGTCTTACGCGACCCATGGGGTCAAGGATACCCTACCACATCTGCACCGAGGACGCTGCAGTACTTGTCGAGAAGACATCGCCGGAAGTCGCGATTCTGACCCATTTCGGCATGAAGCTGTTGCACGAGGGCGCGGACACGCAGTCTGGCTATATCGAAAAGAAATCGGGGATTAGGACCGTGGCGGCCACCGACCTCATGACGGTGCATGTAGGGAGAACTATCAGGGTCCGAGGGCACAAAAGCGCGAATTGATGCTCGTGTTCATCTATCGCCAGAGGGCACCTAGTTGAACCGGTGCTTGCTCGCGCAGCGACATTCCCGCGCAATCATGCTGCAAGCGTTAGATATCTTTTTATAGTAGTGCATATGTCGCCTGAAATTGGTGTCTGAGGTCAGTGGCTCAACTTTCCTCCTAAGAGACTGTTTTGTTATCCCCACCACACCGGCCTTGGACACCAAACCCCCCCATATTTTGAATCGACTGGATCATCTGGAATTCTGATCGGCCCAGCCCCAATGGACATAGACTGGAGCCTTTTGACCTGCCTTCACATCCTGAAAGGAAGGATTATTGACCAACTAGCTCAATTATGGCAATAATGTCCCTTGAAGAAACGGTCCTCGACAGGATATCACCAGACCCGAAGCACAGGCGATTCGTGAACGGAGTCGTCTCGGACCTCGTTCAGAAAGTGGAGGGCGACATCAGAGAGCGAGGCCTCGATCTCGAGGTCCGCCTCGTAGGGTCAGTCGCGAAGGACACCTACCTTCGCAATCCAGACGTGGACCTTTTCATCATGTTCCCTACAGCAACTTCAAGAAAGGATCTGGAGAACGTCGGCCTCGCCATCGGACGGTCGGTCTTGGGGGGGGAGGAGCGCTACGCCGAACATCCCTACATACACGGGGAATTCGGGGGGCTCGAGGTCGATCTGGTTCCATGCTACAGGATCGCAAGCCCGTTGGGTCTGATGTCAGCCGTCGACAGGACACCATTTCACACGGAGTACGTCAAGAACCACGTCTCGGAGAAGCAGAAGGCGGAGATCCGCTTGCTGAAGCAGTTCACGAAGGGCATCGGGGTTTACGGGGCCGAGGCAAAGACACAGGGATTCTCCGGATATCTCATCGAGTTGCTGATCCTCAGGTACGGGGATTTCAGGACGGTCCTGAAGGAGGCTTCCAGATGGAGATACGGACAGACGCTGCACCTTGCGGAGCACAGCAAGGACAAGATCGACTCACCGTTAATCTTCTACGATCCGGTCGATCCCAAGCGGAACGTCAGTTCCGCCCTGTCGCTTGATTCGTTTTCCCTTTTCGTGCACGCTTGCGGGGAGTATCTGAAGAAAGAAGACATTAGGTTCTTCTTCCCCAAGGCTGGAAAAGCCTTGGATATGCGCACCATCAAGAACGAGCTCCGATCTCGAGGTACTAAGGTCATCGTCGTAGAATTCAGGAGGCCGAAGATAATCGACGACGACCTCTATCCCCAGATAAGGAAAACCCTGGAAGGCCTGAAGGCCCTGCTGGAGGCCAATGACTTTGTCGTAATCGACAAAACGTTCCTCGTCGGCGATAAAGTCCGTTTCGTTCTCGAGCTCCAGTCCGACGTCCTGCCGAAATGTAGGAGGCACCAGGGTCCGCCAGTGTGGATCGACAATGCCGAGGAATTCCTGGCGAAATGGAAGGGCAAAGGAATCAGAAGACCGTTCATCGACAAGGGCAGATGGATCGTAATCGCTGAGAGGGAGTGCACGCGGGCAACGGACATGATAAGAGGTCAAGTGGGATCAATGGCGCTAGGTAGCGATTTCAGGGGAAAGAAGGGATTCAGGGTCATTGAGCATGAGGTCGTCTTGACCAGGGGATACAAAGAGACACTGACGGGACTCCTCGAGAAAAGGAAACCATGGGAAAGATGAGGAGAAATCGTAGGAATTCCTGATCAGGCCCGAGTGATGCTGACTAGGTACGTGTTCGATTCGCTCGCGTGACCGATTTTGTCCTGAGCTTTGATCTGGAAATGGTAGTCTCCCACGGAATAGGTGTTCGACAGGCTGAACATGTGATTACCAGCATCCGTCATGTTCACGTAGCTCCCTGAGATGCCCCCGCCATAGACCAATATCTGGACATTGCTCAGGCCCCCGTTGTCCGTCACCCTGGCGGTGATGTTGACGACCCCCGTAGCCCCCTGCTGGGTCACCAAGAAGCTGTAGCCTGTTGGATGTATCTCGACCCAATTGCCGCCAGAATCCTGCACCCAAAGGGATATGTTTCGTATCTCGGGGTTGGCGTTGTCGCTGAAGGGGACGTTCAGCAGCAGTATCCACATGGCTAGAAAGATGAAGAAGAACAGAGCGACGTTGCCCAAGATAGTCTTCGTCTCCACACTCTGTCTCGGAACCTTGGCAAGCGGATAGAGATATCTCAACACTACCATGCCTGCGATTAGGACAACCAGGCCCAAGTAGATGCTGAATCCGCCCAGTACGTATGCAATAATCCCACAAACGACAGCGAAAGCAACCGTCACGAGCAGGAGCTTCGTTCCCTTTATGTCGTTCTCGAGGAATTTCCTCTCATCGAACTCTGGAGGGACGAAATCGTAGTCCTCCTCGGCCACTTCCTTCTTTCGCTTGTGGGCCATTATCCCCCCTAACGGCGATGGTATTTTAAATCCTTTCCTTCGAGGGCACGCGGAGAAAAAGGAACATCCGAGGGCGAGCAAGGGGGTCGGATCAGGATCACGTTCTGTTGGCACACCACATCTGCACCATTATAGTAAGTGCAGTCGAACCGTTCATCCAAGAAGGCCCCTAGCTACAGGCAGATGGATGAGTACCAGGTACTTTCGTTCATCTCTCTGTGACAAATATATAAGCAAAGGTGGGATTAGACATGATAGGTGCATCGATGCCCGAGAAGAAAATAGAAGAGTTGCCTGGAGTTGGACCCGCAACTGCCGAGAAACTGCGCGATGCTGGATACACCGACCTGATGGCCATAGCGGTCGAATCTCCGAAGGTTCTCGCCGAGGTGTGCGAGATCGGAGAGAGCACCGCGGCGAAGATCATCGCATCTGCGAAGCAGGCCGCTGACGTCGGCGGTTTTGAAACCGGTGACCTCGTTCTCGAACGAAGAAAGAACATCCACAAGCTGACATCTTGTTCCAGAGCCTTCGATGAGCTGATGGGGGGAGGATTCGAGACTCAAGCACTAGCGGAGTTCTTCGGAGAGTTCGGAAGCGGAAAGTGCGTGTCCGCCGACACTCTAGTCCTTTACGAATGCGATGGTTCCACCCACGTCAGAACCATAGAGGATGTGTATTCGGACTTCGAGCAGAGAAGCAGTACGATGGAATACGACAACGGAGAGATCCTGTCCGCTCCAAAGGCCAGAGTTCTAGGTCTCTTCGATGGCAGAATCATCCCGGTCTCGCCGTCGCACATGTATAGAGAGAAGGTCGAGGAGGTCGTGGAGCTGTCCACGAATGGCGGTCGATCCATCACTTTGAGCAGGATTCACAGGCTGCCCGCAATCAGGAATGGTGGAATTGAATGGGTGCCTGCCGGACGAATCGCAGCGGGCGAGGAAATCGCGACAATCAAAGAGGGCTACGACGACCTCAAGGGATCGTTCGAAGGAAAAGTCAACCTTGCGACCGACCGGGTGCGTTCAATCAAATCAGTCTATTACGACGACTACATCTACGACTTCATCGTACCCCAGGGACACACGTTCGTAGGCGGGAACATTCCGACAGTGCTTCACAACACCCAGATATGCTTCCAACTGGCTGTGAACGCCACGATGCCGTTTGATAGGGGAGGACTCGAAGGAGAAGTGATCATGATTGACACCGAGAATACCTTCCGTCCGGAGAGGATAGTCCAGATAGCCACCGCTCTTGATCTCGACCCGATAGAGACTCTTCAGAAGATCCATGTTGCCCGCGCTTTCAACTCGCATCACCAGATGTTGCTGGTCGAGAAGGCGATGGAGCTCGCCCACGACAAACCTGTGCGCCTCATGATCGTCGACTCCCTGACGGCACACTTCAGAGCGGAATACATCGGAAGAGGGGCTCTCGCGGAAAGGCAGCAGTCGCTCAACAAGCACATGCACGACCTCCTGAGGTTCTCCGATCTCAACAACGCTGTCATCGCCGTCACGAACCAAGTGGCTGCCAAGCCGGATGCGTTCTTCGGAGACCCTACCCGTCCCATAGGAGGACACATAGTCGGGCACACAGCAACATTCAGAGTCTACCTGAGAAAGAGCAAGGGTGGAAAGCGCATCGCGAGACTCATCGACTCTCCGAACCTGCCCGAGGCCGAGGCGGTCATCACTGTCTCCGAAGAAGGAATAAGGGACTGAGAGCGATTGCAATAAGACCCCGCAAACGATAACGTTGTCGCGCGATCATGACCGACACTCCATATCTATTCGAGCTTTCAGGTGAGCATCCCACCCTGCCGGAAGCCGAGGCGATCTCTTGTCTGTCTTCGGAGTGTGACACGTTCGAAATTATGAAGAGAGGCCCAGGCTACCTCATATCAAGTCTCTCCGACCGCAGACTTGATGATGTCAAGAACCGACTGGCCCTGAGCCATAGGATCGGTCGTTACCTGGGTTCGTGCACGCTCGAACGACTCCCTCAGTTCGCAGAGTCCCTCGCTCTGCCCGAAGGGGCCGTCTCAGTAAGGGCTAAGCAGTTCCGTCGCAGCTTTCCAGACGTCAACAGTTCGAAGGTGGCCGGTAAGGTCGGAGCGATTTTGGCAAAGCATGCGAAGATCGACCTCGAGTCGCCCGAAGTCGAGGTACGAATCCTCATGTCCGATGCGCTCCAGTTCTTCATATGCGACCGTCAAATCGACAGAAAGCAATTCGATGAAAGAAAGGTGGCATTGAGGCCGTTCTTCTCACCTATTTCCCTGCACCCGCGTTTCGCCCGGGCGCTGGTCAACCTATCAAGAGTAAGGAAGGGTGAGCGACTCCTCGACCCCTTCTGCGGCACCGGCGGGATAATGATCGAGGCCGCACTGATCGGCGCCAGGGTAATCGGGTCGGACATATCCCAGGAGATGATTGTCGGGTGCAAGGAGAACATGGCTCACTTCGACGCTACCTGGGAGGACATGAAGAGGGTCGACGTGGGGAGCATTTCAGATGTGTTCGGCAAGGTGGACGCTGTCGTTACCGACCCGCCCTACGGAAGGTCGGCTACGACGAACAAAGAACCGCCGCTGGACCTGCACGAAAGAGCTCTCGCTTCGATGGCCGATGCGCTCAAGGAAGGGGGCAATTTGGCAGTGGTCTTCCCCGAACCCTGCCTAAAAGGGAGACAGGACCTGGAGCTTAGGGAGACCCACACTCAGAGGGTCCACAGGTCGCTGACAAGACACTATTGCATCTTCGCTAAGAGACCTGTATTCTGAAGTCGAGCATCGACTCCTGGTATTTGTAATCGGAGACGGCATAAAGCACGACTTCCCTCGTGCCGGCGGCAGCCGTGGTGGGAACACGTATCTCCATTGTGACGTTCGTCGAGTTGCCATAAGGCAGGTCGAAATCGAGTGTATTCGTGGAATTGGCCGATGACTGATTGCTCAAATGCAAGCCCGCACTCCAGTCAGAGAGTATATTCTGCACGGTGAGACGCATGTGAATATCGGTGTTGCCGGTGTTGTTCACCGTCATCGTGAAATTCGCAACCCCGCCAGGGGCGACGATGGTCGTGTTCGAACCTATGACGTTGACCTCGTACGAGTACTCCGGGACAATCTGCATGACTGGTATGGGGGTGAAGGTGACAACGAGGATGGCGAGGGCGACCGCCCCGACCGCCTTCCTCCTGATGTCGAGCTTCGAGATGTCGTTCAGCGGAGCGGGATGCCTCAAGCCTAGGAACATGATGAGGAGAGCAAAGATCAGCCAGCCGGTGTAGAAAAGGGACATGATGAACAGACCAGCGATGGTAGCGTAACCGAGATACCTGGCCTTATCGCCCAACAGACCCCTGGCGATGTGCCCTCCATCGAGCTGCCCCGCTGGAAGGAGGTTGATCGCGGTCACCAACATGCCGACCCACGCTGCGATTGCCATTGGGTGCATGACGACACCACTGGGGATTGGGATTATGTACGTCAGAAGTTCAAATAACGGCTGCATGATGAAGCCGATCGCTCCAGCGTCACCGATGCTCCCCTGCTGGACCCCTCCTTGAGAGGTCAGGAACAGACCGAGTATCGCCACTGGGATGGTCACGAGGATACCTCCTATCGGACCTGCGACCCCGACGTCCACCAGTGCCTTCCTGTCTGGCATCGGGTCGCGCATCGATATGAACGCACCGAACGTTCCCAGCGGCGGGATCGACGGGATGAAGAATGGGAGGGACGCCTCGACGCCGTGCCTCTTTGACATGAGGTAGTGACAGAGCTCATGCGCCCCGAGTATCGCCAACAGGGGAATCGCGAAGAACACCGCACCCCACAACAGATTGGACCCGTCAAAGATGCTGTAGTTGGCTGAGTATGACGCCCACCAGTATGCCCCGGCCACCACCGTGGAAACGAATGTTGCCGCCAGGAGCACCCAGTTAACCCAAATACCTCTCCTTCTGATCTCCGGCTTCCTTGCGATGTGAATGATGTGCTCTCCGGACTTGTAGTCGATGAAAGGAATGTAGGACTTCTCCCCGAGATCCTTCCGCAGCTTTTCGAACCCCTTCTCAAGGGTCTTTGGGTCAGGATTCACGTAGAACGTAAGAGAGTCGGGAGAGACCTTGACATCGTATATCGGGAAGTACTTCCCAACGACGGACTTTATCGCCTCAATCTCTGCTGCTGTATCGGCCTGGCCCATATGTCTGCCCCTATCAAGCACCTGCTATTAACCTTTTGCTAGCAGTTGAAAAAACCCACAAGAATAATGAGGACTGCGAAGAGAAAAGAGTAATTATCTGTATGCAAATCTGACGCCGTGAATCGATTCGCTCAGCTCTTTCGACTTGGGAACTGCATAATGGGAGTCGTAGGTCTGATGCTGGGTGCTTTCGTGGCCGTCGGTACCTCGATCATTGACTATCCGCGCCAGCTGTCCCTCGCATCCGTGATCGTATTCTTGTTCGTGGCGGCGGGGAACTCGCTCAACGATTACATGGACAGGGAGGTCGATAAGAGAGCACATCCCAAGAGGCCAATACCAGCTGGCCTAATCTCCCCCGACACTGTACTGGCCGTCGCAGGAGGTCTCTTCGGTGTCTGTCTCGTGATTTCCTTCTTTCTGGGCCCCATATCAATCGTGGTCGTTGTCTCGGCGATCTTCGTCATGCTCGTTTACGAGGCGAGATTGAAAAGGGAGGGGCTGAGCGGGAACCTGTCGATTGCTTGGCTCACCGCGGCGCTTTTCCTGCTAGGAGGATCGGTCGTGGGAAAGGTCGAGATGACAATCATCATAGCAGCGATGGCATTCCTGGCCACACTCGGAAGGGAAATCGTCAAGGATATCGAGGACATGGAGGCGGACTTCGATCGCAGGACGCTACCGATGCGTATGGGAAAGAGGAAGGCGGGGATCATCGGAAGCACGGCCTTCATCGCCGCCGTGGTCCTGAGCCCCGAGCCCTACATCGTCAGCATGTTCGGATTGGGCTACCTGGTCGTCGTCCTGCTTGCAGATGGAATATTTATATACTGTTCCATTGTTCATTTCCAGAACCCCAGGAGGGGCCAGAAGCTTGCCAAGATCGGCATGATGGTCGCCCTTATAGCATTCCCGATAGGGGGCATTCAATGAGGGTCAAAGAATATCTCATAGCCAAGATGCGCGAAAGGACAGTGCACATGACGCTGATAGATCCTGCTAAGCAGGAGACGGCTAGAGCATCCGAGATGGCGAGCATCGCGGAGTCGGCGGGCACGGATGCGTTCATGGTGGGCGGGTCCACGAACGTCACGCAGGAGAATCTGGATTCGACGGTGCTGTCGATCAAGAAGGGTTCGAAGCTGCCAGTAATCTACTTCCCCTCGGGGGCGCATGCGATCTCGAGATACGCTGACGCAATCTACTTCATGAGCATGCTCAACAGCCGGAACGTCAGGAATGTGATCGGGGAGCAGGTCATGGGAGCGCCAATAGTCAAGAAGCTCGGCCTCGAGCCGATCTCCATGGGATACGTGATAATCGAGCCGGGAATGAAGGTCGGAGAAGTGGGAGAGGCGGACCCTGTGCCACGGAGCAGGCCGGACATAGCGGTAGCGTATGGATTGGCGGCGCAGTATCTCGGCATGGGACTTCTCTATCTCGAGGCTGGCAGCGGTGCGCCGGAGCCCGTTCCGGACACGATGATACGGGAAGTCAAGAAGCATGTCTCCATTCCACTGATAGTCGGGGGCGGAATACGGACCCCTGACGACGCGACAATGATCAAGAACGCGGGGGCGAACGCGATAGTGACCGGTACGATTGTTGAGGACCGCGATTTCGGAAGAAGACTCGAAGAAGTGATTAGAGCGACGCGATAGTGCCGATCATTCTATCGCCTTTGATTACTCCGGGCAGGAGATTCAGACGAGACTCAATAGCATCTCGTGTATCCTGATATCATTCGAGAGCTCGGGATGAAAGGCGAGAGCGAGAAGGTTGCCCTGTCTCGCCATGACGATCTTGTTCTCATGCTCGGCCAGGACCTCGCATTTCCCCCAGACTCTGCTTATGACCGGTCCTCGGATGAACACGGCTGGGAATGGGCTGTCTAGATCCTTCACTTCGAGAGGGACCTCGAACGACTCCCGCTGCCTACCGAATGCGTTCCGCTCCACGGTCATGTCCATAAGTCCAAGCAGCTCTGTCCCGGTCTTGGAGACCTCGTCGTCTCCCTCCTTGGCCAGCAGTATGCATCCGGCACAGGTGCCCATTGTCGGCAGCCCTTCGTTTCCCAATTGCACGATGCGATCGAAGAGCCCAAAGCGACGGAGCAACCTGGAAATCGTCGTGCTCTCCCCTCCAGGAATGACAAGGCAGTCAACGACCTCAAGGTCCTTGTCCTTCCGCACGGGAACCACCTGTCCTTTGATCCCCAAGCGGGACATCGTCGCCTGGAATGCCTTGAGATGCTCGGGCACGGCCCCTTGTACCGCGATCACACCGGCTTTCATGACGAGACCCCTACAGTCTCGTCCCAATCAAGTAATTTTCGGAAAAGGTACGCTAACCGTAGAGCCTTCTCCTGTCCACGATAGACTGGGTCTTCGGGACGAAATCGAGGCTGCCAGGGTCAAGCATCTCGACGGTCGGTTGTTCGAGCAGGTCATTGTCAAGGCCGGACTTGATCTCCGGCACCTGGACCAGTGCCTCTTCGATCCTCCGTCTTGCATCCTCCTTGTTCCCGAGGAACTCGACCTCGAAGCGAAGCCGATCCTTGTACCCGATCCTCTCGATTATCGTCTGATAGTTCACGACGCCCGAAACGCTGAGGACCGCCTCGTCGAACAGGAGCGGGTAGACCTTCTCTCCCATTCCAACTTTCGTCATCATGTCCAGTCGACCCTGGATCTTCCCCACCTTGCCGATGGTCTCCAGGCCGCACTCGCATGGCGGGTCGATGAAGCTCGAAAGGTCGTAGCTTCGGTAGCGAATGAGCGGCGTACCCTGGTAGTTCAACGAGGTGAAGACGAGTTCGCCGGGCTCCCTCTCCGCGACGTGTTCCCCAGTCTCAGGATCGATGACCTCGATCAGGAAATCAGCATCGTTCACGTGAAGGCCGTCCTGGACCCTGCACTCGATCGTTGTCGCGAGTCCCATTTCTGTCAGCCCGTACTGGCTAAGCGCTTTGCATCCCCACGCGTCCTCGATCTCTCTACGCATCGATTCAGGAAGGGGTTCTGCCGAGAGAATGATGGCCTTCATTCCGAAGGATCTCAGGTCGTGGTCATTCCTGGCAAGCATCGTGACCCTGTAGATGAAGGATGTCAGACCGATCATCATCGTCGTGTTCGACTCCTTCATGATGCGCATCTGCTCGTCCACGTCCAGCATGTCCGCGATCACGGATTTCAGTCCCGCGATCTTGCATGCCCCGTCCAGCATATAGCCCGGATCCCAGGATGCGATCGTCGGGAACATGATCTGCAGGGTGTCGTCCTTCGTCATCCCGACGGTCTTGAGCGCCGCCGATATCGAGTCGATGATGTGCAGAATGTCGTCCCTCGTGAAGAATATCCGCTTCCTCAGGCCCGAGGTGCCAGATGTGGTGTAGGCCCTCATCACCTTCCCCTGAGAGACGCAAAGGAAGTAGAACGGTTCCTTCGCGACCTCCGCGGGCTCGGTCAGCGGAACCTTCCGCAGGTCGTCGAACGTCTTGATGTCCGCTGGGCTTACTTCCGCTTCTTTCAGCGCCTTTCTGTAATGTATGCTGTTCTCCTGGACGTATCCCAGGAGCTTTCTGAACTTGAACAGCTTGTACGCCTCAAGGTCCTTCCTTTCGACCTCGTCGAGTCTTGACTTCCCGATTGCTTTTCTCAACTCGTGATCGCTTTTGAAGGCAGAGCGCACCTGTTCGTGGATCCAGACTTCAAGAGGGTGCTCTGTCGTCTCGGAGATCTTGCGTGAGGCCAGACTCCTTCGAGCCAACGCGATCTTCAGCCTATTGAGCGGGTTCACTTTTCACAATAATCGGGGGTATGAGCTTAATCCTTTCCAATCTCGAAACTGTGTTGAATAATTCACCCCCCTGAGTCAGCTCCAAGCATCGTGTTGTACTGGACGAACTTCAGGGTCGCCTCTCTCAGCATCATGTCCGTGCGCCTGGACATGATCGCCTCTCCGAACATG
>Ga0315282_10002437_pt1 | contig 34304 bp, 36 predicted proteins | sample YL17G07_20_MG_FD_203693 | JGI IMG/M metagenome (GOLD analysis project Ga0315282, IMG submission 203693) | Sediment microbial communities from Yellowstone Lake, YNP, Wyoming, USA - YL17G07_20 | ecosystem: Environmental > Aquatic > Freshwater > Lake > Sediment | place: USA: Wyoming | collected...
CCCGTCAGCGAATTGAAGACAATACTAACCACTAAGCTCAGTGGTGAACCTCTGTTCGTCCTACCTCCCGGCGGCCAGATATGGAAAGAGTGAGAGAATGTGTAAATACTCTCCTTTTGTATAATTGTTAAAGAAACAGGAACAGTGTAAATGACAAATTTACCACCCTTAATGAATAGGAAGTGCGTCAAATGCAAACATCATTATGAGCCAACCGATTTTTTCGCAGGGTGTCGTCTTCCTCAGAACTACGACCGCCTTCAAAAAGCAATAAGAAACCCAGATGGTAGTCTTGATGAAGATAAATACACATATTATTATCTTGGTGAGCAAAACACTCTCCCATGCTTTGAACCAAAACCAAAGCCGCCATTGTCACGACTGCCTGCGGCCATCATGATAGGGCTTTTCTTGTCAGCATTATTTAGTTACGGTTTCTTGTTAGTTGCCCATATGCCCTTTGCAGGCATAGGGTACCCGCCGTTGCCTTGGATTGTAGTTGTTATCGCTGTATTGGTTGGTTGCGCCTGTGGTATTGGCGTAGCCACAGCTTGGTATAGAAGGGAATCATAGAAAGTGATAAAGCGGTATCCATGTTGATACGGGGGTTTAGGGGGCGAAGCTCCTCTTTTTAATATGATTTCCCCCTTATTAGGGGCTGCTTAGTTGTCATTGCGAGGCACGAGGTGCCGAAGCAATCTTTTAAAGCAATAGTGAGATTGCCTAGCGGAGCCTGTCCTGAGCGCCATGAGATTCTTCGCTACGCTCAGAATGACACGAAGCGAAGGGCTCGCAATGACAGTTTGAGTTTGTGAACGGTCTCTATTAAGGAAGGGGGATAAAGGGAATAGGGTTTCCAAATAAAAACCTAAAGGGGGCGAGGATGAAAATCATCCACTTTGCTGACCTACACCTCGGTGTTGAGAGCTACGGTCGTATTGACCCGGCTACCGGACTGTCCTCACGCTTCCTTGACTTTCTATCCGCCCTTGACCAGGTTGTAGATTATGCCCGGCAAAATAAGGTAGACCTTGTTCTCTTCTGCGGTGATGCCTATAAGAGTCGTGAGCCTAGCCAAACCCAGCAACGGGAATTTGCCAAACGCATCAACCGCCTGTCCACCAGTGGTATCCCCACCTTCCTTCTCATCGGCAACCATGACCTGCCCAACGCCATAAATCGGGCTACCAGCACCGAAATCTTTGATACTCTAGCCGTTAAAAATGTTTATGTCTCCAACCGCCCCGACATCTACCATATTCCAACTAACCGTGGCATTATTCAAATAGCCTCTCTACCCTGGCTAAGACGCAGTGGTCTATTAAGCAAAGAAGATACTAAAAATCTTACTTTTGAGCAGATTAACCAAAGATTACAGCAGGTGCTAACCAATATTATTGCTGCCAATATCCCAAAACTTGACCCGAAACTACCCTCAATACTAGCTGCTCATGTCTGGGTCTCCGGCGCTCAAGTAGGCTCAGAGAGGTCAATGACCATAGGGCAAGAGCACATGTTACTACTAAGTAATGTTGCCCATCCTGCTTTTGATTATATAGCTTTAGGTCATATTCATAAGCACCAGGTTCTATCCCGTAATCCGCCGGTAGTTTATCCCGGTAGCCTGGAGCGACTAGATTTTAGCGAGGCAGAAGATGACAAGGGGTTCTACCTGGTAGAAATTGAGCCGGATAAGGAAACAGGTAAAAGACAGGTCTCCTTTGACTTCCACCCAGTAACCGGGCGCCGCTTTCTCATCATTAACCTTGATATTGAGCCGCAGGATGCCGACCCCACATCAACTGTACTCAGGGCTATTGCTGAGCAAGAGGACAAGAGCAGGGATGCTATTGTCCGACTAAACATTAGCCTACCAGCCAAGATTGAGGGTCAGCTTAGAGACAATGACATCAGGAATGCCCTGAAAGAAGCCCACTACTTTACCATTGCCAAGGATATTAAGCGAGAGACCCGCCTTAGACTGGGGAAGTGGACTGCCGAAGAACTAACCCCTCTTGACGCCCTAAAAGCCTACCTCGAATCAAAGAAGACACCCCCAGAACGAGCCGAAATTCTACTCAAATATGGTGAGAGGCTAATACAAGAGCAGAGGACGAGGCGGGGTTAAAAAGTCTGTTTAGACTGCGGTTACACAGGAGGGTGAGGTAGATAAATAGCTCGGGGAGGCTTTTGACCGTTTAGAAACTCACTTGACCAACCTAAAGTGGTTCACATCCACCAGCCCCAGGTCGGTGAGGCGGAGTTCGGGGATTACGGGCAGAGCCAGAAAGGAAAGAGTAGAGAAGGGGGAAGGTAAGGTTGTGCCTAAATCCCTGGCTAGCTGCTCAAGCTCCTCCAGCTTAGCTACTACTACCTCCAATGGTTCATCAGACAGTAGCCCAGCAATAGGTAGGGCTAAACTGGCTAATACCTTGTCATTGGCAACCACTACCAAACCACCCTGCAACCTCTCAATCTCTTTAACTGCTATAAATATGTCTTTATCATTAGTCCCGACAGCGATAATATTGTGAGAATCATGGGCGATAGACGAAGCCATAGCCCCTTTCTTTAAGCCAAATCCCATAACCAGCCCCAGACCAATATTGCCCGTAGCCTTGTGCCTCTCCACTACCACCAGCTTCAGAATATCCCTACCAATATCTGGCACAACAACGCCATCGGAAACCTTAACCCTCTCCATCCTCTTCTTGGTAATTATCTGACCGGGGACAAGCTCAATAACCGGCTCGGTTTCTCCCCAAGCCAGAAGCTTCAATGCTTCTAGGTTGAAGGGCTTAACATTCACCGTATTGGTTAATCCTCCGCCAATGGATTGATATAAGGGGAATAACGGTTCCCCTTGCCTGGCTACCAGACGACCTCGGTGAAAGACCATATCTATCTGCAACTTAGATAATTCATCAAGGACAATTAAATTAGCTATATAGCCGGGAGCTACTGCCCCAAGCCTGCCCAGCCTAAAATAATCGGCAGCATTAATAGTCGCCAGTTGAATAGCCCGCACCGGGTCAAGACCAAGACCAATCGCCTTTCGCACCACGGCATCAATATCACCATCCCTGAGCAGGTCAACACAACTACGGTCATCAACCACAAACAAACACCTTTTATAGGTTTTATCGGTGACCAAAGGCAGCAAGGCATCAAGATTTTTCTCCGATGAACCTTCTCTAATCATGACATACATACCTTGCCTTAGCTTGTCTCCAGCCTCATCCAGAGAGACAGATTCATGGTCAGAATAAATGCCAGCAGCAATGTAGGCACTAAGGTCTTTCCCGGTAACACCAGGGGCATGACCATCAACAACCCTGCCTTGGGCAAGGTTAATTTTACTCAGCACACCGGCGTCACCACTAAGCACACCGGGAAAATTCATTACCTCTCCCAGCCCGATACAGCCCTTCCACCTAAGAATCTGACCGAGAGCCTGAGGTTCAAGGCTAGCCCCCGAGGTCTCTAGCGAAGTAGCTGGCACACAGGAAGGAGCCATTAGAAAAAGCTCCAGGGGTAAACGGCGGGCGCAGCTCAGAATATATCTTATACCCTCCAGTCCACAGACATTAGCCAGCTCATGAAGGTCAGTAACCACCGCCAAAGTGCCTCGTGGCACCACTGCCCTAGCATATTGACCAAGAGCGAGCATAGAGCTTTCTAAATGAGTATGCCCATTGATAAGACCAGGAGCCAGATATTTATCCCTTAAATCCAGTACCTTTTTAGCCTGGTGATAATCCCCCACCCCGGCAATCCTATCCCCACAAATAGCCACATTGCCCGGCTCTATCTCACCAGTAAAGACATTCACCACCCTAGCATTAGCCAGAACTAGGTCAGCAGGAAGCTCCCCCCTAGCCACCGAGATTAGATGAGCCAGATTCATTAGCTTTATCCCTCACCCTCCAAAACACATATATCAGGAAGATTGCGAAACTTCTCATCCCAATCCAAGCCATAGCCAACTATGAACTTATTGGGAGCAGTAAAACCAAGATAGTCAATAGTAACCGGAACTTGCCGTCGGGAAGGTTTATCAGTCAGAGCACAGAGCTTCAAGGAAGCCGGCTTTCTCTTCTGTAGATAATCCAGGAGGAAGGAAATAGTGAGTCCAGTATCTACTATATCCTCAATAACCAATACATCCCTGCCTTTAATTGGACAACGAAGAGCCTGCACCACTTTAATCTTCCCCGAAGTCTGCCTGCCCCGACCATAGCTGGACAGCCTGATAAAGTCTAATTCCAACGAGAAATCAAGAAGCCGAATCAGGTCAGCCATAAACATAAAAGAGCCCTTAAGAATACCTATTAAAAGGGGGTGTTTATCTTGATAATCTTCTCTGATTTCAGCCGCCAGCTTTTTAACCTTGGCTTCTATCTGTTCACGGCTGAAAAGAATATGGGGTTTAACTTGAGAACTCATAGCTAGTTGAGATTATAGCCTTTACCTCTAGTCCTGTCCAACAAAGACTAATTGAGCTAGCTCTATTTAAGTAAGCGTTGTCAGTCAGGTGCTTTTTGAATAAGTTGGAGGCTTGGTGCTTGTCTATCCCTACTCTCCTGGCCGGTGCATATTACAAATAAATCCACTCGGGCAGTTATCACATTCGAGTTGCAGTGTAGTGTGCGTTATGTTGAAATGCTTATCCAGGTTCTTATTTACTGTCTCCACGATTTCCACAGTTCTACTCACTGTCTGATCCTCAATAAGCAAATGAGCACTCAGGGCATGTATGCCTGAAGTAATAGTCCAAATGTGAATATCATGCACATCCTCGACACCCGGAATATCTCTAATTATCTCGATAACTCTATCCATTTGAATATGCTTGGGGACTGCCTCTAAGAGAATATCCACAGATTCTCTAACCAGCCGCGCTGCTCCCCAAAGTATAATGCCACCAATGAAAACAGCGATAATGGGGTCAACTACACCCCAGCCAGTTATAGAAATAATTATGCCGGCAACAATCACACCCACTGAAGATATGGTGTCACCGAGAATGTGCCAAAAGGCAGCCTTTATATTTAAGCTGCCGTGGCTTACTCCCCTTAGTAGCAGTATACCGATAAGATTGGCGATTAGGCCAATTGTAGCCACCACTAACATTAGTGTGGTCTGGACGGTAGGTGGATTTAGAAATCGTTGATAAGCCTCATAGAAAATGTAGGCTGCAACCAAAACCAGGGTAATGCCATTAGCCAGCGCTGCCATGATTTCTACACGGTAATAGCCATAGGTTTTGGTTGCTGTTGCCGGTCTTCTGGCTATTTTAATAGCAAAAAGACTCATTCCCAAGGCCAGGGCATCAACGAGCATATGTCCGGCATCCCCAAGTAAAGCTAGACTATTACTCAGGATACCACCTATGACTTCAGCCACCATTATCACCGCTATGATGACCAGAACGGCTTTCAACCGCTGGCTACCCTTTTTAGCTAAGTGGCTGGCTTCACTGTGATGGTTATTCATTTTTCATTTCACCAGTATAGCTTAATCGAAATCACAACTTTTCTGTAAGCTCTAGTACATAATATCACACCTAGATACAGAAGGCTATAGGATAGAGAGAGGGAAGGATTACCTTTGAAAGATAGCTAGGCTACTACTGTTTAATATTACTTGCCCTAGGCATAATAACTATATGAGGAACACCGGTTATTGGATGTGGCTCCACCCTAACCGATGCCGAAAAGACCTCTCTTATTCGAGCCTCAGTTAAAACCTGAGCTGGAACTCCATCAGCTGAAACCCTGCCCTCTTTAAGCAGGACTAAGCGGTCAAAGTAAAGAGCTGCCAGGTTAAGGTCATGCATAGCCGCAATAACAGTAAGCCCCCACTCAACATTAAGACTTCTTACCAGCTCCAGGATTTCTACCTGGTGGGCAATATCAAGGTGCACTATGGGCTCATCGAGAAGCAGTAGCTTGGGCTGCTGAGCCAACGCCATAGCCAAGATAACCTTCTGCCGCTCCCCGCCGCTTAACTCATCAAAACGACGTTCCTTCAACTCACTGATACCAACTAACTCTAAAGCACTAGACACAAATTGCTTATCAACCTCACTTTCCTCAGCAAAGGGTTTAAGGAAGGGGATTCGTCCAAGCGCTACCACCTCGCTAGCAGTAAAGGCAAAGGGGATGTGGAAATGCTGTGGTACTACAGCTACACTACAGGCTATGGACTTTCGGCTCAACTGAGTTAATCTAGAGCCATCCAGCCTAATCTCACCCTGGTTAGGTTTCAAAATGCCACTGGCTAGCTTAATCAGGGTGGTCTTGCCTGAGCCGTTAGGACCGATTAAGCCTACCATCTCGCCAGCTTTAATAGAAAGGTTAATGTTATGTAAAACCAGCCCATCAAAATAGGAAAAGTAAACCTGCCGAACTTGTAAGCTAACCATCAAAAAGCATACTCCCTTCTGGCGTGCCTTAACAGGTAAATGAAAACTGGAGCTCCGACAATAGCCGTAATAACTCCCACTGGAATTTCCACCGGAGCCAGGAGAGTACGAGCTAAAAGGTCAGCAATAACCAAAAAGGCAGCGCCGGCTAATGCCGAAGCTGGTAACAGGAACCGATGGTCTGGTCCTAAGCTCAGACGCACAGCATGAGGCACCACCAGCCCAACAAAACCAACCAAACCACTAATAGAAACAGCAGCTGCGGTGAGCAAAGAGCCTAAAGCCAGGATGAGTATTTTATCTCTCTCAACCTCAATACCTACATAGGCAGCGCCCTCTTCTCCTAGAGAAAAAGCATTCAAATGGAAAGCAAAAAATCGGGCCCCGATGATACCCCCGATGACCAGTGGGGCAATAATAGCTATCTGCCCCCAGCTAGTTATCGAGATATGACCCATAAGAAACGAATAAACTGAGTGGAGGTTTAAGTCGAATCTGTTACTCATTGATATCATAAATGCCATAACTGCGGCTAGTAGAGCGCTTACTACAAATCCAGCTAAGAGCATGCTTATAATAGGTGTCTTGCCACCCACCCGTGCCAGATTATAGACTAGAATCACTGTAGCCAAAGCACCAATAAAGGCTGCCACCGGCACCAAGCCAAAGCCAAGGAAAGCCAGATTTATCGGTAGTGTCATAGCTATGGTTGCTCCTAAAGCAGCACCGGCTGATGTCCCAATGATGTAGGGGTCGGCCATAGGATTACGCAGTAAACCTTGAAAAAGCACCCCGGCTGTAGCCAGAGCTGCCCCAACTAAGGCACCACCTACTACCCGGGGCAGTCTAATCTGGAAAATAATTGTTTCATCCACAGCTCTCCAGGTAAACGGAAAATCAAAAACGGCTACCTTATTAAGAGCCATTTTCAATATATCGGGCAAAGGGATAGTTACCGCCCCAAAGGCACTAGCCAGCAATAATAAGGCAACCAAGCCACCACCCAATAGTAACAAAATCAAAACTAGCCGATTACTGTGCCTCAATTTAACAAGCATATTCTTTAAACCCGAGCCACTTATAAATATAAAAAATCCCCTGCTCTGCAGAACAAGGGGATTTCTATAATCTGTAGCTTGCTTCCCCCATCTCCACGGAGGTAACAAAAATAGAGGCTGCGTTCTGACTTCTGAGGAGCTATAGCCCTTAGTCACAGTAGGCGGGACTGCGCCGGATTTCCACCGGACTTGCCTTCCATTTAAGCCCTCGCTTGCGCTCAGGCACCTCTATAATTCCTTATTTAATTTTACTCAGCATAGCATAAAGGCAAGCGAAAGTCAACTCAATGTTTGCAAGTTGCTCCTCGCTGTTGCCTTCAGGCTCTATCCTTCCGGTTGCTGCAGCCTCTGGCGTTGGCGGTAAGTTTCAATGTAACGTCTGGCATATTTATCGTGACCTAAAATTAGGTCAGCGGCCAGGACAGCTGGACGTACTTTAGCTGCATCCACAATGAGGCAGGTCACACCTGCGGCAATAACTATAGCTACGAAGGCGTTATTGAGCAGGTTGCGATCAGGCAAGCCAAAAGAGACGTTGCTGGCTCCCAGCGTCAGGTTCACTCCCAATTCAGCCTTAACCCGGCGAATAGTTTCTATGACCACCAATCCAGAGCCAGTATCGGCTCCCACGGCGGAAGCCAGGCAATCAATGATAATGTCCTGACGAGAGATACCGGCTGCCTCAGCCCGCTCCACTATCTTATGGGCGATAGCTACCCGCCGCTCTGAATCGCTTGGAATACCTTCATCGTCTTGCACCAAACCAATCACTGCCGCTCCATATTCCTTGACCAAAGGTAGAACCTTAGCTAGAGAGTGCTCTTCACCGGTGACCGAATTAATAAGCGGCTTACCCTTGTAGACCTTGAGAGCGGCGGCTAAGACCTCAGGGTTGGCACTGTCAAGGCATAACGGTAGGTCTACTGCATCCATCACCTCCTGCACTGCCTGGGGGAGCAGGGTTACCTCGTCCACACCGAATGTACCTACATTGATGTCAAGAATGTCTGCCCCGGCCTGCGCTTGAGCCAGGGCTTCCCGGTGGATAATTTCCAGATTGCCTGCATTCAGAGCCTCAGTCAGTTTTTTCTTGCCGGCAGGATTGATACGCTCACCGATAAGCACCGTTGGTTGGTCATGTCCAATGATTACTTCACTCGTCGCACTCGATACCCTAGTTTCCATCAGTCAATTTCCTCCCTTTTACTGTATGCCATCCGCTATTGTCCCAGGTAACTTGCCTGAATGAAGGTCTGCATAAAATTAGGGGAACTGGCTAGTTCAATGTAGTGGACTCGGGAGGCTATAGTGTGAGCCTCAGCTCGTTTACTACGGGAGATTAAAGCCAGCCTGGCTCCCATACCAGCAGCATTACCTACCTGTCGGAAGCGGTCTAGAGGCAGTGACGGTAACATACCGATGGTGATGGCGCTGGACACACCGATGTAGGTGCCAAAGGCTCCAGCAATTGTCACCTGACTAACTTCCTGTTCAGAGCAACCACTCGTTTCCAGGAGTACCTGGATTCCGGTGCGAATAGCTGCCTTAGCCAGCTGCAACTCTCGCACGTCCTGCTGAGTGATAACGATGGCGGGGTGCCCTTCTCGTTCCTCCTCGCTGACCAATACGAACTCGCGTTGTTTTTTGCGGGTACGAAGGCGAGGGCGACCATCCTTCATCCTGCCGCCTTTGTCGATGATTCCGGCCAAATAGAGCTGAGCCACAGCATCTAGTACCCCTGACCCACAAATCCCAATCGGCGGAGCGTCATCAATAGTCTGATACTGGATGCTATCATTTACTATCCGTAACCGTTCAATGGCTCCCCTGGCTGCCCGCATACCATCCTTGATGTGACCGCCCTCGAAGGCAGGACCAGAGGCACAGGAAACAACAGTTATCTCGCCATTATTTACTAAAGAAACCTCGGTGTTGGTGCCGATGTCCAAAGCCACTATTAGCCCCTCAGCCCGCCACACCTCTGTGGCTAGCAACATAGCCACATGGTCAGCACCGACAAAACCAGCGATGTTAGGCAGCACATGTACATAAGCCCCCAGAGCAACATGTAAGCCCAAATCACGAGCCTTAATGTCCAGAGCCCCACTAATTGCAGGGACAAAGGGAGAATAAGCAAGTTGCCTAACTGGCAAACCGAGGAACAGGTGGTGCATAGCAGTATTGCCTACTACTACCGCCTCAACAATTTCTTCAACGTTAGCCCCGACCTCCCGGCACAGGTCAAGAGCTAGCTGGTTGAGGGCTTCGGCAACTAACTTCTGCAGCTGCTTGCCCTCACCCGGCGAATTTATGACGCCGGTAATGCGACTGATGACATCCTCCCCATAGCTGAACTGGGGATTCATAATCCCTTTAGCGGCTAAAGTCCGACCATCGCTCAAATCAACCAGATAGCCAGCAATCTTGGTGGTGCCCAAATCTACTGCCAGCCCCAGTTGGCGGCTTGACCAAGAACTAACAGCTACCACTTCGTCATTGCGAACTATAGCCTGACACTGCCAGTTCCAAGACCGTAGCTGGGGAGGCAGACTACGGAGGACATCAATATCGACTTGACTGCAGTGTAATCGGTACCGCTGGTTTAGCCCTTGGAGCAAGCGTTCGGCATCAGCCCGGGGGTCGGGCAAGGACGGAGCTGGTAGTTGTAAGGGGTAAGCCTGAACGGGTGGCTCCGGCTGAACCATTATCTCGAGTCCCTCCACCTGGGTTCGCTGTGGTGTGGTCATCGACTCGGGGGGCACACCCAGTTTGCAATCACTGGTAGGATAAGTCTGGCAGGCTAGACGCCAACCATCCTGCAGCTCTTGGCAGGAAAATGCCTCTAGCTCATTAGAGGTTGGTTCTGAGACAGTCCCGGTTAGAACCTGCACTTTACAGGAGTGGCATGTTCCCTGACCGGCGCATATGCTACTAATACCTACACTAAGCTGGCGGGCGCAAGTCAAAAGAGACTCATTATCCTGACATTGCCCTCTTCGACCTACTGGCTCAAAATCAATCGTGTAGGTCGTCATACTCTTTCCAATTTAAGTTTTACTTCCCTCACGCGCTCAGGCACCTACTTTGTAGAGACAGGTTTTCTGCAGGCTGCAGTGGGCACAGACTTCAGCTTGCGTCCAGGTTGGCATGTTCAGTCCCATGCCAACGACCATAGACACTGACTTACGAGGAACCATCATTCCTGAAGGGGTCAGGCCCACCCCAATTTCCTCCGCAGGCACTAATTTAAACAGCTGCCATTGTTCCGAAATAGAAAAACCAGGCGCACCCGGGCTGAGGGGGCTGCTGGCTTGATAGCCACGGGACGATGCCTCACGCGCCATAAGCTTCCAAACCTCCTGAGTCAGGGAGTCCACTGCTGCACTTCCGATACCATCCAAAAGTAGACCTCGCAAAGGCTCTTTTTTGCCAAAGTAGTCTGTCACCTCTTTCTCTAGCCTGGGACCGATAGTGCAAACCACCACAGCCAGCTCCTTAGCCTCGGGTAACAGCGAAGGGAGTAGCGGACCACGCAATGCTACATTACCCTCCAGGCACAATTGGTGGTGGTCCACCCTAGTTACGGAGTAGATTTCATAAGCGATAGCCGGCTCCAAGAGATGAACGTTCTTTATACTGGCTAGTAGTTCACGAATTAAACTTTTTATCTCCGGCCTGAGTTTGGAATAGTCCTTGATTCCCTCTCGGCGTAGTAATTCCTTTGTCTTCAGGCTCAGCCGAATATCACGAATTATAGGCATGTTTTTCTCGTTCGGAGTGTTGCCAGTCGGGTCGCGGGAGCACCCTATTAGGATGCCGCCGGAGCACTGCTGGTATCACTTCTCATCGTGTGCAGCCTTCATCTGCCACCAGTATACGCCATATTCTCTGGTGAAGTCGGATGCCAACTTTAAAGTTTGATGGGGTCTTTGATGGGATAGCTGCCAAATTCCTGTAAAGCGTCAAACATAGCCACTATATTTTCTGGCGGAGTCTCAGGTTCAATATTATGTGAAGGTGCAGCAATCCATTCTCCACCGGGACCAAAAATCCTTATTAGCCTCTTCACCTCTTCTCTGATTTCTTTAGGAGTTCCGAAGGGTAAAAGCCTTTGTATATCTATCCCACCATGAAAACACATTATATCTCCGAAATTCTTCTTGAGATACTCTGCATTCATATTAACTGCCAGAGGTTGGAGAGGATTTAGTACATCCACTCCCATCTCAGCACGGTCTTTTATGATGCTCCAAACTGACCCACAGGAATGCTCAATGACCTTTGCCTTGGTATACAGCTTTATCCTCTGGACCAGTCTGGCTTCATAAGGTCTGAAAAATTTACAATAATCACCGTGAGACATATTAAGACTCATTTGGGTACCGAAATCATTATAGATAACTACCAGGTCTATGTAATCTCCCACAGCCGTAAGTATGCTAGCAACTATCTTGTCGGTAACATTAAGATATTTATTTACGAACGCGTAATACACTTTGGGGTTCAGCTTCATATTCAATAACCACTTGTCCAGCCCAAAGCACATAGTCATTAAATCGGCAAGGTTACCAAAGAAATATAACTCCATGCCTATTGCATAGTCAGTATTTTCGTGAAGGTACTTGGCCCTTTCTCTTAATCCCTCTGGATAAATTGACTGTATGTATACGGGGTCATCAGGGTCAGGCCAGAGGGGACAATTCTCTATCTCTTCAACAGTGTTTAGGTCTCGCCAAAGATATTTATCAGGGTCGCCATAATGACCAAGTTGTCTAAATCTCAAGCCAAAGTCGCCTTGCCTTATTCCTGGTTCTACTTTCTTTAGATGACCACCTGGCATAAGGTAACGGCAATCAACGCCAAATCTTTTCAGCACGCGCTCATCAATATTGTCCACCTCGCTCATCAGTGCACCTCTCATGGGCGGCTCAGGGTCTTTAATGCCAAGGTATTTACACAGTCTTAGATAGTTATGTTCCGGCATATTTGGAGCATCAACTATACTCCAACAACAAGCACCAAAATCGATTGGTATTCTATCTGGTTCCTCGTGATTAATGGTTTTTAAAACTCGTTCTCTGGACGTCATTTTTATTTACCTCCGTTTAAAAATTCTACTTCGACAATAGCTCTCGGGCCTTCAAGACAGCTTCTCTCGGGTCTTTTCCATAAGCATCAGCACCGATTTCCTTAGCAAATTTCTCGTCAAGGGGGGCACCTCCAACCATAACCTTAACCTTACTTCGAATCCCTCCAGAGTTTAATGCTTTTATCACATCTTTCATAACAAGCATGGTGGTTGTGATAAGAGCTGACATGGCTACAATGTCTGCATTTTCTTTCTTGGCAGCTTCCACAAAAGTCTCAGCAGGGACATTGACTCCAAGATTAGTAACCTTGAAACCCACACCCTCTAGCGTCGAAGCTACTAGGTCCTTGCCTACATTGTGAACATCTCCAAAGACAGTGCCTATAACAACTGTACCTAAAGCCTTCGCGCCTTCTTTTTTCAAATAAGGTTTTATAATAGCTGTGACTACCTTGGCTGCTTCCCCAGCCATGAAGAGCTCTGGTAAGAAATACTCCCCACTTTCGTATTTTTGCCCAACAACATCCATACCCGGCACTACTCCCTCCTCAACTATCCGAGATGGGGTAATCCCTTTGGCTAGAAGCTCTTCGGTCAGAGACCTTACCCTTTCTACATCTCCTGTCTCGATGAACTTTGCGAATTTTTCTAACTCTTGCATTTCTTCCTCCTTATTTTTCCCTGAACGGGCTGTCTGTCTCTTCATCACCTCCTATCTTATCAATGTTATCAGGTAACTTCAACAACCTTCCGATTTGCCGTTCCGTTTCTTACAGCATAAGTCAAAAAGGTTGTCAATAGGCTGTGCTCAACCTCTCAAATTATGAGACAGCGTCCCCTTAAACTTGATGCCTTCCCATTACTTATGGTAGATTATTACTTTGGTTGGCTTTACTTCAGAGGTTAAGGTGGAGCAAGAATCAAAATGGGAACCTAAACTGCTCGGTTTTCTGTGCCGATGGTGCAGTTATGCTGGTGCTGATTTAGCTGGGACTAGTCGCAAGAAATATCCAGCCAACATAAGGATAATAAAGGTCCCGTGTTCAGGAAGAGTGGACTCGCTCTTCATCCTCAAGGCTCTGCGCCTAGGCTTTGATGGTGTGCTGGTTTCAGGCTGCCATCCGGGTGATTGTCATTATCAAACAGGTAACTACCGTGCCCGAAGGAGAATAGCCATAACCAAGAAGTTCCTTGAATATATAGGTATTGACCCACAGCGGATTCAAGCCAGTTGGGTCTCAGCCTCAGAGGGAGGAAAATTCACCGAGGTAGTTACTGAAGTGACAAAAGGGTTGAAAGAAATCGGTCCCAACCAGTTGTTTGCTGATGAAAGATAGAGAAACGGAACAAAGATTAAGACACCAGGCTAAGGCACTGCTAGAGCAAGGCAAGGTTGACTATATTATTGGTTTTGAACCAGGAAGCTTGAAATTTACTACTACCCCGCTAATAACCAAGGATAAAGATAGCATTGACCACCTAGTAATTAACCCCTTTATGGTGAACAATCTCAGCGTATACCTAACCGAGCTCAAGGGTCGGGTTGGTATTGTCGCCAAAGGGTGTGACAGCCGCTCCATCGTCAGCCTAATACAGGATAACCAGGTAAACAGAGAGGATGTAGTAATCCTGGGCGTCCCCTGTTCAGGGATTATTGACCTGAGTAAGGTAGAAGGGTTAGTGGGTAAGGATAGGGATGAGATAGATAACATCATTTGGGAAGATAGTAAAGTAGCGATAACAGTTGCTGGAGACAGAAAAGAATTCCACATTGGAGAAGTCCTTTTTGATAACTGCCTCGGCTGTGAGTTTCCCACCCCTCAAGAATATGACATCCTTCTTGGTGAATCTAGTTCCTTGGTTACCGACAAGGCAGCTAGTAGAAAAAGGGTAGAAACACTAGAAGCAATGCCTCAGGAACAGAGGTGGGATTTCTGGGAAAAGGAGTTCAGCCGCTGTATCAGGTGTTATGCCTGCCGAAATGTCTGCCCAGCCTGTTTCTGTGAGCGATGCTTCGTTGAAGAGTCTGAGCCGCAGTGGATAGCTCTAGTGCCACGATGGCAAGATAACCTCATGTTTCAGGTAATCAGAAACATTCATGTAGCCGGAAGGTGCACCGATTGTGGTGAATGTGAACGTGCGTGTCCAGTGAATATCCCATTAAGAAGCCTGGCTAGAGAGATGTACGACATAGTGGATGACCTCTTCCACTTTAAGGCAGGAATGGATAAAGAGGCAGCACCGCTAATGACCCATTACGAGACCGCTGACCCACAAGACTTTATTAAATAGAAGAGATAGAGAATGGCTGGTAGTAAGAAAATAAGCAAGGAAGATGTAGCCAAGCTCCTCAACGAGTGGAACCAAGAGTTTGAGTTATTCATCCCGTCTAAAGACGAAGGCGTAGCTAAGTTTGCTAAATGGGATGGCAAGGATACTAGCTTCCCGGATTGGTATCGGAATACCGTCGTCCCACCTAAGGCTAATTTCCTGCCTCCTATGGAGGAGATGTTCCACTTCCAAAAAGACAAGGAGGGCTACCATATAGAACTACTATCGTCCGACGGACAAAAGCAGCTAATTTTTGGCATCCGCCCCTGTGACGCCAAAGGCTTAGCCATATTAGATATGACCTTTGAGGATGCCTACCAAGACCCTTACTACCTTGCCAAGAGAAAGAATACCATATTAGTTGGACTGGGATGCACCAACCCCTATGATAGTTGCTTCTGCACCTCCCTGGACAGCAGCCCAACAGATTCAACTAATGTTGACCTTATGCTCACCGATATTGGCGACGGGTTCTTAATTGAAGCCATTACCGAGGCAGGTAAAGAGTTAATTACTAAAGCCAGCAGCCTGGAGGAAGCCACTGAAGCTGACGAAACCAGAGCCAAGGCAAGCAAAGAGGCAGCTTACCAAAAGGTAACCAGACAGCTAGATACCAAGAACATTAAAGAGAAGTTATTAGCTAGCTTTGAGAATCAGGACTACTGGGAGGAGATAGCTACCAAGTGTATCAGTTGTGGTATATGTACCTTCCTGTGCCCCACCTGTTACTGCTTTGATATTAATGATGAGATGTTAAAAGGACAGGGAGCCAGGTTCAGAAGCTTGGATAGTTGCTCCTTCCCCACATATACTAAGATGCCAATGGAAAATCCAAGAACTGAGAAGTGGCGAAGAGTCAGAAATAAGGTTTGCCACAAATACGAATTCTATCCGATGAACTTTGGCGTTATCGCCTGCACTGGTTGTGGACGGTGTATACGCCTATGCCCGGTGAACTGGGACGTTACCCAGACGCTAAATAATCTAGCAGCCAAGGTATAGCTTAAATCAAACCTTATTGAAAGAGGTCGTTTATTAAGGGTAGTTTGAAGGGGCTTCGCCCCTTCAAAACCTCAGCTCCCCCTCTCCTTGAAAGGAGAGGGGGATAAAGGGGGTGAGGTTGATAAATAGTATTTATATTAAGGGACTCAGCACGTCAAAAGGTGTTATAGTCACGACGGAGAATTGAAAATGACAGGTATTACTGATATCAGCCATAGGAAAAAGTTCCTGGCTCAGGGAAATGTCTATCTACCCCACATTGTAGTAATAGAAAAGATAATTGATGAAACTCCTACTGTCAGAACTTTCCATTTGAACTTTAAGAACGCGGAACTACGGGAAGAGTTCACCTTTGAGTCAGGGCAATTCGGCGAATACTCAGTCCTGGGTATAGGTGAAGCCCCCTTCTGTCTTTCATCCAGTCCTACTCGGAGTGACCACCTAGAGTTTGCCGTAAATAGAGTAGGAAAGGTAACTAATGCCTTTCATAGGCTCGGTGTTGGCGCTGAGATAGGTTTCAGAGGACCCTATGGTAATGGTTTTCCCCTCAATTTTTTGCAGGGTAAGAACCTGGTTTTTGTTGGCGGTGGCATCGGCTTAGCCCCGCTAAGGTCTCTAATCTGGAATGTCATAGACAACCGAGCTAAATACGAAAACATAGATATTATCTACGGAGCCCGTAGCCCGGCTGACCTTTGTTTCAAGTATGACCTAGAGGCGTGGGGTAAAAACAAAACGGTGAGTATAGTCACTACCGTTGACAAAGGTGGCGAAAGTTGGACAGGCAGAGAAGGCTTTGTGCCTCAGGTGCTGGAGCAAGTGGCTCCTGCTCCAAACAATGCGGTAGCCATTATTTGTGGGCCACCAGTTATGATCAGATTTACCTTCCCCGTTCTGGAAAAGTTAGGCTTTACTCCGGAGCAAATGATAACTACCCTAGAAAAGAGGATGAAGTGCGGTATAGGCAAATGTGGACGATGCAATATTGGTAATCTCTATGTATGCCGTGATGGACCAGTATTCACCTATGCCCAGATTAAAGACTTCATCTCTAGGGAGTATTAACAGATTATTTATCAACCTCACCCCTTTTATCCCCCTCTCCTTCAAAGGAGAGGGGGGAGCTGAGGGTTTGAAGGGGCGGAGCCCCTTCAAACTTCTCTTGATGACTGACCTTTATTAAAGGGGATGCTATACTAGCATCCCCTCCATCTCAGCCAGGATTTGCTCATTAGTAAAGTGATTAAGGCTTATAGCATCACCAGGGCAACCGCTAACGCAGGCACCACAGCCCTTACACAGAGCCTCATTAACCCGACATACCTGCTTCTCCTCATCAAAAGAGACAGCACTATAGGGGCAAACAAGTTTACAAATCTGGCAGCCAGAGCAGATTCCTTCATCAATAATGGCAGTAGCCGCCTCAATCTCTATGCTGCCTTTACTAATTATAGCCAGAACTCGGGCAGCCGCCGCCGAAGCCTGAGCTACAGTATCAGGAATATCCTTGGGACCCTGACAGCAGCCGACTACAAAGACACCGTCAGTAGTAGTAGCTACCGGGTCAAGTTTGGGGTGCTTTTCCAGGAAAAAGCCATCGGCGCCTTGGCTAATATTAAATAAACGGGCAACACTCTTAGCATCTGGTTGTGCCTCCAAGGCTACACTCAGGATAACCATATCTACCGGCACCTTTATCATACTGCCGAGCAAAGTATCCTCACACGAGACAACTAACCTTCCTTCCCCCTCATTTGCCGTATTTTCAGTAATTTCGGCTACCTTCCCCCGTATAAAACTAACTCCCTCCTCTGAGAGACGGTTATAGAATTCCTCATAGCCCTTGCCAAAGCAGCGCATATCTATATACATCTGGTATACTTCAGCATTGATTTTCTCCTTGATTAGATGAGAATACTTCAAGGAATACATACAACACACCCGAGAGCAATATTCATGATAGTTTTTGTCACGACTGCCTACGCAATGAATAATAGCTATGCTCCGAGGAGTCGAGCCGTCTTTAAGCACTATATTGCCACCGGTTGGTCCCGCGGAATTAACCAGCCTCTCAAACTCAAGACTGGTGATAACATTATCCAGCCGCTTATAACCATATTGATAAATGGGGGTAGGGTCAAAGACATCAAAACCGGTGGCTAAAATTATAGAACCTACTTCAACCTCAACAAATTTATCTTTCTGTTCAAAATCAATCGCCTCTGCCTCACAGAACTTCTCACAAGCCCGGCAGGTGCCCTTTAGAAAGTAGACGCAGTGTTCCCGGTCAATAACTGGTATATTAGGCACTGCCTGGTCGAATGGAATATAAATAGCCTTCCTTTTACCCATACCAACATCAAACTCGCTATCTACTTTCCAGGGGCACTTCGTCTGGCACAAGCCACAGCCAGTACACTTATCTTCATCAACATACCTTGCCTTCTTTCTGATTTTAACCTTGAAATTGCCGATATAACCTGAAACCTCGTCTACCTCACTATAGGTCATTAGCTCAATAAGGGGATGAGAGCCTACTAGCGTCATCTTTGGGGTAAGGATACAGGCTGAGCAATCCAGTGTAGGGAATGTTTTGTCTAGCTGTATCATATGCCCACCGACACTGGGGGTCCTCTCCACCAGATAGACCTTATGCTCAGAGTCAGCAATCTCCAGAGCAGCCTGAATGCCAGCAATACCTCCGCCTACTATGAGTGTGTTAGGATTCATCGGTACCTGTCTCGTCTCCAGAGGTTGCTGATAATAAACCCGCCTTACCGCAGCGCTTACTAGCGCTTTAGCTTTCTCCGTAGCTAGCTGCTTATCCTCAGTTACCCATGAGCAATGCTCACGAATATTCGCCATCTGAAATAAATATGGGTTGAGCCCTGCCTCCTGACAAACGCGACGAAAAGTAAGCTCGTGCATTGTTGGTGAGCAAGCGGCAACAACGATACGATTAAGACCTAACTCCTGAATGTCCTGCTTAATTAAGTCTTGACCTGGGTCAGAACACATAAAGCGATAGTCACGAGCTACCACCACCGAATCCAAACTGCGAGCAAACTGGACAACCTGCTCTACATCAACTGTGCCAGCGATATTGCTACCACAGTGACAGACATATACACCAATCCTAGGCTCTCCCCACATATTAAAACCTCCTAACTTTGTTAAATAACCTCTTGAACTAGTTCGGCAATATCTTTAATCTCAATAACATCACCCTTGTCTAGAGACAACACACTATCGGCGAACATGCACATGCAAAAGGGGCAGGCAACCGCCAGCACGCTGGCGCCCGTCTCCAGAGCCTCCTCCAGTCTCATGTCAGCGAATCTCTCACCCTTCTTGGTCTCCATCCAGATTCCACCGCCGCCACCACCGCAACATAAGCTATTTCCCCGAAAACGCGGCATCTCGACTAGCTCTATGCCAGGTATGCTATGCAGAACCTCACGAGGCTCATCATAAATACCATTATGCCGCCCTAGATAACAAGGGTCGTGATAAGTAACCTTCTTATTCAACTCTTTGGTTGGTTTTAACCTACCCTTTTTGATAAGCTCAGCCAAAAGCCGGGAATAGTGAATTACTTCAAAATTACCGCCCAGCTCAGGATATTCGTTTCTGAAGGTATGATAGCAATGAGGAGATGTGGTTACTATCTTGTTAACGCCAAGCTCTTTAAAAGTATCAATATTAGTCTGGGCCAAAGTTCGGAAAAGCTGCTCATCCCCCGCCTTGCGAACACTCTCACCAGAGCAGGTTTCCCGGCTACCCAAGATACCAAAATCTACCTGAGCCTTTTTGAGTAAACTTACTATAGCTCGAGGAATCCTCTGAAGTTTGGGGTCATAGGAAGCCATACATCCGGTAAAATACAGCCACTCTGTTCCCTCAGTATATTCTTTTATATCCAGGTCTTTAGCCCAGTTTGCCCGGTTTTCTGGCGGCTCCCCCAATGGATTACCTGTGCCCGAAATGTTTTTAATTGTAATCCGGAGCGAGTCGGGAACCCTGGCTATGCCTAACTCTGTGATACTTCTGCGCAAAGCTCTCATAACATCTATTATGCTCACACCGCGAGGGCAGCGCTCAACACAAGCTCCACAGGTAACGCAAAGCCACATGTCTTCATCCTCAAAACCAACCAAGCCCAATTGTGCCTGATGCATTATTCGGCGAACTAGAAAGCTTCTCACTATATTCCAAGGACAAACCCCAGTACAAAGACCGCATTGATAACATAATTTAAGTTCTTCACCACCAGCCTCTGCTATAATGTCAGTTACTTCTCTAAGTGGCGCTATCGCTTGCATGGCAAACCTTTCTCCTCTCTTTGATTCCTGGCTGCTTAGATATTATCACAAATCTACTTATGAGCAAACCCCCAGTAAACCACCACTATTTGCCGTCATTATCTCTACCGTGATAAACTTACGGGGTAAAACAAAGGAGTCCCATATGAAAATACTGGTAACCAATGATGACGGAATATTTGCCCAAGGGCTATGGACACTGGTTAAGCAACTAAAAAGCATTGCCCAGGTAATAGTCGTAGCTCCAGATAGAGAGCAGAGCGCCATAGGCACTGCGGTTACCCTTCGCCAACCACTAAGAGTACAAAGAGTGAGACCTATGGTGTCAGGGATAGAAACCTACTCGGTGGAGGGCACTCCCACCGATAGTGTTATCCTGGCTTTAGGTAAACTGGTTAAAAACAAAATAGACCTGGTCATTTCAGGTATAAACCAGGGACCAAATCTGGGGGATGATGTGCTTATCTCAGGAACAGTAGGCGCTGCCCTGCAAGGCTACCTGCGTGGTTTCCCAGCCCTGGCTATTTCAGTAAATGGTGCGGACAGCCTTTACCTGGCTAATGCCGCTAAATTAGCCGCACTGCTAGCTAAAAAGATTGAGTCCAATGTCTTGCCCACCAATATTTTCCTTAATATAAACCTGCCTAACCTGCCTCTGGCAAAAATCAAGGGGGTAAAGATTACCCGGTTAGCCAGCGGAAGTCATACTGACACAGTTGAGGACGGGAACAATGGCAAATGGGGATATTATTGGTTGGTGCGTCAAAAAATAAACAAGAATACGGATGAGGAAACAGATATATGGGCAATAGAGCAAGGTAATATCTCCATCACTCCCCTGCATACCAATCTGACCCGAAAGCCCTCACCTTCCATCCCAGATAGCTTATTCTCCGACCTCCTTCGGGAACTACAACAATGAGAAGACTTCGCAACCAGAGAGCCGAGTTAGCAAAAATCACCTAAAAATTTGACAAACTGGCATTAGCCTTGTATAATCAAAAATTGATAGTAAGTTACTAGCCATCGACCAGTTAGGCGGTGAGCTCCTTAAAATAAGTATCATTAACAATATTAGTCGCTTGGATCAGATACGACCGAGACGGCAACAATTGGAATTGTATTTTGAATGCCCTCTTTGGCTGTGTCGGAGAGGGCATTTTTTATGAATTCGGCTCAGGTGAAGAAATAATATGCTCAGATTAGGCTTTATTGGAGCTGGAACTGTAGGCACTGCTCTATCGGTTAGGCTGAGTAGTAAGGGCTACCAGGTGATAGCTGTATCCAGCCGAAGCCAGACCTCAGCCACAAATCTAGCCCAGAGAGTTAGTGGTTGCCACGCCTTCAATAATAATCAAGATGTGGCTGATGCTGCCGAGCTTATCTTCATTACTACCCCCGATGATGCCATTGCTTCTGTAGCCTCTGAAATAAAGTGGCACACCGGACAGAGCGTAGTTCACTGTAGCGGTGCTCTGTCAACTGATATTCTGGGATCAGCCAAAAAACTAGGCGCCCAAATTGGTGCTTTCCATCCCTTGCAGACCTTTGCCAGTGTAAAGCAGGCTATAGAAAATATACCAGGCTCAACCTTCGCCCTGGAGGCTGAGGAGCCTCTACTAAACACACTTAAAGACATGGCTACCGCCCTTGATGGACATTGGGTAGAGTTAAAGGCAAGGGACAAGGTAATTTATCATGCTTCAGCAGTTATTGCCTGCAATTACATGGTAACCCTAGTCAAGTTAGCTACTGACCTGTGGCAAAGCTTCGCCATCCCACCCCATCAAGCTACCCAGGCACTAATGCCACTGCTACGGGGAACACTTCACAATATTGACACGGTCGGTATACCCCAGTGCCTCACCGGACCAATTGCTCGTGGTGATACCGGGACTATAAAGAAGCACCTTGATGCTTTACAAAAAGTAGCCCCTGCCCTGCTCTCCACCTATCAAGAACTTGGTCTCCAGACCATCCCTATTGCTCTGGCCAAGGGGAGAATAAACCAACACCAAGCTGAGGAGCTGCAAGCTATACTAAAAGAGGTCGTTTAGCAACCTATTCCCCTCTCCTTTCCAAGGAGAGGGGGATTAAGGGGGTGAGGTTAATAAACAATCTCACTAAAATAACTTGACTGAATAAAAAATCTAGGAGGTTGCTATGGGTGAAAGGGGGTAAAAGGAGAAGCCAGAAGGTATCGTGGAGTGGGGGGCATCGCTGAAGCAGGGGGAATTATCCTTGGCTGGTTATCAAAATAGTGCAAGGCACTGCTAAGAGACTGAGGGAAAATAACGGAAAGGAAAAGGAAAAGTCTAATGAGAATCATGCTTAAAAGCAAAATCCATCAAGCCTATGTTACCGAAACCAACATCAACTACGAAGGCAGCATCACTATTGACAAGAAACTCATGGAAGAAGCTGACATTCTCCCCTATGAACAGGTGCAGGTGCTAAATCTCAATAATGGTGCCCGTTTTGATACCTATGCTATTGAAGGTGAAAAAGGCGAAATCTGCATAAATGGTGCCGCTGCCAGATTAGCCGCTAAGGGAGACACTATTATCATTCTCTGCTACTGCCATGTTGAGGATGACAAAGCCCACAATCTTATACCTAAACTGGTATATGTTGATGCCAAAAACGCTATTATTGAAACTAAACAAGGGTCGAGACTACACCTTTCTAGGGAGGGAAAATGCGTATCACTATAAACCAGATAAAGGCTATGAAACAAAAGGGTGAGAAAATTGCTATGCTCACCGCTTATGACTACTCCACAGCTAAGATAATTGATGAGGTAGGAATACCACTAATTCTGGTCGGAGATAGCCTGGGTATGGTAGTTCTAGGCTACGAATCAACCATACCGGTAACTATGGAAGAGATGCTACACCATACCAAAGCCGTAGTTAGAGGGACAAAACAAGCGATGGTAATTGGTGATATGCCATTTATGACCTACCACATTAGTGTTGATGATGCTCTCAAGAATGCGGCTCGTTTTATTCAAGAGGCTGGCGCCCAAGCGATTAAGCTTGAAGGTGGTGTGACTGTAGCTGAAAAGGTAAGGCGGATTGTGGAATGTGGCATCCCAGTTATGGGTCATATTGGACTTACCCCCCAGTCAATTCACCAATTTGGTGGCTTTAAGGTGCAGGGTAGAACCCCTGAGGCAGCAGTCAAAATGCTTAAAGATGCTCAGGCTCTAGAAGAGGCTGGAGCCTTTGCCATTGTTCTGGAAACTGTCCCTACCCCACTAGCCACCCTTATTACCCAAAAAATAAGCATCCCTACTATCGGCATCGGTGCTGGCATAGGCTGTGATGGTCAGGTTCAAGTCATAAATGACATCCTGGGTTCATTTACCGACTTTGTCCCTAAACATGCCAAGCAATATGCCAGGCTCGCTGATATTATGTCAAGTGTTATTACTGAATATTATAATGAGGTAAAAGCCGGTAGCTTCCCTACTGACAAGCAAAGCTTCTCTATGGATGAAAGCATATTAGCCGAGCTAACTAAATAGAGTCACTTTCCTTAGCAACTCATTTATGAAACGAGGCTTGAAGCAATGGTAGATATAACAAGAGTTCTTCAGATTGCGGAATTTGAGACCAGAGGGAGAAGTGCTGTGTCTTATCTACCTTTCTATATATTGAAACCACCAGGCGAAGAGGGCTGGCACTTCCTGTTCAAAGTCAAAGATATTCTGTTAGCTAATGGATATGAGTGTCACGAAAGACGACATTCAAGTGAATGGAGGGATTTGTGTGGTTTTCAAGAAAAGAGAACTCACTTTCATGGAAGAGGATAGCTGCCAAACCTTCGCACTCGAAGCTAAGTAAAACTAAAAGCCTTCATTCCCTCCCCAGAGCCAGGAGAGTTTAAGAGGGGCTTCGCCCATCTTCTTAGTATCCTTCCCCCTCTCCTTCAAAGGAGAGGGGGATAAAGGGGGTGAGGTAGATAACATCTCCTATGAAAGTTATTGAAAAAATAGATGACATGAGACAGCTGAGACAGCAGCTCGCCGAGCCGGTTGGCTTCGTTGCCACTATGGGCTACTTCCATGAAGGACACCTGGCTCTGGTCAGGCAAACTAGAGCCGAAAACCTATCGGTAGTAGTCAGTATATTTGTTAATCCAACTCAATTTGGTCCACAGGAAGACTTTAAACAGTATCCCCGTGACCCTCAGCGCGACCTGGCTCTACTAGAAAAGGGAAAACCTGATATTGTCTTTATGCCCTCGGTAGCCGAAATGTATCCTGTGCAGTTCAATAGCTGGGTAGAGATGGGTAAGGTTACTGAACGATTGGAGGGTGCCTCCCGCCCTGGTCATTTCAGGGGTGTGGCTACGGTTGTCGCCAAGCTATTTAATATCATACAGCCAACCAGAGCCTACTTCGGGCAGAAAGATGCCCAGCAGGCAATAGTTATTAAAAAGATGGTGGCTGACCTGAATATGAACCTGGAAATAGTTACCGTCCCCACAGTGCGCGAGCCTGATGGACTGGCTATGAGCAGCCGTAATATCTATCTCAATCCCAAGGAGCGTCAGGCAGCGGTGGTTCTCTATCAGGCACTCACTCTGGCTCAGAAGTTATGGTCGCATGGCGAGAAAAATGCTGAGCGAATACGCCAGGAACTGGTAGCCTTCATTAAAAAACAGCCGCTGGCAGATATTGATTATGTCAGCATAGCCGACGCCGAGACCCTGGACGAATTGGATACGGTAAAATCCCCCGCTTTGGTCTCACTGGCAGTAAGAATCGGCAAGACCAGACTAATAGATAATATAGTGCTGGAATATAACAAATCTAACCTGGCTTAAGCTTTATAGTACGCCTCATTTAATCTAAAATAGTATATTTACAGGGCTACAATTATTAAAGGAGGTAATAACAAGTATGGGAGAAGAAATGAAAATCGAAAGTCTTGGTGATTTTCTTAAGGAAGCTGAAAGCAACCGGACAGAAAGGATAAAGAAAAGCCAATGGGGGTACTGGAAATACAACCCAAATAACTTGACTCTGGAAATCGCCAAAAAAGGTGCTTATCCTAAAAGTAACCCTTACTATGTTGATCTTGAGCAATGCAATACTAGTGCAGAGATGCTAGACTGGATCTTTCAACTCAAGAATAAGACATGGTGTAGTGACAAAGATATAGCCGACTTGCTCAGAGCTTTCGATGACCTTATGGACACAGTACAAGGTAAGGTATGTTCCGGCGGGATAAACAGACGTTTTAACTTCAAAAAGCACCTGCTAAAGAACATAAACCCGATACTCAAAAAATGAAATAGGAAACTCACTCTTGTTATTCCCTAATAAACCCCATAATTCCCAGCATAGCCAGGAAGGCAAGCGCCGCGCCGAAGTAAAAGGGAGCGGCTGGGCTAAAAGCCTGCCAGAGCCAGCCAGCGAGCAGGCTAGCCGGCAGAAGGGTGAGACCGACTACACCGTGATACAGACCGTAGGCGGTGCCCCTCTTTTCCTCAGGAACCAAATCAGCCACAAAAGCTCGTGCCACCCCTTCTATTATTCCATAGTAGATTCCATAACAGGCAAAAAGCAGCCATATCTGCCATATACTTGATGCCAGGGCAAATCCCAAGTAAACCAGGGCGTAAATAAGCCAGCCCAGGGTGATAACCCGCTTTCTACCCAGCCTATCTGACAGTATACCTGCCGGTAGAGAAATAGCCATATAGGTAGCATTAAACAGGACAAGCATCAATACCACATGAATAAGGGGTGCCCCCAGATTCTGTGCCCTCAGTATTACAAAGAAATCGCTGGAATTACCCAGGGTAAACACAGCCATAATGCCCAGAAATACCTTGAACCTAGTATCAAAGCCGGCGGTTAGTCCAGTTAAAGTCAAATCAGGGCGAGAACTATTACTTGGTGAGGGTTTTCTCCCCTTCTCATGCACAAAAATTAGCAATACCAATACTGCCAGCACTGCTGGCACAACACCAACTAATACTATCCATTGATAGGTTTTTAAACTAAGCTGCAAGCCTCCACCCTGGACAAGATATATGACAATAGCGGCTATAGCCAGCCCCAGGACAGCGCCAAAGGTATCCATAGCTCGGTGCAAGCCAAAGCCCTTGCCCCTTTCCCCGGCGGAAACGGAATCGGCAATCAGGGCATCACGTGGTGAAGTGCGGATGCCTTTACCAATCCGGTCGCCAAGTCTAATTCCTAGCACTGCCCCCCAGCTGGTAGCCAGATACATAAATGGCTTGGCTATCGTAGAAATGCTGTAGCCTAATACTGCCAGAGGCTTACGACTACCCACTTTGTCGCTAATCCAGCCACTGAATATCCTGAAGATAGCATCAACGCTTTCTGACAGCCCTCCGATAAGACCTATAACAATGAATGGTGCCCCCAGCACATTGGCTAAAAAGAGAGGGACAAGGGTAAAAATCATCTCGCTTGAGACGTCAGTCAGCAGGCTGACCATACCCAGGAAGAAGACACTAGGGTTAAGACCCCAGATTCTCTTGCGGCTGGTATCAGTATTTAATGGTTTCATCAATATTGGCTCAGTATATCACCCTTCTAGCTAATAAGGTAAGCCTGTAACGATTGTTTATTCGCCTTGGGCGAGGGGATAGGAGAGATGGGTTGCTTGACACTTATGCTGCTAATAGCTACAATATTTTTGCGCCGAGGTAGCTCAGTCGGTAGAGCAGCGGACTGAAAATCCGCGTGTCCCCAGTTCGATTCTGGGCCTCGGCACCATAGAATACTAATGGGCGGAAGTGGCTCAGTGGTAGAGCATCTCCTTGCCAAGGAGAGGGTCGCGAGTTCGAATCTCGTCTTCCGCTCCACTTAAATAAGCCGAAGTGGCGGAATAGGCAGACGCGGCAGTCTCAAAAACTGTTGAAGGGCGACCTTCATGTCGGTTCGAGTCCGACCTTCGGCATGACCAAGAAAAATTGTCATAAAAAGCTTATAATTTATATAAGATGCCGAGTTGTGTAGTGGTAGCACGGGGGACTTTGGATCCCTTAGCCCAGGTTCGAATCCTGGCTCGGCAGCCACAGCGTTCCCCGGTAGCTCAATGGTAGAGCGGGCGGCTGTTAACCGCTAGGTTGTTGGTTCGAGTCCAGCCCGGGGAGCCAATTATTTCTGCATCTAAAATATCTCTAACACTTCAGTCAATGGGGTCGGCGAAATACACAACCTAAACCAGACCAAAAAGATGAAAAACCACAAATACAATTAAAGCGGCTAGAAGAGCACCAGTAGCCACCTGAGCTAGTGAGTGGCGCCCCAACTCTATCCTTGCCCAGGCTATTAAAGGAACTAGCACTACAGTTGCCGCAGCTATAGAACCATATAAAATAATCAATACTGTTACCGAAGCAGTTACAAAGGCGGTATGAAGGCTTATCTTCCACCACAGATTTATCCCCATAAATATGACTACTGCTGAAAGTCCAGCTACACATGTAGCCACCAGCGTTGGCGGTGCCCCAAAACAATGAAGGATGATATAGGCCACGCCAGCGCAAACACCTGCCAACAGGTAAATCTTAGTCCGTTGCTTACGAATCTTGATGAAGGGACCCTCAACTCTCTGGCTGCGAACAAGATAAGTAATAACCGAAAAAACCGGCAGGATACTCAGCGCTATTAAAATCAGCGACCATTTAACGGCATCAAGTATACTGGATGTCGACTTAAATGAAAGCAATAGGATTAATACAAGACTCACCAGGTAAGGATTCAGGATATTAGAGGTCAGGTTAGATATTCGTTTTCTCAAAAGCTACCCCCGAGTCAGTAGTAACCAAATACCATATCATACTAACCTAATGGTGTGCCTGTTGCCAAGAGGCGGTAGCCTAGTGCTTCCCTCAAAACCTGAACAAGCCAAACCTCTTGACTAAAGCCTTGCTATAGTTTACTATCCTAAGAGGTATGTGCTAGATGTTGACAATAGGCATCTTTTGGACTATGATATTGTCAGCTGGCATTAACTTTATTGTATTGCGTGGAGATAATACCCAAGAAGACTACCACAGAATAGTGAAAAGCAAAGGAGAAATGATTAATGCGAGTACCAGCGGCCAAGATATACTTCCCTGAAGAGGATAGGAAAAAGATACTGGAACAGGTAGATAAAATCCTTGAAAGTGGGCAGTTGACCTTAGGCAAATATACCAAGGAATTCGAGGAGAAGTTTGCCAAATATGTGGGTACAAAATATGCGGTAGCCGTTAATAGCGGCACCAGTGCCCTAGAGATACCACTCCGAGCCTTGGACATACAAGGCTTTTCGGTAATCGTCCCCACCAATACCTTCTTTGCTACCCCGGCATCGGTAATTCATGCTGGCGGCAAGGTTATATTCGCTGATGTAACCGAGAACCTATGCCTTGACCCGGATAGCGTTAAGCAGAAAATCCAGAAAGATACCAAGGGCATAATTATAGTTCATATTGGTGGGGTGGTTTCCCCTCAGATAAAAGAAATACAGGAAATATGCGGCGAGCATAATCTATTCCTAATAGAGGACGCAGCTCATGCCCACGGTAGCAGTCTAGATGGAAAGCCCGCTGGTGCCTTTGGTGACGCCGCTGCCTTCTCATTTTACCCAACCAAGGTAATGACCTCAGGCGAGGGTGGGATGATTATAACCAATGATGAAAACATCTACCAAAGAGCACTGGTCCTCCGTGACCAGGGCAAGGCTGGCTTTCTCAGCAATGTGCACACTGAAATGGGATATAACTGGAGGATGAGTGAGATTCACGCCGCTATTGGATTATCTCAGTTTGCCCGCCTCAATGAATTCATCACCGCCCGGAGAAGGATAGCCAAAATATACGATAGAGAGCTTGAGAAAATAAGCAAGGTAACCCCATTGGAAATACCATCAAGCGTAAAGTCAAACTATTATAAATACACTACCATCCTAGATAACGGGATAGACAGAGCATTGCTAAAGAAGGAGCTAAAGGAGAGGTATGAGGTGAATCTTAGTGGTGAGGTCTACGAATTGCCCTGTCACCTGCAGCCGATATTCAAGGACTTATACGGATTTAACGGTGGCGAGTTTCCAGTAGCCGAAGACCTCTGCCAAAGGCAAATCTGTCTGCCGGTATTTGCCACCATGACTGATGAGCAGGCTAAATATGTGATAGATTGTCTAAAGAAGGTATTAGAATGAATATAGGTGTTATTGGCGGCTCAGGATTTATTGGCTCTCATGTTGTTGACAAGCTGATTGAAGCCGGACATGAGGTTACTATCTTTGACATGATGAAGCCCCAGCGAGATGATGTCCGTCATATCTACATAGATATTACTGACCTATCCAAGACTGCTGTAGCCTTAACCGGTGCTTATGACGCTGTGTATATGTTGGCAGCGATGGCTGATGTGAATGATGTCTATAAGAATCCAGTGGAGACAGGTCATGTGAATATCTTGGCAGTGGCTAATGTATTAGAGGCAGCCAGAAGGAATGAGATAGGACGGGTTATTCTTGCCTCAACAGTGTGGGTGTATTCTTTCATCGGAAATGGGCATGCCTGGTGCTTTTCTCAAAACCTGGATGAGCTAGACCTCTTGACCAAAGCCTTGCTATAGTCTATTATCCTAAGAGGTATGGTGCTTGGATGTTGACAATGGGCATCTTTTGAACTACGATATTGCCAGCTGGCATTAACTTTATTGCGCTCAGATAATGCCTAAGGAAAACTATCACAGAATAGTGGAAGGCAAAGGAGAATAATTAATCCAAGCTATCTATAAAGGCAGAATAAGAGATTCTCCCGAGACGCTGTAAGGAAGCCAATTAAATGAGAGACAAAAGAGTAGCTATCACTGGTGGTGCTGGATTTATCGGCTCCAATCTGGTTGAGGAACTAGCCACCAGTAACGATGTCATCATTATTGATGACCTTTCCACAGGAAGGAAAAAAAATATAGCCGACCTGATTAAGAAAGACAATGTAAGATTCATCCAGGGTAGTATCTTAGACCTACACTTGCTAGAGCAGACCTTCAATGGTGTTGACTTTGTCTTCCATCAGGCAGCAATCGCCAGTGTCCTCCGAAGCGTAGAAGACCCCTTATCAACCAACGAGGTAAACATAACCGGGACACTAAATGTACTCCTGGCGGCTAGAGATAACAATGTTAAAAAGGTTGTCTATGCCTCCTCCTCCTCAGTTTATGGCGATACTCCTACTTTACCCAAAGTGGAAGACATGATTTCCCATCCTCAGTCTCCCTATGCCTTAACCAAACTGGTGGGCGAATACTACTGCCGTATCTTTCATCAAATCTATGACCTGCCAACCATTTGCCTCAGGTATTTCAATGTCTATGGGCCACGGCAAGACGCGGACTCACCATATGCTGCTGTTATCCCTATATTTATAGCCAGGGTTTCACAGGAGAGACCTCCCATTATCTATGGAGATGGCGAGCAGACCCGGGACTTCACCTTTATAAAAGATGTTATTAAGGCAAATATCATAGGCGCTGAGAGCGATGTCAGCGGTGTCTTTAACATTGGAACAGGCGAAAACAGCACCCTAAATGACCTAGCAAAAACTATTACCCACATTATAGGAAAAGATTTATACCCTGAATATCGGCCGCCACGACCTGGAGATATAAAGCACAGCCTGGCCGATATCTCCAAAGCCAGAGCTATCGGTTATGAACCGCAATATAGCCTGGATAATGGATTAAGGGAGACCATACGGAGGCTCACAAGTGCCAGCTAAATCAGAACAACCAATCGTTTGCATAATTGGCTTGGGTTATGTTGGACTACCGCTGGCTACAGAATTTTCCAGGCACTTCAAGGTAATTGGCTTTGATACCAACGTTAAGCTGGTAAAAGGGCTGAACCTCAGTAGCAATAATCAAAACCTCACTATTACCAATGACCCTCAGCAGATAAAGCAGGCTGATTTCATAATAATTACGGTTCCTACCCCAGTAACCAAATCAAAGGAGCCAGACTTATCCCATATTAAAAGCGCCTCAAAGATTGTCAGCCAGAATATGAAAGCAGGCTGCACTGTAATCCTGGAATCAACCGTCTATCCCGGTGTTACCGAAGAGGTAGTGAAACCAATCCTAGAGGAGTCTGGTCTTCAGTGTGGCAAGGACTTCAAAATAGCCTATTCTCCAGAAAGAATAAACCCAGGGGATGACGAACATAGCCTAGACAGGGTTACTAAGGTAGTCAGTGGGATGGACGAAGACACTACTGAGCTCGTGTCTAACCTATACGGTAGAATTGCCTACCAGTTTCTTAACCGTTTCCGCCGCCTCTCTGATGGTTATTGGCCTCATTCCCCCCAGATTGTAGGTTTGGTTTTTAGCCACGTCTTTTAATGCAGCCACATTCCCCATGGCTAAGTCTTCAATATAAATGAAGCTACGATATTGAGAGCCATCGCCGAAGATAATGATAGGCTCACCGTTTAATGCTTTCCTAACAAATATAGCGATTACCGTGGCATCCCTGGCTCTGGGTCCATAGGGAATGCCGTAACGGAGAATGGTAAATGGCTGATTGTAAAGCCTGTGATAACTGTGGCAATAAAGCTCAGCCGCTATCTTGGATGCGGTATATACATGGTTTACTCTGTCAGGCAGTAGCGGTGTATCTTCACTAACACTTGTTTCTATTGCCATTTCATAAACCTTCTTCCTAGCCTACTAGAGTTCTATAAAAAGAAGCTTTTTGAGCCAGGGTGGGCTGGTGAACTGAGACGATATGAACTTGAATATATTAAGTCACAGCTTCGGCACTCACCCTCGCTAAAAAGACGGTGGGGGTTTAGACCCTCAGCGAAGAGACTCTCCGAGAAGCGCATTCGGATTGCTGCCAGAGATGGTCTCCCACGCAAATGAAAAGAGAGTTCTAGCTTCAGTTGTTGGATAAGAAAATCTCTGCGAATAGTAAACACTAAGAAGCCCTTGCCCTTTCTTAAGACAGTTACAAAAACTCGCCTCTTAAGTCCTTAGAAACGCATTATAGTTGGTATCCTGACCCCTTGTTTAGCCCCCTTGCCTTGCTAGGCAAGAGGGCTTCTTTTTTACTTCTTAAAAATTGCCCTGCTAGAAATATCATGAAAATATAGGTTCATTCTTTTATTTAAACTTTAGTTCCTTTTGTTGGATGATAAAGCTGGATAAACAAAAGCACCTTAAAAACTGAATACAGAAGCGACAAAGCCCGAAGCTGAACGCTTGCCCTCTTGGAAAGGGGGAAAATATGAGTTCAAGCGTAATCGCAAGCCCTGACCAAGATAAACCACAGGGGCATTGTAGCCACTGTAAGCGGGTCTGGACTCTAAAGGAAAGGCAAGATGTTTGTTCGTGGTGCAATAAGCCCGCAAGCTGTATAAGAGCCACGTCAAAGCCCCGCCAGTTCAAGTCTAGGTCTAACGGACATAAAAGGCAAGCCCCAGTCCACAGTAACGGCTATGAACCATCTTGAGGGCGAATGGCTGACCTACTACAAGATAGCTTCACGCTTTACGGACAGGGTGAAGGCTGAGGACAAAGAGGACATACTCCACACGATAATTGCCAACCTTGCCGACGTGGAGCAGAATAACGGACATAAGCCCTTCACCGAAGCTGTTATGTATCGGATAGCCAGTCGAACCGTAGCCGACTACCGGTTTAGCTACTACAGTTTCAATAACGGTCTTGACTGCAAACACTGTAGCAAGGGCACAAAGGCAGAAGTGTAAAGAAGATGACCTGTATGCCGAGTGCCCCAAAGCTATCAAACTGGATAGGCTTAACAAGCCTATCATAGACAGTGAAGGGCATACTACCGAGCTTGGGGAACTGATAGCCGATGATAACGCTGTTGATGTTTCGGCTAGGCTTGAAGCAAGGCTTATCTTACAGAGCTATCCTCACAAGTTTATCAGGATTGCCTATAAGAACTATGCGGGCTATCCGCTTACCATCAGTGAAAGAACCCACCTTTACAGGCAAAGGAACAAGGCTCTAAAAAGTTCACCAAAAAGACTGGTATTAGTGTAACATTTTGGTGATTTTCAGCGACTTAATCAGTGAGAGGATTAAAAACCTCTTGCGGGGACTTGAACAATGCCAGCGGGTTGCGGGTTGAGCAAGGCTCTGGACAATTGAATATCAGGACTTCAGGCAGAGCAAGCGTTAGCTTCAGCTCTTGCCATTGTCCATATCAAGCGGTCTTGTGGTAACACAGGCGATAGTGCCAGCGAGTTGCGGGCTATTGATTAAGAGGTTTGACAGGACACAGGGCAGGGCGATAAACAAAGCGACAATTGCTCAAAGGTATGGGAAAGCCTTACCCTGTGAAAGCGTAGTGAGCCATCAAGCGGGGCTGTAAAGCCTTGTTTATGCGGGGTAAGCCTTACAGTTAGATAGTCAAGCGAAGTCCAAAGGGTAGAATATTACAGGCAAAAGAGCCTCAGAATGATGTAGGGACGCTTTTGCCTTTTTTGTGCCCATTTCAGGGGGTGGTCTTTGGGACTACCCCTTTTTTGTTTCCAAAAGGGTAAGAGCCCGCTTGACTTGGACGGGTCAAATGGTTTAATGTCAGAGCCAAAACAAGAGAGGAGGCTTGAATATGCAGGCTTATTGCGTGAAGTGCCGTGCCAAGAAGGAAATTAAAAATGCCAAAAGCATCACCATGAAGAACGGCAGGCCGGCAACTCAGGGCGTATGCCCGACCTGTGGCACGAAAATGTTCAGAATCGGCAAGGGCTAGGTCTACTCCGAGATAGCCCAACAGAACTCGGAAGGGCTGGACATCCCGATACCGGGAATATCCAGCCCTTTTATTTTGCGAATCACACTTTACAAGCGTTTGTTAACTAAGCTACTTTATGCTTGATAAGCACGCAGCTAGAAGCCCATTACAGCTTTTCAGCGCACGCATGGTGAGGCAAGATATTCAGCCAACTGCTCAAATTTCCCCTTCTCTCCCCCCGAGACAAGCTCCTTGAAGTAAGCGTTAGTCTTCTCTCGATCCTTAACCTGTTTCGCTATGATGTCTTTGGGAAGATAGGGAAAT
>Ga0315282_10002438_pt1 | contig 34284 bp, 37 predicted proteins | sample YL17G07_20_MG_FD_203693 | JGI IMG/M metagenome (GOLD analysis project Ga0315282, IMG submission 203693) | Sediment microbial communities from Yellowstone Lake, YNP, Wyoming, USA - YL17G07_20 | ecosystem: Environmental > Aquatic > Freshwater > Lake > Sediment | place: USA: Wyoming | collected...
GGTGGGATAGCCCATGGTAGCACCTCCGAGAGAGTGGACTAGTATATATACTAGATGATAAAACCAAAAAAATCAAGCAAAAAATGCTCCCCGCCTCGCCAACAACTAGTAAAGGGCCAAACCCCAGATTCCAGGGCAGAGCCCTGGAACGAGATTGAAAAAGAAATCCCCCACCAAGGGCATCGCAACATAGATTAATGTAGTTTAAAAATATTAACGTCGGGTTGGTAGCCCAATGAACAAACGACCTGCAATTGGCTAAACTGTATTTTCTGTGAGGACATGTTCGGGAATCCCTTGTTCTTTACAGCACAGGGTACTTATTCTACAGGAGTCAATAATCCAGATGATTTTTTCTAGCCTACTTCTAACACGTAGCGTGAACTTAGCTGGCTCAGTAAATTCAGATGATGAGGAAAAGGAAAATGCCGAGCTAATCTATAACAATAAGCTATGTCCAATGATTTTGTATGAATTAAGCTATATACGATTTCAAACCCGCCCCTACGAAACCTTACCTCAAGACTCGAGACTCCGCGCTCCAGACCGAAATGAAGCTCCTGACCCCTTTTTAGGAAAAGGCATTGGCCAGGGCCGCGAATTCGGCCGCGGTCAGGGTCTCGGCCCGCCGGCCCGGCGCGACCGAGGCCGCGCTTAGAGCCGCTTCCACCTCGGCCGGCGGGAAGGCCGAGGCCAGGGCGTTTTTGAGCGTCTTGCGACGGCGGGAAAAGGCGGCCTTCACCACCTCGAGAAAGACGGCCTCGGAGAGGAGCGCCGGCTCGGACGCTTCGCGGAACGTCACGCGCACCACGGTCGAGCCGACCTTGGGCCTGGGGTGGAAGACCGTGGGTTTGACCTCGAGCAGCCGCTCGACCCGGGCCAGCAAAGTAAAAACCACGCCGAGCCGGCCGTAGTCCTTGGTCCCGGGCCCGGCCGTCAGCCGGTCAGCCACCTCGCGCTGGAACATGAGCACGGCCTGGGCGATGGAGGCTCTCGCCTCGAGCAGACGAAACAGGAGCGGCGTCGAAATCTGGTAGGGCAGGTTTCCCAGCACCGACATGCGCACGCCGCTCAAGGCCGCCTCGGCCGCAAGGTCCACCTCCAAAATATCGGCCGAAATCACCTTGAGCCGGCCGGGCCAGGCCGGGACCGCCTCGGCCTCGAGCCACCCGGCCAAACCGCGGTCCTTTTCCACGGCCGTCACGGTGAAGCCGCGCTCGAGCAGCGGGAAGGTCAGGGCGCCCAGGCCCGGCCCGATCTCGAGCACCGGCAGGGCCGGGTCCAGCTCGGCCCGGTCCAGGATGTTTTTCACCATACCGGGCTCGACCAGAAAATGCTGGCCCAGGCCCTTCTGAGGCCGGAATCCCAGCTCGGCCAACTTTTTCGCCGGTGAGATGGTATGGATTGAGGAAGACACGCGTCCTCGCCCATAGGGGCACGTTGCAACGTGCCCCTAGCAGGAACCCGGCTGGTAATGACCAGCGTGCGAAAACACATGTTGCACGGTGCGACTGTAGGGGCGGGTTTCAAACCCGCCCTCTTCATGCGGCCTTCAGGCATGGCCGACAAGCGGCCATGGCACCCATGCCTAACCCAGACCCCGTGAATCGCCATCAGGCCGCACCCGGGAATAGGCGTCCGCGGAAAGATCGAGGGTCCGGCCGGTGCGAAAGACGTGAAACCCGGCCGCGGCGACCATGGCCGCGTTGTCCGTGCACAGGGAGACCGGCGGCAGGATCAGGGGCAGGCCCTCCTCCGCGGCCAGGGCGGTCATGCGCCGCCTCAGCACCCGGTTGGCGGCCACGCCGCCGGCCAAAAGCAGCCCCTTCACCTCGACCTCTTTGAGGAGCGCCCGCACCTTGCCGGCCAAGACGTCCACCACCGCCTCCTGAAAGGAGGCCGCCAGGTCGGCCAAGTCCTGGCCCGCGACCTCGCGCCCTTGCCACTCGTTGGCCACCAGGTGGGCCAACGCCGTCTTCAAGCCGGAGAAGGAGAAATCCAGGCCCTGGCCCAGCATGGGCCTCGGCAGGCCGAACCGGCGGGCGTCCCCGCGCGCGGACAGCTCGTCGATCGCCACCCCACCCGGATACCCCAGCCCCAAGAGCTTGGCCGCCTTGTCAAAGGCTTCCCCGGCCGCATCGTCCCGGGTTTGGCCCAGGAGCCGGGCCTCAAGCGGGCCGGCGACCAGGTAGAGGTTCGTGTGCCCGCCCGAGACCACCAGGGCGGCTTGTGGGAACCCGCATCGGTCGTCGGTGAGCAGGCCGGCGGCCAGGTGGGCCTCGAGGTGGTTGACGCCGACCAGGGGTTTTTCCAAGACCAGGGACAAGGCCTTGGCCAGGTTGAGTCCCACCAGCAGGGCCCCCATCAGCCCCGGCCCCTGCGTGACCGCCAGGACGTCCACGCCGGTAAGGGAAAGCCCGGCCCGCCCGAGGGCCTCCTCGACCACGGGCACGATGACCTCGACATGCCGCCTCGAGGCCAGCTCCGGCACCACGCCGCCGAACCGACCGTGCAGGTCGAACTGGGTGCGCACCACCGAGGAGAGAATCTCGCGGCCGTCCTTCACCACGGCCGCGGCCGTCTCGTCGCATGAGGTTTCGATGCCCAGGACGTTCATGGTGAGACCTCATGATGGTCTCGCGTCCCCAGCCTCATCAGCGCAGGCCCTGGATAAACTCCTCGGCGGCTCGCACCTCCTCCTTGCTGCCGATGATCAGCGGTACGCGCTGGTGCAGCTCCTGGGGCACGACGTCCAGAATGCGCTCCCAGCCCGTGCTGGCCGCGCCGCCGGCATGCTCGACCACGAAAGCCAGCGGGTTGGCCTCGCACATCAGCCGCAGCTTGCCGTGGGCCTGCCGCGGGTCCCTGGCGTCGGACGGGTAGAGGAAGACGCCGCCGTGGAGCAGGTTCCGGTGGAAATCCGCCACCAGGGAGCCGATGTAACGGGAGGTGTAGGCCTTGCGGTGGCCGGCCTTGGGGTCCTTGAGATGGTCGATGTACCGCCGGACGTTCTCGTCCCAGTAGTTGTAGTTGCCCTCGTTAACCGAAAAGATGTTGCCCCGGGCCGGCGTGACGATGTTCTCGTGGGAGAGCAGGAACTCGCCGACCGACGGGTCCAGGGTGAAGCCGTGCACGCCGTGGCCCGCGCAATAGACCATCATGGTCGAGGAGCCGTAGATGAAATAGCCGGCCGCCACCTGCTTGTAGCCGGGCTGGAGCACGTCTTCGAGCGTGCCCTGCTGGCCTCGCGGACCGATGCGGTACAGGATGGAAAAAATGGTGCCCACGCTGACGTTCACGTCGATGTTCGAGCTGCCGTCCAGGGGGTCGAAAATAAGCACGTAGTTGCCCAGCTGGTACTGGCGCGGAATCTCGATGATGTCCGCCACCTCCTCGGAGCTCATGGCGCAGAGCTCGCCGCAGCTCTCCAGCCGGCCGACGATGACGTCGTTCGAGAAATCGTCCAGCTTGCGGACCTGCTCCCCCTGCACGTTCTCCCGGCCGGTGAAGCCCAGGATGTCCACCAGGCCGGCCTTGGTCACCTCCCGCGAGATCAGCTTCGCGGCCACGATGAGTTCGTTGATGAGGCGGGTGAAGGCGCCCGTGGCTCCGGGCACCTCGGTCTGGGACAGCAAAAGATGCTTCGTCACGGTAATGCCGCGCGTCATAGCTCGCCTCCTTCCTTGGTCCGGCCGGGGCACGGGAGTCTTTTTTCCTCCTCCGGCGCGCCGGCGGTCAGGTATGGCCGAAGCCGCTCCAGTCCCTTGGGGCCGATGCCCCGCACCCGGTCCAGTCCCTCGAAATGTCCCACGATCCCCCACACGCTCCGGTCGACCAGAATCCAGCCGGCCGTCTTGGGGCCGATGCCCGGCAGCAGAATCAAGTCGCCGTACCCGGCCTGGTTTACGTTCATTTTCCGGCCCAAGGCCAGCAGGGCCGGCGCGGACATGGGTCCGACATACACGGCGGTCCGTCCATCCGGGCCTGGGCCGAGGCGAACCCGCGAGCCGTCCGCCAGCCGGGCGCCCCCGTCCGGGCAGGGACTCTCGGCCCGAAGCTCGGCCAGCACCTGCGCGAGGGTCGGCCGCTCGGGAAACACCAGCACCACCGGCCGCAGGCCGGGTCCCACGGCCTCGATATGGACCGCCGCCTCGCCCGGGGCAGGGACCGCCCGAGGCCCGGCCGAGCCGTACACCCCAAACCCCCAACCCAAAAGGATCAGCACCAGAAGCGCCGCGGCCAGGGCCAGGGCCTGGTTCCTGGGAAAAATCCGGATCACGAACCGGCCTTCTTCTTCTCGTCCCGATAGAGTTTATAGTTCACGCTATCCACCAAGGCCTGCCAGCTCGCCTCGAGGATGTCGTGGGAGACGCCCACGGTCCCCCACCGCTCCTCGTCGTCGCCCGAGTCGATCAGCACCCGGACCTTGGCCCCGGTGCCCCGCCCGGCGATGGGCAAAACCCGCACCTTGTAATCATGCAGGCTCATGCGGGCCAGCTCCGGGTAGAACCGCTCGAGCGCCTTGCGGAGGGCGTTGTCCAGGGCGTTCACCGGGCCGTTGCCTACGGCCGCGGTGTGCTCGACCTTGCCGCCCACCTTGACCATGATCGTGGCCTCGACCGTGGGCGGCTCGTCCTCGTGGAGCTTCTGGGAAATGACGCGGAACCCCATCAGCTCGAAATACTTCTTGTGCCCGCCCAGAGCCCGGCTCATGAGCAGCTCGAAAGAACCCTCGGCCCCCTCGAACTGAAACCCCTGCGCCTCGAGCTCCTTGAGCTCCTCGAGAATCTGCTGCACCACCGGCTCCTGGGAGTTGACGTTCAGTCCGTACTGCCGGGCCTTGTGCAGCACCGTGCTCTTGCCGGACTGATCCGAGATCAGGATGCGCTGCACGTTGCCCACGCTGTCGGGCGGAATGTGCTCGTAGGTTTCCGGGTTGCGCTGAACCGCGCTGATGTGGATGCCGCCCTTGTGGGCGAAGGCGGACCAGCCCACATACGGCTGGAAGGGGTTGGGCTGGATGTTGGCCAGCTCGCTCACCAGCCGGCTGACCTCGGTCGTTTGGGACAGACCGCCCTCGACCAGGCAGTCCCGCCGCATCTTCAGGATGAGCGCCGGGACGATGGAGCAGAGGTTGGCGTTGCCGCTGCGCTCGCCCAGGCCGTTGATGGTGCCCTGCACCTGCACCGCGCCGGCCTCGACCGCGGCCAGGGCGTTGGCCACGGCCAGCTCGGCGTCGTTGTGGGTGTGAATGCCCAGGGCCACGCCCGGAAAGAGCCGGCCGATCTCGGCCACGATCCCGGCCACCTCGCCGGGCAGGGCCCCGCCGTTGGTGTCGCACAGCACGAAATAATCGGCCCGGCCGGCCCGGGCGGCCGCCAGGGTGGCCAGGGCGTACTCCCGGTTCCTTTTAAAGCCGTCGAAAAAATGTTCGGCGTCGAACAGGATCAAGGGCGCGTGCGGCCGGAGATGGCCCAGGGAGTGCTCGATGAGCTCGAGGTTCTTTTCCAGGCTGATGCGCAGGGCGTCGCGCACGTGCACGTCCCAGGACTTGCCCACCACGGCCAGGGCGTCGGCCCGGGCCGCGATCAGGGCTTTCAGGTTTTCGTCCTCCTCCGGCCGGTTCTTGGGGTTGTGGGTGCTGCCGAAGGCCGTCACCTTCACCCGTTCGAGCTGGTAGTTCCGGATTTCCTGGAAATAGGCCATGTCCTTGGGGTTGGCGCCGGGCCAGCCTCCTTCCACGTAGTCCAGCCCGAAGCGGTCCAAACGGCGGGTGATGCGGACCTTGTCCTCGAGGGTGAAGGTCACCGTCTCGGCCTGGGCGCCGTCGCGCAGCGTGGTGTCGTAAATCTCGATGCGGTTCATTTATTCTCGGTCCAATCCAAACCCGGAATGCAGGGTCCGCACGGCCAGCTCGGTGTATTTTTCGTCGATGACGCAGGAAATCTTGATCTCCGAAGTGCTGATCATCCGGATGTTGATGCCCTCGGCGGCCAGCAGGCCGAACATCCTCGAGGCCACGCCGGCGTGGTTGCGCATGCCCACGCCCACCAGGGAGACCTTGGCGATAGCGTCGTCCCCCAATACCTTCTCGCCCCCGATCCGCTGCGCCACGTCCCGCACCAAAAGCATGGACTTCTCGAAATCGTCCTTGGGCACGGTGAAGGAAAAATCCGTGAACCCCTCCCCGCCGGCGGAGGTGTTCTGAATGATCATATCCACGACGATGTTGGCCGACGAGATGGGAGAGAGAATGGCCACGGCGATCCCGGGCCTGTCCGGCACGCGGGTGATGGTGATGCGGGCCTCTTTGCGGCTGTAAACCACGCCTCGAATGATCATGTCCTCCATGTCGTTGGTCTCCTCGCAGATCAGGGTTCCGGGTTCATCCGTCTGGGAGTGGCGCACCCAGATGGGCACGCCGTATTTCATGCCGAACTCGACCGAGCGGATATCGAGCACCTTGGCCCCCAGGCTGGCCATCTCGAGCATTTCCTCGTAGGTCAGCTTCTCCAGCTTCCGGGCCTCCTGGCACACGTTCGGATCGGTGGTAAAGACGCCGGACACGTCGGTGAAAATCTCGCAGGCGTCCGCCTTCAACGTCGCGGCCAGGGCCACCGCCGTGGTGTCCGAACCGCCCCGACCCAGCGTGGTGATGTTGCCCCGCTCGTCCAGCCCCTGAAATCCGGCCACGGCCACGATCCGGCCCCGGCCGAGCTGCTCGCGGATGCGGGTCACGTCGATGTCCTGGATGCGGGCCTTGCCGTAAATGGTGTCCGTCAGAATCCGGGCCTGAAAGCCCAGCAACGAACGGGCCTCGTGCCCCATCCCGTTCACGGCCAGGCAGAACAGGGCCACCGACACCTGCTCGCCCGTGGAGATGAGCACGTCCACTTCCCTCGGCTCCGGGTCCTTGGCCATCTGCCGGGCCATGCCCAACAGCCGGTCCGTCTCGCCGGCCATGGCCGACAGCACCACCACCACCTCGTGGCCCTCGGTTTTGGTCTTGATGACGCGCTGGGCCACCTTCCGGATCAAATCCAGAGAACCGACCGAGGTTCCGCCGTATTTTTGAACGATCAACGCCATGACGTTCCTCTAAATCTTTTTCAACCCCACCGGTCCAGGATATCTTGGATCAACGCCTCGTAGGCCACGCCCCGGGCCGTCAGCTCGGCGCGCCGGCCTCCATCCGGCGTGGGCGTCAACCTGATGTCCAGGCGTTCCTCGGGCAGCAGAGATTCGATCTTTTCGGCCCACTCCACGGCCGTCACCCCCCTACCCTGAGTAAAATATTCGTCCAGGCCGCTCTCGGCAAAGGCCTCGCCGTCCAGGCGGTACACGTCCAGGTGAAAGAACGGCACCCGGCCCGGGTACTCGTTGGCCAGGGTGAAGGTCGGGCTGGCCACCACCACCTCCTCGCCCACGCCCAGCCCCAGGGCCAACCCCTGGGCCAGGCAGGTCTTGCCCGCCCCCAGCTCGCCCATGAGAGCCACCACCGAACCTCCCGGCAACCCCTCCCCCAGCATCCGGCCCAGCCGCCGGGTCTCCTGCTCCGACCCGAGTACCAAGGTCGCCATAACCCGGTCCGCCACCTCGGCCTTCCCTCTCAAGCCGTGAACCGGCCCCACAGACCGGGCAGCCAGGAGAGGACGTCCGAGGCCAGGAGGCCGACCCCACCCTTGGCCCGGGCCGCCTCGTCCGCGGCCAGGCCGTGCACGTACACCGCCAGCCGGGCCGCGTCCAGGAGAGTGAGCCCTTGGGCGGCCAGGCCGGCCACCATGCCGGTGAGCAGGTCCCCCATGCCGCCAGAGGCCAGGTGCGGTCCGCCGGTGGTGTTCAAAAACAGCCGCCCGTCCGGCGCGCCGATCACGGTCCGGTACCCCTTGAGCACCAGAAAGACACCGTGGGCCGCCGCGAAGCCGGAGGCGGCCGCGAGCCGGTCGGCCTGGACGGCGGCGGCGGTCTGCCCGGTCAGCCGGGCCATCTCGCCCGGATGCGGCGTCAGGACCGCCTCTTGCCGGACCTTTTTTAAAAGTTCGGTCGAGCCGGCCAGGGCGTTCAGCCCGTCCGCGTCCAGGACGAGAGGCAGGTCGGAGGAGACCACCAGGTCCTGGACGGTCCGCGCCGCGCCGGGCCGGGTGGAGAGGCCCGGGCCGACGGCCAGCACGTTCTTGCCCTCGCAGAGTTCGAGGACCCGCTCCGCGGCCTGGGGGGCCAGAAAGCCCGGCTCGGCCTCGGGGAGGGGCTCGGTCATGACCTCGGTGACTTTCTGCTCGAGGATGACGTTCAGGCTGGCGGGCACGGCCAGGGTGACCAGGCCGGCGCCGCTGCGCGCCGCGGCCAGGGCGGCCAGGGCGGCCGCGCCGGTCTTGCCTGTGGACCCGGCCACGATCAGAACGTGGCCGTAGCGCCCCTTGTGGCTATCGACCGGACGAGGCGGGAGCAGGCCCTTGAGACTGTCCTCGACCAAAAGCTCGACCTTCGGGCCGACCTCGGCCACGACGTGCGGCGGGATACCGATGTCCACCACTTCGAGCCGTCCGACCCGCGCCTCGCCCGGCGGCAGAAAATGGCCGACCTTGGGGAAGCCGAAGGTCACGGTCAGATCGGCCCGCACGGCCGCGCCCAGAATCCGCCCGGTGTCAGCGTCCACGCCCGAGGGCAGGTCCACGGCCACCACCGGCCGGCCCGCCGCGTTGATCCGCTCGATCGCGGCCCGGTAAAGGCCCTCCACCTCGGCCGAAAGGCCGGTGCCCAGGATGGCGTCCACCACCAGGTCGGCCGCGGCGAGGTCCATGCGCGCCAGGTCGGCTTCCTTGAGAATCTCGACGACCTCGAGGCCCATCTTCAGCGCCACGTCCAGGTTGATCCTGGCGTCGCCGCCGACCCGGTCCCGGCTGCCGAGCAGAAAGACGCGCACCTCGGCCCCCCAGCCGGCAAAGACCCGAGCCATGACCAGGCCGTCCCCGCCGTTGTTGCCCCGCCCGGCCACGATCGCCAGGCGTCGGCCTGCCGGATCGCCAAACCGCTCCCGGGCCAGCACCGCCGCCCCCCGACCGGCGCTCTCCATGAGCACCACGCCGGGCAGCCCGCACTCCTTGATCGTCTTCTCGTCCATGAGCCGCATCTCAGCGGCTGTGGTCACCTTCATCCCCCACCTCAACCACAACAAAGGCCTGGGCCAGCCCGGCCTCGTCCGTCAGGGACAGGTGCGCCGCGGTCAGACCGATACGGCCGGCCACCGCTTCGGCCGTGCCGTGCAGGGCGAAAAAGGGACGGCCGCGCCGCGTGTGCCTGACCTCGATGTCCCGCCACAAGAGCGCGCTCGAACGCAGCCCCAGCCCCACCGCCTTGGAAAAGGCCTCCTTGGCCGCGAAACGCTGGGCCAGGCAGGCCCCGGGACGAGGCCGGAACCGGCAGACCTCGACTTCCTCCGGCCGAAAGAGCCGACGCTCGAACCGGGCCCCAAACCGGGCCCACGCCCTCTCGATGCGGCCGATGTCCACCAGGTCGATCCCGATGCCGTAGATCATGTCCTCTCGATGACCGGGCAGCGTCCGGGACCGGCCTAGAGCCGCCGGATCAGGCCGGCCATCTCGCCCACGGCCCGCTCCAGCCCGACCAGAACGGCCCGGCTGATAATGCTATGGCCGATGGAATACTCCTCGATGGCCGGCAGGCCGGCGAAACGGCCGATGTTCGTATAGTTCAGGCCGTGGCCCACATTGACCCGGAGCCCCAGGGCCGAGGCCTTCTGCACCGCCTCGGCCACCGCGGCGAAGCGCCGGGACGCCTCGTCCTCGCTGGCCGCGTCCGCGTAATGGCCGGTGTGAATCTCGACGAAATCCGCCTGGGCATCCTTGGCCGCCTCGATCTGACGCGCCTCCGCGTCGATGAACAGGCTCGCCAGAACGCCGGCCGAGTGGAGCCGGCGCACCGCCCGACCCACGGCTTCCGCCTGGCCGAGCACGTCCAGCCCGCCTTCGGTGGTCAGCTCCTGCCGCTTTTCCGGGACCAGGCAGGCCATGTCCGGCCGGACTTCCTGCGCGATCCGGATCATCTCGTCGGTGGCGGCCATCTCGAGGTTGAACTTGGTCTTGACCGTCTGGCGCAGCAGCCGGACGTCCCGGTCCTGGATATGGCGCCGGTCCTCCCTGAGATGAACGATGATGCCTTCGGCGCCGGCCAGCTCGGCCAGGGCCGCCGCAATCACCGGGTCCGGCTCTTGGCCGCCCCGCGCCTGCCTCATCGTGGCCACATGATCCACGTTTACGGAAAGTTTCGCCACTCGTCTTCTCCTTGCCTGCCTGGCCCGGGCCGGGTAAAAAAAACACTTGGACCCGCGGAGGAGGCCAAGCGCTTGTGGAAGAATGCTGGCGAGACTGGGCGTCAGTAACCTAACTCACGCCACACGTCCTGGCTCGCGGCCTCCATCCGGGCCGCCTCCTCGGCCTGTCCCTCATGGTCGTAGCCTATAAGATGAAGGATACCATGAATCAGATAGAAATCCAACATCTCTTCCAGGCGGTAGCCCGCCTCCGCCGCCTCTTTCCAGGCCGTTTCCACGGAAAGCACCACGTCGCCCAGGAGTTCCGGGTTGATCTGCCCGAACTCCCCCTCGCCCATGGGAAAGGCGATGACGTTGGTCGGTCCCGGCCGGCCGAGATAGTCCTGGTTCAGACGGCCGATGGCCGCATCGTCCACCAGGACCACGGAGAGCTCCGCCTCAGGCTTGGCCAAGGCGCTTAAGATCTTCCGAGCTTGGGCCTCGAGCCGCTGGAGATCGATCGGATGAACCGTTTGCCGATTGCTGAGGTCGATGACCATGGCCAGCCTTGGCGCGTCCGTTGGACTCTTTCTGCGCCGGTTCGGGGTAGGCGATGCGTCGGTGATGGATGCCGTGCAGGATGGTGTTGAAGCTGCGGGCGATGAGGTGGAGGTCCTTGAGGGTCAGCTCGCACTCGTCCAACTGCCCGTCGGAGAAGCTGGCGTTGATGATTTTCTGGACGAGTCCCTGGATGCGGGCCGGGGTGGGGTCGACCAGGGTGCGGGAGGAGGCCTCGACGGCGTCGGCCAGGAGGACCAGGCCGGCCTCTTTGGTCTGGGGTTTGGGGCCGGGGTAGCGGTAGTCCTGCTCGCTGATCTGGGATTGCTCGCCGTTGTGGGTGTCGAGGGCCTTCTGGTAGAAGTAGGAGATGAGACAGGTGCCGTGATGCTGCTGGATGATGTCCATGATCTCGCGGCCCAGCTTGTTCTGCCGGGCCAGCTCCAGGCCGTCCTTCACGTGGGAGATCAGGATGAGACCGGACATGGACGGGGCCAGCCTTTCGTGCCGGTTGTCGCCGCCGCCCTGGTTTTCCACGAAGTAGAGCGGCTTTTTCAGCTTGCCCAGGTCGTGGTAGTAGGCAGCGACCTTGGCCAGGAGGTGGTTGGCGCCGATGGCCTTGGCCGCCGCTTCGACCATGGCCCCGACGATGACCGAGTGGTGGTACGTGCCCGGCGCTTGGATCATGAGCTCGCGAAGGACCGGCCGGTCCAGGTTGGACAGCTCCATGAGCTTGATGTCCGTGGTGTACCTGAACAACATCTCGAAGAGGGGGGTCAGCCCGGTGACGATGATGCCCGCCGCCAGCCCGCTCAGCAGCCCGGTCCCAAGGTCCAGCAGCGTGCGGGTGGTGAAAAAGGTCTCCTCGTAGAGCGCCAGCCCGAACAGGACGACCAGGTTGACCAGACCGGCCGCCAGCCCGGCCTTGATGATGCCGCCGCGCTCCCGCACCATGAGCACGCCCGCCTGGCCGGCCACGGTCCCGAGGAAATAGTAGCCGCCCAGGGCCAGGTTGTCCAAAAGGAAGGCGGTCAGGAAGGACAGAAGGATGGCGAAGAGAAAGGCCGGCCAGGGGCCGAGGAAGATGGCGGCCAGCATGCCGCAGGCGGCCAGGGGCATGGCGTACAGCAGGGTGCTTTCCACCAGGCCGGTGCCGGCTCGCACCAGGGCCTGCCCCATGATCGACCCGGTCGCGGCGAGCAGAAAGCCGGATACCAGCAGAATGGACAGAAAGACCAGGTCCTGGCTCCGCAGCCTCAGACCGGCCGGACCCTTCATCCCGGCCGTGTACAAGACCAGGACGAAAACCAGGGCCAAAAGGAAAAGACCGGCCATGCGTTGCAAGTCCTCGGGACCCCTGCCGGAACGGGCCAGGGCCTCGAGCGTCACCCGGGCCTGCACGTCCACCCGCTCGCCTTCCCGGATGACCATCTCGCCGCTCTTGACCTGGAAATAGACCGGCGCCGATTGGCTGGCCGCCTGCTGCCGACGCCGTTCCGTCTCCTCGAGGTTGTACCTGAGGTTGGGCCGGAGCATGGCCCGGGACACGGCGATCAGGGCCTTGAACGAGGTCGAGGTGAAGTCGTCCCGGTAGAGAAGGGCGCGCGCCAGCACCACCTGCCGGGCATCGGTTTGGTCCAGGAATCCGGCCATGCCCGAGCGCGTCTCCTCCGTGTTGGAAGAGAGGCGGCGCACGACCGTCTTCTCGCCCTGGGCGGACTCGAGGTCCTTGTCGGTCGCGACCCCCCGCTCGAGAAGGTCCGAGATTAACTGGGTCGCGACCTTTTCAATCTTCACCGGGAACCGGGACCGGACCAGAATCTCGAAATTCTTGTCCTCCGGGCCAAAGCTCAGGGCCTGGTTGAACTGGTCGCGGAACCTGGCCTGGGCCGCGGCCGCCTCCGAGCCGCCGGACGCCGCCTGGCCGGCCACGGAGTAAAGGGTCCGCCCGCGGGCAAACAGTGCTTGGAGCTGCTCCACCGAGTGCTCCGCGGCCTGATCGTCCAGGTCAAAGACCGGCAAAACGCCCCGCCGGGCCTCGAGACGCCGGCTCACCGTCGCGGCCTGGTCCAGAATCATCATGTCGCGGTCGGCCCTCACGTCCCGCGGCGCCACGTCGCCGACCCCCAGCTCGACCTCATAGGGCAGCGAGGCGGGCAGGGCCAGCAGGGCCAGGGCGAGGGCCAGGGCGAGGAGCAGGCAGGTCTTCAGCAGCGCGGGACGAACGAGCACCTTCTGCTCGACCCCCAGCCGGTGAGAGCGGCCTTTCTTCGATATGCCGAATAAAAAAGACGGCAGACGGAATCTTCCGTCCTGATCTCGTACCACCTCAGAATTCCTTTTTAAGCTGACTGGCGGCTTTCTGGCTTTCCAGGCGGTCGTAGGCCTTGATGATGTCGCGCACAAGCCGGTGCCGGACCACGTCCCGCTCGTCGAAAATGACGAAACGAATGCCTTCGATGTCGGACAGAATCCGGCGGGCTTCGATCAATCCGGAGACCGTCCCCTCGGGCAGGTCGGTTTGGGTCACGTCGCCGGTGATCACCGCTTTGGAGGAGAAGCCCAGACGCGTGAGAAACATCTTCATCTGTTCGCTGGTCGTGTTCTGGGCCTCGTCCAGGATGACGAAGGAGTCGTTGAGAGTCCGGCCCCGCATGAAGGCCAGCGGCGCAACCTCGATCACGCCCTTGGACAGGAAGCGGGAGGCCCGCTCGAAGTCGAGCATGTCGTGCAGGGCGTCATAGAGGGGCCGAAGATAGGGGTTCACCTTTTCGATCAGGTCCCCGGGCAGGAAACCCAACTTCTCCCCGGCCTCTACCGCCGGCCTCGTCAGGATGATGCGCTTGACCGTGTTGGCGCTCAGCGCGGCCACGGCCATGGCCATGGCCAGATAGGTTTTGCCCGTGCCGGCCGGACCGATGCCGAAGACGATGTCCTTGGCCCGGATGGCCTCGATGTACTCTTTCTGGGTCAGGCTCTTGGGAGTGACGACGCTCTTGCTGGCGGTGATGTAGACCGTGTCCTTGAAGATGTCCTTCAGCCGGACCTTCTCCCCGCCGGCCAGGATGCGGATGGCATAGTCCACGTCCTGCGGGTAGATGGGGTAGCCTTCCTTAACAAGCCCGTACAGCTCATTCAGGGTCCGGCGCGCCAGCTCGACCTCGATCGGGTCCCCTTCCAAATAGACGGTCGAACCCCGGGCGTGTACCTTCAGCCCGATCTCGGACTCGACGATCTTCAGGTGCGCGCCCTGCTCTCCGAACAAGGTCCGGGCCAGAAGCGCGTCCGGAAAGCTGAGCTTCTGAAGTGAATCGGCGTTTGGCTCGCTGACGGGAAGATTCAAGGTCAAGCGTCCTCGCCCAGAACTTGGACCAGGACCCTCCGTTCGCGGGGTCGGTTATCGAAGTCCAGCAGCACGATCTGCTGCCAATCGCCCAGCGACAACCGGCCATGGACGACCGGGATGGCGAGCGACGGTTTGAGGAGGGCGGCCCGGACGTGCGCGTAGCCGTTCCCATCCCCCCACCGGCGATCGTGGTCGTATGCCTTCTGCTCAGGGGCCAGCGCCTCGATGGCCCGGATCAGGTCCCTCAAGGCGCCCTCTTCGTATTCGATCGTGGTCACGCCCGCCGTGGACCCCGGCACGAAAACCACCACCAAACCGTCCCGAACGCCGCTTTCCACGAGCCTTTCTCTAACCCGATCGGTCAGATCGAGGGCGTCGGTCCGGTCCGAAGTCCTGGCGAGAATCTCATACGTCTTCGCCGGCATGAATCTCTTACAACCCCAATGTGGAAACATACCACACCCCCCCGCCAACTGCAAGACCCATTTTCCAGAGGCGGAGGCGCGCCGGCAGCCCCCGGCAGAGAAGGATATCTCTTGACCAGCAACCGATTTTTGGCTAACAATCGTGAAAACCGGACAGGAAGCACTCGATTTCTATGAACGGCCTGGATCTCGTCATCATCGCCCTGGTCGCCTTTTTCCTCATCAAAGGCCTCCTCATGGGTTTTATTCGGGAAATCATGACCATCGCCGCCTTGATCGCGGCTTTCACCCTGGCCTCTTACCTCTACCCCTTGATCGAGCCCCTGCTCAAACCGCACATCGCCAACGACACCATCCGAAGCATTGTCGCTTTCCTGATCGCCTTCCTGGTTGTCTATCTGGCGGTCATGCTGCTCGGAATGGTCTTGGACCGGCTTTTTAAAATGCCCGTGGCCAGGCCGCTCAACATGTTGCTCGGCAGCCTGGTCGGTCTGGCCAAAGGCCTCTTCCTGGCCTCGGCCCTGCTTTTGCTCCTGACGCCGCTTCTCGGAACCGAGGCCCCCCTGCTCAAACAGTCCAAAACCAAGGGCATCATCCAGTCCTATGCCGATGGGCTTTTGACCCTGCTTCCCATGAGCCTTAAAAAGCACCTCACCCCCACGAAACCGTTCCTGCCGGCTCTACCGGCGCTCCCACCGCCCGCGAAGACTTCGGTGGCCCCAAAGGCTTCTCCCACCCCGAAGGCGGCCCTGAAAAAAGCCGCCCGGCCAACCACGCCTCCTCCCCGGAAGACGACCCCGGGAAACACCAACCGGCGCTGATCCATGACCCAACCCTCTCCCAAAGCCTCCTTCGAACGTATCCTGGCCGTCCTGGACCGGCTCCTGGACCCGGACCACGGCTGTCCCTGGGACCGGGAACAGACCCCGGCCTCCCTGGTGGGCTATCTCCTTGAAGAGATTTACGAACTTCAGGAGGCCATCGAAGAGGCCAGCGCCGCCGGGACTCAAGAGGAGCTGGGCGACTGTTTCTTCCTGTTGTGTTTCCTCGGCCGGGTGCTTCAGGCCCAGGGCGACTTCGACCTCGGGGAGGCGCTCGGGCAGGCCGCGGACAAGATGATCCGCCGGCACCCCCATGTCTTTACCGAGTCAGGCGGGCTGAGCAGCGCCGACCAGGTCCTGGATCAATGGCATGTGCTCAAGCAGGTCGAAAAGGGCCCGGGCCGCTATCTGAGCGGTGTACCCAGACATCTCCCGGCCCTGATGCGGGCCCACCGGCTGACCACGCGGGCCGGCCAGGTCGGGTTCGACTGGAAAGGGGCCGAGGACGTGCTGCGGACCTTCGAGGAAGAGGAAGGGGAGCTGAGGCAGGCTTTGAGCGACGGGGACCAGGGCCGCGTGGCTCAGGAATTGGGGGACATTCTCTTCACCCTGGCCAACCTGGCGCGGCACCTGAAGATCAACGCCGAAGAGGCCCTGCAACAGGCCAACCGCCGTTTCTTGAGTCGTTTCCAGTATATCGAGGAGCACCTGGCCGCCCAGGGCCGGTCCTTGGAAGAGGCCACCCTCGAGGAGATGGACCGGCTGTGGGCCGAGGCCAAGGCCGAGGGCCTATAATGGAACCATCGCCGCGGTGGCCATGGCAAAAAAAACGCCCCCTCGGCGGGGGCGTTTTTCGATAAAAGAACCGTTGGTTGAAAATCAGATTTCGGTCACCGTGATGGCGGATTCTTCACAGACCTCGATGCAGCTTTCGCAGCCCAGGCACTCTTCGGCATTGACCGGGTCCGCCTTGCCGTCCACAATCTCAAACACGTCCACCGGGCAGACTTCCACGCACTGCTCGTCGCCGACACACTTGTCCTTGTCCACTTCCACCTGCCACGCCATACCCGTTACCTCCTTCGTAGGTGATAGCACACCTTAAAAAAACCTTCTGTACCAGCCCCTCGTCTCGGAGAGCCCGCCTTGCTTCCAGCTTGATCTGGGCAGGTCCACGCCGCAGACAGCGAGGGCGCCGGACCTTGTACGTTTGCGGTTTCGCGATCTTACGTCTTTGTGACGAAGTATACAAAACCGGTTTGCTCGACCCCATGTCTTGTACAACAATTGAAGAAGGGATGTCAAGGAGAAAAATTGCCAACCATCTCATCGATATCACAAGATTTTTAAGAAAAAAGGGGCCGGGGGCGGGCCAAAGACGGGCTTGACAAAACGAGTCGGCGGCTTACCCTTGAAAGAAAATCGAACCCTGCCTTGCACCAGGCCCAGGAGGCATGAAGATGGTAAAATTCAGCGGCATCAATCACCTGGCCATGGCCACCGGCGACATGGACCGGACCATCCTTTTCTGGCGCGACCTGCTCGGCATGAGGCTCGTCGCCGGCCTGGGACGCCCGGGATCGCGCCACTACTTCTTCGAGATCTCCGAAACCGATCTCCTAGCCTTCTTCGAATGGCCCGAGGTCAAGGCGGTGCCCGAGAAGGACCACGGATACCCGGTCAAAGGGCCGTTTATTTTCGACCACGTCTCGTTCGGCGTTTCGGCCGAGGAGGAACTGTGGGAGCTCAAGGACCGACTCGCCGCAGCCGGCTTCTGGGTCTCGGAGGTGATCGATCACGGATTCATCCATTCCATCTACGCCTTTGACCCGAACGGCATTCCCATCGAATTCAGCGCGAACGTGAAAGGGGTGGACATCCGCCAAGAGCCCCGCCTGGTGGATTGGGCCCCGTCCGCGACCGCGCTCGAAGGTCCGGAGCCCCGCCCCGGGGTCTGGCCCGAAGTGACGCGGCCCACCCCGTCCGCCGAGCGCCGCGCCTACCCCGGCCAGGGAAACGACCTGGTCACCAAGCCCAACAAGTTCCGCCCATAATTCCATTTCTAAATCAAGATGGAAACGCGAAGGCCGACAAAGTTAACGCTTGATTTAGAAATGGAATATGAAGGGCCTGCCCCTTCCGAGACAGGCCCTTTTTAGCGAAACGAAAAAAGCTCAGGCCCGGAGCTCCTCCTTTACCGAGATGGCGATCTTGTAAAGCGCCGTCAGGGTGGTGAGGCCGATGGCATATATCCCCACCGCGATCAGGATCTCGGGGACGGTGGGCACGTACTCGGTCACGTGCTCCAGCGGCGAGGGCACGAATCCGCCGTTCATCATGCCCAGGCCCTTGTCGATCCAGGTGGCGGCAAAAACCAGCACACAGCCGACAACCAGGACCTTCTCGTTCGGGTGCACGTTCTGGTAGAGCAGCACGACCACCGCGGCCAGGCCCATCAGGAGCGAGGCCCACATGAAGGGCACATAGGTGGCGTGGCCGTGAAGCCCGAAGAACAGATACTGGAAGTGCAGCATGTGCGACGGAATCTGACTGTAGAAGACCGTGAAAACCTCGAGGAAGAAGAAGAAAATATTGATGATGATGGCGTAGGTCACGATCTTGGCCAGGGTCTGGATGGCCCGGGCCCCGGGGTCGAAATTGGTGAACCGGCGCACGAACAGGGCCAGGATGATCAGTAGCGACGGGCCGGCGGCAAAGGCCGAGGACAGAAAGCGGGGCGCCATGATGGCCGTCAACCAATATCCGCGCCCCGGCAGACCCGCGTACAGGAAGGCCGTCACGGTGTGGATGCTGACCGCCCAGGGAATGGAGACGTAGATCAGGGGCCGGATCCACTGGGGCGGCGCGGTCCCCTGGCGCTCGCACTGGAGCGTGATCCAGCCGATGACCAGGTTCAGGATCAGGTAGCCGTTCAGGGCCACCACGTCCCAGAACAGGACGGAGCCGGGCGTGGGGTAGCGGAAAATGTTCAGGAGGCGGAAGGGCTTGCCCAGGTCCACGAGAACGAAGGTCATGCACATGATCAGCGTGGGAATGGCCAAAAATTCCCCCAGAATGACGATCCGGCCGAAGTCCTTGTAGTGATGCAGATAGTAGGGCAGGACCAGCATCACCGCCGAGGCGGCCACGCCCACCAGAAAGGTGAGCTGGGCGATGTAAAGCCCCCAGGATACGTCCCGGCTCATCCCGGTCGTGCCCAGGCCGTGGTAGAGCTGGTACAAATACGCAGCCATCCCGATCGTGATGAGAAGACCCAGGAAAGTCATCCAGGCGTAAAACTTCTTGCTGCCGAATATGGCTTTTTCTAGCATTGCGACCTCATATCACGTAAAAGACGTTGGGTCCGGTGCCAAGCTCGGGCTTGCGCCGAATGGTGGCGCGCTCGCGCAGGATCTTTCGCACGGCCGAGTTCGGGTCGTTCAAGTCGCCGAAGACCAGGGCTTCGTTCTTGCATGCCCTGACGCACAGGGGAAGATTGCCGATGGCCAGTTGCTCGGAGCAGAAGTTGCACTTTTCCACCACGCCCTTGGCCCGGGTGGGGAAGGCGGAGTTGGTCTTGGCCAGGTAAAGCCTGGGGTCGAACCAGTTGAAGCTCCGCGACCCGTACGGGCAGGCGGCCATGCAGAAGCGGCAGCCGATGCAGCGGTGGAAATCCATGAGGACGATGCCGTCCTCTTCCCGCTTGAAGGTGGCCTTGGTGGGGCAGACCCTGACGCAGGGCGGGTTGTCGCAGTGGTTGCACAGGACCTCGAAGGGCTTGCCCTTGAGCTTTTCCGGCAGATAGGCAATGGGCTGTTCCGGGAAGGCGTTTTCGAACTCTTCGTGCCAGATCCACTTGATTTCGTTTCTCTTTTTTTCGGGAGGCAGGGTGGGCACATTGTGCCCCTCGTGGCAAGCGGCGATGCAGTCCTGGCAGTCGTCCTGGCACTTGGAGACGTCCACGACCATGGCCCAGTGCGTGCCTTTCAGGGCCTTGGCATCGTCCCCGAACGTCTGCGCCGCCGCCTTGGAGGCCGAAGCGAGAACCGGAGCGGCGCCCAGGCCCAGCGCGGACAGGCCGGCCAGCTTCAGGAAATCTCTTCTGCTTCCTTCCATCACCGCGTCCCCTTTTCGGTCAGGTGGCAATCCCAACAGTACGGAAAGACCGCCGCGTAGTTATGGCACCGGTCGCAAAAATCCGCCTTCTTCGGATGGCAATCCAAGCAGGTGTCAGTCAGGCTCATCTTATAACGCTGGCCCTGGCTGTTGGTGTAATACCGCGGGCCGTAGCGCACTACCTCGGTCCGCCAGGTGTTCAGCAGCTGCATGTGGGACGTCTTCATGTAGTCCGTGCTTTCCACGCAGGTCTTGTAGTCCGTGGGGAGGACCGGGTTGGCCGGCGCCACGGCCCGTCCCCGGTTGTACCAGAACGGAAGGGTGAAAATGACGAAAAAGATCAACAGACCGGCGCCGATCTTCTCCTTGTCGTACGGTACCATTCTCATTCTTCTTCCTCCTCCTCCGGAAAATCCTCGCCCCGAAGGTCGGTCGTCCTCTCATGCTCCCCGTCCATGATCAGGGCGTTGCCCACCAGCTCGTGAATCCCGCAAACCCCCACGCCCGGCACCCAGTAGTCCATGAGGGGCGGCAGGGTCGCCCGGTCGATGGCGCAGATGCAGGAGAGCATGTTGACCCCGTACTTCTCGTGCACGTGCTCGACGGCGTTGGCCCGGGGCAGCCCGCCTCTCAGGCGCATCTCCATGTACTCCTCGGTGTTCAGCCCGGCCCCGCCGCCGCAGCAGAAGGTCTTCTCCCGGATGGTCTCTTCCGGCATTTCGTAAAAATTCTTGCAGACGTTCCTGAGCACGTACCGCGGCTCCTCGAAGAAACCCATGCCCCGGGCCGGATTGCAGGAATCGTGGAAGGTCACCTTCAGATGGTCGTTGCGGCTCGTGTCCAGCTTCAGCCGGTTGTTACGGATCAGGTCGGCCGTGAACTCGACGATGTGGACCATCTTGGTCGAGGCCGTGTTCTCGAACCGGGTCCCGGTGATGGGCGAAACCGGGACCTCGAGAAAGTCGGCCGGACCGTTGTGGGTGTCCATGTACTGGTTGATGACCCGCCACATGTGTCCGCACTCGCCGCCTAGAATCCACTTGACCCCCAACCGCCTGGCCTCGGCGTACATTTTGGCGTTGAGCCGTTTCATCATCTCGTGGGAGGTGAACAGGCCGAAGTTGCCGCCCTCCGAAGCGTAGGTGCTCCAGGTGTAATCCAGCCCGATGTGCTCGAAGAGCATGAGGTAGCCCATGAGGGTGTAGATGCCGGGGTCGGCGAAGACGTCGCCCGAGGGGGTGATGAACAGAATCTCGGCCCCCTTGCGGTTGAAGGAGGGTTCGATGGCGACCCCGGTCACATCCTCGATGTCCGCGAGCATGTACTCGATGTTTTCCTTGAAGGTGTGGGGCCTCAGCCCAAGATGGTTCCCCAGCTTGAAGCAGTTGGCCACCGGCTCCATAATCCAGTTGATGTTAACCCCCACCAGGTTGAGCAACTCCCGGGCGATCATGGTGATTTCGGCCGTGTCGATGCCGTAGGGGCAGAAGACCGAGCAGCGCCGGCATTCGGTGCACTGGTAATAGTAGCTGAACCACTCCTTGATCACGTCCTTGGTCAGCTTGCGGCCGCCTACCAGGCGGCCCAGAATCTTGCCGGCCTGGGTAAGTTCGCCCTTGTAAACCGACCGGAGCAGCTCGGCCCGAAGCACGGGCATGTTCTTGGGGTCCCCGGACCCGAGAAAGAAATGGCACTTGTCCGCGCAGGCGCCGCAGCGCACGCAGATGTCCATGAAAATCCTCAGCGAGCGGAAGCGCTCGAGCCGCTGCTTGAGGCCGGCGATGATGCGTTCCTTCCAGTCCTCGGGGAGCTTCCAGTCCTCGTCCGTGGGCGACCACTCTCGGGGGTTGGGCATGCCCACGGTTTGCAAGGCGCTCGCTTTGGCCGGGTAGCACCAGGTGCCGGACCGGAAGCTGGGCGGAACGTCCATCCAGTGCTTGGCCGGAGGCCGGTGATCTATCTTGATGAGCTCTTCAGCCGCAGGAACCTTGGTCGCCATGTTATCGCTCCCTCTCCACCGGGATGCCGGCTTCGATCATCTGCTTGCGGTTTTCGTCCTCGTACTCGTCGTAGGTGTGCACCTTCACCGGGTAGTTCCAGGGGTTGATGTGCCGCACGGCCCGGCTGTTGTTGGCCAGATTGCGGGTGGGACTCATGAAAACCCCCCCGGCATGCATCAGCTTGCTGAACGGAAAGTACGCCACCAGCGTGCTCACGTAAAACAGGTGCATGTAAAACAGCCAGTACAACCCGCCCACGCCCGCCTCGGGCAGCCTGGGATGCAGCGTGGCCAGGCCCAGGGCCAGCTCCCGCACGCTGACCACGTCCACCTTGAAGAAATACCGCATCAGGATGCCGGTGGTGCCGATGCACAGGATGAGGAAAAGCGGGAAGTAGTCGGAGACCAGGGAGATGTACCTGAGCTGCGGGACCACGATCCGCCGCACGAAAAGGTAGGACAAGGCCGCCACCAGCACCCAGCCGGAAAGCATGTAGCCGGGCAGGCCGACTTCCATGAGCCCATCCAACTTCTCGATCCAGGGGATAAAGAAGGGGATGGGCTCCAGGAAGAAGCGAAGGTGGCGGACGATCACGGCCAGGAAGGCGTAGTGGAAGGCCAGGGCCGACACCCACAGCCAGGGGAAGCCCTTGTAGGACAGCCGCCGTTCCTTGACACTCAGCTCGGCCCGGGTGTTCTTGAGCAGGGAGCGGAAGACGAGGATTTCCACGGCCAGCCGGATCACGGCCTCGAACAGGTAGAAAGGGTTGTCGATGGGATTCCGCTTAATCCAGGGCAAGGACTTCTGCTGCCCGCTGGTCGTGGGAATACGGTACGGCACGGCCGAAAACCCCCACAAGGTGATGCGGTAGAAAACCCCCAGCAGAAACAGCGCCACCGCGGCATAGGGAATGATGACCCCGAACAGATAGGTCAGGTCCACCGCCATCACGCCGATAAAGGGGATCAGACCGATGACCGCGACCGCTGCAAGCGAAAAAGCGATGTTCATGCCTGGATACCTCGCCTCAGGATTGACTTTCGGGTTCGTCTTCGATGTCGACCGGGTGCCGCTCGTGACCCTTTGTGCCGGGCTGGCTGCCCTCCGTGAGCAGAAAACGGCTTGAGCGGAGTTCCTTCTCCTTCAGCTCGTAAATCTTCTCCCGGCGGGCCATGTAGATGTCGAACGCGGCCAGAGCCAGCCAGTCCACCCGGGATTCAATAAGAAAAAGGTCTTCGTGCATCTGCTCCCGCTCCACGGCCTCGCCCAGCTCCTCCCGGATCAGGGTCTTGAGCTGAAAGATGAAGTGGACGGCCTGGGAGGGGGAAAAATCCTGAAGGGCCCGGATACGAATGATGCGGTCCAGGCAGGTGTGGACAGCCTCCGGCTCGGCCTCGACCAGGAAGTAGTCGAACAGCCGTTCCAGCTCGGCGGAGAAGGTCGAGCCCACCGGGTTGGCGAACCGGCTTGCCTTACCCTTCAAGAACTTGGACATCTGGGGATGATAGGTGTCCGCCAGGGCGTGAAACCATTTCTTGACGATGACCGCTTTCTTTTCAGCCAGCAGTTTCTCAAGCTTCATGTTCGGGCAGTCCTACCAGTTCCAGACGTTCGGACGGAAGCGCGGGCGAACCTTGGGCGCCCCTTGGAAGACTCTACGCCTGCCCGGCCGGGCCGGGGAGGAAAAGCCCGCGCAAACTCATCGGTCTGCTTAACATATGGCATTTCAAAGGTCAACCCGAAAAGACTGGGAAAAAGGGGTCAGGAACCTTTTTCTGATGTTCAATCATGTCACTTTTTGCCGCGGAAGTTTGCACTTATCTTGAGTTGATTCAACCATACAAGGGAAAAAGGTTCCTGACCCCTTTTTCTCCGCGCTCAGCGCCGTCTCCCCCCGGCCGCGACCCAGGGTCAGCTTTGCCCGGCGGCGGCGCGGCGGGACATAGCCTCGGCCGCGGCCTGGCCGACGGTCCGTCCGGCCAGCTCCCCGTCCTCGTAGAGCTCGAAAGGGCTCTCGTCGGTCTGAAGCCGGCCGAGAGCCTCGCCGGCCTCGACCCGCGGCAGCCGGCCCAGAGCCCGGCAGGCCAGGCCCCGCGCGGCCGGCGATCGGTCCAACAAGCACCGGGCAATGGCCGGACCCGCCTCTTCGACCAGGTCTGGCCGGACCGCGGCCACGCGGCCGGCAGCCCAGAGCACCCCCTCGCGAAAGATCGGGAGCTCCAAGCTGGACAGCACCACCGAAAAAACGTCTTCGACCAGGTCCGGGTCTTGGGCGCAGATCTCGCCCAGGGCCTGGGGCGTGAACCAGCCGATGCTGCCGGAATCGTCGTTCAGGGTGTACAGCAGCCGTCCGATGACCAGCTCGAGCAGGAAAGGGTCCTCCCGGGCGACCAGGCCCAGCCCGGTCACCGCCCGCCAGCGGACTATGGCCTCGGGGTCGTAGAGCAGGCGGTTGAGCGCCCCAACCAGGCGCCGGTCCGCGGCCATCAGTTCCCTAAGGCCAGCCCAGTCCGCCCGCAAAAGCAGCGACCGCACCCCGGCCTTAAAATTCATCCCGCCGACTCCTCACCCCCTGCCCCGGCCCGGACCCGATACGCCCCGGCCAACCCCACCAAAGACTCCGCCCAACGGCTCGAACCCAAGGCGTGCAAGTGGGTGTACGTGCCAAACACGTTCCCGGAAACCAACCCGTCCCGCCCCCGCTCGAACCCGTGGCCCCGAAGCACCCGCATCACCAGCCGCACCGCCTCGGGATCGTAGTCCACGGGATAGGAGTAGTGGAACTCGTGCCCAACCAGCTCCTGGCCCGCCGCATAAAAGGGACTGTCCTCGGCGGCCTGAAGTACAGTGTAGCCGTGGCCGCGGGGCCTGGCTTCCAGGGCGAAGGCCACCGGAAAGACGCCGGACATGGGATAGCGCCGGTCCTTCAAAATCAGTTCCCGGCCCAGGTACATCAACCCGCCGCACTCGGCGTACACGGGTAGACCGTCCGCCGCGGCCCGGGCCAGGCCCCGCCTCAAACCCTCGTTCCGGGCCAGGGCCTCGGCGTGGGTCTCGGGAAAACCGCCGCCCAGGTACAACCCGTCCACCTCGGGCAGCTTCTCGTCGGTCAGAGCGGAAAAGGCGAACAAATGTGCGCCGAGTCTCTCCAATAGCTCCAGGTTCTCGGGGTAGTAGAACTGGAAGGCCGAATCCCGGATGACGCCGAGGCGCACCCGGCCGGCGCCGGCCGCCGGACCGGCCGGCCAGGGGCTGAGGCCCGTTGGCAGGTCCGAGGCGCGCTCGGCCAAGGCCCATAGCCGATCGAGGTCCAGGTGGGTCCGGGCCGTCTCCTCGAGCCGTGAGAGAAAATCGATTGCGGTGGCGTGTTCATGGGTGGGGGTCAGTCCCAGATGGCGTTCGGGCAGGTGGTTCTCAGCCGAGCGGGGGACGGCGCCCAGCACGGGCAGGCCGGCGTGGCGCTCGATGGTGGCCCGGACCAAGGCCTCCTGGCGGGCCGTGGCCACCTGGTTCAGGATGACCCCGGCCAGGCTCACCTCCGGATCGAAACTCCGGCAACCCAGGACCACCGCGGCCAGGGTCCGGGTGACCTTGGTCGTGTCCAAGACCAGGACCACCGGCGCGCCGAGCAGCTTGGCCAGCTCGGCCGTGGAGTGGGCCCCAGCCTCGTCCGCGCCGTCGTAGAGGCCGCGGTTGCCCTCGATCAAGGCCCCTTGGGCCGGAGGGCCGGCGCGGAAGATAAAGGAGGCCCGGACCAGGTCCTGGGGGACCATGAAGGTGTCCAGGTTGTAGCACGGGGTTCCGGCGGCCAGGGCCAGCCAGGCGGTGTCGATGTAGTCCGGCCCCTTCTTGAAGGGGACCAGGGACCGCCCTTGCCGCCGCCAGGCGGTGAGCAGGCTCAGGGCGATCGTCGTTTTGCCGCCACCGCCCCGCAGGGCCGCGATGACCAGGCGCGGGCAGGGGAAGGTCACTTCGAGACCGTTACAAAACTTCGGCTGCCGGCCGAACTCATTGTCGGGCTTCGGACCGAAGTCCTCGAAATATTATCAATATTCCCGCGCCCCCTTCGACTTCGCTCAGGGCCGTGAACCTGTCGAACGGTTCGTTCCTCTCCCTCCTCGATTTCGTCTCGAAATCCTGTGTTTTGCAGCGGTCTCACTTCATGTCCGGAGGGATTTCCAACCAGGTGTGTTGGGTGTAGGTATAGATGAGCTTTTTTTCGGAAACCAGTGCGCTGATGGCCTCCTTGACCTCTTGCTTGTTGACGCCCGGCAACCGGGCCAGGGTTCTGGCCAAGTCGCCGGGCGTCACTTTCTTCTGGCTGGTCGCCACCATCTCGAAGACTTTTTGTTTCAAGTCCTCGAATTCCATAAAGACTAGTCCGTGAACCTGAACTGTGTGCTGTTACGCCAGGTGGTCATGGCGAAACGGTAGTCGTCGATATGGAAGTAGGTGAATTTCAGCCCGGTTTTCTTGAAGAACTGCTCCCAGCCGATCCGATCGACCCACTCGCCGAGGCGCTCGTACCGGACCGCGTCTTTGGCGTACACCTCGACGATGTTCTTGACACCGTCCACGACCTCAGGCCAGCGCGGCGGGTTGTTGGGCAGGAAAGGCACGACCAGCTTGGAGAATTTGGGCATGCTGCGGGCGTTGGAGACCTTGCCGCCGGCCCAGAGAGCCACGCCGTCACCGTCCGGGTCGGCCAGGGGCATGGCCGGGCACATGGTGTAGCAGTTGCCGCAGAACATGCACCGCTCGACATTGACCTGGACCGACTTGATCTTCTTGTCGCCTTCCTCGAAGTTGTACGGCCGGATGGCCGCGGTCGGGCAGGCGGCGATGGTCGTGGGAATCTCGCAGACGTTGACCAGGCGCTCGTGCTCGATGAGCGGCGGTTTGCGGTGGACGCCCAGGATGGAGATGTCCGAGCAGTGCACGGCGCCGCACATGTTCAGGCAGCAGGCCAGGGAGATGCGCAGCTTGCCGGGCAGCCTCTTGGTGGTGAAGTATTCGAACAGCTCGTCCATGACCGCCTTGACGATGCCCGAGGCGTCGATGGCCGGGGTATGGCAGTGGACCCAGCCCTGGGTATGCACAATGTTGGTGATGCCCGCGCCGGTGCCGCCGATGACGTGGCCGTCGGCCTTGAGCTTGGTCTTGAGGGCCTCGAGCTTGGCCTCGTCGGTGACCATGAACTCGATGTTGTTGCGGGTGGTGAAACGGAACATCCCGTCGCAGAACTGGTCGGCGATGGCCGCCAGGTCGCGCAGATGCAGGGTGGTCATCAGCCGGGTGCCGGCGATACGCACCGTGAACAGCTTGTCGCCGGTTTCGGAGACGTGCTTGAGCACGCCGGGCTGGAGCTCCTCGTGGTACAGCCATTTGCCGTAGTTTTTCTTGATGAAGGGTGTCCAGGCCGTATCGTACTTCGGCGGTCCGATATCGGTGATCCGATCTTCTGGCATGTTTACGTCCTCCTTAAGACCCTAAGCCTGATGCCGGGCCCGGTATTCCTCGAGATTGCGTTCCCAACCGCCCTCGACGTCCTCTTCCAGGAAGAAGATGTAGGGGTTGCAACGCGGCTCCTTGACCATTTGAGGAACGGGGTCCAGCTCGACCGCTTTCAGGAAAGCCCGGTATCCCAGGCGCTGAATGAGTTCGCCCACGCGCTCGCGGTTCTTACCTTCCTCATCCCACCAGTCCCACAGCTTTCGGACGAATTCCTTGAACTCCTCGTAGTCGTCCGCGGGGTCCATTTTGATGAAGGGGATGACCACGGCGCCCATTTGCGCGCCTTCGAGGATGGGGGCCTTGGCGCCGATGAGGATGGTGGCGCCGACGTCGGTGCCGGGGCGGAGGGCTTTGGGCATGACGTTGATGCAGTGCATGCAGCGGGTGCAGTTCTTGTTGTCGATGGAGAACGTCCCGCCTTCGTAAGAGATGCACTTGGTGGGGCAGAGATTGACCACGAACTTGGTGATATCCAGGCCCTTGTCGGCGTAAGCCTTGACCTCGGCCGCGTTGACGCGGATGTCGTCCCGCCAGGTGCCGATGATGGAGCAGTCGGAACGGGCGATGGAGGCCACGCAGTCGTTAGGGCAGCCGGAGATCTTGAACTTGAACTTGTACGGCCAGGCCGGGCGATGCATCTCGTCCTGGTAGGTCATGGTCAGGTTGTAGCAGATATCCTGCGTGTCGATGCGGGCATATTCGCAGCGGGCCTTGCCCACGCAGCACTCCGGCGTGCGCAGAGCCGACCCGGAACCGCCCAGGTCGAAGCCGGCTTTGGCCAGATCGGCAAAGCAGGGCTCGAGAGCCTCGGTCCGGCAGCCCAGCAGAATGATGTCGCCGGTCGAACCGTGCATATTGGTGATTTTGCTGCCGTGCTTGTCCCAGATGTCGCACAGTTTATTGATCATTTCCGAGTTGTAAAACTTGCTGGCCGGCTGGTTGACGCGCATGGTGTGGAAATGCTCCACCGAGGGAAACATCTTGGGCACGTCCGTATACCGGCCGATGACGCCGCCGCCGTATCCAAACACGCCCACGATGCCGCCATGCTTCCAATGACCGATCTTTTGCACGTATGACAGCTCGAGCTGCCCCAGCAAGTCGTTGGCCGTCGCGCTTTTGCCTTCGTCCGCCGCGCGCTTCAGGTCGGTCACAAAGCTGGGCCAGGGGCCGCTTTCGAGCTGATCAAGAAGGGGGGTCTTGTGAGTTGGCATGATTACCTCCACAGTTTCTGTGTCCCAAGTTGAAACTTCTTATCTCCTTGTTTTTCTTCAATCCTTTTTAAAAACTCATCAGGGCTTATGAAAAACCCCGGCCCACCTCCTTCCTCGAGAACGTTGCCGCCCGAAAGTACCGGGGCCCGCCCGCGGCAGGTCCCGGCCTTCGTTCGCAACTGGCTAAAAGAAAAAACGTCGTTTTAAACTAACCCTTTACAAGAGCCTCCGCAGAGACGTTAAAAATCCTCTTCCTGAAAAGGCCTCGCCTGGCTCCGGCCCTGGGAAAGGCCCATCAGGAATCCTGACCGAGCATGTGCGGCTTTCCGACGGCCCGGCTCTCTCCAGCCTCATCAACGGCCGCCGGCAAAAGGCCGGCCGGGATGTCTTATCTTACCCGGACCGGGGCACGGAAGGGGCCTGGAGGGGAAATCATTTGAAAAAATTACAGGTTTTCCACATCCCTGGCGCCGGGGAGCATGTAGTAGGTCGTGCTGCCACTGGACCAGGGCTCGATCTCTCCATGTTCGATCATATCCTGGACGGCCTTTTTGATTTCCCGCTTTTTCATGCCGATGCCGTCGGCGATATCGCTGAGATAAAACATCTTTTTAGTCTTGGATTTTGTTCCCAAGAATTCAATGATAGTTTTCTTGATTTCGGCGTCTTCCATGCCGCTACCTCCGCGGGAATTAACTTCCCAACAGTAAGATGGGCCGGACTATAGGACTTTCAGGCAGGCTTGTCAAGCGGCGAATGACCTTTTCAAAGGCAGAAAAACCGGGTGGGTCAAGTTGTGCCTTATTCCTCTAATCCGCCAGGCCCGCCTCCCCACCGGGACAGATACCCCCGAATGAGCCCGGCCTCCCGCTCCTTGCCCAGCCTGAGGTAAAGATCATGGGCCATCTCCAGGCAAGGCGCCGCCTCCTTCTGCTCGCCCGCCTTTTCGTACAGGTCGGCCAGTCCGACCAGGCCCATGGCCATGCGCTCCCGGTCCCCGATGCCTTCTGCCAGAGAGATCAATTCCCGATAGGCCCCGGCTGTTTCCGCCGTCCGTCCGGCTTCCTTCAAGAGAGGAAACATGCGCTCCAGGAAGTAGACGGCCCCCACCTTGTCTCCGTGAAGGCGGCAGAGGGAAAGCCCCTCCCCGGCCGCGGTCAGGGACGTCTCCAGATCGCCCCGACCCAGAGCCGCCTCGGCCAGGCGGTCCAGCACGCGGGCCTGACCTTGGGGCTGTCCCAGACCCTCGTACACGGCGCCAGCCTCCCGCAGCAGGGCCTCGGCTTTGCCCGCCTCCAGGGCGGCCGACGCCGCGTCGGCCCGGTCGATGAGCACCTGGGCCAGGTTTTCCAGGAGCCCGGCCGCGCGGCAGACCCGCTCGCACCGAGAGAGATAATCTTCGGCCTTCTGCCAGATTTTGTCCTTGAGATAGATCTGCCCGATGTCGTGCAAGGTCGCCGCCTCGGCCAGGGCGTCCCCCTCCTGCCGGGCGAGGTCCAGCAGGTCTTTCAGCTCCTCCATGCGTTCGTAGGCGTCCATCCTTACCGCCTCAGGCAGGCCGCCTCGATCTCGCCCTTCACCGCGGGGTCCACCGGATAACCCAGCCGTTCGGCCTCCTGAAAGGCCTTCAAGGCCAGGGCCGGCTCCCCAAGCTGGAAATAAGCCTGGGCCAGGTTGTAGTGGCCCAGGGCAAAACCCGGCTCCTGTTCCAGGATCTCCTGGTAAAGGACCATGACCCGCGGCAGGTCCCCGCGTTGCTCGGCGATGCGGGCCAGGGACAGCCGCGCCGGCAGCAGGCCGGGATGGAGGGCCAGGGCCTGGGCAAAGGCCTCCTCGGCCTCTTCCAGCCGGTCCTGGAGCATCCGGGCGAAGCCGATGTTGTTATAGGCCTGGACGATGCGCGGATTCTGGGCCAGGGCCTTCTCGTTCTCGGCAATGGCCTCTTCCAGCTTCTGCTGCCTGAGGTAGAGCCCGCCCAGGTTGATACGGGCCTCGACCATGTTCGGGTCGAGCTCGAGGGCCACCTGAAAAGCGAAGGCGGCGTCCTCGAGGAGGCCCTTGCGGAGGAAGGCCAGGCCCAGGTTGTAGTGGGCCGTGGGGTTCTCGGGCTTGGCCCCGATGAACTGCTTCAGCCGGTCGATGATGGCGTCCAGCTTTACGTCGTCGCTAAAATCATTCTCCATGTCGTCTCCAAAGGCGGGAAGCGGTCGGGCGGCTCAGTCGGCCAGGACCTTAACATAAATGAAGCGCTCCCGGGGGCCGTCGAATTCGCACAGGAAGATGCTCTGCCACTGCCCCAGTTGCAACTGGCCATTCTCGAGCGGAATGGCCTCGGACGGGCCGACCAGGGAGGCCTTGATGTGGGCCGGCGAGTTGCCTTCGGCGTGGCCGTAGACCCGTTCCCAGGGGACGAGCTCGTTGATGGTGTCCACGATGTCTTCCTTGACGCTCGGGTCGGCGCCTTCGTTGATGGTGATGCCGGCCGTGGTGTGCGGTACGTAAACCGTCACCAGGCCGTCTTTCACGCCGGAGCGTGTCACTTCGCGCTGCACCTCGACCGTAATGTTGATCATCTCGGTCATGTGACCGGTCTGTACCTTGATTTTATGGATCATTCCCGTTTCCTCCCGTGTGGGTTATCTGCTAGATACGATCAAACCGGCGCCAGGCGGCGCGATCATTGCCGATCCGGTTCCGGCCGGCTGGTCCGAGGTCAGCAGCCGGACGAACGACCGCCTGACCAACTCCTGGATAAAGTCCGGGCGCTGCGCCAGCCCGGATCGAGGTTCCTCGTCAAGGTCCTGAGCCAAAAGCACCGCGCTCTCGGCCAGGGATTTTTCCCCGACCCGCCATAGGAGCAGCGCCGTTTCCTCCAGGCACCGCCTGACGTCCCGCCGCCGCTCCATGGGAAAAAGCTCCCGGGCCGCCTGTTCGAAAACCGTCTCCCGCCGCACCGCCTTCTGGGCCTCAGTCAGCACCAGCACCGAGGTCTCGATCTCCTCGAGGCGGGTCAAGTAAGGCTTCAGCTCCTCGCCCAGCAGCCAGTCGGCCATAAAGGCGTGGTCCAGCAGGGCCGCGGACCTGGCCGCGGGTTGCCCGCGGGTCTTGAAGGCGGCCGGGTCCATGACCTCGAAAACGGCCGGAGTCTCGGGCACCGGCTCCGCGCCGGCGCGGGCCACGAATTCCTGGTAGTCCTCAGGCACCAGCCGGCTGAGCTTGCGCGATCTGGCCGCGGCCTCGGCCAGGACGAACCGCGCCTGGCGCGGCCCCACCTCGATAAGGGTCTCCCGCGAGGCCGCCGCCGCGTTCCTGAGAAAACGTTTCAACTGGCCCTCTGTCAGAAGATACAGATCGAAAGTGTTCAAACCCTGGGATTGCCGCAAGGTGAAGGCCCCCACCAGAACGCCCCGAGGCTGGGCCGGTATGGCCAGGATGCCGAACCGCTCGTCCCCCCGCTCGAACGGCGTGAGAAACCCCTGACTCGTCGGCGGCCCGGCCGGCCGGTACACCCGGGCGGACTCTCTCACCAGGGACGCCTCGCCGCGCACCCCGGCCTGCTCCAACCGATAGACGGCCCGCCGCGCCGCCTTGGCCCACGTTTTCAGGGCCAGCCGCTCGCTCACGACCTTTAAAAAACCAAGCGCCTCCACCGAACGCAGCCCGGCCAAGCCCTCGAGGACCTCGGCCTCGTACCCGGCCAGCCCGGCGGTTTCCGAGGCGAATAGGGCCACCGGGTCGTCCGCAGGCAGGGCCGCCCGAATCCGCTCGAGGGCGCCGTCTATCCGTGCGGCGACCTCCTCCGGCGGTTTTCTCCTGGATGTTTTATGGCGCTTGGCCATTGTACTCCCTTGCGCTCCGCATCACGCGCGCACCTGGCGATTCTCTTTCAAACTTACCTTCACTTTATCGTAAAGCATAGGTTGTGACCACCTAAAAGTGCCGCCGTCCCAAGCGGCTTGACCTCAAGCCCGGCCCTCCGGTATGCTCTCGAAGGCCGAAAAACCTTGGGGGATGCCATGAAACTGGCCGAAGACCTGTATTTCTATCCCTGGGAGAGCCTGTCCCAGAACAACGCCAACTCGGTCCTCATCGCCGGGCCGGTGAAAACCCTGATCGATCCCGGCCACGAGGCCCTGTTCCCGACCCTGGCCCGAAAGATGGAAAAGGACGGCCATCCGGTCCAAGAACTCGCCCTGGTCGTCAACACCCACTGCCACCCGGATCACTTTGAAGCCAGCCGCTTCCTGGCCGAGCAAGGGGTCCCGATCGCCCTCCACCCCGACGACGAGGCCTACATGCGGGAGGTCGGGGCGGCCTTGTTCCAGGGCATGGGCCGGGAGGGGCCGGCCTGGACCGTGCACCTCCACCTGGTGGAAGGGGACCTGAATCTCGGGCCGGAGCGGCTGGAGGTCTATCACACGCCGGGCCACTCGCCGGGCGAGGTCTGTCTGTACTGGCCCAAGCACAAGGCGCTCATCGCCGGGGACCTGATCTTTGCGCAGGGCGTGGGCCGCACCGACTTTCCGGGCGGAAGCGGGCCCGATCTCAAGGAGAGCATCGAGCGCATGGCCGGCCTGGACATTGAGGTGCTGCTGCCCGGCCACGGACCGGCCGTGATCGGGCGGGAGCGGATTCTCCGCAATTTCGAACTGATCCGGCGGCTTTACTACCCCATGCTTTGAGGCCGCCGCAAAACTTCGGCTTCCAGCCGAACTCATTGTCGGGCTTTGGCTCGAAGTCCTCGAGAGATCGGTAAGGGCGACCGGCCGGTCGCCCCTACGCGGAACCTCGCACTTTGCCACGAACCTGCTTCAAGACTGCGCCGGGCTAACGACCTCTTGCAAGGCGCGGCGGGCCTGCTCGAACCCGGTCTCCATGCGGCGGCGCAAGTCCGACTGCCGCGCCTCAAGGGCGGGCGTCCGAGCGGCCTTGGGCCGGAGGGCCGAGCCGGTGATGCCGCGGCGGGCCAAGTCTTGTAAAACCTCCGCGGCCGCCTGGCCCTCCAAAACGGCCAGGCCGTCCCGGTATTCTTGCCAAATGACCTGAAGGGCCTGGAGGGGCTCCGAGGCCGTTTCTCCAGCGAGGGCCTCTAAACCGCCGACGGTGGGGCCGAGGTCCTGATCAAGACTCAAATCCTGGACCAGAAGGCGCAGCAGCTCCGCCTCGAGGGCCCGGGCCTCGTCCGGGCCGGCGGCCTCGACCGCGGCCTGGCGCAGGTTCTCGGGTTTGAGATGGCCTTCGCTCAGCCGGAGCAAAAGGCCTTTGGCCCTCTTTTCCCGCTCCCGGGCCAGCATTTCCTCCCGCTCTTTGCGGCTCGGCCGCATGTCCCGGGTCCGTTCCATGACCAGGTCCAAGGTGCTCTTGATCTCGGCCATTCTCGCTCCTTGAGGCTGGCGCTAAAAAAAGTTTTCAGCGGGCGGGTTTTATCAACCCCGCCCCCACAATCCACGGGCGAGGCATGCCTCGCCCCTACGGAACCCGGACCATGGCCGACGAGGGCTGCCCCACTACCAGCGTGGGTTTTATTCCGTAGGGGCAGGTCTTAGACCTGCCCGCGCCGACCACCCCGCGTAAACTATAGGGGCCGTTCGCGAACGGCCCCTACAAGACCCACGAACATGGCCTGCATGATGTAAGTTTTAGGAGGGGGTTTGGGGGAACCCTTTTTCGCGACCGGGGCAAACTTCGGCTTCCGGCCGAAATCTTTGTCGGTCATCGGCTCGAAGTCCTCGAAATAGGGTCCCTATTCCTGCGGCCCCTCGGCTTCGCTCGGAGTCGTGAGCTTGTCGAACGACTTCGATTCTCGCCCTCCTCGATTTCGTCACGGCATCCTGTGTTTGCCCTCGGTCTCGGGAGCCCTAAAAAGGGTTCCCTCAACTCTTCGGCTTCTCCTTGAGGCAGGCGCGTTCTCAATATTCCTTGGGCAGTTTGTTCAGTTGGGCCTTGGTGAAGACCGGGCCGTCCTTGCAGACGTACTCGGGCCCGACGTTGCACCGGCCGCAGATGCCGATGCCGCACTT
>Ga0315282_10002439_pt1 | contig 34269 bp, 22 predicted proteins | sample YL17G07_20_MG_FD_203693 | JGI IMG/M metagenome (GOLD analysis project Ga0315282, IMG submission 203693) | Sediment microbial communities from Yellowstone Lake, YNP, Wyoming, USA - YL17G07_20 | ecosystem: Environmental > Aquatic > Freshwater > Lake > Sediment | place: USA: Wyoming | collected...
GAACACCTCCATCCTCGCCACGTCCACGTGCCAGCGGTTCGCCGACGGGCGGTTCTGGGCCTGGGAAGGCGTCGGGTGCTGTCACGGGACCTGCGGCCACGTGTGGCAATACGCGCATGCCATGGCGCGGCTGTTCCCTGAGCTGGAGCGAATCGTGCGCGAACGGGTGGACTTCGGCCTTGCGTTGAAACCCGACGGTGCGATCTTTTTCCGCGGCGAGTTCAACGACTTCCCGGCGATCGACGCACAGGCCGGCGCCGTGCTCCGGGCGCTCCGCGAGCACCAGATGTCGGCCGATAAGGCATTTCTCACGCGCAACTGGCCGCAGATCAAGCGCGCCACCGAGTGGCTGATCGCCAAAGACGCCAACGCCGACGGCTTGATCGAAAGCAACCAGCACAACACCCTCGACACCGACTGGTTCGGACCGGTCGCCTGGCTCAGCGGGATGTACCTCGCCGCGCTGCTGGCGGCCGAAGTGATGGCCGACGAACTGGGCGATGGAGACTTCGCGCAACGATGTCACGCCATCTTTGAAAAGGGCCGCAAGAACCTTGTCGAGACCCTCTTCAATGGCGAGTACTTCATGAACAAGGTGGACCCGCAACACCTGGACGCGATCAACTCGGGCACCGGCTGCGAGATCGATCAGGCGCTCGGGCAGAGCTGGGCATTCCAGGTGGGTCTGCCGCGCGTCCTGCCGACGAAGGAGACCCGCTCCGCGTTGCAGTCGCTGTGGCGTTACAACTTCACGCCTGATGTCGGGCCGTACCGCGAGGCATATAAGGCGGGTCGCTGGTACGCGATGCCCGGTGAGGCGGGCCTGCTGATGTGCACCTTCCCGCGATCCGACTGGGACTATGCGCAGGCCCGGGGCAAGGGCGCCGACTGGGCGGCGGGCTACTTCAACGAGTGCATGAACGGCTTCGAGTACCAGGCGGCCGGGCACATGATCTGGGAAGGATTGGTGCAGGAGGGACTGGCGGTCACACGGGCCGTGCACGACCGCTACCATGCGTCGCGGCGCAATCCATGGAACGAGGTGGAGTGCGGCGATCACTACGCGCGCTCGATGGCCAGTTACGGCGTGTTCCTGGCCGCGTGCGGGTATGAGCATCACGGGCCAAAGGGACTCTTGGGCTTCTCGCCCCGCCTGACGCCGGAGAACTTCCGCTGCGCGTTCACGACCGCCGAAGGCTGGGGCACGTACTCGCAGACGCTCGACGGCCGTGAACTCAAGGCCGCTGTCGAAGTGAAGTTCGGCCAACTGCGCCTGCAGAGGCTGGCGCTGGCAGTGCCTGGTGCTAGTGTCACGCGTGCGACGGTCGCCCTCGGCGGCAGACAAATCCCGGTGACACTGGAGGCGACGCAGGGGAAAGCCCAACTCAAACTCAACCAGGAAGTCGTCGTACGCGAAGGGGAGACGCTGGACATCCTTCTGAGTTGAGCCGGATGCCTACCCAGGAGGGCACGACAAAGGAGTGGCACTCAGCCCGGGTGGCATCGTCAAGGCCGTAGGCCTTGGCGATGGCTCCGCCGCATCCCAAGAAGGCCATCGCCAAGCTGCGTTTGACGCTGCCACCCGGAGCTTCCTGCTTGCTCTGCCACAATCCTGTCGTACGCCCATGCCCAGCCGCTCCGTGACAACTTCTGGCTCCCAAGGTCGCGACCGGTTATACTCGGCCTCCTGTATCGGCCAATAACAGCATCCTGCGGGAGCAAGCAGTATGGGCATGTTTGAGACGACCGGCCGGACGGGCGGCGGGGCTCGCAAGAGCACCGGTACGGGCGAGTCTGAGACCCGCCCCTACGAGAAACTGGAGCGCATGCGAAAGGCGCTTCGGCATGAAGAGCCTGACCGCGTGCCGATCAGCGACTTCTTCTGGGGCAGTTTCATCGATCGCTGGCGCCAGGAGCTACATCTGCCGCCGGACGCCAATCCGTACTACTACTACGATCTCGACTGGATCGTGACCGTTCCGAATATGGACCCGTGGATTCGGCCGTTCGAGACGCTGAGGGAGACATCGGACGAGGTGGTCGTCAAGACGGGATTCGGGGCCGTCATGCGGAAGAAGTTTGCCTGTCCCATGCCCGAGATGACGGCGTGGGAGACCGACACGTTCGAGAAGCTCGAAGCGGCCGAGTTTGACCCGCCCGATGACCGGCGCCGGTTCTTCGACGCAGGGGACAATCAGATCGCCGGGGTGGGCGACGGGTTCGAGCGGAACTCGCCCGCGTGGATCGAGACGGTGAAATCGCTGCGGCCGGATTTCCCGGTCTACGGCAGCATGATCGAATGCGCCGAGTGCCTGACCCGGCTCATTGGCCAGCAGAACGCCATGCTCTGGATGGGACTGTATCCGGATCGCATGGGGCAAGTCATCAACCGCATCGGCGAGTTCTACCTCGCCTGCGCGAAGGCCGAGATCGATGCGGCCCAGGGGCTGCTCGATGGCTTCGTCATCTGGGGCGACGTGGCCTACAAGCGGGGGCTGTTCTTCTCGCCCGACTACTGGCGCCGGTACTTCAAGCCGCCGGTGGCGGTGATGACCGACTACGCGCACCGCAAGGGCTTGCCCGTCATTTATCACGGCTGCGGCAACGTGCACGCCATCTTCGAGGACTACATCGAGATCGGCATTGATGCATACAATCCCCTGGAGGTGAAGGCCGGAATGGACGCGGTCGAGCTGCGCCGAAAGTACGGCCGGCGCATGGCATTCTGCGGCAATAGCGACGTCCGGGTCTGGGAGACCGGCGACATGGCCGAAATCCGCCGGCAGGTCCTGCGCAAGCTCAATGCGGCCAAAGGCGGCGGATTCATCTTTCAGTCAGACCACTCCGTGACCAGCGGCGTTTCCGGCCGGACGTATGACACCATCGTGAAGCTCGTCCGCAAGCACGGGATCTACCCACTGGACCTCGGCGAATTCGATGAGGCACTGTGACCTATGGCAATGGTAGCCGCGAATCCGATTCTGGGAGTCGTCCTGCACGCGTTCGGCGCAACCTCCGCCGCACTGTGCTACACCCCGCAGCAGAAGCTGCGAGGCTGGTCCTGGCAGACGTACTGGCTGGCCCAGGCAGCCGTTTGCTGGTTCCTCGCGCCGATCATCGGGGCCTGGATCACGATTCCACAGTTGACGACGGTCCTGCGATCGGCTCCCCGAAACGCCATGTGGCTGACGTTTGTCCTCGGCATGGCGTACGGGATCGGCGGCACGGCGTTCGGAATAGCGATTCGGCACATCGGGTATTCGCTGACGTATGCCCTGGCCATCGGCATCTCGTGCGTGCTGGGGACGCTGACCGGGCCGATCCTCAGCGGCTCGCTGGCGGGGATTCTCGGCCAGCGCGGCTCGGGCTGGGTGATGAGCGGCGTATTCATCGGCTTGTTTGGGACGCTGATGTGCGGCATGGCGGGCCGGCTCAAGGAAGTCGAGTTGCAGAACGGCAGCGGGGCGAGCGCCCACCCATTTGCTTTGGGCAAAGGCCTGGTTCTGTGCGGCATCGCCGGAGTCTTCTCCGCCGTGTACGGTATCGCCGTCAATGACGCCGGCAAGCCGATTGCGGAGACCGCCGCACAATTCGGCGCGGGACACTGGCAGACCAACGTCGTGTACATCTTCTCCAATACCGGCGCCTTCGTGACGACGGCCCTCTACTGCCTCTCGCTGACGTGGTCGCAGAAGACGTTCAAGGAATTCGGGCAGCCCAAAGACACGGCCGCCGGCGCGCTGTCGATGAACTATCTGATGGCCCTGCTGACCGGGGCGATGTGGTACGGCCAGTTCCTCTTCTACGGCATCGCCCATGTCCGCATGGGCAAATTCGAGTTCTCAAGCTGGGCGATTCACATGCTCATGCTGATCCTCTTCAGCAGCCTGGCGGGAGTTGCGATGCGGGAATGGCACGGGCGGCGCCCCCGCACGAAGGCCGCCATCGTCGCAGGATTGCTCGTCGTGGCCGGGGCCGTCCTGGCGTTGACCTATGGAAACTACCTCGGCCAGCGCCCGGCGGCAGATTGAAGGAATCGACGGATCAGACGTAGCACGGGCATCCTGCCCGTGTGTCCCACGGGCGTCTCGCCCGTGCAGGCAGGGCCAGGATGGCCCTGCGACTCATGGGCAAGATGCCCATGCTACGATGAATCGGCTTTTCCTACGACATAGGAGACGCAGGTCATGAAACGGTATGGGTCGGTCATTGGACTGAGGAAGGACCGGATCGAGGAGTACAAGAAGCTCCATGCGGCGGTCTGGCCGGACGTGCTCAAGATGATTGCCGAGTGCAACATTCGGAATTACTCGATCTACCTTCGCCGGCTGCCCGACGGCAACCATTACCTGTTCAGCTACTTCGAGTACGTGGGGGACGATTTCGCCGCCGACATGGCCAAGATGGCGGCCGACGCAACGACGCAGAAGTGGTGGGACGTCTGCATGCCCTGTCAGAAGGCGCTGCCCGACCGCGGCGAAGGCCAGTGGTGGGCGGACATGGAAGAGGTCTTCCACTGCGACTAATGGCACGTCCCGGGGCGGTTCCCTTCAGTAGCCAAACCAGATCAATGAGGACAAGCGATGGCTGGAAAACATCAGGCGCAAGTGACTGCGGTCGTACTACTGTTGCTCTCAGCAGTTCTCTGTCCGGCGGCTGGATCGGCCACATCCTCGCCGAGTGAGGTCTTCGTCGTGCCGAACTTCCATCCGGCCAGTTGCGGGTGGCTGACGGACTGGTCCACGGAGCGCAACTACTGCGCCAACGACTACATCGACCATCTCGACCGCGTCCGCGACGACCCGAATTACGCCTTTGCACTGTCCGAGTGCAACAACATGATCGCGATCCTCAATCTCCATCCGGATCGCGTGGCGGAGCTGGAGCAGCGAATCCGCGAGGGCCGCGTGGAACTGGTCAACGCCTTCTTCCTGGAGCCGACGATCAATCTCTCCGGCGGCGAGGCCCTGGTCAAGATGGGCGTCGAGGGTCTTCGCTGGCAGCAGCAGGTCTTCGGCGTGCGCCCGCGCTTCGCCTGGACCATCGATGTCACCGGCGTGCACGAGCAGATGGCCCAGATCGTCTCGGGCCTGGGACTCGACGCGATGGTCTACACGCGCGACAATCCCACGGGCAAGGCAATGCACTGGTTCGAAGCCCCCGACGGCACCCGCTGCCTGGCCATCTCGCCCGGCCACTACAGCGACTGGGGCCCGGTCTTCGGCACGCGGACCCCGCTGGACGCGGACGCGATGAGGAAGCTGGTACAGGACGCGAAAGCCCGGGCCGCCCGCACACCCGCCGGCGCACCTGTGCTGGTGCTCGGCGGCAACGGCGATTACTCCCTGGCGCCGGCGTGCGCGAGTTATCCTTCGGCATTCCTCGCGCAATGGAACCAGGTCGCTCTGGACACGAAGCTGCGATTCAGCGGCCTGAGTGCCTACGTCGATGCTGTGCTGCCCGACATCCGGCATGTGTCGCGGGCTTCCAGCCCGCGATCCGAGGGCGGGACGCCCTCCACACGAGAAACGCCTTACGGCGTCACTACGAGCGAGATCGAGTTGCCCGTCAGCCGCAGCGGGGCCAGGCTGAGTTGGACGTCCTTCTGGATTCAGTGTCCTAAAGTCAAGGCCTGGTATCGCCGCGCGGAGCACCGGCTGCAAGCGGCTGAGATGCTCGCGACGATAGCCGGCCGTGACACTGGATTCAACTATCCGGCGCAGTCGCTGTATCACGCGTGGCTTCAGATGCTGCTGAACATGGATCGCAACACCCTCTGGGGCGCCGCTGGCGGCATGGTGTTCGAGAGCGAGAAATCCTGGGACGTGCGCGACCGCTTCGAGTCTGTAGAGACCATCGCGGACGACACGACCGAAGCCGCATTCCGCCGCGAGGCGGGGCAGGGCCCATGCCTCGGCCTGTTCAATCCGCTGAACTGGCCGCGGAGCGATCCGGTGCGAGTTGAATCGGCTGTAGGTGCAAGTCCCACAGGTCTGGTTTGTCAGGCGGAGGCGGATGGCCGTGTGCTGTGCCGTCCCATGCTGCCATCGGCGGGAATCCTGACTCTGGAGATTTCCGCAACAGCCGCGCCGGCGCCGAAGCAGGTCGAGCTGCCGGGCGTGATCGAGACGGCGCACTATCTCGCGAAGATCGACCCGAGGACCGGCGCGCTGTGCAGCCTGAGACTGAAACCTTCTGGGCGGGAAATGCTTTCGGGCCCCGTGCTGCTCGTTGTGGAACAGGCCGGTGATTTCCACGATACGCCGCGCCGCGACAAGCGAAAGCGCCTCGCCGATTCCGGGCAATTCAAGCCGCAAATCACGGTCAGCGACGGTCCGCTCGCGACCATAGTGCAGGTCGAGTCCACGTTCTTCGGCGACGGCAATGCAAAGCAGGTCCTGCATTTCTATAAGGACTACCCGCGCATCGACTTCGATGTCGAGCTGAACGACATCCCGGACAAGACCGTCGTGGTGGCCGAATTTCCGCTCGCCCAGCCGATTCTGGAGACTCGGCGCGGTATCCCCTACGGCTTCTCACACGGCGCGTGGGCGGCTCGGGGATCTCAAATCCCAGATTTGAAATCTCAGGGTCCGGCGGGATTCGCCGACGGGATTCTCGCTGCCGTCCGCTGGTCGCACTATCAGTTTGAGCGGGGCGGCGTGGCCATCCTCGATCGCGGCCTGACCGGCCGTGAGCTCACCGGCCAGACCCCCGTCCTCTTCCTGCTCAACGCACAGGAGATCTACATGGGCTATCCCTGCGCGTGGCTGAGCGGGCGGGGCCGGCACAACTTCTCCTTCGCTCTCGTCGCGCACGACGGCGACTGGAAGACCGCCCGCATTCCGCAGATGGCTTGGGAATTCAATAGTCCGCCTGTCGTGGCCACGAATATCGCCAAAGCCGAGCCGAAGTCGTTCGTGCAGACATCGGACAACGTAATCGTCGAGGCAATGCGCCGCGAGGGCAGCGAGGTCGAGTTGCGTTTGGTCGAGTGCCTGGGCGTGGCCGGAACAGCAGAAGTCGTGCTGAACCTGCCGCATCGCGAGGCTGCCCTGACGGACCTGGTGGGTGCTCGTCGTCAGCCGCTTGTAGCATGGGCGTCCCGCCCATGGATTCAGGATCACGGGCAAGATGCCCGTGCTACTGGGAGTTACCGGTTCCCCGTGCGCCCGCAGCAGATCGTCACGTTGCGATTCCGGACGGAGACAACCGCACCCGATATCCAACCGCTTGTGAGTTGGGAGCCGCTCGTGCCGCCGGCCAAGCGCGCGGCGCTCAATACGAAGCTGGACAAGAAGGGCCATCCGCCGGCCGGAGGTCAGGAGGATGGCGCGCCGCCGCAACTGCCGCCGGATGCACCGAACTCCGTCGCCAAAGGCAGGCAGGCCACGGCCTCCAACGTCTATCAGAACAACCGGGACTGGCGGCCGGAGATGGCGCTCGACGGCGACCCGCGGACCCGCTGGGCCTGCGACTCGGGCCTGCGACAGGCCTGGCTGGCCGTCGATCTGGGACGCACGTGCACCATCGACCGCGCCTGGCTCAGCGAAGCGTACGACCGCATCGAGCAGTTTGAGTTGCAGGCCGACCGTGATGGCCGATGGGAGACTTTCGCTCACGGCGGCAAGATCGGCTCGGGCCTGGAACTGAAGTTCCCGCCGGTCACGGTGCAGAAGGTCCGTCTGAATATCCTCAAGTCCGCCGACGGCCCGACGATCTGGGAATTCCTCCTGTGGCGAGAGCGTCTTGCCCTTACCCCTTCGACGGCAGGCACACCGCGCGATCCGCCGGCGCGAGGCCAGGAAGACCTCGCGACGCAAGGGCGGGACGCCCTCGCCACGAGCGCTCCTGCGTCGAGCGCATCCCACGCGCGACTCGCAGGCGAGGCGCCTTCGACGCTCGACGACTACAACGTAGTCTGGGATTCTCCGAGCGTGGACCATCACGGCTCGATGCCGCTGGGCAACGGCGACATCGGGCTCAATGCCTGGGTCACGCGGGACGGCGATGTGCACCTGCTGATCGCCAAGACCGACGCGTGGGACGACAACGCCCGACTGGTGAAGGTCGGCGCGGTCCGCATCCACCTGGAGCCGAATCCGTTTGCCGACAACGCGCCGTTCCGTCAGGCACTCAGTCTGCGTGATGCCACGCTGAAGGTCGAGGCGGGCCCGGCCGGCCGCCGCACGAGTGTGCAGGTCTGGGTGGACGCCAATCTTCCGGCTATTCATGTCACTACCGAGAGTGCCGCGTCGCTCGAAGCGACGGCGGCCATCGAACTGTGGCGCACGAAGCAGCGCGAGCTGACGGAATTGCAGACCAGTGACGTGCTGCTCAACCGCAAGTCGTCGGATGGCCGGCAGGCGCCGGAGATCGTCGAGCCGGATACAGTTCTGCCCGATCAGCGCGGCCGCATCGGCTGGTACCATCACAACATCAAATCCGTCGGCCCGCAGTTGCTCGCCGAAGTGCAGGGGCTGACCGGCTTCAAGCAGGCCGATCCACTGCTCGACCGCACGTTCGGCGCCGTTGTCACCACGACCGGCGGCGAGCGGCTCGACGACCTGCATCTGCGCTCGCCTCGCGGGACGGCGCACCGCTTCAACGTCTTTGTCCTGACGCGGCATCCGGCCAAGCCCCAGCAGTGGCTCGCCGATGTGGAGCAGACCATCGGCCGTATCGAATCGGAGGACTTCGCGGCTCGTCGCCGGGCTCACGAGCGATGGTGGGCCCAATTCTGGGACCGCAGTTGGATTCGCGCAAGGACCAATCCGAAGGCCAAAGCCATCCCGGTGGATTCCATCGTCCCGGCGAATCGTCACCCGGTCCGCATTGGCGTGGACCAGTCCGGCGGCAACCGATTCGCCGGCGAATCCGGCCGCGTCAGCATCTTTGCCAAGCCGTTGACCGATGCTGAAATCCGCTCGCTGACGAAGCTGCCCCGCGAGAACTCTGTCCGTCCGTCGGCGGACCTCTTGTGGACGGGCAAGACGACTGGACCGGTGGCGGACTCCGCGTCCTGGGCTTTCGCTCGCGGCTTCACGGTCGAAGCCTGGCTCAAACCTGAGAAGCTGCCCGCCGGCGGCGCTCGTATCGTGGACAAGATCACGCCCGGCGGCAGCGACGGCTTCCTGTTCGACACGTATCCGGGCAACAGTCTGCGCCTGATCTGTGGGCAGATTCAGCTCGACGCCAAAGACGCCGTGCCCGCCGGCCGCTGGACACACGTGGCGGCGGTCGCCGATCCGAACGGCGGCGGCTGCCGGCTTTACGTCGATGGCAAACTCGCCGCGGACGATTCCGCCGAGCCGGTGTGCGATGAGGCTGCCTACGTCAGCCGGATGTATCATCTCCAGCGGTTCGTCACCGCCTGTGCCGGTCGCGGGGCGTATCCGATCAAGTTTAACGGCAGCCTCTTCACCGTGCCGGCCGGTGGCGACGACGATCCCGACTATCGCCGCTGGGGCCCCGGCTACTGGTGGCAGAACACGCGCCTGCCGTACTTCAGCATGTGCGCCTCGGGCGACTTCGATCTGATGCAACCGCTGTGGCGGATGTACGCCGGCGAGGTCCTGGAGATGTCGAAGTATCGCACGAAGCTCTACTGCGGCCACGAGGGCGTATTCTTTCCCGAATGTATCTACTTTTGGGGCCCGATCTTCAGCGAGACCTACGGCTGGACCCCCTTCGAGCAGCGGACCGACAAGCTGCAGGAGAGCCGCTACCACAAGTGGGAATGGGTCGGCGGCCTTGAGCTTTGCTGGATGATGCTCGACTATTACGACTACACCCTCGACCACCGGTTCCTCCAGCAGACGGGGATTCCGTTCGCGCACGAGGTCCTTACCTTCTTCGATCAGCACTATCCGACCAACGAGCAGGGCAAGATGGTGATGCATCCCTCGCAGGCCGTGGAGACGTGGTGGGAGTGCACCAACCCGATGCCGGAGCTGGCCGGGTGCATGGCCGTCACGGAGCGCCTGCCGACCTTGCCGCAAGGCGATGCGCCTGCCGCCGAGCGTGCCCTGTGGCAGAGGCTCCACGACAGGCTTCCGGCATTGCCGCTGCGCGACATCAACGGCAGCAAAGCCCTGGCTCCTGCTGAGAAGTTCGACATGAAGCGGAACATCGAGAACCCCGAGCTGTACGCCGTGTTTCCGTTCCGGCTCATCGCTCTTGGCCGGCCGAATACCGACTGGGGCATCACAGCGCTCCAGCACCGGTGGGACAAAGGTCACTCCGGCTGGCGCCAGGATGATATCTTCATGGCTTACCTGGGCCTGACCGACGATGCTCGCAAAGGGCTCGTCGAGCGCGCCCGCCACCACGACAACGGCGAGCGGTTCCCCGCCTTCTGGGGGCCGAATTACGACTGGACGCCCGACCAGTGCCACGGCGGCGTCCTGATGAAGACGCTCCAGGCCATGCTCCTCCAAACCGACGGCCGCAAGATCCTCCTGCTGCCTGCCTGGCCGAAGAACTGGGATGTGGCGTTCAGGCTCCACGCGCCCCTGCAGACCGTGATCGAAGGCGAATACCGCGATGGCAAGCTCCAATCGCTCTCCGTCTCCCCGGAGTCGCGCCGCCACGACATCGTGGACCATAGCACACCATAATACCTGAGTACAGACAGGCGCATCCGGGTGGAAGCGGCAAGTGCAACTCGTTCGTAGTGTGCCCGTAAGGGCATGGGGCATCGCGGGCTTCCAGAGCCGCGATTCGAGGGCGAGACGCCCTCGACACAAGGAATGCCTCACGGCGTCACTACAAACGGCAAGGGGCTTGCCAATTCGCATGAGACGCCGCTTGAAGGATGCGTGGGGGGAGGATAGCATAGCGGGTAGAGTTCGCAACGAGTCGTTTGGCGTTCGTGTTGTCACAGGCATGAGTCGTCCATGATCGAAAGAGGTGAAAAGATGTCACACGATATGAATCGCCGCAGGTTTCTGGGAGGTGCGGCCGCATCGGCCGCCGCGTTCACCATCGTTCCCCGGCGCGTGCTGGGCGGGGCCGGCAACGTCGCCCCGAGCGAGAAGATCACATTCGCCTACGTCGGTTGCGGGACCCAGGGGCTGAGGGAGATGATGGGTATGCTCGCAATGCCGGAGGTCCAGATTGTCGCCGTATGCGATCCGGAAAAGGACGGCGTCAATTACGTGGACTGGTCCAGAGACGGCCTTCGGCAGGAGATCGCCCAGGCATTGGGCAATCCCAATTGGAGAAAGGGCGCAAGCATTCCGGGAGGCCGCGACGTCGCCAAGGAGATCATCGAAACCTACTATGCCAAGCAACGGGCGGCGGACCGCTTCAAGGGCTGCACCGCGTATGTGGATTTCCGCGAGTTGCTCGAGAAAGAGAAGGGCATCGACGCGGTCAAGGTCATGACCCCCGACCATCTCCACGCGACGGTCGCGATTGCCGCCATGAGAAAGGGCAAGCACGTCATGATGCACAAACCCCTGGCGAACCGGGTGCAGGAGGCGAGGCTGGTCATCGAGACCGCCCGCAAGGCGAAGATCACGACCCACTTCCTGCCGGCCAGTCCCGGCGAGCAGGTGCGCCAAGTGGCGGGCTGGATCAAAGACGGCGCCATCGGCACACTGCGCGAGATCCACAACTGGTCGAATCGGCCGGTGTGGCCTCAGTATGCGACGATTCCCACGGACAGGCCCCCGGTGCCGAAGGATTTCGACTGGGATTTGTGGCTGGGCCCGTCGCTGCCCCGTTCGTATCACCCGTATTACACGCACGCGGTCTTTCGCGGATGGTATGAATTCGGCGGCGGTTCGATCGCGGACATGGGCCACTACAGTCTCTGGCCGGTGTTCCAGGAGTTCGGCCTCGATGCCCCGATTGCGGTGGAATCGACGCCCAGTCACGTGTGCACCGTCAAAGACGGCGTGAGCACCACGATCCACAACGACTACTCCTTTCCGGTCGCCAGCACCATCCGGTTCAAGTTTGCGGCCAAGGCGGACCGGCCCGCCGTCGATCTGTTCTGGTACGATGGTGGAATCCGGCCACCGACGCCGGAAGAACTGGAGGAAGACAAAGGGGAACTGGACGCCGAAGGAATGATGTTCGTCGGCGACAAGGGCAAAATCCTCGGCGGTTTCCGCGGCGAGAACCCGCGCATCATCCCCGAGCGCAAGTCCCGTGAGTTTGCGGCGGCGAAAGGCGTCACGACGCCGGCGTCCCAGGACCGCGGGCGGGGCCGGAGTGCTCGTGAGTCGCCGTGGGTCAAGGCATTCCAGGGCGGCGAGCCGACGTACGGCGATTTCCTGCTGGCCGGACCGATTTCCGAGGCGTTCAACCTCGGCTCGATCTCACTTCGGCTCGGCGGCAAGCGATTGCTCTGGGATGCAGCCAAAATGAAAGTCACGAATCTGCCCGACGCCAACAAGTACCTGACTCGCGAATACCGCAAAGGCTGGGAGTTGACCGCCTGATGGAGGCTTCTATGACATCGCATACTCGTCGCAGTTTCCTGCAAAAGTCGCTGGGCGCCACGGCGATTGCAGCCGCTTCGGTTCTGAGCGACCGATCCGCCGCCGGGCAACCTGCACCCGCCCACGCCAAGCCCGCTGTCCGGGCGCCAATGAGGTTGTCCGTCCTGTCCTATTCCTTCCGGGGACTGCTGCAGGAGGGCAAGATGGACATCTTCGGATATCTGGAAACCTGCCGGTACCGCTACGGACTCAATGCCGCCGATATCTGGAACGGCTTCTTCACCAGCACGGAGGAAGCGTACTTCCGCAAAGTCCGCGACGCCCTGGACGAGCGGGAATTGGTGCTTGCAGATTTGTGTGCCGACAATGTCCACATCTGGGAGGATGATCCTGAGGTCCGCAAGAAGAACCATGACTACGCTCTGGTCAACCTGCGGGCCGCGGAGATCCTCGGCGCGCGGTTCATGCGGATCGATGCGGGCGGACGCAATCCGACCTGGACGAACGAGCAGTTCGATCACATCGTCCAGCGATACAAGGAATACGCCCAGTGGGCCTACGATCGCGGCTTCAAAATCGGCGCCGAGAACCACTGGGGCACCGAGGGGATCTGGGCCAATCTGCAGAAGCTCTACCGGGCCGTGGATCACCCGGGCTTCGGGATCTCGTGTCACATCGGCGGCTGGCAGGGGACGGCCGAGGAGAAGGCCGAGGCCGACCGGCTCGTCGCGCCATGGGTCTGTCACACGCACTTCGCCTGGAACATCACCGAAGGGCCGCTGGAGGAGAAGATGAAGAACCTGCGAGACGCCGGCTACCAGGGCTACTACAGCGTCGAGCATCACACCGCCAAAGATGAGTACACCGAGGTGGGCATCCAACTGGCGCGGGTGCGGGCCGTATTCGAACGGTGGCGGACCGGCGAAACGGAGGCCCCAGCGCGTTCCTCCGGCCGAACGAAGTCGTAGAAACGCAACGTCTTGCGTGTCCACTGCACGGATGCCTGCGCAACCGCGAAAGAGAAGGCTGCCATGAGGACTACTGTGACACGGCTGTGCCTGATTGTCTTGATGACGGCGGGTCTCTCGGCGGGCTCGCAGACTGCCGCCGCCCAGGCCGACGCGTCGCGGGGCTTGCCGCAGTTGCACAAGCAGGGCACGAGCGTGCAACTGCTGGTGGATGGCCGACCGTTTGTCATCCTCGGCGGCGAGTTGCACAATTCGAGCGCGTCGAGCCTCGCCTACATGGAGCCGATCTGGCCGAAGCTGGTGGCCTTGAACCTGAACACCGTGCTCGCCACGGTGTCGTGGGAGTTGCTGGAGCCTGAAGAGGGCCGGTTCGACTTCGGCCTGGTGACGGCCTGCTCGACGGGGCGCGGCGGCACAACCTGCGGCTGGTCCTGCTGTGGTTCGGCAGTTGGAAGAACGGCGTGTCCAGCTACGTTCCCGGCTGGGTGAAGCAGGACCTGTCGCGATTCCCGCGCATGCAGCCCAAGGCGGGCGACAATGCGGAGGTGCTCACGCCGCTGAGCGATACGAATTGCGCGGCCGATGCCCGCGCACTGACCGCCCTGATGCGTCACCTCAAGGAGGTCGATGGGACCCGGCACACGGTCCTCATGGTCCAGGTGGAGAACGAGGTCGGCCTGCTGGGCGCGTCCCGCGATCATTCGCCGGTGGCTGATGCGGCTTTCAGCAAAGACGTACCCGCAGAGCTGATGACTCATTTCCAAAACCACAAGGATGATCTGATTCCGGAGTTCCGCAAGTACTGGGAGGCCGCCGGCTTCAGGACGGTGGGCACGTGGACCGAGGTCTTCGGGGAAGGGGCGGACGAGGCGTTCATGGCCTGGCACATGGCCCGCTACATCGGCAGGGTCGCCGCCGCCGGCAAGGCGGAGTATCCCCTGCCCATGTACGCCAATGCGTGGCTGGTCCAGTACGATGGCGAGCCGGCGGGCCGATACCCCAGCGGTGGGCCGGTGTCCAAGGTGCTGGACATCTGGCGTGCCGCCGCACCTGCGATTGATCTCCTGGCGCCTGATATCTACCTCCCCGATTTCAAAGCTGTCTGTGCAAGTTACACCCGCTTGGGCAATCCGCTGTTCATCCCCGAGTCCAGCCCAGGTCCGGAACGGACGTTCTACGCCGTCGGTCAGCACGAGGCGCTGGGCTTTTGTTCCTTCGCAATCGACTCGCTCCCGGCGGAGCATCCTTTGAAGGACGCCTATGGGCTGCTCGCGGGATTGCTGCCAATCATTATCCAGAATCAAGGCCTCGGCCGGATGTGCGGCCTGCTGCAATATAAACAGGACAATGAACAGATAGATTTTGCCGGCTACCGCCTGGAGGTCTCATACCCGAAAGAGGGCAAAGGCGCCGGCTACGGCCTCGTCATCGCTTCCGGCCAGGACGAGTTCCTCGTCGCCGGTTCCGGCGTGGGCATCCATTTCTCCGCTCGCTCGCCCGGTCCCCGCTACACGCGCATCCTCCGGGTGGACGAAGGCCGCTTCCGGGACGGCAAATGGGTCCCGGGACGCCGGATGAACGGCGACGAAGACGCCGGCGGCTGGCGCCTGCAACTGCCCGCCGGCGCCCCCACTATCCAGCGCATCAAACTCTACCGACACGACTGACCGGTGTGCCTCCGCTTCTGCCCCGCGGTCTCATACCGACTCCAGTTGAGTCTTCTCCGCGGCAAATGACAGTGATCCGGGTGGCATCGTCAAGCGAAGCTTGGCGATGGTCTCCTCAGGACCGGGGTCAAACCATCGCCAAGGCCTGCGGCCTTGACGATGCCGCCCGGAGATACGAAATTCCCGGAAGGGGTCGATATCAGTCCTTTTGCAGCAATTCGTAGTGGCGGGTTTTGGGCTGTGCGGCCAGGTGTTGCTGCGCCACCAGATCGGCCTCCACGTTGTCCAACGCCTCGATCGCCGTAAGCAGGTGCGGCAGGCCCTGTTGGCCGAGCACGACCTGCAATTCGCGCCAGCGGTCGGCGTGAATGTTGTTGTGTTTCACGGTCAGGTCGTGCACCGCCTGGGCCTGCCGGACCATCGGGGTCGGCAATGCCGCCAGGTTCACGCCTTCCTCCAGTTGCGGCCACGTGAGTGTCCCCACCTCTTCCCCGTCGATCTTGAGCACGTAATTCTGGCCCTTCAAGCCGGTGACCTTCAGGAGCTGCGAATCCATGGCCTGCAGGAAATCGGAGCTTTGCACCGCCAGCTTAAAGATGGGGTCCTTCAACTCCAGGGGCATGGGCAGGGCCTTGTCGGCTTGCGTCCACGCCAGGCCATTGGCTTCCTTGAGGTCCGCCACGGCGGCGTTCTCCGTTCGCACAGCCTGGGTTTTGGCGGCATCGATCTCCACGGCCGTGACTACGGCCGGAGCGTTCCACGCCTTGAGCAGGGCCTCCGCCATCAGCAGATGGCCCGCGGGACCGGGATGCACCCGGTCGGCGATGATCTTCTTGGCCGTCTCGGCGTCCGCGGCCTTGGCCTTCTCCAGGGCCGCCACGACCGACGTGTTCAGGTCCGCCACGTCGAGCTTTTCCTTTTCCGCCAACTCCTTGAGGAATTGCCCGTAGCGTACGAGCACGGCGTTGTATCCGCCCTCAAAGCCGGGCGGCCGCGTGACATCGTCGTAGGGCGACGGCTGAATCAGCGTGATGCGTATGCCGGGCAGCGTGCTCTTGACGCTGTCGATGATGTGCTGGAAGCCCGTCGAATAGGTCTTGAAGATCTCTGCGTCATAGGTCCGGTAGCTGCCGTCGTTCATGCCGAGCATGATCGTCATGACGGTCGGCTTGTAGGGGAACACGTCGCGGCTCAGACGCAGGTCGATCGGCCCGGCCCAGCCGCCCCCGACGCGGTCGCCGCCCACGCCCGAATGGACGAACGTGACGTTGAGCTGGGGGAAACGGGTCACGACGTAGGTCTCGGTGTACGCCGTGTACAGCCGCTGTTCCGTGATGCTGTCGCCGTAGAAGACGACGCGGTCGCCGTCCTTCAGATAGAAGTTGCCCTGGGCCCAGGCGGCCCCGGCCAGGAGTGAGCAAAGCAACCAGACGCCGAGAACGACTTTCAACCGTTTCATAATGATCTCCGAACAGGCGATTGAATAAATCCACACGACGCACACGTCACGGACAATACACCAAACCGCTCCGCAAGTCAAGAACCAGAACTCGCCCCTCAGGGCAGACGCAAGGTCGCTCGGCAGAGCCCATTCACGTCATTGTGGGTCGGTCAGCCGCGCTGTGGCCCAGCGACCCACAGTGACACGCAGGAGTGTGGTTTCGAGGTAGCCTCTTTGTCCTTGAGGATACGGCGGCGGGGGGATATATGTGGTGGCGTCAGTTCCTTGAAAGGGTGACTGCCATGAGGCACAGCACAGCGCGTGATAGTTCCGGTTCGGCAATTTCTCGCAGGAGATTCATGCGGCAGGCGGCGGGTGCGGCGGCGGCGTTCACGATCGTACCGCGTCACGTCCTCGGCGGCCAGGGGCAGACGGCTCCCAGCGGCAAGGTCAATGTCGCCGGGGTCGGCATCGGCGGCGTGGGCAGGAGCTTCCTGCAAGGCTGTGCGGCGGAGGAAGCGGCGCGGATCGCCTTTCTGTGCGACGTGGACCAGCAGTACGCCAAGCCTGTCTTTGACGAGTACCCTCAGGCAAAGCGATACCGCGACTACCGGGAGATGCTCGACAAGGAGCCGGGGATCGACGCGGTCCTTGTGGCGACGCCGGACCACACGCACGCGGTCATCACGATGGAGGCCCTGCGCCGGGGCAAGCACGTGCTGTGCGTCAAGCCGTTGACGCGCACGATTCACGAGGCCCGCACGGTCGTCGCGGCCGCGCACAAGGCCGGTGTGGCGACGCAGGTGACCGCCTCATCTTCCACCAGCGAAAGCGCCGCCCGGCTGTGCGAGATGATCTGGGATGGAGCCATCGGCGAGATTCGCGAGGTGCACTGCTGGTCGAACCGGCCGCTGTGGCCGCAGGGGATGGAGCGGCCGCAGGACTCGGACCCCGTGCCCGCACATCTCGACTGGGACTTGTGGATCGGCCCGGCCCCGATGCGGCCGTTCAAGGAAAAGTGGGGCAGGGACCACCTGGTCATGAAGCAGGCCAAGTACAACTACCCGTACGACGCGGTGTATCATCCCTGGAACTTCCGGGGTTGGTGGGATTTCGGCACCGGCGCGCTGGGCGATATGGGCTGCCATCATCTGAACACGCTGTTCCGGGCCCTCAAGCTCAGGCATCCGACGAGCGTCTGGGGCAGTTCGACCAAAGTGATGGCGGAGGCCACGCCGCTGGCCTGCACGGTCGCGTGGGAATTCCCCGCCCGCGAGGGGATGCCGCCGGTGACCGTGTACTGGTACGATGGCGGGATCAAGCCGCCACGGCCGAGCGAGCTGGAGGAAAACCGCGACTGGCCCGAAGAGGGCAATCTGTACGTGGGCAGCAAGGGCAAGATTCTCGGCAATACGGACAGCGGGCGGATCATCCCCGACTCGAAGATGCAGAGCTACACGCCGCCGCCAAAGACCGCACGGCGGTCGAATTACAAGAACCTTGCGACCGGCGAGTGGATCGCCGCCTGCCGTGGCGGCCAGCCGGCAAGCTGCAACTTCGATATCGGCGGCCTGCTCGCCGAGGCGGTCCAGCTCGGCAACATCGCGGTCCGGCGGGGCAGAAAGCTCACCTGGGATGCCGCCAACGCCAGATTCACCAACGACGAGGAGGCCAACAAGTATATCCAGGAACCCTATCGCGACGGCTGGAGCCTGTAGCGGGGGCGAGCAGGGTTCTCAACGCTGACTGAGGTAGGCGATGATGTGGGGCAGGAGGCGCCGGCCAAGTGCAGCGGAGGGGGCCATCCAGTCGGCCCAGACGATCTCGCGGCCGGCGACGTGGACGGCGAGGGGTGAGTCCATCGACGCCTCCCAGATGTCGATCGTATCCTGGCGGGATTCGAAGAGGATCGTGCCGTGCCACGCGTGGCGGAGGGTCTGCTCCGGCAGGTCGATGCCGAGCTCCTCTCGCAGCTCCCGCCGTGCGGCCTGCAACGGCAGCTCGCCGCGCCGGACGAAGCCGCCCGGCAGCGAGTAGCAGTTCCGATAGCTCGTGCGGACCAGCAGCACCTTGCCTTCGTGCCACAGGGCCACCGCGGCGCCCCGCGTGTGCGGCCGGCGAACGAACCACCAGACGCGGAGCATCAGGTATCCCCACCGATAGCCCCGGCGAATCACCGCATTATACAGAGCACCGAGCCGCTGCATCATATCGTCTCTCCACACGCGACAATCGCTACGTGCAGACTACGAACGGGCCACGCTCAAGGCAAGAGGGAACCCGCCCAAGTGCGAGATACCGGAGTCCGGGGCTCGCACTCGGCGCTTGTGCCACTGCTACGGCACGGCCGGCTCGGGGACCGGCATGCCCGGCCATTCGCCTTCATAGTAGAAGATCACATCCGCTGGCGGCGGAACAGGCTCATCCGCCGGAGGGTCGTCGTAGTGATAGAAGCCGTCGTCCGAGGTTTCGCCGCTTGCATGCGAGTGCTTGCTGTGGTGGCTGTCCTTGAGGTCGTCGGCGAGCTTGTCCACGGCCCGGTACACGAGGAATGTCGAGCCGCCAAACTCCAGGACGGAACCGATCACGCCCTTGTCGGCGAACGCGTTCTTATAATCCTGCATGTTGGAGATGCCCTTCATCTCCGCCGAGTTGCTGACGAATTCGAGGGGCACGAGCAGGACCCAGTCCATCGTCCGGTCCGCTTGCTCGTTCTTGCCGCCGGCGGCATGCACGGGCAGCCGGACGAGATTCGTGACGGCCTGGCCGGTGTGCTTGAACAGCTCCAGGATGTCCTCGATGCACTTCCCGATGCAGCCTGTGACGTTGTCGAAGTAGCCCCAGGTCAGGGCGTTGCCCACCTCTTCGGTGGTCTTCCACACGCCTCCGATTGCCTGGCCCGTGAAGACGAGCGGACGCACGATCAGATTGTTGTCCTGGTAGGCCTCTTTGGCGGGGTTCGGCAGAGAATCGAGTGTTATAAGGTCGGCGAGAGAGTACAGCCCATCGCCGAAGTTCACAAGGGTCTTTCCGGCCTGTCTCGGCGCCTTGCCCGGATCGTCGAGAAGCCCCTTGCCGTCATTGGCCCGGAACTCCTCGCCGCGATCTGAGGCATATCCCAGCAAGAAGACGTTGGCCCCATCCTCAAGGGTGAGCCCGGCCCGCTGGAAGGCCTTCTTGAGGCTCTCGCCGGTGTCGCGGGAGCCTTCCTTGACGGCGTGGGCCCTGTATTTTTCGAGGTCCGGCCCAAGCGCCCAGGGCGTGTTCGCCTGAGCTTGTGCCGTGGCGGGATTGTCTTGCCTGGCGGCGAGCAGGGCCGGCGTAATCGGCGCAGCCGGACCGTCGGCGGTCGGCTCTTTCCACAACACCACGCCGGTCTTGGACGTCATGAGTTGCCTATTCAATGATTCCGATTCCTGGCCGTTGAAGCGGGGCGATGCCGGCAGCCCGTTGGCTGGCCCGGGCAGATCCTGGTTTTGCCCATTCAGGCTGTTTGCGGCACGTCGCCCGGCCGGATTCGCGGATGTGAGTCCGTCCGCGACACTGACGACAGGCCTGGTCCCGGCAGGCGCCGGCTGTGGCGTACCTCGCCCCTGGTTGTCTGTCGGCCAGAAGGCAGTTGGCGCCGGCTCGCTGGCGGATGGTGAAATGACTCGGGGCCCCACGGCGGGTTCGGAAGTCGCCTGGGCCACCTCCGGGCTTCGCCCATAGATATCTTCCAGCGCTCGTTGTGCCGCCCGATTGTCGGGTGATAGGCCGTTCCAAAGGAGCATGCTGGATTTGGCGTTGACTGGCTGCTGCGGTGCTGGGGCGGCTGCTGCGTGAGTCTTCATGGGCCAAAAACCGCCCTGGGGCGCTTGGGCGGCCGCAGGCTTGCTTGATGGATTCTCCGCGGCCTTGGGCGGCGCGGGATTCTCGGCAGGCTTACGCGGCGTCGATTTGGCTGCCGATGGGGCGGCCTTCTGTGAATCCATCCCCTTCAGGAGCATGTTGCTGTCCGTGCCCGGGTCGAGCCTCCCAGCCAGTTCCCTCATGTACGCCTGAGGATTGAGAGGGTCGCGTATGCCGCCGGCACCGGGATCCGGCTGGCGGTTCATGCTGTTACCGGATTCCGCCGCTGCACACAGGCTCGCCGTGCCGCCAAGCACAATCACGATAGTAAGGATGCGTGTCCAATTCATCAACTACCCCCCTTAGATGCCCCGACAGACTCCCGACATCAAACGCCATCCCTGGAAGACTTTGTGTTTGCCGCAGGAGTACTGTCAATCACCCCAATTCAATTTGCCTATTTTACCACCGTCGGAAACTCAAGTCAAGCCTAATCTACCAAACAGGATCGCTTTACCTGACAAAAGGACCGACAGAGAGGGGTGCCAAAGTCGAACACCTGTCCGCTTGGCAGTTTCAGACAAGTTTATAGGACTTCGGCTGTCGGGAGTCAGAGCTTTCGGGGATCCAGGACCACGTGCTTGATGCTCTTGCGGAGGTATGTGTAGGTGATGTGGACACGACCGTCCTTGGTCTGGATCACGGCCGGGTAGGAGTACTCGCCGGGCTGGTCTTCGAGAGTCAGGACGACCTTCCACTGTTTGCCGTCGGAGGAGAGGGCGACGTTCAAGGGCGTGCGGCCTTTGGGCGTATTGTTGAATACGAGCAGTTGGCGGCCGTCATGCAATGTCACAGCATCGATCCCTGAGTTCGGATTCGGCAGCTCAGTTGCGGCCAGCTCGTCCCAGGTTTTGCCGCCATCCTGCGACCAGCACTGGGCGATGAAGCCCAGCCTTTGCGTGCGGCAGAGCATCTGGAGCCGCGCGCCTGCGTATTGCAGGATCGTCGGCTGAATCGCCCCGATCTTCGCGGGGTCGTTGAGCGGGCCGATGACGGTCCAGTTCTCCAGGTCCTTCGTGACTTCCAGGTGGATTCGCCAGCCGGCGTTTTCGCTGCTTGATGGGCATAGAATCCGGCCGTCGCGGAGCTGCACGGGCTTGTCTTTGATCGGCCCCACGACCTGCGGGTCAAGCCGCCTGCGATTTTGCCAGGTCTTGCCGTTGTCTCTCGACGTGATCATCTCGCCCCACCATTGGGACGGGCTGGGCCCGACCTTGAAGAACAGCGCCACCGGGCCCTTCTTCGGCTGGAAGAGCACCGGGTTCCAGCAGGGGAAACGCTTCTGGGGCGACATGACGCCATTGGCCACTTCGACAGGCTTTGACCATGCACTCTTCTCCCAGCGAGAGACCCAGATTCCCACGTCCGGATTGCCCTCATCGGTCCCGCCGAACCACGCGGCCAGCAGCCGCCCGTCACGCGTCTCCACAATCGTTGATGCATGGCACCCCGCCGTCGGCGCGTTCTCCAGCGGAAAGACCAGCTCCGCCCTTTGCAAGGCCACGTGCGGATCACATGTGCCGCCGTCCGCCACCACTGGGGAACTCCCCCAGCCAACGACAGAAACGAGCATCAGGGATAATCCACATACTCCCATCGCATGCACCTCCAGGCTCTCGTGTAGCCACCAAGACAGCCGTTTCACTCTCGCACATGGTAACCTCTCAATGGCCGCCGGTAAAGCGTACGGCTTGTGTTTTGGGCCCGATTCGGGTATCTTAAAAGTGGGCAACGATCACGACCTGTGTCGGGCAAGCAGAAGTGACAGATACAAGAGAAGTACGCGTTGACGATCCGCGGGCGGCGTCGCAGACGGGCCAAGAGGGGGCCGTTTCCGGGTGGGTGTTCGATGTCAAGAGGTACGCCATCCACGATGGGCCGGGGATTCGGACGACCGTCTTTTTCAAGGGTTGTCCCCTGCGGTGCCGGTGGTGCCACAACCCGGAGAGCTGGAAGGCCTCGCCGGAGCTGAGTCTGCGGCAGAGCCGGTGCGTCCGATGTGGGCGATGCGTCGAACTCTGCACGCGCCACGCCGTATCCCTTCAAGACAATGGACCGGTGACAGACCCCGATAAGTGTGCTGCGTGCGGTGAATGTATGGCTGCCTGTCCCGCCGGTGCCCGGGAGATCATCGGGCAAAAGATGACGGTGGCTGAGGTGATGACGCAGGTGGAGAAGGACGTGATCTTCTACGACCAGTCGGGTGGGGGGGCGACCTTCTCCGGCGGCGAGCCCCTGATGCAGCCGCAATTCCTGGTGGCGCTGCTGGCCGCCTGTCGGGCTGACGGCATTCGCACGGCCGTCGATACGACGTGCGACGCCGAGCCGCAGATCATCCGACAGGTCGCCGAAACCGCCGATCTGTTCCTCTGTGACATCAAGCACATGGACACTGGGATGCACAGGCAATATACCGGCGCGGGCAATGAGCGAATCCTGGAGAATATCCGAATGCTGGCCGCGATCGCACGGGATATCTACATCAGGGTCCCGATCATCCCCGGTCTCAACAGCGGCCGGAAGAACATCGAACAGACCGCACAATTCGTGCAGTCGCTGAAGACCGTTCGCCGGGTCGATATCCTGCCGTACAATCGCGGCGGCCTGGAAAAGGCCGTGCGCCTGATGGGCGGGGTCGATTTGATGGAGGCTCAGGCCCCCGGCGATGATACAATGGCACAGATCGCCGAAACCCTGAGGGGCTACGGCTTCGAGGTCAAGATCGGCGGGTAAGATGATGAATGATCGAGTGGCAAAGCTGCGACAGCAGAGTATTGAGGCCAGGCCCTGCATTTCGTCCGAGCGGGCGGAGCTGATGACGGCCTTTTATCAAGGTGACGTTCCGATGCGGGAATCCGTGCCGGTCTGCCGGGTGCTGGCCTTCAAGCACCTGATGGAAAACAAAACGATCTGCATCAACGAGGGCGAGCTGATCGTCGGTGAGAAGGGCCCCGCGCCCAAGGCGACGCCGACCTATCCGGAGTTGTGCTGCCACAGTATGCAGGACCTGCAAATCCTGAACGACCGTGAGAAGATTCCGTTCGCCGTCTCGGAGGGCGTCCGCCGGGTGTACCGCGAGAAGATCATCCCCTTCTGGTCGGGCAAGACGATGCGCGAGAAGATTTTCAAGGCCATGGACGAGCCCTGGCGCCAGGCGTATGACGCGGGGATGTTCACCGAGTTCATGGAGCAGCGCTCGCCCGGCCATACCGTGCTCGACAACAAGATCTACCGCAAGGGCATGCTCGACTTCAAGCAGGACATTCAGAGGAGCCTCGACGGCCTGGACTACTTCAGCGATCCGCAAGCCTACTCGAAGCAGGAAGAGCTCAAGGCCATGCTCATCTGCGCCGACGCGGTGATCCGCTTCGCGGAGCGCCACGGGGAGAAGGCCCGGGATCTGGCCGCACGCGAGCGCGACCCACAGCGCAAGGCCGAGCTCGAGCGGATCGCGGAGGTCTGCTCGCACGTCCCCGCGCACGCCCCGCGCGACTTCTGGGAAGCCCTGCAATACTATTGGTTCGTCCACCTGGGCGTGACCACGGAAATGAATCCGTGGGACTCCTTCTGCCCCGGCCGGCTGGACCAGCACCTGTACCCGTTCTACAAGAAGGGCATCGAGGATGGGACGCTGACGAGCGAGCAGGCGAGGGAGCTATTGCAGTGTTTCTGGATCAAGTTCAACAATCAACCGGCCCCGCCGAAGGTCGGCGTCACGGCGGCCGAGAGCGGCACGTACACCGACTTCGCCCAGATCAACAGCGGCGGCATGAAGGAGGACGGCTCCGACGGCGTCAACGACGTGACATACCTCGTCCTCGATGTGGTCGAGGAGATGCGGCTGGTCCAGCCCAGCTCCTCCATCCAGGTCAGCAAGAAGAACCCCGACCGCTTTCTCAGGCGTGCGGCGAAGATCATCCGCACCGGGTTCGGCCAGCCCTCCGTCTTCAACTGCGACCTGATCGCCCAGGAGCTGATCCGCATGGGCAAGTCCGTCGCCGACGCCCGCAACGGCGGGTCTAGCGGCTGCGTCGAGGTCGGCGCGTTCGGCAAGGAAGCCTACATCCTGACCGGCTACTTCAATCTGCCGAAGGTGTTGGAGCTGACGTTGAATAACGGCATCGACCCGGGGACAGGCAGGCGCATCGGCCTGGAAACCGGCCAGCCCGAGCAGTTCGGGACATTCGAGCAGCTCTTCGAGGCATATCGCCGGCAACTCAACTACCTGATCGACGTCAAAATGCGCGGCAACAACATCATCGAGCGCCTATACGCCACGTATATGCCCGCGCCATTCCTGTCGATCCTGATCGACGATTGCATCGCCTCCGGCCAGGATTATCACGACGGCGGCGCCCGCTACAACACGAACTATATCCAAGGCGTCGGCCTCGGCACCATCACGGACGCCCTGACCGCCATCAAGTACCACGTCTTCGACCGCAAGACCCTCTTGATGCGGGACTTGTTGGCCGCCCTGCGTGTGAATTTCGAGGGCTGCGAGCCGCTTCGCCAAACCCTCTGGCAAAAGACGCCCAAGTACGGCAACGACGACGACTACGCCGACGACGTGATGCGATCCATCTTCGAGGCCTATTTCCAGGCGGTGGACAACCGGCCCACAATGCGTGGCGGCCGGTATCGCATCAACCTGCTGCCGACCACAGTCCACGTCTACTTCGGCTCTGTCATGGGCGCGACGCCCGACGGCCGCAAGGCCGGACTGCCGCTGTCCGAGGGCATTTCCCCCGTCCAGGGCGCGGACCGCCAAGGCCCCACCGCGGTCCTCAAGTCCGCCGCCAAGATGGATCACGGCCGCACCGGTGGCACCCTGCTCAACATGAAATTCAATCCCCAGGTCCTCGAAGGCGACAACGGTCTCGACAACCTCAAGGACCTCATCCGGTCTTACTTCCGCCTCGACGGCCACCACATCCAGTTCAATGTCGTGGACGCGGAGACCCTGCGCAAGGCCCAGGCCAGGCCCGAAGAGTACCAGAACCTGATCGTCCGCGTCGCCGGCTACAGCGACTACTTCGTCGATCTCGGCAAGGACCTCCAAAACGAAATCATCGCCCGCACCGAGCAGAAAGCGTTTTGACGGCACAGAGTTGCGAACTGGGGTTTTGCGTTTGCTGATGCGGTTGATCCTCGCGACAGGCCGTGGTATCATCTCTCCAATAGGCAAGGAGAATGGACAATGAACGTAGCTTGGAAAGACCACATTGAAAGCAATCCGAGTGTTCTGCGAGGCAAACCACGGATCAAAGGGACAAGAATCCCTGTGAGCCTGATTCTTGGTTATCTCGCGGCTGGCTATGATGCGGAACGAATCATCGCGGAATTTCCCGATCTCAATCGTGAACAAATTGCTGCCTGCTTGGACTATGCCCGTGACTTGGCGGAATTCGAAGTGGCCGTTTGATGAACTTGAGATTCTTCATAGATCATTGCGTCCCCACCTCAGTCGTCCAGGTGCTTCGAGATGCGGGGCATGATGTTCTCATCCTGAGAGAGCACATTCGACCGGATTCCGATGATGTAGCCGTCGTTACGAAGGCTGAGGAGTTGGGTGCTATCTTGATATCGTTGAATGGCGATTTCGCCGATATTACGATGTACCCACCGTCTCGATACCGGGGGATCATCGCCCTCCAGGTGAGAAATCACCCGGAAGTAATTCCATCGCTCACGCGGCGTCTGGTGAATTACCTTGCGGCTCATCCCGAAATGCACAGCTATCAAGGGCGATTGCTTGTGGTAGAGCCACACAGAATCCGCATCCGGCAGTAGGAACGACATTGACCGAGGTAACGATCTATACGGACGGGGCGGCCGAGCCGAACCCCGGACCGGGCGGCTACGGGGTGGTGCTGATTTGTGGGGAGCATCGAAAAGAACTCCGTGGCGGATTCGCTCGGACCACGAACAATCGCATGGAGATTCTGGCGGCCATCAAGGGCCTGGAGGCGCTCAAGGCCCGCTGCAAGGTGCGTCTGCACAGCGATTCGCAGTATCTTGTGAACGCGATGACCAAGGGCTGGGTCAGTCGCTGGCGAGCCAACGGGTGGCAACGTAACCGGCATGAGAAGGCGGTAAATCCAGACCTGTGGGAGCGATTAGTGACGTTGTGCGAGACGCACCAGGTGGAGTTCGTCTGGGTGAGGGGTCACGCCGGCAACCGGGAAAACGAACGTTGCGACGAACTCGCCGTGCAGGCGAGCGAGGAAGGCAATCTCCCCGCGGACGAAGGCTACCGGGAGCAGTTCCAGCCGCAGGAAGAGGGCCGTCAACGGCCGCCCATAACAGAAGCCTACTCGACAGCGAAAATCACACAAGAAGGCCAGCCTTGTAGAAAATGTTCCACTCCAGTTGTCAAGCGAGCCCCGCGCCATCAGAAGCGCAAGAGTGGCCAGAGCTACTACTATGAGTATTACCTCTACTGCCCGAAGTGCCGTACCCTGTACATGATCGAGGACGCCAAACGCCCCTGTAGTCGATAGGTCCTTCTCACTCGGAGTAGGCGGGTCCAGAATTGGCGGGAGAAAGCTGGGGTCAACTCCTGACACTTGACGTGACGACGACGCCTGACGAGCGCCGGCGGACAGTTCAGCGGTTTCCATCTGGCGCCAACTGCACGAGCTTGGGGATGGCTTTGCAGGCCATGTCGAAGAAACACTCGTCTTTCTCAACGCCGAGGCTTTCGTAACCGACGGCCTCTGCGGCGGCGAGCGTCGAGCCGGCGCCGGCGAATGGGTCCAGAACGACGCCTCCGCCCAGGGGGAGGACCGCACGCACTAACTGGCGCAGGAAGGCTTGTGGCTTGAGGCTCGGGTGTGGCGCCAAGCGGCGCTCATTCGCTCTCGTTGGAGCGGAAGATATGATGTCTCCGAATGGCTTGTCACGCGCCGGGCGGCGGAACCCTCCGGTTCCCCATTTCCTCAGGTTATCTTGGACTCTGCCCTCGATTGGTTTTCGGTACACGACCCAGGGCTCCCACATGGAGCGCGGCATTACGCTGATTTCCGGAAATTCGTCCTGCGCGGATTTGGGTCGGTCTCCACCTCTCATCGTCATGGTGAGGCGAATGATCTCACCTCGTCGTTCAAGCCCTGCATCGGCCAGTGAACCTGAAACAATGTACGAGAGAAGCGGATTTGACGCGACAACGACGTGTGCTCCAGGGACGAGCTTCGGCGTCAGTATGCGTGCCCACATGAGAAAGAATGTGCGCACGGACTCAAGCTGCTCGGGCGTCAGCGTGGTGAACCTCGGCAACGGGGACCTGACATGACCGTCGAACGATGGCGGAATCCGCCATACACCGCCCTTGCCACTGCGAAGCTTGGCCTGTTGCTCCGCCGTATATTCATACAGCCCATACGGCGGGTCTGTGACGACGGCATGGATGCCGTTGTCTTTCTGTCGCGCGATCCAATCGAAGCAGTCCGCATGGAAAAGCGTCGCTTTTCCGAAGTAGAAAGCCTCTCGCCATTGCTGCTTGACGGAGGATTCCTTCTTTGTCCCTGTGACTGGCGGCCGTTGGACGGCGTAGCGCCCTCGTCCCTCGCGCGCGAACAGGCTTGGCGCATTCAGGCGAAGATAAGACCGGATCGATGAGGTCGGAGTCGCTCCAATCAACTGGCACACGCGTGCCTCGATCTCCCTGACCGCAAGCGGGCGCGGCGACAGGGACAGTACCTGAAGAATGGCATCGCGAACACGTCCTGGTGCGTTTCTGGTTTGCTGGTCCATCATGCCAAAGACCATAGACGTCTGGACGTCCTTTGTCAACTGGAAATTCGAGAAGCGGCACCGGAAGAACAGGGGGGCATCTCGCAACGTGCCTGGGCCATCGATCCTTCCAATAGAGGAGATTGGGCACTATAATCGCGCGTCATGGGTCGATCAAAATCCTGTGGCCGTGAATGAAAGGTGTCACATGGGAAGAATCTCGTCTTTGTGGCTTGCGGCGTTTTTGGTGACGTTCAGCTTCGGCTGTGCGTCGCGGTTCCGTGAGGAAGAGTGCAGTCGATTCGTGCAGGCGAGGGTGGCTCGGGTCGAGCCGGTGATGGCGAAGGCGAATCTGGCGTATTGGGAGGCGGCGACGACGGGCAAGGCGGAGAAGTTCGAGGAGTCTGCGCAGCTTCAGTTGCAGATTCGCCGGATGCAGAGCGATCCGAATGATTTTGCCCGCATCAAGGCGTTCAGGAAGTCCGGGGACATTCGCGATCCACGTCTGCGGCGGCAACTTGATAAGCTCTATTATTCGTACCTCCAGAACCACATCGAGTCGGACCTGCTCAAGCAGATCGTCGAGCTCGACACCAAGGTCCAGGAGGCGTACAGCAACTACCGGGCCACGGTCGACGGCCGCAAGATCACGATGAGCGATATCTACACGATCCTGACGACCGAGGCGGACTGTGCCAAGCGCGAGGCGGCGTGGCGGGCCAGCAAGCAGGTCGGCAACGCGATCGTGGGGGACTTCGTCACGCTGGTCCGCCTGCGGAACCAGGCGGCCCGCAAGCTCGGCTTCGACAACTTTTACACAATGACCATCGTCACCGGCGAGCAGAACGTGGCGGAGCTGGACCGCATCTTCGATGAGTTGGATTGGCTGACCCGCGAGCCGTTCAGCCGCCTCAAGAAGGAGCTCGACGGAATCCTCGCGAAGAGCTACGGCGTCGCGCCGGAGGAGCTCATGCCGTGGCATTACCATGACCCCTTCTTTCAGCGTACGCCGCTCGTGTACGATCTGGACTTGGACCGGTACTACAAGGGCCGGGATGTGAAAGAGCTTGCCCGGCGATACTACGCGGGCATCGGCCTGCCCATCGAGGACATCCTCGCCCGCAGCGATTTGTACGACCGCGATGGCAAGTACCCGCACGCGTTCAGTCACGACGTGGACCGCAAGGGCGACGTCCGCGTACTCGCCAATCTGCAGGACACCGAGCGGTGGATGGAGACGATCCTGCACGAGCTGGGCCACGCGGTGTACGACCGGTATCACGACCCGCACGAGCCGTGGCTGCTCCGCGAGCCGGCGCACAGCTTCACGACGGAGGCCGTGGCGGTGTTCTTCGGCCGGCTCAGCCGCAACGCCGCCTGGATGCAGCAGATGCTCGGCCTGTCCGATGAGGAAACTGCACAGGTCAAGCAGGTCAGCGACCGCTACCTGAGATTTCAGCAGATCCTGTTCGTCCGCTGGTCACTCGTGATGTACCACTTCGAGAAGGCCCTCTACGCGAATCCGGACCAGGACTTGAACGGCCTGTGGTGGGACCTTGTGGAGAAGTACCAGCTCATCAAATGCCCGCCGGGTGCCCCCGATGCGGGCTGGCTCTCCAAGCTGCACTTCACATCGGCTCCGTGCTACTACCACAACTACATGCTCGGCGAGTTGCTCGCCTCGCAGTGGCATCATTATCTCGTCCACAAGGTATTAAAGCTTGAATCGGATGAGGCCGTCAGCTATGTTGGCGACCAGCGCGTAGGGCGATACCTGCGCGAGAAGGTCTTCGGCCCCGGCGCCCGCGACCCCTGGCAGACGATGATCGTCCGATCCACCGGCGAGCCGCTGACGCCGAAGTACTTCGTCCAGCAGTTCATTGAATGATGCACGAGCACTCATGATCTATCTGATTGCGATTCTCATCTATCTCCTCGTCCTGACGGGGATCGGGGTCTACAAATCACGGCAGGTGCAGACGGCGGCGGATTTTTCCGTGGCCGGCCGGTCGCTGTCACCGTGGATTCTGGTCTGCACGATGCTGGCGGCCTGGATCGGCACCGGCTCGATCGTGGGCAACGCCGGCATGACGTACGAGACCGGCCTGGCCGCGGTGATCCTGCCCATCGGCAGCGTCATCGGCATGATGCTGCTGACCCGCGTCGCCCCGCGGGCCCGCAATTACGAGGTCTATTCCGTCCCGGAGATCATCGGCTCCCGCTACGGCCAAGCGGCGAGAGTGCTGGCCGTGCTCGCCCTGGTGCTTGCGTATATGGTCATCGTCAGTTATCAGTTCAACGCACTCGGAGCGGTCCTGAACGCGATCCTGACCAATAAGGCCGGCAAGCCGCTGATCTCCGAAGGGATCGGGACAGTCATCGCGGCGGTCGCCATCATCACCTACACGATTCTTGCCGGGCTGCTGAGCCTCGCCTATACGGACATCGTCACGGGCATCATCATCACAACAACGCTGATCATCGCACTGCCTGTCCTGTGGCTCAAGGCCGGCGGCTGGAGCGGCATGGAGGGCCATTTTGCCGCGATGAGCAAGCCTCAGCACATGCAATTCTGGGGCGTCTATACCAAGGCCCAGCTCATCAACTACACCCTGCCGACGTTCCTGCTGATCATGGGCGACGCCAACCAATATCAGCGGTTCTTCGCGAGCAAAAGCGCCAGGGGCGCCAAGAGCGCCGTGACGTTCATGGTCTTCGCCGTGCTGGTGGTCGAGAGCCTGATTATCCTGGAGGCCTGGATCGCGTCGAGCCTGATGCCCAACGCCGCTGTCGGCAAATACGTCCTGATCTACGCCGCCAAGGACTACATGCCAATCGCCCTCGGCCTGCTCTTCATGATCACGATCGTTGGCATCATCATCTCGACGGCCGACTCCTTCCTCCTGATCCCGGCGACCTGTCTCATCCGCGATGTCTATCTGAACTACATCAATCCGAAGGCGCCGGAGAAAAGGACCGTGTTCCTCAGCCGGCTATTGGTCCTGGCGCTCGGCGTCGTCGCCTATCTCGTCTCGCTGTCCTTCGCCCGGTCCACGACGATCTTCCACAGGGCCATGTACGCCTACACGATTTACGGGGCGGCGATCACGCCCTGCCTGGCGGCGGCCCTGTTCTGGAAGCGCGCCACGACGGTCGGCGCCGTCGCATCCATCGTCGGAGGGACCGTGACGACATTGACGTGGTCGAGTCTGAATTTTGGGGATAGCGGCCCGTTCAAGTGGCTGGGCGAGCTCGATGCCGTACTGCCGGCGATTACCGTTTCCGTGCTTGGCCTGGTTGTCGGCAGTCTGCTGACGGAGCCAAAGCCGGCGTCGTCTTCAGCTTACAGTCTCCGGTCTCCAGCCTCCGAGTGACACATGTTCGCCAGAGAGATTTACATTCGAAGGAGAGAGCGGCTCAGGGCCCGGGTCCAATCGGGGCTCATTCTCCTGCTGGGCAACGAGGAATCGTCGATGAATTATGCGGCGAACACCTACCCGTTCCGGCAGGACAGCACATTCCTATACTACTTCGGGCTCGATCAGCCGGGCCTGGCGGCTGTAATCGATGCCGAGGAAGGCGCGGAGTGCGTCTTTGGCGACGATCCGACCGTCGAGGACATTGTCTGGACGGGGTCCGTGCTGCTGTTGCGCGACAGGTGCGAGCTCGTGGGCGTGACACAAACGGCCCCGAGCGGCGAATTGAAGCAGGTCTTGGACAAGGCGGTCCGGCAGGGGAGGACGATTCACTTTCCTCCCCAATACCGTGCAGAGAACGTTCTGAAGATTGGTCAGTTGTGGAGCCCGGCGGCACCTCCCGCGCCGTCGATGAGTCTCATCAAGGCGATTGTCGAACAACGATCGATCAAGGCGCCGGAGGAAATCTCGCAGATCGAGGGGGCTTTGGCCATCTCGCGGCAGATGCACATCATGGCGATGCGAATGGCCCGGGCGGGCAGGATCGAGCGGGAAGTGGCTGGGACGATGGAAGATATCGCGCTATCCCACGGCGTGCGACTGGCTTATCCAGCCATCTTCTCGGTCCACGGCGAGACAATGCACAATCCCTGCTACGACAACGTCCTGAAGGCCGGCGATATCGTCGTCAACGATTCCGGGGCCGAGTCGCCGCTGCACTACGCCAGCGACATCACGCGGACCATTCCCGTCGGCGGCCGGTTCTCGCAGCGGCAGCGAGAGGTCTATTCCATCGTGCTCGACGCGCAGGAGAAGGCCCTCGGCATGGCCAGGCCGGGCGTCGAGTGGCGCGAGGTCCACCGACAGGCCGCAGTCGCGTTGATGGAGGGACTCAAGGGACTTGGCCTGATCAGGGGCGATCCGGAGGAAGCGGTAGCGGCGGGGGCGCACACGATGTTCTTCCCCTGCGGCGTCGGCCACATGATGGGACTCGACGTGCACGATATGGAGGCGCTCGGCGAGGAGTACGTCGGCTACACGGACGCGATCCGGCGCAATCCCGAGTTCGGCTGGCGCTACCTGCGGCTGGCCAAGGCCATCGAGCCGGGCTTCGTCATCACTGTTGAGCCGGGAATCTATTTCATCCCGCAGCTCATCGATCAGTGGCGTGCCGAAGACAAGTGTGGCCGGTTCATCAACTACGACAAGGTCGAGAAGTATCGCGACTTCCACGGCGTCCGAGTTGAGGACAATATCGTCGTGACCGCCGACGGCTGCCGCGTCCTCGGCCGGCCCATCCCCAAGACGATCGAAGAAGTCGAGGCGATGGCCTCGACGTAGGGGCAACCCCCCGTGGTTGCCCTCGGTCCGCAGGGCAGGCATGGGGGTCGAAGGTGTATCGCGAGGTGAATACTATGCCGAGAACGAAAATCATCGCCACGCTGGGGCCCGCCAGCAGCAGCTATACCGTGCTCCGTAAGATGGTGACCGCCGGCCTGGATGTCGTCCGGCTGAATTTCTCGCACGGCACTGACAAGGAGCATCTGGAGCGGCTGGAATTGATCCGCCGGATCAACAAGAAGTATCGACGCGCGATCAAGATCATGCAGGACCTTGAGGGCTTTCGCATCCGCGTGGGACGATTCAAAGGCTCCGACACCAGGGAATTGACGAACCACTCGACGGTCTGGCTGACGAACGAGACTGATGCTGACGGCCCGAAGACGATTCCGTTCGACTACCGGGGGGACTTGAGCCGGATCAAGCCCGGCCAGATGGTGTACATCGACGACGGCAATCTCGCCCTGCGCGTGAAAGAGGTTCGCGGCGGCAGCCTGAAGGCCGTCGTGATCGAGGGCGGCATCCTCAAGGAGAGAAAAGGCATCAACATGCCCGGGGCCGACCTGAGATTCGGGAGTCTGACCGCCAAGGACAGGCAGGATATTCAGTTCGGCATCGAGCACGGCGTGGATTACATCGCTCTGTCGTTCGTGCGCGACGCAAAGGACGTGCGGGAGGCCGCCGGATTGATCAGGCCGGGCCTGCCCGACTGCCGGGTCGTGGCGAAGGTCGAGAGCCGCCAGGCAATCCGCAATATCGACGCGATCATCGACGCCGCCGACGGCATCATGATCGCGCGGGGCGACATGGGTATCGCCATCCCCATCTGCGAAGTGCCCATCGTGCAAAAGCAGATCATCCGCAAATGCAATACGGCGGGCAAGTTCGTCATCACGGCTACGCAGATGCTCGAACACATGACCGAGCACAGCCGGCCCACCCGCGCCGAGGCCACCGATGTCGCCAACGCCATCCTCGATGGCACAGACTTCGTCATGCTCTCCGCCGAGACTGCCGTCGGGCGGTTCCCTTGTGAATCCGTCCGGACGATGAACGACATCATCAAGTTCACTGAGCAAGCCGCCCCGCGCCTGTGCTGACCGCTGCGCTGGCGCAGGGTAACCGCAAAGTCCGCCAGGATGGGTGCATTGAAAGCGTCAGCCGGGTGGCGCCGCCAGACTTGTTGGCAGCGTCGCATTCTGTTGAGTTTTGGCCGGCACGAGTTGTTGAGACGGGTGGCACCTATAAAGAGCTCGATGTCAAGTTATACAACCTCTGTTTGCTCAGTTTTTTTCAAGAAACTTGCATCCAGAGCAATTCTTTCGCTCACACATCGCTTCGGCGAGAGCCTGTGACTCA
>Ga0315282_10002440_pt1 | contig 34260 bp, 32 predicted proteins | sample YL17G07_20_MG_FD_203693 | JGI IMG/M metagenome (GOLD analysis project Ga0315282, IMG submission 203693) | Sediment microbial communities from Yellowstone Lake, YNP, Wyoming, USA - YL17G07_20 | ecosystem: Environmental > Aquatic > Freshwater > Lake > Sediment | place: USA: Wyoming | collected...
ACTGTCCCCGACTATTATTATCCCATATCCCTCTTTTTTCAGATTTTTTACTATATTCTGCGCGTATTTTACAAAAGGGCAGGTCGCATCAATAAGTTTTATTTTCTTTTTCTTTATCTCTTCCAATATTTCTACAGGCGCGCCATGCGATGATATTATTACTGTCCCGCCTTTTATTGCCTCTAATCCGTTTATTACCTGAAGCCCTTTTTTAAAAAGCCCTTCAACCACCTGTGGATTGTGTATTATAGCGCCGAACGAATAAATCTTTTCTTCGCTTCTTAATCCATTCAGAGCGTTTTCAGCGATATTTATCGCCCGTTTCACCCCAAAACAAAAACCCGCGCACCTCGCTATCTTAATTTTCATTATTTTTTAAAAAATTTATCTCTGCCATAGTATCTTTAGCTATCTGCATATAGTATTCTTTTCCGGAACTGTTCTTATCAATTTTTAAAGGCTTCCCAACATATACTGTTATTTTTTTAAACCTTGGGAACATAGCTCCTTTAGGCAATGATTCTCTGGAACCTTTTATATAACAGGGTAATATATTCGCTCCAGAACTAGCTGCCAAAAATCCTATACCAGCCCTTGGAGTCCCAAGGCTGCCATCTTTTGACCGCGTCCCTTCTGGAAAAATTAAAACCGCTTTTCCCATACATAATTTATCTATCGCCAGCCTCATTGCGCCCACATCTGCTCCCTCTCTTTTTAAAGGAAATGCGTTCACTAACTTCAGGATATTGCCGAAAATTCTATTCCTAAAAAGGTCGTTGCGCGCCATAAAATTTAATTCGCGCGGCACTGCGAACCCCGCTATTAAAGGGTCAAGAAAACTTGTATGGTTTGGCGCAATAATAAGTGGCCCATTCTTTGGGCAATTCTCAAAACCTACTATTCTTAGCCTGAAAAATATTTTAAAGAGCGCTTTTAATATATTCCTAGAAATAAAATATACCATTACAAAGAGTCTCTAATAGACTTGGCCCTGTTTAATAACCTAAGCAAATTTCGGTTATTATTATTTTTTAAAGCCGCTCCTATCTTAAGCAACTCTTTTTTAAATACATTGATATCCTTTATTAGATTCTCTCTGTTTGTCAAAAAGATATCTTTCCAGAGTTCTGGCTCGCCTGAGGCAACCCTGGTAGTATCTTTAAATCCTCCTGCTGCAAGATCTAAGCCATTTCTTCCTACAGCATTTACGAGGCTTGCAGCAACTGCGTGAGGCAGATGGCTTATTTTTGAAAGCAATCTATCGTGTGCATCCGCAGGCATAACAACAACTTTCATACCAAGAGATGCCCAAAAATTTTTAACCTTACTAAGGGCTTTTATATTCTTTGTTGCTGTAATAACACAGTACGCTCCTTTAAATAAATCCCTATCCGCATATTTAATGCCTGATTTCTCAGAACCTGTAATAGGGTGGCTGCCTACAAAATTTAAGCTTTTCCGTGTAAAGCTTTCTATATTTTTAACTATATATTTTTTTGTACTGCCTGCGTCTGTAAGAATAGCGCCATCTTTTAAAAAAGGCTCCAAGGTTTTAGCTATATCCACTATCTTAAAAACAGGCGCTGTGATAATTACAAGATCCGAACCTTTCACGCCATCTTTTAGATTTACTGTTGCAAAATCTACTATTTTTTTCTTAATCGCAAAATCAACAGTGCTTTTTCTTCTAGAAACCCCGGCAACTTCCTTCGCAAGATTCTTTTCTTTTATCGCAAGAGCCAGCGACCCGCCGATCAATCCCAATCCTATTATCGTTATACGATTAAACATAGTGTTTAGGTTAAGATTTAGGCTGAGGTTAAGTTATATCTCAACCTCAGCCTTAACCTCAACCTATCTTTTATATCTCCCGTCCTACTGCCTTGGCAACTGCTTTAAGTTCCTTCATCATTGCATCGAACCTGTAAGGCACTAAAGACTGTTCTCCGTCAGAAAACGCCTCTTCAGGATTAGGGTGAACCTCTATCATTAAACCGTCTGCTCCGGCTGCAATAGCTGCCTTTGCCATTGGAGCAACAAGGCCCCATTTACCAGTCCCATGGCTCGGATCCACAATAACAGGCAGATGGCTCAATTGTTTTATAAGGGGTATTGCATTAAGATCCAGAGTGAACCTCGTAGCGTCTTCAAATGTCCTTATGCCCCTTTCGCAAAGTATGCAGTTAAAATTTCCAGCTGCCAGTATATATTCAGCTGACATTAGAAATTCTTTTACAGTGGCTGACATGCCTCTTTTTAAGAGTATGGGTTTTTTGGAAAGGCCAACTTCTTTGAGTAAATTAAAATTTTGCATGTTGCGCGCGCCAACCTGAAGGATATCAGCGTATTTTTCAACCATCCATACATCCCTGGTATCCATTACTTCAGTTACAATCTTCATGCCGGTTTGTTTTTTTACATCCCTCAAAAATTTTAATCCTTCCTCTCCTAATCCCTGGAAACTGTAAGGCGAACTCCTTGGTTTAAACGCTCCTCCTCTTAAAACACTAGCTCCTGCTTTTTTTACTTTCTTGCCGACATCCAGAAGCATCTCTAAGCTTTCCACAGAACAAGGGCCTGCCATAACAACTATTTTTTTGCCGCCTATTTTTACGCCTTCCACATCTATAATACTGTTCTCAGATTTAAACTCCCTGGACACAAGCTTATATGGTTTCAAAATAGGCATTACCTTTTCAACTCCAGGAAAAGCTTCTAGCGGCTGAACCCTCAATACATCTTCCTCGCCTATAACGCCTATAATAGTGCGCTCTACACCTCTTGAAACCATTGGTTTTAAGCCTAGTTTTTTAACTTTTTCTACAATATGATCTACCTGTTTCTTAGTTACGTCTGGACGCAAAACAATTATCATGAAAAAACCTCCGTTTTAGCGGATAGCGTAGAGCGGATAGAAAAACTATACGCTATACACTAAACGCTCTACGCTATTATTTTCTTTAGTTCTTTAATGAATCTTTTATTCTCCAAGTCTTTTCCCACAGTCACTCTTATAAAATTTTCCAAGCCCCAGGTTTTCATGTTTCTTACAATAACGCCTTTTTTCAAAAGTTTTTCAGTAACCTCTCCTGATTTAGGCCCAAGTTCTATTAATATAAAATTTGTAACGCTCGGGACATACCTCGCGCCTAGCGCCTTTAATTCTGCATATATAAATTTCTTGCCTTCTCTCACTACTTTTTTAGACCTTATCCTTCAAAGCACCCATAGCGCCTATCTGGGCAAGTGAATTCACATTAAAAGGATCTCTTACAGCTTCCATATATTTTATTATTTCAGGGCTGGATACCCCATACCCAACCCTCAGACCTGCAAGACCGTATGCCTTTGAAAAAGTCCTTGTAACTATCAGATTATTTTTCTCAAGATAATTAAGGCCGTTCGGGTAATCCTGTTCTTCTGCAAAATCAAAATACGCCTCGTCCAGAAAAACTATCGTTTCGTCGCTCAGATCTTTTAAAAAATTCTCAAGTTCATATTTTGTGACATAAGTGCCGTTAGGATTATCAGGGTTTGCGATAAATATAATTTTTGTATTTTTTGCAATAGCGTCTTTTATGGCTTTTAAATCATATTTAAAATAGCGCATCGGAACTACCTTTATCTTTGCGCCATGCGCAGTGGAAGCTACTTCATACATAAGAAACGTCGGGCTTGCAACAATCACCTCGTCTCCTTCATTTACAAAAGCCTTTAGCGTAAGTTCAATAAGTTCATCAGAGCCATTTCCGAAAATAAGCTGTTCCGGCTTTATTTTTAATTTCTTTGCAACTGCCTGACGCAGATAAAAACATCCTCCCTCAGGATACCTGTTTATATTGCCCAAGTATTTTCTTATAGCTGTCACAGCCTTTGGGGAAGGGCCTAATGGATTCTCATTGGAAGCCATTTTAATTACATCCTTCAAGCCTAGTTCTCTTTTCACTTCTTCTATAGGCTTGCCTGGCTGGTATGGTTTTGCATTTAAAATTGCTTTTCTCGGTAACATAGTTTCACCTTTATTCCCGTTCGCCGATCGGGATACCTATCTCGATCGGCGAACGGGAATGGTCTTAAATCCCTATAGGATATGACCCTAGTATTTTTAAAAATGAGCAATGTTTTTCAAGTTCGCTCAGCGTTTTTTTAACATTCTGGTTCTCGCAATGTCCGGACATATCCACAAAAAAATAGTATTCCCACGTCTTTCTCTTGGAAGGCCTGGATTCAATCTTGGTAAGATTTATCCTGTATTTTTTGAAAGGCACGAGTATATCGTGCAAAGCGCCCACTTTGTCCTTTACAGAAAACATTATAGAAGTCTTGTCTTTTTTTGTAGGCCGAGGGATAGTCCCTCCTATCACAAGAAATCTTGTAACATTATTCGGATTATCTTCTATATCTTTTGCAATTACATTCAGCCTGTATTTTTTAGCAGCCAGCATGCTGGCTATAGCGGCTGAATTCTTTTCCTGCGAAGCAATCTCTGCGGCCTTGCTTGTAGAAGATACCTCCATAAGAGCTATGCCGCGCATATTTATCTCCAGCCACAGCCTACACTGGCCAAATACTTCCTGCTTTGAATAAATCTGCTTTATGGATTTTATGCCGCATCTACCTAAAAGATTATGCGATATCTCAAGTATTATTTCAGAACATATCTTTAAATCAGAATTTATAAACATATCCAGGGTATGGCTTATCATGCCTTCTGTTGAATTCTCCACAGGCACAACTCCGTAATCCGACCTTTCTGCCTCCACATCCCTGAAAACATCAGTTATTGTAGGGCAAGCGTAATATTCTACATTTGATCCGAATTTTTTTATGCCTGCCTGGTGCGTAAATGTCGCTTCAGGTCCTAGATACGCTATCTTTAATTTTTTTTCAAGGCCAAGGGAACCGGACATGATTTCCCGGTAAATCGCAAAAAGTGCACCATTAGGCAAGGGGCCTTTATTTTCTTTTATTATATTCTCGTATATCTCCACCTCTCTCTCTGGAGTGTAAATAGAAACACCAGCCTCTTTTTTCAGTTTTCCTATAACTTTTGCAGCGCTCGCCCTGTTATTTAATAAAGTGATTATCTTTTTATCTATCCCATTTATATTTTTACGAAGCTCAGACAACTTGGACATCTGAATTTCCTCCTTTTTGCTGATTCAATTCTTCCTCCTGCTTGAGATGCTCCGGCAGTTCTATATCCTTTTCTGTAAAATTAAATTCTTCTAACTTTGGAAGCTCCTGAAGAGAATTCAAGCCGAAATACTGCAAGAATTCCTGAGTAGTGCCATAAATAATAGGACGCCCGACCGAGTCTCTTCTGCCAAGGATCTTTACAAGATTTTTTTCAATCAGTGTCTTTAATACGCCGTCTACATTCACGCCTCTTATAGCCTCTATCTCCGGCTTGGTGACAGGCTGCTTGTAAGCTATTATTGCCAGGGTCTCAAGGCTCGGCCCTGAAAGCCTGTCAGCTCCGGCTGTCTTATATAATTTTTTGAGCCATGGCGCAAGCACGGGATCGGTTACGATTTGATAACCACCCGCTATCTCCTTAATCCTAAGGGCGCTTGTCTGCTTTTCATACTCGCCAGCTAGTTCAGTTATAACATCCTTTATCTCATTTGCATCAGGCCCTTCCAGGACGCTTTTAATCTCGCTTAAAAATAAAGGTTTGTCGCTTACAAAAAGCATTGCCTCAATTATAATTTTTATCTGTGTTCTTTCCATATTTGCAGCTCGTTACGCTATTCCGATCGCCGATCGGATATTACACCCGATCGGCGATCGGAATCAGGTTATCCTATGTTCAATCTGTGTTTTTCGTTGCGTATAATTTCTATATCGCTAAAATTCTGATTCTGCACAACAATTATCTCTTTTAACCTTATCAGTTCCAGTACTGCTAAAAATGTAGCTATTATCTCAGTCTTGTTTTTCGAATTTTTAAAAAGGTCAAAAAGGCTCATCGCGGGAGTTCTTACCAGCATATGCAAAAGATCGTGCATGCTTCTCTCTACGGTAAATTCATCCTTTATTATTTCCTGAAACATCTCCTTGGGCACATCCTTTAACACCCTTGTAAAAGCTGTTATCAGGTCAAATAAGCTAGCCTCAAAAAAAACCTCGCCTGGAGCGGCCTCAAAAGGAATATCTCTGGTGAACATCTTCTTTCTCTGGCCTTCCAGATCCTGTAAAATCCCTGCGACCTCTTTGAATTTTTTATATTCCACCAGCCTGCGCACAAGCTCTTCTCTTGGATCCTCTTCCTCTTCAGGCAAAAGCTCTTTTTCGTCAGGTGGCAGCAGCATCTTGCTTTTTACATGAATCAGGGTTGCAGCAATTACCAGAAACTCGCCTGCGATATTAAGGTCCAACATCCGCATGAGGTCAAGGTATTCCATATACTGTTCTGTAATAGTGGCTATTGGAATATCATAAATATCTATCTCGTTCTTCTTGATCAGATACAACAATAAATCCAGCGGCCCTTCAAATACGTCTAATTTTACCTTATATGCCATAACCCTTGAAGCCACCTCCACCTACGCGGTGGAGATTTTTACACCGCGTAGGTGGAGGTGGCTCTAAATCAACCCTATTGCTTTTTTTACCTCATTCATTGTTTCCGACGCAACTTTCCTTGCCTTTATTGCGCCTTTTTCCAGAATCGAACGAATCTTATCTTCATCTTTCAGAAGTGCTTCTCTTTTTTGCCTTATGTCAAAGAGGTAATCAGAAACAATATTACCTAAATTCTTTTTGCATTCAGTGCATCCCGCTTTAGCTTTAACGCAATATTCGTAAACCTCAGGCGCGTATTCCTTCTTAAACAATTCGTAATATGCATATACGTTGCACTTATCAGGATGGCCCTTATCGGATAATTTTATCCTTTCAGGGTCTGTAAACATGCCTGAACATTTCTTTTTTATTACTTCTTCGCTGTCTCCCAGAGCAATAAAATTATCATAAGACTTGCTCATCTTTCTTCCGTCTATGCCTAAAAGTTTTGGAATTTTAGTAAAAAGCGGTTTTACAGATGAGAATATCCCTTTGCCGTATAAACTATTAAATTTTTCTCCGATATCATTTGTGAGCTCAATATGCGGGACCTGGTCTTTCCCGACAGGAACTGTGTCAGCCTTATATATTAATATATCCGCTGCCTGTAAAACAGGATAACCAAGAAATGCATATGTGTGCAGTTCTCTCTTTGTAACTTCTCTAAGCTGCTCCTTATACGTAGGGCATCTCTCAAGCCATCCAAGAGGCACAAAATTAGAAAATGCCATGTATAATTCCAGATGCTCTTTTACATGAGATTGCGTAAATATTACGCTTTTTTCAGGGTCTATGCCGCAAGCTATCCAGTCTGCGGCACACTCTATTGTAAATTTGGAAAGCTTTGACGGATCTTCGTATTCGCTCATCAATGCGTGCCAGTCCGCAATCATAAAAAATGAGACATATGTATCCTGAAGCTTTACCCAGTTCGTAAGCGCTCCAAATAAATGTCCCAGATGTAACGGCCCTGTAGGACGCATGCCGCTTAAAATTCTGCTCTTCATTACCTGTTCAGTCTCCTTGCAATTTTTCTTACTTCCACTGCTTCTATCAGATCGCCCTTTTGTATATCCTTAAAGCCAAGGCTTATTCCGCACTCAAAACCTTCTTTCGCCTCTTTCAGATCATCCTTAAAATGCTTTAACGAACTCATTTTTCCTTTAAAAATAATCTCTTTTTCCCTTATAAGCTTACATACTGCATCGCGGGGAATCTTACCTTTTGAGATAAAACAACCTGCCACAACACCAGTCTTTGAGACATTAAAAACCTGCCTGACCTCTGCCCTTCCTAAAAAAACCTCTTCTATGACAGGCTCCAACATACCTTCCATGGCAGCCTGAATCTCATTCACTATCTCATAAATTATGCTGTAAATCCTTATCTCTACTTCCTCCTGCTTCGCAAGGGCTTTTGATTCACTGGTTGTGTTCACGTGAAAACCTATGATTATAGCGTTTGAAGCAGAAGCCAGCATTACATCTGATTCATTAATATCGCCTACCTGGCTGTGTATTACAGAAAGTTTCACCTCTAGCGTGCTTAATTTTTCAAGAGAATCTTTTATGGCTTCTAGAGACCCCCGTACATCTGTTTTTATAACTATTTTTAATTCCTTTATCTCTCCGTTTTTTACCTTATTATACAGTTCTTCCAGGGTAACCTTGGAAGTTCTCCCTGCAAGTTTTTTCTTTTCCGCTTCCATTTGCCTTGTAGCTAAAATATCCTTTGCCTTTTTCTCTTCAGTTATTACGTAAAACTTTTCTCCTGCCTGAGGAACTCCTGAAAGCCCCAGTATCTCAACAGGCTTTGCAGGCCCGGCTTCCATAACCCTGTGGCCTTTATCATCCAGCATTGCCTTTATCTTACCGTAATTAAGGCCTACCATAACTATATCCCCTATTTTTAAAGTGCCATTTGAAACAAGCACTGTTGCAACAGGCCCTTTGCCTTTAGAAAGTTCTGCTTCTATAACTATGCCAGTAGCGGGCTTTTCAGGATTTGCCTTTAATTCCAAAAGTTCTGCTTCCAGAAGCAGCATTTCCAATAATGTATCAATGCCCTGGCCTGTTTTTGCTGAAACGCCTACTGTAATAGTTTTTCCGCCCCATTCTTCAGGAGTAAGATTATGTTCTGCCAATTGTTTTTTAACCTTATCTAAATTTATATTCTGTTTATCAATTTTATTTATCGCAACTACTATTGTAACGCCTGCGGCCCGCGCATGGTCTATAGCTTCTATTGTCTGAGGCATTATGCCATCGTCAGCAGCTACTACAAGCACAACTATGTCTGTGACATTAGCACCTCTTGCGCGCATTGCTGTAAATGCTGCATGGCCCGGCGTATCTAAAAATGTTACGCTGCCCTTAGGAAGCATTACCTCATACGCTCCTATATGCTGGGTAATCCCGCCAGCTTCTTTATCAGCGACCTTTGTTTTTCTTATGGTATCAAGTAGAGAAGTTTTTCCGTGGTCAACATGGCCCATAAACGTAACAATAGGCGCCCTTGGCTTGAGTTTTTTAGGGTCACTGGCCTTATCAAGATCTGCTAAAAAAACTTCCTCAAAACTAGGCGGCTTTTCAATAGAATACCCAAACCCTTCGCAAATTGAACGCGCCACTTCTTCATCAAGCGCTTGATTTATTGTAACAAGCACTTTCATATCCAGAAGTTTCTTTAAAAGTTCTGCTGGTCTTATTCCTAGTTTCATTGCAAGATCTTTAACGATTATTGGAAAATCTATTTTCAATACTTTTAGTTCTGATTTCAGCTCTTCTTTTATTTCTTCAATCTCAACCTCAGCCTTAATCTCAACCTTAACCTCGTCAATCTTAGGCTCTGCTTTCTTTTCCTGAACCTTTGGCTGCTTAACCTTTATCTCGGTCTCTTTTGTTTTCTTAGCCGCTTTTTCTTTTATAGGAGCAATTGCCTTTTTTGGCGCTAATACTTTTTCTTTTGCTTTTGCCTTAGGCTTTATTGCCTTCTTGGGCTTCAATTCCTCTTTTACAAGAAAAGCGGTATCATCGTCAAGAATACTCATATGACCCTTAACATCTATCTTAAGGCTGTGAAGCTTGTCTATAAGATCCTTACTGGAAATTCCGAGTTCTTTTGCTAACTGATGAACGCGTATGCTCATTCTTTATCCTGCTCTTTCTCTTTGTAATTTGTATATCTTCAGATATGCGTTAATCTTGAATATCTTGCATATCAGTAACGAGGGTTCGAGGGAACCAGCTATTCTTTAACTCTAGGGCTGGTTTCCTGCTCTTTCTCTTTCGTTTTTTTGTCCTTTTCTACTTCAGCAGCTGTTTCCCTTTCTTTCTCAGCCCTGGCTTCTCTATTTTCTTTATTTTTTTTATCCCTCACCTCATGTACCTTTTGTTCCATAAGTTCTTTAGCTGACTTAAGAATCTTTTCAGCTGTTTTCTTCCCGACACCCTTAACATCAGTCAGTGCTTTCAGGTCCAGCTTGATGATTTTTCCTACAGTATCATAGCCTGCTTTTTTAAGCTCTTTTTCAGTCTTAGGCCCTATTCCATCTATCTCTGCTATTGGAATTTCTTTTACTCCCTCTATCTCGGTTTTACTTCTTATATCTATATTCCATCCTGTAAGTTTTGCTGCAAGCCTTACATTCTGGCCTTTCTTGCCTATCGCAAGAGAAAGCTGGTCATCTGCAACTATAACCTCTGCCCTTCTTTCTGCTTCTGTTGTTTTAACGCTTGTAATATCTGCCGGGCTCAAACTGCCGGATATAAATTCTCCCATATTTATGCTCCATCGCACAATGTCTATTTTCTCTCCGCCCAATTCCCTTACAATATTCTTAACCCTCTGGCCTCTCATGCCTACGCACGCGCCCACTGGGTCGACTTTATCGTCTTTGGAATACACAGCTATTTTTGAACGATCCCCAGCCTCTCTTGATACAGCTTTTATTTCAACAATTCCTTCATATATTTCAGGCACCTCTAACTCAAAAAGCCTTTTTACGAAGCCCGGGCTAGTCCTGGAAAGCAATATCTCAGGCCCTTTTGAAGACTTTTTAACCTCTACAATCAACGCCTTAATCCTATCGCCCTGCCTGTATTCTTCACTGGGTGGAAGCTCTCTTTTTGGCAACACTCCTTCAACTCTTCCAAGGTCAACGATTATCATACCTTTTTCAAATCTATGGACAGCGCCTGAACAAATATCATTTACTTTCTTTTTATATTCTTCAAATAATACGTCCCTTTCAGCTTCCCTGATCTTCTGTATTATGACCTGTTTTGCTGTCTGCGCAGAAATCCTGCCAAAGTCTCCAGAAACCTCCTTGCCATCTGCTGTAAAGACTTTAAAATCGCCTGTCTCCGGGTCAAACTCAGCTTTTATGTCCTCAATATGCTTTCCAAGATTTTTACGACCGGCACTGATAAGAGCTGATTCTATAGCCTTTATAAGAATCTCTTTTTTAATGCCTTTATCCCGTTCGATACTGTCTAAAATTGCCAATAATTCCTGATTCATTGCATGCTCCTTACATAATGGCAGGCTAAAGCCTGCCCTACAATTTTGTCGCAAAGGCCCTATGTAGGGGAGGGTTTGAAACCCTCCCCTACACGCCTTTGCCTTTAATTAAATTCTATTTCCTCTCGCGCCCGCACAATCTTCTCAAAAGGTATCTCTATAACACCTTTTTTCTTTACATCTATCTTCACTCCTCGGTCAGATACCTCTTTTAACCTGGCTATATATTCTTTTTTATCCTGTATCTTTTCATTTAATGTTACTCTAACAAGCCTTCCAATAGCCCTTTCATAATCCCTTTTTGTCTCAAACAACCTGTCGATTCCAGGCGAGTCCACTTCAATAATGTAATTTTCCTGTATTATATCTGCCTCGTCAAGAATCTGTCCTATTCTTTGGTTTAATCTCACGCAATCTGCCATCTGAATACCAACTTCTTTATCTACCAAAAGCCTTAAAACCTGTTTTCCTGCTTCTCTTCTGAAGATAACCTCAACAAGCTCAACTTGCTCTTCTTTTAAGATAGGTTCTATGGCTTCTTTAATCTTATCTATCATGGGCAATAAAAAAGCGGGCAAACTACACCCACTTCAAACTAAATACCCCCTTTCATAAGAGTGGCTATAATATACTATATCTTATGACAACGTGTCAAGCAAAATCGCCTTTGGCTTCGCCAAAAGCGAAACTTTTGGCGATTTTGCGCATCCGCCGAAGCTCGTCATATGATCCCGGAATTTGCAATAGGAGTTCGGTAAAATGTCTCCAAATCTTTGCGAATACTGCGTTATACTCGCAAAATTGTCCTCGGCGTATCGCACCGGATACGCCTGCGGGAATTTTGCTCGTATGCCTTGTCTTCACAAAGATTTGGGCCATTTTCCTCGAATCCTACTGCAAAATCCGGGTTTAACTTATTTTTCGCCTTTTTGAAAATCTTTATGCAATGCGTTAATTAAGGTAGAATAAACTTTTATTCTGGAAGGGCCGCTTTCTTTAACAATATTGATTATCCTCTTTTTCCTATAGTTGTTTGTTTGTAACTCAAATGGATCCACAAATAATTCATAAACCTTCATTCCAAATGCCTCTGCTATGCTGGTAATAATATTTAATGTTGGAAGCTTCTGACAACTTTCGATTCTGCTTATATAAGTGGGGTGCGCATTTATCTTCTTTGCAAGCATATCCTGTGTCCATCCTTTAGAATTTCTAATGGTCCTGATTCTATTAGCCAGAATATTACTAACTTTGAAGATGCTCATAAATTTTCCTTTCATTATAAATAGACAAGATAATAGTGTGAACAAAAATAAGGTCATATTATAGTGTCTGTTAGACACATTGCTTAGAATAGCTTAATAAAGTTGCCGCTAACTTTATAAATAGTGCTTGGCACGAATTGTGAAACTCCACGGCTTTATGGTCATGGCATCTTTTACTGCGGGGTTCGCTAAAGCGAATCCCGAACCAGCCCTGTTCATCCCCCCCCAGGTTTACACACAGAGATTTCCAGTGAGGGGTAAAGTTAGGAAAGTTATTTTATGCTTGTGGGCGAAAACCTATTTGAGGCTTTGGTTTAACTGGTAGTGGAGCCATAAGTTGCCTGATTGCCTCAAATATTGCCTGAATATCTTCATCGTGTCTTTCTATTTTTGATTCAAGTTCTTTTAATTTATAAGCAAGATCCTTATTTGTAGCAAGAATTTGTCTTAGCTTTACAAAAGCCCGCATTATAGCAATATTAACCTGGATAGCTCTTTCGCTGTTCAAAACCGTAGATAACATAGCTACCCCTTGTTCTGTAAAAGCATAGGGCAATTTACGTACGCCGCCCCATCTTGAAGTCGCAATCTGCGACTTCAAGTTCATAACCTCTTGTCTTGTAAGGAGAAACATAAAATCTCTCGGAAATCTTTTTAGGTTTCTTTTTACCTGTTCATTTAATCGCTTAACCGGAACCCCATAAAGTTTTGCCAACTCTTTATCCAGCATTACCTTATGTCCTCTAATCATAAAGATCTTTTGTTCAACTATTTCTTGCGGTATTAATTCTGGTTCCATAGACACCCCCTTTTACCATATTAGATAGGCTGTCACGAAAGTCGTTCCAGCCTATGATTACAAGGGCGGCACTTTTGTGACGCCCTATATAATAGACACATCTGGAGGTGATTTTCTTTCAATTTTTTTTAATTTTTTTATTAAGCCATGAGCTAACTTGATAGTATAGGAATTTCCTTTTTTGCGCGGAGCTTTGCTCCGCTACTCCAAAAGATTCTGGAGTAGCGAAGCGAACGGAGTGAGCTTCGCGTTAACTTGACAAATAGTGCCTGGCACGAATTGTGAAGTTAGAAGACGTGCTGCTAGAGGATTTCTTTGAGAACTGATTGGAGATTTGCGGGAACTACTTTGGGTTCTTTGATGGATTTAATGGCCCGGTCAGGGTCTTTGAGGCCGTGTCCGGTAAGAATGCAGACAATTTTGGGATTTTTGAATTTCTTGAAATAATCTTTTTTGGCCAGCTTCATTATACCTGCCACTGACGCGGCTGAGGCAGGCTCTACGAATATGCCTTCTTTTGACGCGAGGAATTTATACGCTTCCAGGATTTCATCGTCAGAAACCATATCTATCAGGCCCTTGGATTCATCCCTGGCAGTTTCTGCCATTTTCCAGCTGGCAGGATTCCCTATGCGGATAGCAGTAGCAATGGTCTCGGGTTTTTCTATAATTTTGCCCCTCACTATGGGCGCTGCGCCTTCTGCCTGAAAACCAAGCATTACAGGAAGATTTTTTATCTTTCCTTTTTCTTTATATTCTTTATAACCTTTCCAGTAAGCAGTAATATTGCCTGCGTTTCCTACTGGAATAGCGTGAAAATCCGGAACTAAACCTAATTGATCGCATATTTCAAATGAACCAGTCTTCTGGCCCTCGATTCTATAAGGATTCAGGGAATTAACCAGCTGTATATGATGCTTCGCAGTGATTTCTTTTACAAGATTAAACGCATCGTCAAAATTTCCATCAACTGCAATAACTTGAGCGCCATGTATAAGGGCCTGGGCAAGCTTACCAAGCGCTATAGCGCCTTTTGGAATCAGGACAATACATTTAATTCCAGCCCTTGCCGCGTATGCTGCTGCTGAAGCAGAGGTATTGCCAGTAGAAGCGCACATAACCGCTACATGTTTTTCTTCTAAAGATTTTGAAATAGCCATAGTCATGCCTCTATCTTTAAAAGAACCAGTAGGATTAAGGCCTTCGTATTTTAGATAGACCTCTCCCATGACTAATTCTGAAAGATGGCATGAGTATACCAGAGGAGTATTGCCTTCGTTAAGAGTAACTACAGGCGTATTTTTAGTAACCGGTAAAAATTCCCTGTATTTATCTATTATACCTTTCCACATACACAACCATCCCAACCGCGTAGGATGCCTTCGGCAACCTACGCGGTTTTTACTTGGTTTTTATTTTTCCAGCCTTATGACAACGCTTTTCTTTTTTATGGCAGGTAATTTATCGATCCTGGCCAATGCAGCCTGCATACCCATTTCTTTTGCCTCGTGAGTGAGCATAACTATGGGGACAATATGCGCTTCCCTGCGCTCTTTCTGCACAACACTCGCGATGCTGATATTATGCCTGCCTAAAAGATCCGCTATATTTGCAAGGACGCCCGGCTTATCTATCGCAGAAAAATGCGCATAATACCTGGTTACAACATCGTCCATTTTCCTGAGATTTTTTATTCCAACGTCTTTAGGAATTATAGATTGCGCTGAATTTTTTCCGCAGGTAATCTTATGGCCTATATCCACTATGTCGCTCAATACAGCGCTCGCAGTAGGCAGTTTCCCAGCTCCCTGGCCATAGAATAACTGCTTACCAACCAGATCCGCCTCTATAAATATCGCATTATAAACTCCTGAGACAGATGAGAGCAGATGTTCCGAAGGCAAAAGAGTTGGGTGCACCCTTGCTTCTAATTCATTGCCGTAGCGCTTTGCTATTGCAAGAAGCTTTACCGCATAACCAAACTCTTTGGCATACTGGATATCGAGATTAGATATATTATCAATCCCCTCGACATAAATATCATCCAAATCCACCCTTTTTCCGAAACCCAGCAAAGAGAGTATTGCAAGTTTATGACTGGTATCCAGGCCTTTTATATCCAAAGAAGGGTCTTTTTCAGCGTAGCCTTTAGACTGCGCTTCTTTGAGAGCAGCTTTGAAACTTGAGCCCTGGCTTGACATACTGGATAATATATAATTAGAAGTGCCGTTCAAAATACCTAATATGCTGAAAAATCTATTGCCCACCATGCCTTCCCGTATTGCTTTTATAATAGGGACTCCACCTGCGACGCTTGCCTCAAAATATATTTCTCTGTTCGAGTCTTTTGCTTTCTGGAAAATTTCTTCGCCTTCAGATGCCAGAAGCAGCTTATTTGCAGTGACTACATGCTTGCCTCTTGACAACGCTTTCATTACAATCTCTTTCGCAGGATTAATACCGCCTATCAACTCAACAATAATATGAATACTGGGGTCATTTATCACTTTGCCGGCGTCTTTGGTAAGCATACTTTTAGGAAGGCTTACATCTCTTTTTGAAGACAGGTCTTTGTCGCAGACTAATGAAAGATTAAAGTCTATCCCGGTACGTTTCAATAATAAATCTCTCCGCTCCATTAGAAACTTTGCAACGCCGGATCCTATGGTTCCAAAACCTATCAAGCCGATATTTACTTTATTATCCATGATAATACTGCCTTTTATACCTTTGTTCTGCTTCGCACTAGGGTATAAATCTAAAAACCCGTGACGGGCTTCGCAGAACTTGTTCTGCGAAGCCCGTCATAGAGAGCTTACTCATATACCCTAGGGCGAAGCAGAATGGTCGGGACGGCTGGATTCGAACCAGCGGCCCCTTGAACCCCATTCAAGTGCGCTAGCCAACTGCGCCACGCCCCGTCCTTATGCAGTTACTATTTTCAAAAAAGTTGCGAAACCTGAAAGTAAGTATACCTGGTTCTTTTAAAGCTGTCCAGAAAGACTTTCTTATATCGCTACGCGGATAGACTACCTAAAAAGAACATCTTGTGTCAGGATGGGTCTTTTTCACCGGTGGTAAACCATCCATGAATTTCACCGTCTTTTTGGATAATATAATTGTCGCCATTATAAGTCGAAGGCGCAGGAACAGTTCCGCCTCTTACAGCTTGAAACTTAAAATCTTCTGTCAAATCCGGCACCGCAACTGATTCATAGTCAAAATAACGAGGCGTAACACTATTTGGGTCATCTATTTTTAAGTCACCTATGGTCGAAGTAAATGTATTGTTTTCTAAAAAATATACCTTCTCAGCCATCCTAATAATAGATAGATTGGTCGTTGCTTCCACTACCTTTGACTTTTCTAGCGTCTTAATATACATCGGGTAGGCAATAGCAGCAAGTAACGCAATAATAATAACAACTATCATCACTTCCATCAGAGTAAAACCTGCGCCAAACCTCCTAGATATCACATTATTTTTTCTCATAGCAGTATGCCTCCAGATTTAGGTGCTTTTTTTTAAATGACAATATATCCATGCCTGCCCTGAATAATTTTATTAAATTCAGCTTTGTCTTATTTTTATACCTGTTTTTAAAAGCTATGGGTATTTCTTTTATTCTATATTTTTTAAGATGCGCTATGTATAAGATTTCTTCTATTATAGCAGGGCCTTTTGACATAAGCAAGTCAAGTTCAAGACAAGCCATAGCTTCCCTTTTAAAACATCTATAGCCTGAACTGCAATCACGTACGTCCAAACCAAGATAATTCCTTATTAAAAAATTCACTACTTTTGAAAACAACCTTCTCAAAATATTTCTTTCCGTATCTTCGCCTTCTTTTATAAATCTGGAGCCTATAACTATGTCATTATGAGTTATTTCTTTTAAAAAAATCGGAATATACTTTGGGTCATGCGAAAAATCTGCGTCCATTTCCATGATATAAGAAATATTTTCTCTTTTAAGAGCAGCCTTAAAGCCCTCTGCTCCTGAAGCGCCCCTGCCCTTATCGCTCATCCTGTGGATCACAGAAACCCTTTTGTCGCTAGAAGCTATCCTGTCCGCAATATTGCCGGTTCCGTCAGGAGAATTATCATCTACTATAAGCGCTTCAACTTTTGGAGCATATTTAAAAATCTCCTCGACGAGTTTTTCTACGTTATCCTTTTCGTTATAAGTAGGGATTACAATCAAGGTATCTGCCATAAAAATCTTCAGCCTTTTATGTTTTACCGAAGTTTTTCCATTTCAAAATCTATTCTTGCGCTTCTTAAATTGCGCTTCGCATCTACATGCAATGGATACAGAAATAAAGCTTTTTTGAATTGTTCTATAGCGTCTTTATATTTAGCAGTCCTTGCATAAGCTACCCCGAGATTATTATATGCGTCTGCATCCATCATATCTATTTTTATAGCCTGTTTGAATTCTTTTATAGCATCTTCATACATTTCTTTTTTTAAATACAGGGCGCCTAAATTATAATGAACATCTCTCGCGTAAGGCGCGATGACAAGTGTATCTTTCAATGTTATTATTGCCATATCCACAAGGCCTACGGTTTCATAAAATATTGCCCTATTGATATAATCCATCGGATAGGCCCTTTGCCAGCTATACCTATTTAATTTAGCCACTTCTTTTCTTTTTGTTAAATCAACATGATATTTTTTTATTAAACTCGCGTTTCTTTCAATATTTCTTGTAAATATGCATACCTTGTCGTCTAGAAAAACCAATTGCCAATTTTGGCTGTAATAAAGATGCGGTATTAGCGCAGCCATGCTGCTGAAGCCATAATAAAGAAAAACATAATTAATATCGTATTTTTTTACCAAGGCCTCGAATAACAATGGGTCCTTTAGGCAGTTTCTGTAATTCTCTGTTATAAATTTTGCGCCATAAATGGTATTTCTTCCGTCAAGAAAAACTTTTTTCAAAGGATACAGCCTTTCTATCAGAAAACAACCGCTTGGATAATCATTAAACATATTGCCTTCTAATCCGGATTTTTCTAAAAAATTCATAGCCTCTTCCGGATAGTTTACCCTTCCTAATCCAAACCAGCGATAAGTATTTTGATTCGCATAATATTTTCCTGTCACAATATCTTTACCTAATACTACAAGATACAAAACTAATACTATAGAAGCAAAACACAGAAAAAACTTCCTTAACCGTGGAGATACCGCCTTAAAATTAATACTTTTTAAATATTCAACGATACAGGGAGCTATTGCAAAACCATACAGCGAAAGATGCCTCTTTCCGCTCAAAGAAAGGTATAATAACGAACCAAAAATAATAATATGCGATGAAGAAATAGCTCTGCCCTTAAAAATAAAAACAAGGATACTTATGAGAAGAAAAAGGCGGTAATAAGGCATTATACCGAAATTAAGGAATATATCCTTATACACGCTTGGCGCCCATTCGTTTATCAAACCCATCCCTTTGAATTCTACTATAGGAAAAAATATCGCGCTGTATCCATAAGGATTAATCCCGGATGAAATAATAAGCGCTATGCCGACAAATAAAAGCTTCTTATACCTGTCTCCTTTTACAACAAACTCATTCTTAAAATTATGCCTTATCCTCGTATCTATGAATTCACCTATGATAAATGCCCATATCAAAAAAATGCCCATTATAGAGGAGCCATGTAAATTAACCCATAGTATCTGAAGCGGGATCAAGGCATACAATAGATTATCTTTTGCAGAAGACAGCACGTATTTATACCTATGCAAAATCAATATGAAAAGCGAGAATAATAATAATGAAAAAATAAGAGGCCTTGCCAGAAATGCATATTGTGAAAAAAGTATGACTAGCAGCGTTAAAAAAACAGCCAATAACCAGCTATCTTTCCTATAAAGATTGATAAATAGAAAAACAAACGCAAAAAATATTATTATTGCCGAGAAAATTATAAGGCCATTAATACCGGAAAGTTTGTAAATAAGATAGAAAATTACCTGCGACAGCCATTGATGGTTAAGCCATTTCTCGCCAGCTTTTGTATAAGAGTATTCATCCACCTGCGTTATGCGCATATCTTTAACCATTATCTCGCCGGTTTTAATATGCATCCAGGTATCCGCTTCATTTACAGGGCGTATCAAAAGCAGGGCTAAAATAATAAATGTTAGCGAAATAAGTATGTATTTCATATTTTCTCTTTGAGGATTTTATTCAGACTTTGGCTCTCTTGTCATTAACTCATTGACTGCCAAAAGAGGCGATTTATTTTCAAATAAAACCGCATGCACCTGCTGGGTAATAGGCAGTTCTATATTATATTTTCTGCCAAGCTCCACTGCGGCGCGAGAAGTCCACGCGCCCTCTATTTCCATAACGCTTTTATCCAGGAGAAGCCCTGGTTTATTGCCCTTTCCGATTTCTTGGCCGAATTTATGATTTCTGCCTTCTTGGCTCACACAAGTAGTAATCATATCTCCAAGGCCGCTCAAGCCTTGAAAAGTATCTCTGTATGCGCCCATTGCCAAGCCAAGACGAGTCATTTCTGTCAAGCCCCTTGTAAGTATAGCTGCTTTTGTATTTGCCCCGAAACCCAGGCCGTCTGAAATACCTGAAGCAATCGCTATTACATTTTTAAGGGCTCCGCCAAGCTCTACGCCTACTACATCTTTATTGGTGTAAACCCTGAAACGCTCTGCCCTGAATATGCCGCTGGCCTTTCTGGCAAAGATCTCATCCTCTGAAGCAACAACTACAGCTGTCGGAATTCCGCGGCTAACTTCAGGCGCTATGCTCGGCCCTGATAAAACAGCTATTTCTATATCCCCTAAAACTTCCTTGATAATCTCGCTCATTCTTTTCAGAGACTTTTCCTCTATGCCTTTTGCAACGCTCACAAAACCCGCCTGCGATTCTTTTAAGATTTTCTTATTTTTTGTAATCACATCTCTTAAGAAACGCGACGGTATTGCAAGGACTATAATATTAGCGCCTTCGCACGCAGTATATATCTCGCTTGTAAGCTGGATAGTTTTTGGGACTTTAAAACCGGGCAGGAATTTTTTATTCTCTCCGGTTTTTTTTATAGCCTCTATATCTTCTTTGAAAACTCCCCAGAGCGATACATTAAACCCTTTATTTTTCAATAAAATGGCTAATGCAGTACCCCAGCCGCCATCGCCTAGAATAGATATTTTCACGCAACCTCCTGAATTTATTTAAGTTTATCATATGGTAATAAGGTAGTCAATATATGATTACCGCCATAAAAAACCCCGGCCTTTTAAGCATCGAAAAGGTCGGGGTTACCAAGAAAAAAACTTGAAACGATAGAACCACCTCCTTATTAAGGTTGTGTATGTGCAAAATCTACTTCAAAAGAATGTTTGAATGCTATTGAATAAATATCAAAACCAGATACTGCGTAAAACCTGCCAACTATATCGCATATAAACATATCTTTACCAAGTTTTGTATCGCGTTTTTTACTAATAAAGATGTGCCTTTTATTGGCGTTCAGGCCAATAGTCTTTTTCCATTTTGCCAGTTCTTCCAGGGTTTTAAAGTTATTGCGGCCGCCTAATATATAGATAGAATGCCTCTGAGTTGTAGTAGTAATCCCATCCCTATCAATTGTTTCAGAGACATAAAGATCTTTTCTTTTTTTATCTTCTGAAGTTACGTCTTTGAATAAGAGTTCTTTCATTTTGACCTCTCTAATCAATACTTTTAAAATCTATTTACTATGATAGTAAAAAAAATAACGCCATTTCTCTTACTTAAAGTATATCACACCTTTTTAATTCTGTCAATCGGGCAGGTTTTGGCAAAAGAAAAGATAAGTAATGCAGTTCCTATTGTAATAGCTGAGTCCGCAATATTAAAAACAGGCCATATTCTAACATCAATAAAATCAATGACATACCGCAAATTAACCCTGTCTATCAAATTGCCTAGAGCCCCTGACATTATAAGTATCAGGCCGAAATTGCAAAGAAAATTGTCCAAAAACTTTCCATTTCTAATAGCCTTTAAAAGAATGATTCCTATCATTACTACTGCAATTATTGATACCGCAATAAAAAAATAAGTGCTATCTTTAAAAAGCCCGAAAGCTGCGCCTGTATTTTTTACAAACGTGACGTGCAAAATACCCTTTATTATAGGTATAGACTCACCCAGAAATAATTTTGAAGAAATAGCTGCCTTGGTAACTTGGTCTATTAAAAGGACTAAAAAAATGGAAAGAATACTTATAATATTACTTATTCTTTTCTTCTTTTGATTTGCATTGTATGCAATATTTGGCATATGGAACAGCGTTAAGGCGTTTTTGAGGTATTTTTTTGCCGCAAGAAATGCATTTTCCGAAGTCACCCTCTTCTATGCGCTTCAACGCATCGTCAATCTCATACACAATCTCCTGCTCTTCTCCGGCAATATTCAGGCTTAGCTCCCTGTCATAGCTGTCACTTGCCATATCAGCCATATGAAGACTATAACCGGAAAGATCCCCTGATGATTCCTTCTGAGACTTAAGGTTCTCTTTGGTTATATGGCTTATATCACCTGTTATACCTTCTCTCGTTTGTATCAAAAGTTTTTTATATTTTAACATTTCTTGCTTGGTCATTCTATTTTTCCTCCGTTACAACACCAGCGCATCTCTCACAAAGTGTTGGATTGCTTTGATCTTCTCCGACTAACGCGCTCCAGTTCCAACAACGGCTGCATTTTTTACCATCCGCCTTCGCGGCCTGGATATCTAATTTTTCTCCTCTTGTAAGTTCTACCTGTGAAACTATAAATATATAACGCAAAACATTTAAGTACTTGTTTAAAAATTCGTATTCTTCTTCGGAGCTTGCAACAAGCGATACCTTTGCTTCAAGCGGGCTGCCTATTAATTTAGCGATCCTTTTCCCCTCAAGGACCTTTAAAACTTCCTCTCTCAAATTTATCAATCTCTGCCATCTGGCCTCAAGCTCAGGGTCAATTAAATCATCTTCAGCCTCAGGCCAATCTGCCAGATGCACTGAACCCTCTTTATTAAAATATCCCCATATTTCTTCTGCGGTAAACGGAGTTATGGGCGCCATAAGTCTTGTAAGAACGCTCAATATTTTATAAAGAACTGCCTGGCCGCTCCTTCTTGCCTTTGACCTAGCTCCAAAAGTATACAACCTATCCTTTAAAATATCAAGATAAAAATTTGACATATCAAGTATGCAGAATTTATATATGGAACTTGCAGCTTCATAAAACATGAAGCGCTCAAAAGAACCAGTCACTTCTTTAAGCACAGAATACAGCCTGGAAAGAGCCCATCTGTCTATCTCCAAGAGGTCTTTATTGGCTACCAGGTCTTTTCCTGGGTCAAAATCATAGAGATTGCAAAGAAGATATTTTGCGGTATTCCTGAATTTACGATATGCTTCTACGGTGCGGTCTAAAATTTCTTCTGAAATCCTCACATCGTCAAAATAAGATGACGAACTCGCCCATAGCCTTAGGACGTCTGCGCCTTTTTTAGAAATAACTTCCTGCGGGCTCATTACATTACCGGCTGACTTGGACATCTTTTTGCCTTCGCCATCCACTACAAAGCCGTGGGTGAGTACATTTTTAAAAGGAGATTTTTTTTCAACTCCCATGCCTATTAAAATAGACGTCTGAAACCAACCTCTATGCTGGTCACTACCTTCCAGATACAAGTCCGCAGGAAAACCAAGATCTTTATTTGTTCGAAGAACCCCCTGATGGCTTGCGCCTGATTCAAACCAGACGTCAAGTATATCTGTTTCTTTGTTAAATTCGCTGTGGCCGCATTTTTTACATTTAAAGCCTTCAGGGACAAAACTCTTTGCGGATTTTGCAAACCATGAATCAGAGCCTTCCGCGCCAAAAACATCTTCTATCTTTTTCATCACGCCGTCGTCCATTATTTCTGAATTACATGATGCGCAATATAAAACAGGCACGGGCACACCCCAGTAGCGCTGCCTCGAAAGGCACCAATCAGGCCTAAGCTGTACCATGCTGGAAATGCGTTTCTCGCCTATATCAGGCACCCATTTTATTTCTTTTATCTCGTTAAGCGTTTTCTGCCTGAGACCATTTCTATCCACTCCCATGAACCATTGTTTTGTGGCACGGAATAAAAGCGGCGAATGACAGCGCCAACAATACGGATATGAATGTTCTGTTTTTTCGGATATTAAAAGCGCTTTTTTATCCGAGAGAATTTTAAGAACAATGTCATTGGCTTCTGATATAGGCCTACCTACAACTTCGTCAGGAACCTCAAAAGAATCTATTTTTTTAAACCTGCCTTTTTCATCAACAGGCATGATTACCGGCAAATTATATTTAAGGCCCACCTCATAGTCTTCCTGGCCATGGCCCGGCGCGATATGAACACAGCCTGTGCCATCTTCGTTTGAAACATAATCCGCCAGGACAACCTTTGAATTGCGGTTTAAAAACGGGTGGTCAGCTGCCATGCCTTCCAAATCTTTGCCCTTTACGGTTTTTATAACACTGCCTGAAGAACCAAGTTTTTTCAAAACAGTTTCAAGCAAATCTTCAGCTAACACCAATGTGCTGTGGCCATCAATCTTTACAAATACATATTTTAAGTCTGGATGAACCGCTATTGCGACATTTGACACTAGCGTCCACGGCGTAGTCGTCCACACTAAAAAAGCAAAACCTTTATCCCGTTCGCCGAACGGAACCGCTGTTCCGTTCGGCGAACGGAGTCCGGTATCAAATTTAACGTAGATCGACGGAGAAATATGGTCTTCGTATTCAACCTCAGCCTCTGCGAGCGCTGTTTCGCATTTTGCGCACCAGTTTATGGGCTTAAGGCCTCTGTAGATAAAACCGTCTTTTGCAAGCTTGTTGAAACTTGCCACTACTGCTTTTTCGTATTCCGGTTTCAATGTCAGGTATGGATTATCCCAGTCTCCAAAAATTCCCAGCCTTTCGAATTCAGCTTTTTGAATCTCCACAAATTTCATTGCAAATTCATGCGCCATTTTTCTGAATTTCACCTGATCCACATCATGCTTTGTCTTTTTCATTTCCTTAAAAAGCTGGTGCTCTATCGGCATGCCGTGGCAATCCCATCCAGGCACATAAGGCGTGTCATATCCTTGCATTGTCTTGAACTTAATGACAATATCTTTGAGGGTTTTATTTAATGCGTGGCCTATATGGATATTTCCGTTTGCATATGGCGGGCCGTCGTGGAGTATGTATTTCGGTTTGCCTTTTTGCCTCTTGCGTATCTCTTGATAAAGATCCATATCCTCCCATTTCTTAAGGATACCAGGTTCTTTATCAGGCAAGTTGCCCTTCATCGGAAAATCAGTTTTAGGCAGATTTAAGGTATTTTTGTATTCCATATTACATGTACTTCCCTATTATTATGTCCAACTTTGCTTTTGTATTTTCAGGTATCAACTTCTTGTCGGTAACTATAGCATATTTAAGAGCTTCCCTGCAAGCACATTTTCTACCGCCTTTAAGCTGCGGGACTACTTCCTTTATCAATTTTTTTGCTGTATCCACGTTTCTTAGCAGATTTCCTATTACCATTTCAATATTAACTTCCTCTTCAAGCCAGCAGTCGTAATCAGTTACAAGCGCGATCGTCGCAAAACAAATTTCCGCTTCCCTTGCGAGCCTCGCCTCAGGCATATTGGTCATGCCTATAATATCCATTCCCCAGCTTTTGTGTAAAAGAGATTCAGCCTTTGTGGAAAAAACCGGGCCTTCCATATTTAGGTATGTGCCTTTATCGTGCATTGTAATGCCAAGTTTTCTACCTGTATCATAAATTATTTTTCTTAAATCCGCACACACAGGTTCTGAAAAGCTTACGTGGGCAACTATCCCCTGGCCGAAAAATGTGGTTTTGCGGCCCTGATTGGTCTTATCCACAAACTGATCAGGAAGAACAATATCCAGCGGCTTCAGTTCTTTTTTAAAACTCCCGACCGCTGAAATAGATATTAACTGCTCCACGCCAAGTTTTTTCATAGCGTATATGTTCGCCCTGTAATTGAGCTCTGTGGGTAAAATCGTATGGCCCCTTTTGTGCCTGGCAAGAAATGCCACTTCTACGCCGCCAAGGTTTCCGACAATAAAACTATCAGATGGCTCGCCAAAAGGCGTTTCCACTGTAACTTCCTTCATGTCTTTTAACGCGTCTATCTGATACAATCCGCTACCGCCAATAATCCCTATTTTCGGCATTTTTCCTCCCGCTATACCTCTAACTTGACAAATAGTACCTGGCACGAATTTTCGAGTTAGCGCGGAGCTCACTTCGTTCGCTCCGCTACTCCAAAATCTTTTGGAATAGCGGAGCGAAACTCCGCGCAAAAAGGAATTTCCTATTATATCAAGTTAGAAGATTTTTGCGAAGCTGATCTTACTGCTTTCTTTATAATTGCTTCCAATTTTTCCTGTTTAAATACTTTCAAGGCGGCTTCAGTAGTGCCGCCTTTTGAAGCAACTTTTTTTACCAGATCCTCCATGGATAGATCTTTTGATTTAATAACTTCCGCGGCGCCGATAAATGTAGCCCTGGCTAATCTAACCGCAATGTCTTTTTGCAAGCCGCTTGTCTCAGCTGCTTTGGCCAATAAATACGTGAATAAGAAATAATACGCCGGGCCGCTGCCGCTCACAGCAGTAACAGCGTCCATCATTTTCTCTCTAACCTCTATTACCTCACCGAGATTTAAAAAAATCCTGGAAACTGTTTTCAAATCCCCTTTCTTAGCGAACCTGCCGCAACTTATGGCAGAAATGCCCTTGCCTACCATGGCAGGCATATTAGGCATCACCCTGATCACCCTTGTTCCGGGTAAAGCCTTTTCTATAGAGGACGTAGTTATCCCCGCGGCTATGGAGATTATCAATTTCTCTTTTACATAAGGCCTTATTTCTTTTAAAACTTCTCCTATGTCCTGCGGTTTTATTGCCAGGATAATAATATCCGAGCGCTTTGCAACAGTAATATTGTCGGAAATGCGCTTATTCTTATCGCTTAAAAGAACTTTGCCTTTGATGCCGAATGCTATCGCACTTCCCATATTACCTGCGCCGATTATGCCTATCATATAACTCCTTCACTTCTCGACTCTCCGCATAGGCGGATCGCTCGAAGAATATTGCGCGAAGCTCACGGAGCCTGCCCCGAGCAACGTCGAGGGGTTCGCTTCGCTACTCCAATAGTATTCGAGCAGTCGAGAACTAAAAATATTCCGAAACAATGGATTTTATTTTGGTTATGAACCTGCCCGCAAATCCCACTGGCTCAGACATAGATATGCTGGATTTTGCGGCAATTAATTTTTTAGCGCCGTACTTCATCAGGCCGAGCGAACACGCAAAAGTTATATCACTAAGCTTGCCTCCGGATTTAAGATTGCCTATATTTACAGGCATCTTAAACACCTTTTCTACAGTTTCAATAAAACCGTCCATTTTCGCAACGCCTCCCACCACGATTACATGCGGCAGGCTTTTCTTATTCTTAAGGAACGGTTCCAGTTTTTTATGAATATCCTCTAATACCGCCTCTGCCTTCGGCAATAAGAGGTTTGTAATTTCACTTTTTGCAACAAGCCCATATTTTATTTTTAGTTCTTCTGCTTCGTCAAACAGAATTTTCATATTGTCCTGCAAAACCTGGGTGAGGTCGTCTCCACCGAACGGAAAAGTAAAAGAGTCCAATATCTTCCCGTCTATAAAAAGCGCAGCCTCTGTAATTTCTTTTCCCGCATCTACAAGCACAGCTCCGTTCACAAGCTCCTCTTCTTCGAAGACACTAAGCCCTGTGCCCGCACCTGAAACTATCAGTTCATCCGCTTCATAGCCTGCCAGGTTTACCGCCTTTGTAATATTCTGTAAAACAGTAACAAGAGATGTGATGATATTAAGATCTACATCAAGTTTTGATCCGAACAGACCGAGCGGATCATTAATCTCCATCTTATCATCTATAAAAAACCTCACCGGCACCAGGTGCACAGCTTCTCTATCTAAAGACATGGCGATAATCTTGGCAGATTCCATGCACCTTTTTATGTCATCCTTTGTAATCTCGCTTGGCCTGTCAGAGATATACACAGAACCCCGGCTCTGGAATGTCCTTATATGAGCGCCTGAAACATTGGTTATGACTTTTCTTACCCTGACCTTTGCCATTTCTTCCGCTTTCATGACGCTAGCCTCTATTGCCTCTGACAATAGCCCCAGATTTGAAACCACGCTTTTCGAAAATCCCCTGGTAGGAACCTGGCCAAACCCAAGTATGTTTCCATCAGCACTTGCAATTAACGCCCTGACATTAGAAGCGCCAATGTCTAAGCCGCAAATAATTTCTGAACGCATAATAGTTACCTCTTTCTTCTCGACTCTCCGCCTAGGCGGATCGCTCGAAGAATATTGCGCGAAGCTCACTTACGTTCGCTTCGCTACTCCAATATTGTTCGAGCCCTTCGACTTTGCTCAGGGTAAACTTCGTCGAGAACATTTTTAATATTATCTCGGCCCTATAATCGGGTCCTCAAAACGTAAATCAATATATTTTACTCTTCCTATATCCTGGCCCAGCTGTTCCAGCACTGTAGCCAGGACATCCAGCCTTTTATTGAATTCGCCATCGCCTATTTTTATCTCAACTTTTTCAGTATCCTTAGCTGAAAGAAAAAAAGATATATTGCGGCTATCAGCTATATCTACTGTTTTTATCTGGTATCTTGAAAGCTTTTTATTCGCTGACAGCGCGTCTATAAGGAATAAAGCCTTGCTAATTTTTTCTTTCTGGACTGAACTGCCCCTGACAGGGCCGGCTACCCTGATACCTGAAATAAGAGGGATATTTTCTTCCGCAAAACTATTTGTGTAAGGAAGGAAAACACCGTCTTTATCTATGGAATACAGCCTATCCCCGTAAACTTGAGCTACGGCCAGCCTTTGTCTTGCCTGAACAATCAATCTATCCGGCAGCGCCCGCCTCACGACAATATCCCTTAATTCAGGATGATCAGCCTCTATTCTTTCTTTAAAATTCTTCAGGTCTACCAAGAATATATTGGCTCCTAAAACATCCTTGTCCTTAATCTCGCCGGAACCCATTCTTCGCAGCACATTTTTCTCGTCATAAAATCTGATATCCAGGCCTTTTACATTAAACAGGTCCGAATCCACAAACATATATTGAAACGCCACAATGCCTGCGCCAATACCAGCCACGAGGATTGTCCAGAAAATAATCTTAAAGACGCCTTTAAAATTACGCTTCGCTCTCGGCTGGATTTCTTTCTTTTTCTTGTGCGGATGCACTTTTTGTTTTTTTATTTTTACCATAAAATACGCGAAGCTTCGCCCTTCGGCAAACTCAGGACTTCGCTACTCCATCTCAGCTGATTTTAAAATCTTAAGGCAAAGATCTTCGAATTCTATGCCTATGGCCCTGGCAGCCTTTGGCAGAAGGCTTGTCTCTGTAAGGCCCGGGATAGTATTTACCTCCAGCACCACAGGGCCTATCTTTTCATTTAATATAATATCCACGCGCGAAAACGACTTTGCAGAAAGTGCTTTATGAGCTTTTAGGCCAATATCCTGGCATTTTTTGTAAATAGATTTTTTTATTTCAGCAGGCACGATATATTCGGTAAAGCCTTTTTCATATTTTGCGGTGAAATCAAAAAATTTTCTTTTGGGCACAATTTCAACAATAGGCAAGGCCCTGTCTTCCATTACGCCTACTGTAATTTCCCTTCCAGGAATATATTCCTCGATTATTAATTTGTCATCATATTTAAACGCATCGCGGATTGCATCTTTCAGGCCCTGTTCATTATCCACTATGTTCAGGCCTATACTGGAACCGCCGTTAGAAGGCTTGACAACAAGACTGGATCCTAGATTTCTAAAATACGCGCTTAAATTATTTTCTTTATCAAAACTGTCTTTGGTCAGGATTTCATGCCTGGCAATTGGTATAAAATTTAATCTAAACATTTCTTTTGCCGTGATCTTATTCATTGCGGCCCTGGATGCTGAAGAAGAACTACCTGTGTGAGGTATGTTCATTTTCTCAAGAAGTTCCTGCACTGTGCCATCTTCTCCGAATTCGCCGTGAAGCGCTACAAACGCCACATCTATCTTCATCCGGCTGATCAAATCAGTTACTGATTTTTCATAACCGTTTGTATTGGGCCCTGCCATAAGTTCTACAGGCACATAATCTATCTGTCTAACCTCAAGCGCCTTACAGACTGCTTTGCCTGATTTTATAGAAATCTCCCTCTCAGAAGAAGGCCCGCCCATTAATACACCGACACGCTTATTTTTCATATTAATTTTTTTACTTCTCGACTCTGCTCGCATGATATACTCTAATGTCCGCTCGAAGAATATTGCGCGAAGCTCACGGAGCCTGCCCCGAGCAACGTCGAGGGGTTCGCTTCGCTACTCCAATAGTGTTCGAGCGGACATTCCGACTAAATTTGCAAACTCAGCTGAGAACTACTTTTTATATTAATTTCAACTCTAACTCCAGCTCTATTCCAAATTTTTGCTTAACACTGGTTCTGGCCAAATCTATCAGGCCAAGGACATCTTTTGCTGTTGCTTTGCCAAGATTCACTATAATATTTGCATGAACCTTGGAAATCTCAGCCATCCCTATTCTTTTGCCCTTTAATCCGCAGGATTCTATGAGCATCCCTGCTGATTTATCAGATTCGGGATTTTTAAATATACTGCCTGCGTTTGGAAAACCTATTTTAGCAAGCCAATCGCGTTTTTTATTGAACGCTTTTATTTTATCTTTGGCATCCTCTTTTTTGCATTTCTCTAGTTTTAGCCTGGCGCCTAAAATAATTTTCTTGTCCAGACCTGAAGAACGGTATTTAAAATCTATATCTTTTCCGCTCAAAGTTTTTATCTTTTTATCTTTTAAATCTAAAACTTCTACGTCCAGGATGATATCTTTTATTTCAATAAATACAGCCGGGTTTTCCAAGCTCCGAACGCCTGCGTTCATAAAAATAGCGCCACCCACATTGCCGGGCACTCCAGCTAAAAACTCACAGCCTCTCAAACCTTTACTGGAGGCATATTTCACTAATTTTGCCAGACTGTTCCCAGCACCTGATCGTATTATTTCTCCGCTTTCCTTTTCTATTTTTTCAAAATATCCTGCGAGATGTATCACTGCACCGTCAAAACCCTCATCCCTGACCAAGAGATTTGTGCCTTTTCCCACTATGATAAATTTTTTATTTTTACTCTCCGCTAAAGAGATTACTTCTAAAATTCCTTCAGGGCTTTCTACTTCTGCCCAGCAATACGCAGGGCCTCCAATATGAAAACTCGTATGCAGGGATAATGATTCATTATATCTTAACATACGTCATGAATTCCTTAGCCAATTTTGCCCCTGCTGCTTCGCTTTGCGAAGCAAAGCAGCAGGGGCAAAATTCAGAAGCAATCATGCACGAGCATTGAGCTCTTCCAGGGTCTTGGCAATTTTGAAAGGCAGTTCCCCTATATCCCCCGCTCCCAATAAAAACACTGCGTCGCCCGGCTTCACCACATCTATTAAATGTTTTATTATATCACTTTTTGAAATAAAATGCGCGTTTTTATGGCCGTACTTCCTGGCGCTGTCGCATATATCTTTCCCGCTCACACCTTCGATAGGCTTTTCGTCCGCGGAATATATATCTGTCACTACCAGGTGATCCGCCATGTCAAAGCACTTGCCAAACTGGTCTTTTAAATCCCTGGTCCTGGAAAACCTATGGGGCTGGAACACAGCGACTACGCGCCTGCCGGAAGATTCCATTGCCTTAAGGGTAGCCCTTATCTCTGTCGGATGATGGGCGTAATCGTCTATAATAATAATATCTGAATCTAAATGCGTTATCCTGAAGCGCCTGTCAGCGCCTTTAAATTCCCTGATTACTTCTTTTATAAGATTAAAAGCGAGGCCCAGTTCCATTGCCACGCCTATTGCAGCGAGGCTATTTATTACATTGTGCATGCCGGGTATTGAAAGTTTTATCCTGCCGAGCGGTGCGCCCTTATATTTTATGTCAAATTCCGAACCGCTCAGGTTTATTAATTTTATATTTTCCGCTTTTATATCTGTGTCGTCGGAAATCCCGTATTTTAAGATCCTCTTTCGGGATTCCCCGGCTATCTTTCTCAAATTCTCATCTTCTGCCCATATAAAAGCACAGCCTTCGTCTTTTGTGTTATTTATAAATTGTTTATAGGCGCTGAGGACATTATCCATTGTGCCATAATAGTCCATATGTTCCCTGTCGATATTAGTGCTGACGCTATAGAGCGGGTTAAGCAAAATAAACGAGCCGTCTGATTCATCCGCCTCTGTTATCATATAATCGCTCTGGCCAAACATTGCGTTACCTCCTAAAAAATCAACATCAGCCCCTATAAACACAGTGGGATCAAGGCCCGCTTTGATTAATAACAGGGATACAAGCGATGTAGTGGTAGTTTTTCCATGCGCGCCTGAAATAGCTATGGCCTTTTTATCCTGCATCAGCATGGCAAGGGCCTCCATGCGCTTTAATATAGGCAGGTTTTTCAACTTCGCCGCCATGAATTCCGGATTAGTATCTCTGATGCATGAAGAATATACGACTATATCTGCACCATCGATATTTTCCGGCCGATGGCCTATTTTAATAGCCACGTCCATATCTTCAAGCCTGTCAGTAACCTTTGACTTTCTTAAATCAGAACCCTGCACTGAATAACCGTAACAATGAAACACCTCCGCCAGACCGCTCATGCCGATGCCGCCTATTCCTATAAAATGCACAGTCTTTCCGTTAATCATTTATAAAGCTCCTTTATTAAAATTTTACACGCGTCAGGTTTGTCAATATTTTTTGCCCTGCTTGCCATGGCGCTTAAAACATTTTTATCCATTAATTTTAATATAGCATCCCGCATGGCGAGAGCCGTCAAATTTTTCTCTTCCAATAGTATCCCTGAGCCTATTTTCTCAAGGACCATTGCATTAAACTTCTGATGGCCAAGCGCATATGGATAAGGGACCAATATCGCCGGTATCCCCAGCGCTAATAACTCAGAAACTGTCATAGCGCCTGCTCTCGAAATTACAAAATCGCATTCATTATAAAGCCTTGCCATATGTTCTGTAAAGGAAAATACCCTGCTTTCTATTCCTATTTTATTGTAAGAAGCTTTTACCTCTTCCAAATCATTTTTTCCTGCGATATGTATAATGTTCAGCATGTTTCTATTATTATCTTCTATCAGGCCTACTGCCTCCGGCACAATAGTATTTAATTTATGGGCGCCCTGGCTGCCTCCTATTACAAGCACGTAGAAAGAATCCGCAGGCCTTATCCCGTCATCCCTTTCCAGGCCTTCGCGAAGAGGATTTCCTGAAAAAATAATCTTTGATTCAAAACCTTTTAGAAAATCTTTAGCCTCAGGAAAACTTATTGCAATTTTATTTACAAATCTCGCAAGGATCCTGTTTGCTTTTCCCGGATAAACATTCTGCTCGTGTATAATCGTCTTTGCGCCTGAAAGACTAGCCAGCAGTACTATCGGCCCTGAGACATATCCGCCGAAGCCGACCACAGTGTCAGGCTTGAATTTTAAAAGAATGCATGCAGATTTTATTGTTCCTATAAAAAGTTTTATTAAAAAATTTAATACAGCAAAGATATTTTTAGATTGAACGGGCGTTATAGGCAGCGTCGTAAAATTCACACCTTTGCCTGATATTATATCGCGGTCTTGCTTCCTGGAAGATGCCACAAATAAAACTTCCCCGATTCTTCTTGTTTTTATCTCCCTGGCAAGAGTCAAAGCCGGCAATATGTGCCCGCCCGTCCCCCCTGCAACTATTAATACCTTTAATATCTTCATCTATCTGCCATCCTATGCCCCTCTAACTTTACAATTCGCGCCTGGCACTATTTGTAAAGTTAGGAGTTGGAAATACTGATTAATACGGCTACGGCAATAATGCAAAAAATCAAGGCTGTGCCGCCATAGCTGATAAAAGGCAAGGGCAAGCCCTTTGTAGGTATTGCGCCTGTTGAAACAGCTATGTTTATTGCTGCTTTCAGGCCGATACTGACAGTAATCCCAAACGCTAAAAATCTACCGAATAAATCCTTTGCCTTTATTGAAATCTGTATGCCAAGCCACACAAAGATCACAAATAACGCCACGACTGATAAAGTCCCTATAAGTCCCGTCTCTTCGCCTATTATTGAAAATATAAAATCCGTATGCGCCTGCGGAAGATAAAAAAGTTTTTGTTTTGAACACCCAAGGCCCAGCCCGAAAATACCGCCTGAACCAAGCGCAAGAAATGACTGAATTATTTGAAAACCAGATCCCTGGATGTCACTCCATGGGTCAAGATAGCTCGCTATACGCCGCAGCCTGTACGCGACTTTAAATACCAGGAAATAAAAAATTGGGATAACAGGTATGAGAAAAGGCAAGAAATATGCCATATTAATGCCTGAGACAAACATCATGATAAGGCCTACTGCCAGGATACAAACTGAGCTCCCTAAATCAGGCTGCAGGAGTATCAATAAAACTGAAAACCCAAGAATCATTAAAGGCGGCATAAAACCCTGCATAAAACTTCTTATTACAGGCTGTTTCCTGTCAAGGACATCCGCTATATAAACTATCAGGAAAAATCCTGAAAATTCTGACGGCTGGAACCCTATAAAACCAAGTTTCACCCACCTCTTTGCGCCTCCTGCCTCATGGCCTATGCCTGGAAGAAGCGCTAGAATAAGCCCTACTATCGAAACCGCAAGAAAAACTTTGGCATATTTCTTTAAATTTTTATAACCATTCTTCAAAAAAAATCTTGCTAGTAAAAGGCCTAAGGTAAAATGTATCAAATGCCTTTTTAAATAATAAGCGCTGTCGTTGTATTGTTCGTAAGCATAACAGCTGGAGGCGGAATAGATCATTACTATCCCTATACATAAAAGTATAGTGGAAATTATCAAAAGGTGCTGGCTGTCTCTATTCAGATTTTCTA
>Ga0315282_10002441_pt1 | contig 34255 bp, 30 predicted proteins | sample YL17G07_20_MG_FD_203693 | JGI IMG/M metagenome (GOLD analysis project Ga0315282, IMG submission 203693) | Sediment microbial communities from Yellowstone Lake, YNP, Wyoming, USA - YL17G07_20 | ecosystem: Environmental > Aquatic > Freshwater > Lake > Sediment | place: USA: Wyoming | collected...
GTCATCGAGCGGTTCTGACAGGATCTTCGTTGGCAACGTTCCTGCGGGAGAGGCTTACGAAGCAGACTTTGTGGTAGATGTTCAAGAGAACGCAACTTTTGGTCAATACTCTTTGACCTTAAGTGAAGATAGAAATGGAAGGAAAGCCCCCATAGGCGAAGTCCCACTCTATGTAAATGAAAAAGTAAATTTCGAAATACTGAGTGTAACGCCCAAGGACGTGTATATCGGAGAGACAGGGGTTGTTATACGAGTTGAGCTGAAGAATGCCGGTTCTGTGAAGGCGGATTCTGTCAGAGTCCAGTTAAAAGTTGGGAACTTCTTCTCGGGCACGTTGACAGACTTCCTCGGAACGATGCTCGCAGGTGAGGTGAAAGTCGCCTTCTTCACCGTTGACATCGACGCTAAGGCTCAACCTGGGCAGTATGTAATCGATCTAAGACTGGACTGGACCCAAGAGGATAATTCGCTTGATCATACATTAACGATTTCTCTTAATGTTCAACCGCAGGCTTTTCCAGTAATACCTGTTGTAATTGCGATTGCTGTAATCGCTGGTGTGGGATACTTCCTTTACAAGAAGCGGTTTAGAAAGCCTCAAGCCCCAACGAAATGAAAGATACTCCTTTATTCTTGGGCTGGTGCGGGTTGTTTCAAAGATCAGCTGCTACCATTCTCGCGATAGCGTTAATTGTAGGCCTATTCGCGCCAGCTTTCGCACATTCAACGATCGGAAACTTGACAGGTTCCACGCCTTTCAGAGAGAATGATCATGAACTCAATCAGATTACCCAAGCACATGTTCCCGGGCCACTGGGCTACGTCTGGCCTGGCGGCGGCTTGAAAAACTACTCAGGCGTCGCATCATATCCTCCAGGATACCAATCACCTTTCACAACCTTCGAACAACCGCTGCAACTGGCTGCAAACTCGTACGCTCCTGAAGGCGCAATCCTGACATCAACATCAGACCATGACAGCGCCGGCGATATGATCTTTGCAGTAAGCCTTAATCATCCATCTGAAGCCCTCAAATCTCTGCCCAATGGAAAGAACGATTTCAACTATAGAACGATCACTCTCTACATTCCGGCGCCTGTCTTTGATAAAACAGGGGCGCTTATTCAAGACGGATTTGAACCAGTCAAGGAGATAGACTGGGATGGGGGAGAGAATACAAACATAGTGACCACAATCACAGACAACTATGGAAGTATATTCGTTACCAGAGCGGACAAGAATGATCCTTTCGGGCCGGGTTCGTGGATAGTATTCATTTCTCCGAGCAACGGAATAAACTTTACAGAGGCTCATCAGTGGTCCGAGTGGTACTACATTCGCATTAATCAGATGAAAGCACCTTTTGTCGCTGGCAGATACTTTTTCAAGGTTTTCCTCAACAACTCCTATCCGATTCGCAGCTCCAGCTCTTCTAGCCCCGTTATCGCTACGATGCCGATGGAGAATTGGCCTGTTCTGCTCGTCAAGGGTGAGGTTGACCCAGGGATAATCTGGGGGACTGTAAGGCATGGCAATTTAGATAACGACTTACTTTACGGTCGTCCAATCAATCTTTCCGGTAGGGTTAGGGCCTCTGGATGGGCATTGAACCCTATAACAGGAGAGTTAACCGGGCGAGCTGTAGAGGCGCATGGTTACTTCAACGCTTCAGCTCAAGGCCACTTTGAAATAGAGGGGGTCGCCCCCGGTGTATACGACCTTTTTGCTTCAGCCGCCGGATATCCGGAGCAAAGAATTGCAGAGAGTGTGAAAATAATTCGTGGCCAATCTCTCAGATTAGACGCCTACCTGAAAGCTGGACCTGAAGTTCGTGGGGAAGTTTTCTCAAAAGAAAAGTTTGGTTTAGTTTCTTGGCCTGGCCAGCGCCCCGTAAGCGTTGTAATCTACGACAGCGACACATATGATTGGGACAGTATCGTTACACGTTCTCCGACAAACCTAACGCATGCACCTTTCACGAGTTATGCTGCAGGCAATGTGATTTTCGACTCAACAGGAACGTCCCTCGCAACCCCTAATTCTCCAAAGAAGGTTGCCTTCCTCTGGGAGGGGCCAGGAGGTATTCCAGCGGTCACATGGGTTGGATCAAGCTCTACGAGTGACGTTGCTCCCAAGGATCCATTCGGCCTCTTCAACGGAGTTGGACCAGCCCAATTTTGGTGGATCGATCCAGATGGCACGTATACAAATGGCGGTGGCTCAAGCAGTTTCCACTTCCAATTTGGAATCAAAGGCTTCTACGGCGTCCCAACAAAGATTTCAGGAATGGTTCCGCAGGTTTTTGCAACCTGGACAGATAGCCTTAGCCCTAGAAGATACTATGTCCGAGTATTTGTGAACGGCTACGTTCAATCAACTGTTGAGGGGACAACACTGATCGATTACTCTTTCGCGATACCAGACGTCGGCTTCGGTCGTGACATCTCGCTTCCAATCGATATTTGGCGATCATCAGCAGTAAACGTGACAATTCATTTTCACGATTTGCCTGGAACCATTGAGAACTCGACTGTTAAGGGTCCAGATCCGAACAGGTTTCTCATAGCTGAAGCATTTGGGGGAGACGAGTCACTAGCCGCCTTTAATTTCACTCAGGTTTCTTCAACGGACAGCTCTATCTCAGTACTTTTGAATGGGTTGGGAATGGCGGGCCCGATGAAAACGGATCCCACAGCTATTTTGCAAGGTGGGATGTCACGGGTTAACGTCAAGTACTCTCTAGCAAAGTATCGTAATCAAGCTAAGATCGCAATTTACGGCGAGTCCACAATCCCGTCCTTTGATTACGGACTGTACATGGATACGTACACAATTCGAGTTTTTATGCGCGGATTCATCCAGGCGTTGCCTCCAGCAACCGACTTTAATGAGTTCGACCAGCCAGTCGCCACAAGCATCTCGATTGGAACATCGGTATCCACGGTTAGCACTCACATGTATCGTGGCTGCGGGATCAACACGACCGTATACTCTGTTGACTGGCAAACTCCGCCAGTTCAAAGAAATTGGGTTTGGAATAAGACTTCTACGAGCGTATTGGTCTACGACGTCGCCTCACAGACGTTTGTGGATGTGATCTATTTTTGGAATGCAAAAATCAGCCAGTGGATGATACCTACCCAGAACTCTGAAACTAGCACGCTACCATGGCCGGACTGGAAAGGTGTTTTTGGTCCGGGAGCGAGCTATCTGGTCACGAATGGCTCAACCTTAATTGACAGATTTGGACCTGACACCCCGAGTTTCATCTCGATCGACCCATCGCAAGCCATGGTTACCACAATATTCATCCAAGAGAATTTTCATGTCGGCTTCCTATACAGTTCCGATACTTACAGAACATCATCTTTTCGTTCTAACCTCGCTATCTACCCTGGAGTCTACGCATTGAACGTATGGACGTATGGTTATGTTCAGGAAAACGTCGCGACCTTGGGCGATCTTGGAAATGTTCATGTTTCAGTAGGATCACTAGGATCACAAGCCGATGCTAATATCCGAGTATTTATCGGCGTAAACTTCACAATCACTATGCTCTTCAAACAAGAGGGAATCTTCTCAGAAGTTCCATTCAACGCTTCCGTAAGAATTCGTGTCTTCGATGAAGGTGACACTCTCATCGCGGCTGCGACGTTATCATCAGACGCCGGAACACTTGACCCATCGTCAAATTCAGGTTTCTTCACTGACAAACTCGTTATGGACAATTCCCACAAACTTCTGCGTCATCCAATCCCTGCAGGAACACAGAGGTTGGACTACATCTCTCTAGCCGGAGTGTTCAGCTACGTGGAGCCGAGCACAGGGGGTGCAGGCGTTCAGAGCGCCACCCTCTTCTCTCCTGATCATGGAATCTGGGGGCGTTCAACTCATGATGGATCATACGACGGCTCTTGGATGATAATGGTTGATTTTGTGAACTGGTACTCGCATTCAACTTTCTATCCGCCAGTGCCTGCTCTACTACAGGGCGAGTCGCCTTCGCCGACCTATTTCCCATACAATCATCTGGGACCTTTTCGACAACAAGGATACACCAGTATACCGAACGTGGCGCTGGGTGGTGAAGCATCGGTCGTATTTGAACTGGACCTCAGAAGCTCCGTGCAAGGCGTTGTGTATTGCTTAGACTGGAATGATGCTACAAGAACAATTAGCTGGGCAACTGTTGAGCTGAAAAACAGTGATACCACGTATCGCTGGTATACGTGGGATGGTTGGTTTGACGGATACCTTGACCCCGGAGATTATCAGGTGACTGTGAGCGAATGGACCGTACAAAATGAAGGCCACAACTCCTACCAGTTTAGCTTGAATGCGGGCACGGGTCAAGTCAATAGGGCATTTACGATCACGCTATTTGAAACGGGTATACCGATCCCTGAGTTTGCGCCCTTCTCTGTAATCGCGATAAGTGTCGTAGCTGCGCTTGCAGTAACAAGGTTCAAGATCAGTTCGAAACATAACCGCCGGTCTTGATCCTACATTGTTCGTTTGGCCAGTAGAGTGGCGATTGGTAGCAAGACGAGACTGCTCAAAAGCAGAACGAGTATATCAACAGCTATCGCGTTGAAACCTACTCCTAGATAGATGATACGTCTAATTGCATCATTTCCATAGGTCCAAGGCAGTGAATACGCCAACGCTCGTCCTTCTGGAGCAAGAGTCTCCGCTGATGAGACTGCCCCTGAAAGTTGGAAGAGTGGGAAAGTCAAGGCGATCTCAAGGATTGTTAATGTTGAGGAGCTGCGAACTCTTGAGGAGATCACTAACCCCAATGACAGTGTGAATACAGCGATCAGACTCGTCGTCAGGTAGATGAAGATTATATTTCCGCGTATAACCAATCCCGAAAGTGCAAATATAATTAGCATCAGTGTAGTTCGAACCGCGTTTATGACCACTGTTGAAGACATCTTTCCCATATAGACCGAAAAGATGTTGATAGGGGTAAGCACTAAGCGTGGGAATGTTCCTCTTTCACGTTCCCTAGTTATGGCGTTCACTATGTCATCGAAAGCGCCAAGTATTGTAATCATCCCAAGCATGCCTGGAAGGAAGGGATCGCCGCTTGGAGGACGCCCAGAGATGGGTCTAATGATCACATCAACAGGCGCGGCTTTGAAGCCCGATAAGGCGCCAGTATATCCAGTCTGAGTAGCCTCGTCCAACATTGCTTGTATACTGCTACTCAAAGCAGCATTAACGAGAAGTGGCGCGGTGAGTTTCGAGTTGTCGGTTTGTAGGATAACGTACGTGTGTCCACTGCTTAGGAGAGCTTGACCGAACCCTTTTGGAATGATCACAGCTCCTGTTGCCATACCTGATTGCACTGCTTGCACAGCTTGTTCATCAGTTTGAACGAACTGATTCACCCGAATCAATGGGGACGTCGTGAGCTTATCCAAAAGAACCTTCGACACCGACGAACCATCTAGGTCAGCCACGACCACGGGTATATTGTAGCTAGATGCACCGAAGGCCTGACTTATTACAACAAAAATTGATATTAGAAGTATCGGGAACATTATGGTAAGTGCCAAGGAAACTGGGTCACGAGAGAGTTCTTTCAATTCCTTTACTGTGACAGCGAACGAGTCGCGGACCAATTCTTTCATATGACGAGCCTCTCTCGTGAGATTTTGAGGACAAAATATGCAATGCCATAGAAGACCACTGTTGAGACGACGACGAACATCAACTGGTTGGCCATGGTCCAAAGCGGTTGTCCGATAAGCACTGCACGCCTAATGACTTCGATACCGTATGCCCAAGGCAATGAATAGGAGATCGTCTTTGAAAAGCCTGTCAAGAGTTCTCTATCTATTATGAATCCACTAAAAGCGAACAAGAAGAGCACTAAGAAGAACTCGACGATTATCACAGCTCTAACCCCAAGTCCCAGCGCAGAAATTATGAAGCCAAAACCCATTGTGAGCAGAGCCATAAGAAGCGAAAGCCCTACAATTGTAAGTAAATCTGTGTTAGGTCTTGCTCCGTATCCATAGACAGCGAGTGCACAGACTATGAGTGCACGCACGGCGTTTAGACCCAAGTCATAGAACGTCTTCCCCGCCATTATAGCGCCAAGGCCTATAGGACTCACGGCGAGGCGAGCGTAAGTTCCCTCTTCAGATTCTCTAGAGATTCCACCTGCAATTTCATAGAAAGTTGCGAAGATTATGACTAAACCAAGAATAACGGTTAAGCCGACGTCAAAACCTGAAAACTTTACTCCCCTTGCTACAATTTCGATGGGTGATGAAACACCCACACGAACTGGTTGTACTTCCAATCTGGGATTAAAGTCTTGAAGGTTCTTCAGCAGGTTTCCCTGAATGGCGCTACCCAAGTCAGCGACACTGTCGTCCACGTAGACTGTTATGTGCCCAACTTGATCGTTCAGCAGTCTGTCTTGGAAACCCTTAGGGATAACAATTACGGCATAGATTTTACCTGTTCCTAAGGTTGCGATGGCGTTATCTTCTCTATATCCTTGAATCAATTGGTGAAAGTCTCCGGAACGTGCAAGTATCGCGTATACACGACCTGAAGCGACAGTTTGATCGTCATCAATGAAAGCAATGGGGATCTTCGCCGTCACTGAATAACTTGTACCAGCTCCACCGCTTCCTACTCCAAGGGCAGCAGTGAAGAAAAATGGAATAACTACGAGCGAAAGGAGTATCGCCGTGCGGTTGCGTCTCAAGACCCGAAACTCGTTAATCGTAACTGCAAGAGTGTCGCTTAGAAACTTCGACTTTGACATCTCACAAGAACCTATTTCGATCGCTCTTTCATAACTTGCCTGTCGGTATCGTTTCTTCCAAGAATCCGATCAATCTCATCTTCTCCACCAGTCAACTTGATAAAAGCCTCTTCGAGAGTGGGCTCTAACGTGTTGATAGCCCTTATCTTAACTCCCTCTGACAGAAGAGTCTTCGTCATTTTTTCTGTAAGTTCATCATCTCTCTCGCAGCTGATCCTTAGAAATGGTGGTTCATATCTCAGGTTACAGATTTCCTGGACGCTTCGAATCTTATCTATAGTCTCCTGAGACAGGTTTGAAACTTCAATTTCCATCACAGAAAGTTCGCTTACTTTACGTTTCAAGTCATTTGGAGATCCAATCTGAATCATCCTTCCGCCGTAGACGATGCCTACTCGATCGCATATCTTCTCAGGTTCAGTCATGTAGTGAGTTGTCCAGACCACTGTCACACCTTGATTGCAGAGATTCCTTGTGAAATCTCGAAGGGCCGTAGCAGACTGAGGATCCAGGCCAGAAGTCACTTCATCCAGAAATAGAATCTTAGGTCTATGAAGAATCGCTGCACATATTAGGGCTTTTTTCGTCCACCCTGAAGAAAGGGCCCTGACCTGCCGTTTTGCTTTCTCCCTGAAATCAAACATCTCAAGCAATTCCTTGACCCTTTGATCCGCCTTTTCCCCCGAAAGATCATACAGCTTACTAAGAAACTTCAAGTTCTCTTCAATCGACAGATCTTTGTAGAGCATGACACCCTCCGACACCACACCTATCTGTCGCCTAACTTTAGCTGGCTCTTTCACGAGATCATACCCTGCAATAGTCGCTGTACCTGTAGTAGGTTCAAGTAGGGTGCAGAGCATACGCACCGTGGTAGTCTTGCCAGCACCATTCGGTCCCAGCAGACCAAACAGTTCACCCTCTCTAACATCAAAGTTCAAGCCATCCACGGCTGTAAAGTGGCCGAAGACTTTTGTTAGGTTATGAGTCTCAATCGCTTTTTCAAGCATTCAACCTGCCAGCCTATCCCATGCAGAATCAGTACGACCTCTATGAAAGCTCGGTAAAGAGTTTGCGTTTTACGAGTCAAATCGTTTCTGAGATAACCCTAGCTGAACCCCAGCCAAAATCAAAAATGAGAAAAAAATACATTGATAAAAAGAGGAGAGCTTCTCCCTAATAGCTGGTCCCTTGGATTCCGAGGAGAAGCTCCAGTTCTGTAATATGCTCCTGTTCATCTATCACGACATGCCTTATCTCATGTTCAAGCAAGTGGTCGTAGTACCCGGCGCCTTCCTCTTTTTTCAGTTGTTCAAGGATTCCCTTGTAAGTGTCGACCGCCACTTTTTCATCTTTCAGGTTCTGCTCGAGAATTCCTTTCACATCCTTCGCTGGATGAGTTTCAGCCATACCCATGCTCGGAACGCCTCCTAGGAGACCAATCAGGCTTCTAAATTTGTCCTGATGTTTCTTCTCATCCTCCGCAATTTCCTTTAACCTCTCAATTATTGGCTCCGCATTCAATCCATCAACTATCTCAGCATGGCTTAAGTACTGTACAAATGCTCCATGCTCCAAGTCAAGTGCGTGGTTCAACATTTGCAGAATTGTTTCTTTAGTCATAATATCACCTGCGATTACAGGTTAGATCGGTCACTCTTATGTTTTTCACACTCGTGAATCCACAGATCTGATACCATGATAGAACTTCTTAGAGAGTGACTTGTGGTGGGCCGGACCGGATTTGAACCGGCGACCACTTCCGCCGCCCTATTATGGGGACAGTCACGGTCTCTATGGACTTGTTCACATATCAGCCGTGTGCTCTTTGGCATCGCCTATGTGGCTGATTCGACCAGGCTGAGCTACCGGCCCACGTTTATCGAGATGAAGTTAATACTCTTATTAAGATTTATTTCGGCGAAAGACAATGAATTCGCTCAAGCGAAGAGACTGGTACGCAAGTATCAAGTCTAGCGATGATGGGCCGGTAGTTCAGTCTGGTATGAATAGCGACTGGTAACAGACGAGTCGCTAGTGTATACGCCGCCTTCGCATTCTCAGAAAAAGGCGGAAGTCGCGGGTTCAAATCCCGCCCGGTCCACCAAATTTCAAGCTTCTCTTTCCCATCTGTAATCTTCCTTGCCTAAATGGCTCGGATTTGAGTCGCAGATGCTTCAAGTTCACGAGATTTCATAGGAGCTACACGATCTCACAATTCCTGTAGTTTGGTCGTCTAGTGTAGTCTGTTAGATTGGTGATGCTGCACTTGACTAGCGCTTCGTCCACAAGCATCTGTTTCTTCAGTATGATTGCATCAAGGATCTCCATGCCGGTGGCTCATGATTTTTCAGGGTGCGGCTCCACACTTTCTATGAAATCATGTAGTCTCACAGACTGCAATGGCGTAGACAAATTGGCTACATGGAATATTGATGTTTCCAAGAAGACGGACCAAGTACAATACGAATCACTTGGACTAGAGCCTGCAGGGCGTTTGTGAAGATGTATCAGTTGGTTCAGATTAATCAGAAAAGGTTAAATATTCTGACTATTCAATTATGGAGCGATGCAACTTGGTTAAGAAAGACGAAGCTGGATCCTGTTGTGCGCCGGGGACTAAGGGAATGGGCTGCTGCAAAGTTGAATCGATAATCAGCGTAGATGAAAGGGGTCAGATAGTGCTTCCTAAGGAGATAAGAGATAAAGCAGGAATTCATGCTGGAGACAAGTTGGCTGTAGTAAGTTTGGGGAAAGATGGAGAAGTGTGCTGCATCTCTTTGATCAAGGCTGAAAATTTTGCGGAAATGGTAAAGGCTCTGCTTGGGCCTATGATGAAAGAGATCATGACAAAATGATGGTTGAGGATTACATTCGAGGCATTTGAAATGGAAGATAAGAAAATAAGAGAAATCGTCAGAGAGAACTATGGGAGAATAGCTAAACAGAACAGCTCTGGCTGCGCCCCTGTGAATCCAAGTTGTGGATGCGTTGACGCACCACAGGACATTAGTAAGAAGATAGGATACACGGAAGAAGAACTTAAAGCGGTTCCTGAAGGAGCAAACCTAGGCCTCGGTTGTGGAAATCCTGTTGCTCTCGCTTCTTTAAGAGAAGGGGAAACCGTGCTTGATCTTGGATCTGGCGCAGGTTTTGACTGCTTCCTCGCAGCCCGAAAGGTCGGTGAGAAGGGAAGAGTAATCGGCGTGGATATGACACCCGAGATGATTGAAAGAGCAAGAGAAAACGCTGGGAAAGGCAATTACAGGAATGTGGAGTTCAGACTTGGGGAGATTGAGAACCTTCCAGTCGCTGATAATTCTGTTGACGTAGTTATTTCGAACTGCGTTATCAACCTCGCCCTAGACAAGAGAAGGGTCTTCAAGGAAGCGTTTAGGGCGCTAAAACCCGGTGGTAGACTCATGATCTCAGACATAGTCCTGTTGAAGGAACTTCCAGATTCGATAAAGAACTCTGTAGAGGCATATGTTGGTTGTATTTCTGGAGCAGTAATGAGAGATGAATACGTAGGGATCATAAAATCCACAGGGTTCCGGGATGTCAAGGTAATCAATGAGACGTCGTTTCCAATCGAGTTCATGACTAATGATCCATCTGTAAAGGCCATCATTGAGAATCTGAAAATACCACCTGAAAAAATGGAAGATTTCGTGAAGTTTGCTAGCTCGGTTGTAAGCTTGAAGGCTTATGGAGCCAAACCTGATGAAGAAGCCTGAGGGGCAGCTTTCGAGGAATTCTATTCGCACAGGTTTTGAACCTATTGGGCACAAATCCTGTCCGGTCCACCAAGGAAGCCATACGGGCGCCTGAAAGGATTCTATTTCCTGACGGTTTTTGCTAAGTGCTCACCTATCTTCGCGACTTCTTTGGCGAAAGTCTGGTAATCGTAGTTTTGCGCATGGATCATTGCGCTCCATCTGGCAGTCAGGCTGGCTAGATATGCAACCTCTGAAAGCTCCTCGTCGGTGGCACCATGCAGCTGAGCTATGCCCCTGTGCATAAGCTGGCAGTAAGGGCACTTCATGTTAGCCGCGGCTGATAACCCCATGAGCTCCCTGTACTTTGCCGGGATCTTACTCTGTCCAAGACTGTACTTCTTCCATAACGGATAGTCGTGGACAAGGACGTCCTTGGGTATAGCCTTCATGAATCCAGGAACCATTCCAAGAGTTCTCTCTATATCCTTAAGCGTATCCTCATATTCTCCCATGAATAATTCACCTCATGGTATTCAAAATGCCTCTTAGCAGAACATATGCAGTTTGGAAGCCAGTAATCTTGCGGGATAGCTAGAAGGAAGCGTGGACACATAATAGAGACGCTTGAGATGGTTTCTCCACACTTACAAACCGATAGACTGACGAAAAAGAGTACACGCTCTGAGAGGCCCTACTTTCTCAAACTAGATGATAGATGCTCATTAGGACTTAACGAAGAAACTGGACCAGATCTAGGCGATTCCTCAGGCCTTCAAAAAGGTCTGATTATGTTCATTGGTAAGAAATCATTATGTGGGGAGGGCGTAGGGTTCGGGATGCCCGCGGTAGAGTATTCAAGTCAGACGCTATTCTCGACGACCGCTAACATCGAAACCACAAACAACGAATTGGTGAAGAGTTTTTCGATAGATGCTTCACAGAGAAAGACTTGGAAGAACAAGGTTCACGTGGATAATCGAGCTTACGATGCCCTACAACGCAGATTGGCAGACGCCTATCGAACAAATAGAAAGTACCGGCGCCGACTAGACTACCTGATAAAGATTCAGTCACTATTAGGAGTCGGATTATCTCATCAGAGGATTGAGTCTAAAGGTTTCGTAGAGGTTGAGTATCGTTTGTCTGGTAGTAAAATAATGATTAGAGTTGACAGCTCCAAGCTAATTGATAAGAACTTCACGAGACTCCTGATCTTCAATGAGCAATCAGCCGATTTCAATCTCTATGAAGACGACTTCGAAAAACTGTGCGAAGAGAACATCGGCGTATGGGAAGAGGTTAAGTCTGAAAAAGCCTCTCTGAAGAACCAGAAAGCGAATCTCAGCTTCATAGTTGAGAATATTCAAGGAACCAAGTTATTTAGAGGGCGAGAACTTCTCAAACCACGCTTAAACTGGGCTGGGTTCTGCTACTCGATTCCTTCACACATGGAACATTTCAACTACACGGTCCAAATCGCTTGACGTGACACTGTTGACTGATATTCTTCTGATATATCCATTCTACCGGCCAAAATTCGACAGGTCACCCTTCAGATTCCCACCACTTGGAATAGGTTACATAGCTTCATTTCTCAAGCAACGAAACTTTGAAGTCAAGATACTGGATGGCACTTTTCGAAGCGAAAAAGAGATTATCAGTGAAATTGAACGGTCGAAGCCTCGAATAGTCGGAATCTATGCAATGTATTCGATGGAGAAGGAAAGCATTTCTTTAGCTAGAAAGATTCGAGGCATGACCGATCTGTTAGTCGTTGGAGGACCGTTACCAACGGTCGACCCCTACAGTTTCCTAGACGATTTCGATATTGTGGTCATTGGCGAAGGTGAAGACACTATGCTCGAGATCGCTAGGAACTTTCTTAATCATGGAGAAGTTAAACGAGTTCAGGGGACCATACTCAGGAATGCTGCCGGAGTGGGACGTGAAACCAAAAGGGCACCTATAGCGAATCTTGATTCGATTCCATTTCCAGCTAGAGAACTCTTCGACAACGATGCGTACAAGGACTATTACACTAAACGTTTCGGGCATACCATGACCTCAATGATATCCTCAAGGGGTTGCCCCTTCACTTGTGACTTCTGCAGTAGACCAGTCTTCGGGGATACTTTTCGATCAAGGTCACCCGAAAACGTCGTAAATGAGATGGAGGCGGTTTCCAATCTCGGATACAAAACAATTTGGTTCGCCGATGACTGCTTCACCATATCCAAAGATCGAGTGATGAAAATTTGCGACGAGATAGAGCGCAGAAATCTGAATATCGATTGGCAATGCCTGTCTCGTGTCGATACACTTGACTCAGAATTGGCATCTAGGATGAAGAAAGCGGGATGCGAGAGGATATACTTCGGAATAGAAGCTGGAGACGAAAGGATGCTGAAAATAATGGAGAAAGATATCGACCTTCAAACTGCGAGGAGAGCCGTGTCTAACGCGAATTCTGCCAACATTGAAACTGGCGCTTTCTTCATAATAGGCTATCCGGGAGACAGTGACAAAACAATTCTTAATACGCTAAAGTTTGCAACATCCCTGCCCCTCGACTATGTTTCATTCACGTTACCCTATCCGATACCTGGTACAGGCTTATACGAGAAGGTTAAGCATGCTTTGAAAGAGTCCTCCGAAAAAAGAGTCAAATTGATCGATCAACATCTCACATTCAAATCTGAATTCTCAGAGTTCAAGCTTAAGTCTGCAATAGTTAAGGGTGGAGTACAGTTCAGAATCAGAAAATACCTAGGAGCGAATGGCTACGCGATACTCGGAAAACCATTTGAGAAGATTACTGATTCAATGTTTAGAATCATAAAGTGATTGGAAGCTCCATGAATAAATGAAAATCGGACTGGAAACTCTCAGAGATAGAGCTATCCCCCTACTCATGAGCATTGCACTCCAATCGGTTATTGGAACGCTTCTAGGTCAACAGTATGATATGCAGATCTTCTATACATCCGGATATGTAGTCACTAAGGGAATTTCACCCTACGGAATATTTCCTACGAAAGCTATATTCAATAATCCTAGCTTCTTTGAGGAACTGCCGGGAATAGGATACCCTCCGCCTTGGGCACTCTACCTAGGACTAGTCTATTCAGCCGTCTACGTCCCTACAGGAAACCTGTTTGCTTACAACATAGCAATTAAGTTTCCCAGCATAATTAGCAATATCGCCTTAGCGTTCATTGTCGAGAAAATAGCGACTCAGGAAGGTACTAAGAAAGAGGATTCGAAGAAGATTTTCTACTTTTTACTCTTTAATCCTCTCATGATCTACATCTCAGCAGTTTGGGGTCAATTCGATTCACTTGTAATTTTAACCAGCATTCTGAGTATTAACGACTTATCTCATGGGAGAATCAAAAGATCCGGATTGTTCTTTGCACTATCGGGATCCCTCAAAGTTATTCCGCTAGTTCTTGCACCACTGTTCCTGCTATTCGTAAAGAGAAATTACAATCTCATGCGGATTCTAGAGTTCGCTCTTACATCCATCGCTGCTTTCGTGGTATTCTCACTTCTTCCGTTCAACATCTTTGGATGGAATCTGTGGAGTGTAAACAGGGTTGTAAGCGACCCGGGTTACCAGTTCGATAGAGCTGGTGGCTTTACCCTCTTCAATATTCTTGAACTAGCGCTGGGTACAACCAATCTTCCAAGAGGTTGGGAGTTTCTAGGGTACCTTTGGATTCCAAGTTTGATGCTGGGATATTATCAACTCTCGAAAACGTCTCTTGCGAGCAGAATGGATCTCATTCGCTGGGCATCATCATCGCTTTTCATTCTTACGCTTACTAGGACTTGGGTTTCAGAGCAGAACATCCTTCTACTGATACCATTGGTAATGCTTCACTCAATTGTAACCCTCAAGAAATGGAGGCTCATACAACTGATTTGGATCATCACTCTAGTCTTTACTTTTATTAATGGAAGCCCTTTTCAGATGTTCTTTCTTCTATCTCCGGAACCTTACAATTTCTTAAGAGCGTTCGATCAGGCTTATATTAATGTAAGATTCATTTTGAGATTTCTCATCGTCATTCCATGGAATGTCTTAGGGTGGCTATACATTAGGCGAACAATTCATGGCCAATAACCAGAGCGACGACATACGCTAGGGACCATATAATGGTCTATAATTTTCTGCCTTTATCTGGCTGCAATCCAAAGGCATAGCCAAAGGGAAGGGTAGTTTTTGTTATGACGTTGAAAGCCTCGCCAGTAAGGTTCAGTTGATTGCCGTGAGGAACGTTGTAAGGGAATCCTATCAAAAGCCACGAAGCCCATGCAACGAGACAAATGCCAATTAGAATAAGCGAGCTTCTTTTTAGGACGAATTTCTCTTTTGCTTGTTTAAAGCCTAGAATGAACCATCCGCCGAGCGCCACGTATTGCCAGATCTACAGATGTGTGGCCATGGATTCCAATGTTGGTTGTGATGCAAATATGTTGAAGATTATTTCGTAGAGGCTTGCAGTGAACGTCACGGTTACTAGAGCGTGGTATAAGGCAATTTTTCTCTGCTTTCTGAACTTCCAGAGTACATAGAAGAAGATGCTGGTGAATGTAGCAATCGTAGACAGTCTTATGTTGCCGACCCAGGGAATAGCTAGCCAGACTTGGAAGATCCCCAATTCGTCCCCGAGTCTCAGCCATAGCAACCTTGTTAGCCTATGAGTTAGCTACATCGATGATTATTTGAACTTGGTGCGCATGACCACTTGTTACGCCGGTCCCGCAGCCCGGCCATCAGCCTATCAATCGAGTGAACTCAGAGTTACGTGAGCTTCGTTCAACTCTTCGATTCTGCAGTTAGTCCAGTTTTATAGCAATCCTTCGATGGGTATCCCCATAGGGGGGTTAGAGTAGTCCCATCAGGTCCCATCTCACGCTTCACAAAATGATAGCATAGAGTAGTGGAAAAATCTGAAACGAAAGCACTAATTGAACTCCATGAAATTAAGGTGTACAGAATGAAAAAAACTGTTAAGGCAGGGGTTCATTCGATACGTAGATGCCCAAATATCTTAACTATGAAGCATCAAGCATCTCAGATGATCGAGAGTTCGTACAATGGCAACCTCTGAAATCAATCGTTTGCGAAAGGATCCTTGGATAATATATGTTCCGCTCTGGTCCCTTTGGCTCATTCTTAACTTCACAGGCGTTGGGGCATGGATTGGGCCGACTACTCTGACACAACTCCTATCTGGTCCATTCAGAACCGATCTGAACCCCATTTTTCCGGTTACATGGACTAGTGCGATCGCTTCGTTCTTATTCACATTTTCCATGCTGGTGAGGAAGACGTCAGCGTTTAACGCGTTCTCGATATCGGCCGCCTGCCAGTTCGGAGCGGCTTCGCTTTTCGAATCTATTTTCGGCGTAATCGCATTTCTTGTACATGGACATCCGGTATTTCGTGGTAACCCCTACTATGCTCTTATGGACATTTCATGGCTGATTATGCCTCTCTGTGGCGTTGGTTATTGGTCACGAAACCGATTCCTTTATGCCCCAATAGGAGTCTTCGTCTCTGGGTTTGTCCTCTGGGCATTGATTGGCTTTCCAATACTAAGCGGTACGCTGAGCTTGTTCCTTAATTACGTGACTAAAATTGCCGCGTTCTGCATGATTACATCGCTATTCTTAGACCGTCAAATCTCCAAGAAACCTGGCTGCACATGAGCACCTAAACGAATCAAAGGATCCAATCATTTCAGTGCTGATACTGGCCTCTTATCATACGAATCCACGGACTTTCTTCGTCCATATGTTGACCAGTTTCACTTCTATTTGAAAGCGAAAGAACTTGTATCGCCATCTAAGTTTGGCAATAAACGAAAGGATACCATATCCAATTCTATACGGTAAACCGAGTCTCTCCTTGATACACGCTTTGGAATAGAATGCGAATCTAACAACAAACGCCACGGTTTCCAGTAAGTCCATGAATTCTTGCGAAAGCCAAGGCGGGCGAAAATGAAACGAGTCAATCTTGCCCCATTCTTCGAATGATTTGGGCGGCGTGTAGTAGGTATGTCTCGTCAAACATTCCAGTAACGAACCGGGGTAGGGCGTGTACATGAAAACATCGACGTGATGCACTTTAGAATTAACGCGCAGCAACGCATCCATCAGTTCACACGTTTCTTCGAACTCCTTCTCCGTTTCAGTAGGTAAGCCACCCATCCAAGTGACAGCGGGTGAAATCTTTGATCCCCACCTTCCCAAGTTTTCCATAGCCTTGATCATCTGTTCTGCTATTACATCCTTGTTTATGAGTCGCAGAATGCGATCTGAACCAGACTCGCCGCCAAAATCTAATTGAACGCATCCACTCTTTTCCAACAATTCAATAAACGCTTTATCATATCTTGCCAAGTAATCAAACCTGCAGCTTGCATTCCATTGAATGTTCAACTGCCTCTGGATAATATCCCTGCATATATCCTCAACTCTCTTTCTGCTCACGAAGAAGTTGTCATCTATGAAACTGATGAAGTTGACATGTTCAAATCGCGTGAGAACATACTGTATTTCATCAACAACCCTTCTGGCATTCTTATATCTCCATCTACAATTGCTGAATTGGAGGTTATAGCAGAAACTGCACATGTGTGGGCAGCCCCTGCTTGTCTGAATGTAGAAGTGGCCCCCCTGAAATGATCGGTATCTTTCTAATTTCAGCAATTCATAGGGAAGTTCAAAAGAAGTCGTGTCGAGGTCAACAAACTCTCTGTCTGGATTATTCTTAATTGAACCTCCATACTTGTAGGTTATACCTTTCACATTTTCAAGAGTTCGTTTCGATTCTAGGTTATCGAGGAGTTCCACAAACGTTCTTTCTCCTTCCCCCCGAACGACAATATCTACGCGTTCATCACTAATTGTCTGTTCGGGCAACAGTGTGGGATGCACACCTCCCCAAATGATAGGAATAAATGGAATTAGTCGTCTGATACTACTTGCGAATTGTAATCCATAGGATATTTGGGAGCCAGTCATACAACTAATGCCGATACAGAGCGGATGGCCTACCCTGAGTTCTTCGTAGTTCTCCGTTCGCATGTCGAAAAGTCTGACCTTGTATCCTCTATCAAGTAGAGGCTTTGCCAAGTATACTATGGAAAGTGGGGTTACAGGATTAAGTGCTCCATATTTTCCAGGAAAAACTAGTAGAACTTCTTCATCCCGTGCTTGTTGGTAAGTGCTTCCTGTTCTTCCTAACAATGGCACGCCAACTTCATATCCTCAATGAGAAACGTTCTTGGCCGGAACGAGGCCATCAAGCCTCTCAAAGTAATAAGAAACATGGTGCCGGCCTCTTAATTTCAATTGGGTGCAAACATCCTGCAGCCTCGCGTTTCCTAGTTTATGACATTTTTTGATCTTCTAGACCCTCACAGTAGAAAAATTCTCTCTACCGAGGAAGGTTGTTCTTCACTGATATAGATCGTGTTGAAGAGAGTCTTACCCAGCCCTGTCTCACAACAGCAGTTCCAACATAGATTAAGATTGCTGATAGAGCTATGGCGGCTCCTCCAGCTAAGTTCAGGTGGAATGATACCAGTATCCCTATCAATACGGAGATTACGGAGAAAGCTTCGGCTACGAGAATTGACTCTTTGAAACTGCGGGCGATCGAGGCGGCTGCAAGATTTGGCATTACAATAAGCGCGGAGACGAGTAAAACACCTACGGCTCTTATTGAACCAACCACAGCTGCAGATGCCAATCCTATCAGTAAATAGTCTAGGGCGGTTACGGGAACCCCGCTGGCTCGAGCGCTGTCTTCATCAAAGATCATGTAGACGAGTTCCTTATAGAAGAGCCCAATCCCGAGCAGAACTGACAACATTATTAAAGTTGTAACGAGTAGGTCGTCGAAGCCAACGAGCAGAATACTCCCAAAGAGAAAACCGAAGACGTTTACTGTGAACCCTCTCCCCAGGCTAACAACTATTACACCTAGAGCCAGACCTGAAGAGAAGATTACAGCGGTCATGGCATCACCCGTTAAAGTGGTTCTACGTCTGAGTTCGCTTAGAGTAGTTGCACCTAAAATCGATACAATAAGAGCGGAAAGGAGCGGATTCACCCCTAGAAAAAGACCGAGAGCTATCCCGCCAAAGGATGTGTGGGCTAGGCTGTCGGCGAGGAGAGATAATCTTCGTTGAACTAAGAAAGCTCCGATTGTTCCAGAAATGATTGCCGACATGACGCCCGCAAGGACTGCTCTTTGGGCAAATGTTGAACCTAAGAGTCCTATTTCCAAGTCTCTCAATCCCAGATAGTTTTAGGGGCGGATTCCAGCTAGAGCTGAACATTCAGTTGAACTCTTGCATGCATCCCATCCACAATAGTGAACTAATCTCTTGTTTAGCAGGGCTACCTTAGCGTTTTCTGGAGGTTTAATATCGGCCTGATGAGTCACGATAATTATTGTCATTCCGTCTTCTGTGTTCAGTTTTCCAAGCATCTCCCAGAACCTTTCTCTGAAAGCTACATCTGTACTCGCGGTCGGCTCGTCGAGTATTAGAAGATCAGGCTGAGCGACCAAGGCTCTTGCGACAAGTACACGTTGCTGCTCGCCTCCAGAGAGTTCTGTTGCCCGTTTGTTTTCAAAACCGTTCATACCTACCTTCTGGAGCGTTTGCGTAACTCTAAGTCTATCATTCTCATCAAGTCGATGTAACAGCCCAGTCCTTGCTACAAGACCGAGGGATACAACCTCTGATACATTGATAGGAAAGTTCTTTTCAAAATAGACCCTTTGCGGCACGTATCCTATCCTGTAATGTTCCTTGAAGTGTTCAATGCTTTTTCCAAACAGCATAATTTGCCCGCTTGAACGTGGAATGAACCCTAGTATAGTTCTGATGAAAGTAGTCTTTCCAGCTCCATTTGGACCCATTAGAGCAACAAAGTCACCTTTGTTGACCTGAAGGGAGATGTCCTGAAGGACGATTGCACCGCTAAAGTTGACTGACAGGTTCCTTGTCTCGACAATCGTTTCCATTTTGAAAACACTTCAGAATCATAAGATTGCCCTAGGTTAGGGCCTCCTTCAAAATCCCTATGTTATAGTAAGACCTACCTATGTAACCATAATTTCCATCTCGATCCTGCTCCACAGTTGGACCTTCCAAGGGATCCAAGACGAGAACATGACCCCCTATCTGATCGGCTAGCACTTGACACCAATGGGGATCATCCAAGTTACTAGCCAGTACAGTTGTTATTCGGTATCTCTTGGCTAGATTCACCAAGTCCTGCATGTGAGCGGCACTGGGCTCGCCTTCCGGTTCGAAACCATAGATTCCAACTTCTGTAATATTGTAAGTTTTCGCCCAATATCCAAAGGCCTCATGAAACGTAATGAACGTTCTAATCCTCACAGAACTGAGATTCCCAATAAAAGCCCGATGCAAAGTTTCCAATCGATCTATGTAATTCTGCGCATGCTCTCTGTAGTAGACTGAGTTCGCTGGATCGGCCTGAACTAATCCAAGTTCAATATTCTCCACGGCAGTGATTGCGGCCAAAGGATCTAACCAAAAGTGCGGGTCAGGAAAGCCTGATGCGCCATACATGATATCTACGCCTAGAGTTGCATCAACGATCACAGTATGAGACTTGTCCATCGTTGGAAGCACTTTCTCAACCCACGCTTCCATTCCCGTACCACTATAGATGAATACACTCGAAGAGACTATTACTGAAAGATCCTGGGGGGTAGGATCAAGGTCATGAGGATCCATTCCAGGCGGAGTTAGATTCCTTACGATCATTCTATCGCCAACGATGTTCTTTGTCCAATCGTAGAGCGGAAAGAAACTGACTACGACAGTTGGTTTTACTCCTTGCGAAGTCTCGATGCCAGTATTCCATACTAAAGTCAGAAGAATTATGATTACAAGGCCACCTGTTACTGTCAGAGACTTTGCAATTCTTCCCAAAGCCTAATCGCCATCAGGAAGGGTGTTCGGAATGCCTAACTCAGTTCGGGTTCCCTAATATTTAAATGAAGCGCGAAGCATAGGAAGCAAAAGGAGAAAGGCCGCGTGAATGCAAGAACCGGTGAAGACCACTTTATAGGCGCCTGCGATCGCGAAAGGATGGAAGAGTATCTTGAGGCGATATGGATCCTCTTGGAGCAGGGAAGACCGATAGTTCGAGTAAGCTGGATCGCGAAGAGGCTTAATCTAGCCATGCCAAGTGTTGTTGAGATGCTCAAGAGCCTAGACACGAAAGGCTACGTAACCTACACAATGGGTGAAGGGATACTACTTTCAGCAAAAGGCAGAGCCATTGCAAAACGAGTAATTAGAAACCATAGGCTGATGGAGCTACTTATGAAAGAATCAATTGGAATCCCTATGGACGAAGAATCTGCCTGCGGTTTTGAACATCACATGAGTGAAGAATTAGCTGACGCGATCTGTAAGAAACTAGGTCACCCAAGAGAGTGCCTTCACGGACAAAAAATTCCTACAGGAAAGGACTGCTCCAGTAGAATCGACCGGTTAGAAAGGAACGATAGGCTAAGGTAGCTGCAATAAGTGAGCCAAGCATCTCGATGGTGCTCACGTAGTTGAAGATAGTAAATGAAGACCAGTTGGAATGGATTTCCGCTGATGGCTATTATAGGAAGGTATTGCTTTCCGAGGAAGACCTACAGTATCCAGGGAACGTAGTCCAGCTTTTGAAAGTTGAAGCTGGTTCCAGAATAGTGCCACATCACCATCAGAGAATCACAGAAGTATTCTATGTATTGAAGGGGCAAGCCATCCTTTTCGTTGAGAACAATTACTCTACTCGGAGGCCTGGAGACACTATACTCTGCAAGCCGAACGAAACACACGGGATTGTGAATAATTCTGATAACGATTTTGTCTTGGCAGTGTTCAAACTAAACGCTATTAAAGATGACACTTACTGGGAAAAATAAACTGCTGCTAAAAGGATGGAAAAGCATCCGTGGATTGGTTTGGGTGCGGATGCAGTCTTAGATAGATGTAGCGTCACAAAGATTATCCGCTTTCTCTGCCACGCGGCCGCAACTCTTGCACATAAACTTCGCATTCTTGACAAGCGGTCTTAATTTTTCAACATCCATCCACGTATGCCAGATAACACATAGATGCCTTTCATGTTCCGGGTGTGGCGTTCTCATCTGAACATCACATGTTAAGACTCGTTCATGAATAATATAAGTGCTTTCAAGAAGCTATAGTCACAGCACCTATAGTTTCCTAATGTATCTCTCAACTTCCCAAGGGGTGACTTGGGTCCTGTATAGGTCCCATTCTTTATGCTTCTCCTTTAGGTAGTTCTCGTAGAGTGTTTCGCCTAAAGCTTCTTTGACAAATTCGCTGCTCTCCATCTCTTTCAAAGCCTCTGATAGCGATTCGGGTAATGAGACTATGCCCCGTTCCTTTCGCTCCTCATATGTCAACTGATAAACGTTCAATTCGGTGGGTTCTGGAGGTTTTACCTTCTTCAATATTCCGTCGAGGCCGCTCAAACATAGAACTGTGAATTGGAGATAGGGGTTCCCAGCTGGGTCGGGACATCTAATCTCCATACGAGCAGCGTTCTTTTTCTTTCCAAAGTTCGGAACTCGTATCAAAGGCGACCTGTTCCTATGTGCCCACGCGATATAGACAGGTGCTTCAAAACCTGGAACCAGCCTCTTGTAGGAGTTGGGCCAAGAAGCGAGGACCCCACTAATCTCTCGGCCATGGTTCAACTGCCCTCCAATAAAGTGAAGAGCTGTTTCTGAGAGGTACCCTGTCTTCTCGTTGTCTTCGTAGAAAAGGTTCTTCGAACCGTCAGTGGTCCACATGCTCTCGTGGACATGCATGCCTGATCCGTTCACGTTTTGAAAAGGTTTTGGCATGTATGTAGCGACATATCCGTTCCTAGCAGCAACGGCTTTGGTAACCATCTTCATAGTGACAGCCCGGTCCGCCGTCACAACGGCCTCATCATACTTGAAGTCTATCTCGTTCTGTCCCAGTGCAACTTCATGATGAGCGATCTCTATGTCTATTCCAAATGATTCAGCAGTGTCCGCGATATCTCTCCTAAGATCTTCCGTAAGGTCGCCGGGAACCAAATCGAAGTAGCCGCCCAAATCGATTGGGGTTGGAATGGGGTTTGTCTGTTCCTTGACGAGAAAGAACTCTAGTTCGGGGGCGCATTTGAAAGCGAATCCTGCTTGCTTACACTTTTCGATGGCTCTTTCAAGGACGAAACGTGGGTCTCCTTCGAACCGTTTATTGTCCGGGGTATAGATATCGCAGATAAGTCGGCATGTCGATTTCTCTTTGGGTCGCCAAGGAATCATCGCAAAGGTGCTTGGATCCGGATATGCCAAAAGGTCAGATTCCTCTATCGACCTGTATCCTGTCACGGATGAACCGTCGAATGGTTGGCCGTTCTCGAAGATCGATTCGACATTCTTAGTTCGTACGGAAAGGCTTTTCGAGATCCCGTTTATGTCTATGAATTGGAGTCGAACGAACTTGATCTCCATCTCATTTATCGTTTTTACAACTTTACCTACACTCTGCCGCCACTTGGCATTCCTAAAATCCTTCACAGGGGTTGCCTTCTTGGACTATATCCGAAATACGCTGAGTCGCCATAGTATAAGCCTTTCATTAAGAACATGATAGAATATTCAGGCTGTTGACGGATGTAGGTGAACACTCTATACTGAGGTATCCAATCTTAAATCGAGGTTCGATGATCCTAAAATAATTGTTACATGTTGGATAATCAGAGGTGAAGTTTGTTGAGTGATGAGGAGTCCTATCTCTTGGACTTTTATGGCACCGAATGCATCCATTGCAGGCAGATGGATCCACTTATCGAGAGATTGGAGGTCGAGACCGGCCTGAAAGTCAAGAAAGTGGAAGTCTGGCACAATGAAGCCAACGCTCGTCTCATGCGAGAGTATGACAAAGGATTCTGTGGCGGTGTACCATTCTTCTATAACAAGAAGACAGGAAAATGGCTTTGTGGAGCTCATAACTATGAAACCCTGAAGAACTGGGCACTGGACCAATAAGAACCGTGTCCAATTTGAATAATGTCAGTTTGGGTGAAGTGAACGCGGTCCTAGATGACTAGGTCCGAGACAGGCGAAATATGTATGCCAAGGGATATAGTGAAGAAGTTTGATGTCTCATTTCTGAGGATTCTTGATGAAGAAGGCAATTGCGACGAACTGATCAAACCTAATCTCAGTGAGGGCCAAATCAAAGAAATATATGAACTAATGATCTTAGCCAGAACTTTTGACGAAGTCGCCCTGAAACTTCAACGCGAAGGAAGAATTGGCACCTACGCTTCTGTTAGAGGCCAAGAAGCGGCTCAGGTAGCCAGTGCATACAGCCTAGGAAGTGCAGACTGGATGTTCCCCGCTTTCAGGGAGCACGCTGCGTATATCGTGCGAGGTATGCCGATAGAGATGCTCTTAGAATATTGGGGCGGCGATGAGAGGGGCAACAAGATACCTGAGAACATTAACGCGTTCACAGTCGCCATACCGGTCTCAACTCAGATACTTCACGCGGTTGGCTTCGCTTGGGGTGCCAAGCTGAGGGGAGACAAGAAAGCTGTGCTAGTCTACTTTGGAGATGGAGCAACTTCCGAAGGCGACTTCCACGAAGGGATGAACTTTGCAGGTACATTCAAGCTTCCTATCGTGTTACTCTGTCAGAATAATCAATGGGCAATCTCTTTTCCGAGGGCAAGACAGACTGCTGCCGAGACATTGGCGCAGAAAGCCTTCGGGTACGGTTTCGAAGGCGTTCAGGTAGATGGAAACGACGTTTTTGCAGTTTACAAAGCTACAAAGGACGCAGTAGAGAAGGCTTACCGAGGTGATGGTCCAACTCTAATTGAATGCATAACGTACCGAATATCAGATCACACAACATCTGACGACGCCTCAATATACAGAGATCCAAAAGAACTTGAAGATTGGGTGAAAAAGGATCCCATTGATCGATTGCGCAAATACATGAAACACATGGGCATTTGGAGCGAAGAGTACGAGAAGAAGACCCAAGTCGAAGCAACCGAGAAAGTTAGAAAAGCCGTGGAAAAAGCTGAGTCAATACAGACGCCCGTACCTGTGGATATGTTCGCGTCGACTTATGGCGAAATGCCGCCTCGACTGAAGGAAGAGTTAGAGTCCCTGTCATGAATGTGAAGGAGAGAAAGACATGCCCCAACTGACCATCGTCCAGGCTGTGGCGTTCGCTCTGAAACAGGAGATGGAGAGAGACCCCACAGTTCTCGTCTTGGGAGAAGATGTTGGCAGGAACGGGGGAGTATTCAGAGCAACGGAGGGTCTGATTAACGAGTTTGGCGACAATAGAGTTGTGGATACGCCTCTATCAGAATCCGGAATAGTAGGAACTGCCATCGGACTCGCCTTGTACGGCTTCAAACCCGTCGCCGAGATACAGTTCGATGGATTCCTATATTCAGCTCTGGACCAGTTGATATCGCATGCAGGAAGGATACGTACACGTTCCCGAGGAAGATTCCATGTGCCACTTGTTGTCCGAGTTCCATATGGTGGTGGCATACGTGCACCGGAACATCATTCAGATAGCCCGGAGACCTTCCTCGTTCATGTATCGGGCATTAAGGTTGTTACAGCCTCCAATCCATACGACACTAAAGGACTTTTGACATCAGCGATTAGAGATCCAGATCCTGTAGTCTTCCTTGAGCCTAAGAGGATCTATCGTGCGATTCGAGGCGATGTGCCCGAGGAGGACTATGTTGTCCCGCTCGGTAAAGCGAAGATAGTGAAGGAGGGCGAGGATGTAACAGTGATCTCTTGGGGTTCCATGATGCGCCCTGTAGTAGAGGCGGCGGATAGAGTGAAGGATAAGATAAGCACAGAAGTAATCGATCTTCGAACGCTATCACCAATGGATGTGGAGACGATTTCCAAGTCAGTTGAGAAGACGGGAAGGGTGGTTATAGTGCATGAGGCACCGAAAACCTGCGGCGTAGGCGCGGAAGTTGCAGCCTCTATCAACGAAAAAGTCTTCCTAAGTTTGGAAGCTCCCATACAGAGAGTAACGGGTTTTGACGTTCCATTCCCCCTCTACAAACTAGAGAACTATTATCTACCTAACGCAGATAGAATCTCTAAGGCGATAGAGAAAGTATCCAGCTTCTAGAGGTTTTCATATGGTTATCGAATTCAAGTTTCCAGATGTAGGTGAAGGCATAACTGAAGGAGAGATCGTGAAGTGGGAAGTCAAGGAAGGAGACAAAGTCAGTGAGCATCAAACCATCGCAAAAGTTGAGACGGATAAAGCTGTAGTTGAAATTCCATCCCCAAAGGCTGGAACAATACTCAAGATTTACCATAGAGAAGGGGACATCGTAAAAGTTGGAGAAACGCTAGTCACGATCGGCGAATCTGGTGAAACAATTGAAAAACCCGAGGTAAAGACTCCACTTCCATCGACCTCCGTTGTAGGCATACTAGAAGAAGCGCCTCCTGCTACAAGTAAGCCTGGAGTGTTGGCTACACCAGCGACAAGAAGACTGGCAAAAGACTTAGCGGTTGATGTCTCACAAGTTATTGGTACTGGACTTGAAGGTAGAGTAACCGAAGAAGACGTGCGAAAATTTGCAGAAAAGAAAGGTAAGAAACCTGAAGGATTCATCAGGAAGAAACTCTACGATCTCTACGGATACTATGAAGCAGTTCCGATGAAAGGAGTGAGAAGAAGCACAGCAAAAAGAATGGTTGAATCAGTCAAGGCCGCACCTCATGTAACCCACATGGACGAAGCCGATGCGACCGAACTGGTCAAGATGAGAGAGAAACAGAAAGATTCAGCTCAGAAAAAGGGCATTCACCTAACATACCTACCTTTTGTAATAAAAGCTGTAGTAGCAGCTCTGAAACAGTACCCATACCTAAACTCCTCGGTCAACGATGAAAACGAGCAAATCATACTGAAAAAGTACTACAACATTGGCGTGGCCGTAGACACGGAAGACGGGTTAATCGTTCCTGTTGTCAAAGGAGCAGATCAGAAGAGCCTACTGCATTTGGCACAAGAGATTCAAAGTCTAGCTGAGAAAGCACGATCAAGAGAGATAGACCTCGCCGATTTGAAAGGAGGAACCTTCACCATAACAAACATAGGTTTCATTGGAGGCACCCACGCGACACCCATAATAAACTACCCTGAAACAGCTATACTAGCTACAGGTCGAATTTACGACAAAGCAGTCGTAGTGAATGGCCAGATCACTGTAAGAAAAGTTATGCCGCTCTCGCTTTCTTTCGACCACCGAGTTATCGATGGCGTTATGGGAGCTAGGTTCATGAATGCGATCGTCCGCTATCTTGAGGACCCCTCTTTAATATGCCTCGAAGCCGAGTGAACTCTGATTCCGCATCCTCATTGGAGACGAATCAAGTCCTAGGATAGTTTTGATAGAGCTTCCTTGACAGCACTGTAGTCTGGTTGTTTAGTGGGATCTTCTGAGACCCACTTGTACCTTACCACACCATCTTTGTCGATTATGAAGACCGATCTCTTCGACACTCCACGCAGTCCCAAGATCTCTTCGTGTAGTACTCCATAGCGTTTTGACACTTCACGGTTGAAGTCGCTGAGAGACGGAAACTTGAAACCGTGCTGCTCCGCGAAAGCTTTGAGAGTGAAGGGGCTGTCAACACTGATTCCTATTACCTGAGCGTCCAAACTATTCAGTTGCTGCTCAGAATCTCTAAAGGAACACATTTCATTTGTACAGACTGGACTGAACGCTAGTGGAAAGAATGCTAGAACAATTTTCTTCTTCCCAACATAGTCCTTGAGGCTTTGCTTCTTTAGATCAATGTCAGGAAGGATGAAGTCTGGAGCCTTGTCCCCTACATCAACCATTATCCATCTCACCAACTAATAATTGTCAAAAGCATCTTACGTAGAAAGAGCGAGATTAGGTTTACGTTTTCGCTTGTTTCCAAACATTCTTTCACGTCCTTGATTGATTGCCCCGATAAGTTTGACCGCTTCAACAAACTTAAATTCAAACTCGATACAGGGTTGCCCTCATGACCAAAGGCACCTTCACTTTAACGGCAACGCAAGTGTCTCTTTCCGCGAGTTTCGCGGGTCTCTACGCAATTCTAAGCGTCCTTCCCGCGTTCAAGATTCTTGGTGGGCAGGGATTCATCAATTCATCTGCATTCATAGAACCAATCATAGGAGTAGTTTTGGGACCCTACGTCGGAAGCTTATCAGTACTTATTGGAAGAACCATTGCTAACATTCTTGTTCCTTCAAGCCCATTAGGTCCATTCTCACCGGTTCCAGGAATTCTTACTGCTTTTTCATCAGGCATGGCTAGTCGAGGAAGATGGTATGTTTCTACTGCGTTACTTCTTGGACTCATAACCGTATTCTTGGGGTATCCACTGAATCAGACTGCACCTATCTTCCCATACTATATCTTGTTGCACGTAGTTGCTGCAGGGGTTCTGATACTTTCAAGTCGCATGAAGTCAGTAAAGCCACCGTTCTTTAAGATGAAAGCAAGGAAGTTGCTTGTTGTACTTAGTCTGGTCTTCTTTCCTTCTACGATGGCTGGTCAGCTTAGTGGAACGCTTGTTTGGGAATTCCTCCTGGGAGAGGGTGTGACAGGAATGTGGAAGACTCTTGGCACAACTATAATGCTGGTCTTCCCTGTTGAAAGAACAGTTATTACACTTGTAGCTTGCCTGCTCGGTGCCGCGTTGATCAAAGCATTGGAAGGACTTGGCCTATTTGGAACTGTGCCAAAAATCGGCGCAGCAGAAATTTGAGCAGGCATCTAATCTGGTTTTTCTTTTAACTCGTTGGCTAGCTGCATTAGAAGGGTTTTCTGTTTTGATGTAAGTTTCTTAGGCACCATAACCACGACCCTGACCAGCTCATCACCGTGTCCGAACCCTCTCATACGGGCAAGGCCTTTTCCCTTCAATCGAAATATGGTTCCGGTTTGGGTTCCGGGAGGTATCTTCAACGTAGCTCTGCTGTCTAAAGTTGGAACCTCAATCTCGCCTCCAAGAGCCGCCTGTGCAATATTGATTGTGGCATTGGTAACTATGTCGTCTCCATGCCTCTCGAAAAGCTCGTGAGATCTCACGTAAACTACCACGTAGAGGTCTCCTGGTGGGCCACCGTCTGGTCCTGCTTCTCCCTCGCCTTCCATTCTAAGGCTTGTACCCGTCTCAATGCCGGGTGGAATTCTCACGCTTATCTTGCGTGTGCGGTGAACGTTTCCGCCGCCATGACATTCCGAACAGGGAGATTCTACGATGACTCCTCTACCGTGACATTTGTCGCATGGCTCTATCTGAACGAACCTTGCGAATCCAGATGTCCGACTGTGTTGAATTTGTCCTGTTCCTTGGCAATTTGAACATGTTTGTGGACTCGTTCCGGGTTCTGCGCCGCTTCCGTTGCAAACGTTACACCTCTCAATCCTTGGCACATCTATCTGAGTCCTCATCCCGTTCGCAACTTCTTCCAGAGAGATTTCCATGTCGAATCTCAGGTCGGCTCCGCGTTGGGGTCCATATGCTTGTCGACCTCTTCCGCCAAAGAATACATCGAAGATTGAGTCGAATCCACCAAAGCCTAGATCGCGGAAGATGTCTCCGAAATCGCCCCCTCTGAAAATGTCCTCTGGCGTGTATCTACTATCGATTCCTGAGTGTCCTAACTGATCGTATTGCTGTCTCTTCTCATCGTCAGAGAGGACAGCGTAGGCTTCCGATATCTCTTTGAATTTCTCTTCGGCGTCAGGCGCTTTGTTACGGTCGGGATGATATTGGAGGGCCAGCTTCCTGTAAGCGTTCTTTATCTCGTCTTTGGACGAGTTTCTCGAAACGCCCAAGATCTCGTAGTAATCCCTCTTCTGCATCCCATACCAACTGGATACTCAACGAAAAAGCGTGTTACTTTTTCTCTTCGTCCACGACCTTGTAGTCAGCGTCTACTACTTTCTCTCCACTTTTTGGTTTCTCGCCTGGTCCAGCCTGTCCAGATGGTCCCTGTTGGGCTTGTTGCTGCGCCGCTTGTTTGTATACTGTTGCACCGATCTCTTGTACGACTTTAGTAAGATCCTCTGTCTTTGTCTTGATTTTTTCCACGTCTTTTCCTGAGAGTGCTTCCTTCAATTCATTAATGGCCTTATCGATCTTGTTGACCTGATCTTGATTCAACTTCTCCTTGAGGTCCTTCTTGGTTTTCTCAGCTGTGTAGATAAGTGTGTCCGCGTTGTTTCTGGCATCTGCCTCTTCCTTCTTCTTCTTGTCTTGGTCCGCGAACTGTTCAGCTTCTTTTATCATCTTATCCTTTTCTGTTTGCGAAAGTTTCGTGGAGGCTGTGATCGTTATTTTCTGTACGTTGCCAGTGGCCATATCTTTCGCTGAAACGTTCAGGATTCCATTTGCATCTATGTCGAAGCTTACCTCGATTTGGGGGACACCTCTCGGGGCGGGTGGTATCCCGACAAGGTTGAACGTTCCAAGGGAAATGTTGTCTGCGGCCATGGCTCGTTCGCCCTGTAGCACGTTTATGGTTACACTGGTCTGGAAATCTGCCGCTGTTGAGAAGGTCTGACTCTTCTTGGTTGGGATGGTTGTGTTTTTCTCAATGAGTCTTGTGAAGACGCCTCCGAGAGTTTCCACCCCAAGCGATAGAGGCGTTATATCGAGAAGTAGTAGTTCTCTAACCTCTCCAGCCAGTACGCCTGCTTGGATAGCGGCGCCGACTGCAACGCATTCCATTGGGTCAACGCCCCGTTCAGCCGAGATGCCCACGATTTCTTCAACGGTCTTCCGGACTAGAGGCATTCTAGTCATTCCACCAATGAGGATCAACTTGTTTATGTCTTGGGGCTGAAGTTTGACATCTCCCAATACACGTCTTACCGGGCTCTCGATCTGTTTGACGATTGGTAGAGCTAGCTGCTCTAGTTTTGCACGTGTAAGTGTGTAGTGGATATGTTTCGGTCCACTGGCATCTGAATAGATGAATGGTAGATCTATGTCGGTGCTGAAAAGGTTTGATAACTCAATTTTAGCCTTCTCAGCAGCCTCTTTGAGTCTCATCATCGCCATTCGGTCAGTTCGTATGTCGACGCCTGTCTGTTGCCGAAACTCGCTTAGAAGGAAGTCGACTAAGGCGTTGTCAACGTCAGCGCCTCCAGTTTTTGTGTCGCCGCTTGTGGCGAGAACTTGGAATACGCCGCCGCCAAATTCCATGATGGTAGTGTCGTTAGTGCCGCCTCCGAAGCTGAAGACCATGATCTTCTGTTCTTTCTCAACTTTGTCGATGCCGTACGCGAGAGATGCCGCAGTTGGTTCGTTTATTATGCGCACAACTTCTAGGCCAGCGATTTCTCCAGCATCTTTTGTTGCCTGTCTCTGGTTGTCATTGAAGTGGGCTGGGACGGTGATGACGGCTTTCTTCAGAGTTGTTCCGAGGTAGGTTTCAGAATCTTTCTTTATCTTTTGAAGTATGAAAGCGGATATTTGTTGGGGGGTATACTCTTTTCCCTGAATGTTAACCTTGTAGTCTGTACCCATCTTTCTCTTGATCTCAAGAATGGTTCCTTCAGGGTTGGTGATCGCTTGTCTCTTGGCAGGTTCGCCGACGAGTAGTTGCCCTTCTTTTGTAAATGCGACGACTGACGGAAACATTTTGCCTGCGATAGTAGGTCCCTCAGCGCTTGGTATGACTACCGCTCTGCCGGCTTCCATAATGGCTGCTGCTGAATTTGTTGTGCCTAGGTCTATTCCGAGTATCTTCTCTTTTTGACCTGAACTTTGAGAACTCATAGATTTCTCATCTCAAGAACACTTCAATATTGTAGATTGTAAGATATGAACGTGAACTTGTATAGAAAAATCCCGTCAAAGAAAAACGTTATGGTAAGCCGAATGTGTCTAGTCAAGACAGCAGCTAAGCGAACAGTTTATTATCCCATTGCTTCTACGGTCTCTTGATGATCCAATGCCGACAGTTGTCGTATACACGATTCGATCCTGCCCGCACTGCGCCAAAGTGAGGACCCTGTTCACAAATAATGGGGTTCAGTTCACTGAATACGACGTTGACAAAGATGAGATAAGATGGAGAGAAGCTATGGCGCTGGCTGGAGGAAAGGATATAGTGCCCGTCATCGACATAGACGGAAAAATATTCTTCGGAGCCTACACACCGAAAATGGACCGGGAACTGAAGAAGGAACTAGGAATTACAGCTTAGACCAATACGATACAAACAAGGCATCCAAGAATCGAGTTGTCCTGCGCATCTACACAGGCTGACCTACTTCTTTAGAATGGGATTCTTTGCAACCTCGACTTTACTAGGTCTGAGCATTTTCCCCTTGAACATGTATCCCCTCTCAAGCTCCTTAAGTATTGTACCGTCAGCTTTCTCCTCAGTCTCTCTCTGAGAGAATGCTTCATGAAGAGTGGGGTTGAACTTTTCCCCTTCTGCGAGAATTCTTTCCAGTCCCTCTTGTTCCAAGATCTCATTAAGCTGTTTAGAAATCATCTTCACCCCGCTCGTCAGTTCGGACTTTTCGCCGATCTTCTCGCCAGCTTCTATAGCTCGCTCTAGGTTCTCTGCAACATTTACTAACTTGAGGATCAACTGTTCGTTACTGAATTTCTGGGCTTCATCCACTTCTCGTTTGAGCCTCTTCATCGAGTTCTCGAAATCAGCTTGCAAGTACTTCAGCCGATCCGAGTATTCCTTAGACCTAGCTTTCTCCTCTTCTAGTGCACGCCTGAGAGTCTCAAGCTCATCTTGGGCCGCTTTAGGCGGAGCGGCTAACTTCTTCCTAGGTTGTTCCTTTGGCAAAGACGGTACAGGCGTCAGGTTGGGTTTATCGGTTTGATCTGTCTTCATCGACTCGGCATCGGTCGTGCGTTCGGTTGAGTCTTCGGACATCTCTCCACAATCCTTGCTTGATTGAATGGAACATGAATCCCAAAAAACACCGAATATTAAAGGATTTTGAGGCATTCAACCATGTTGATAATGTGAGACGATAGATATGGTTCTTCCCGATCCCTTCAATTCCAACTTAGGGTGGATACCGATAAGAGATGACTGGAAAATCTGCTCTCGTGTACAGTGAGGAACTTCTGAAATATGATTTCGGACCTTTTCATCCTCTTAAACCTGAAAGGTTATCGCTTACCTTCGAACTGATCAAAGCTCTCGGCCTTCTCGACACGTCAGGTTCAAGTCTACGTTCGCCTCGAATCGCCACCCTTGAAGAGATCTTGCTCTTTCATACGCCGAGCTACGTGAAACAGGTCCAAGAAGCTAGTAAGAAAGGCACCGGTAGATTCGACCTAGGTGACACACCTGCATTCAAAGGCTGCTACGAAGTTTCATGCCTTGTAGCCGGTGCAACGCTCAAAGCCATAGATCTTGTCATGACAGATGGGTTTGAACACGCGTTCAGTCCAGGCGGAGGACTTCATCATGCACACAAAGATCGGGCAAGCGGATTCTGCGTATTCAACGACGCAGCCATAGGCATTGCATACCTAAAGAATTACTATGGCTTAAAGAGAATTATGTATGTGGATGTAGACGCTCATCATGGCGACGGGGTAATGTACGGTTTCTACAAAGATCCGGGTCTTCTAGACGTAGACTTCCATGAAGATGGACACTACCTATTTCCTGGAACTGGTCAAGCCACCGAGATCGGAGAGGATCCTGCGAAAGGATTGAAAATCAACCTACCTCTGCCACCTTTCACTTCAGATAGAACTTTCATCTATGCATTCAATAGACTTGTTCCCAAACTTGCGGCGAAGTTCAAACCAGAATTCGTTATCCTTCAATGTGGCGCAGACGCACATAGAGAAGATGGACTCGCACATCTAGGTTTGACAACAGCAACCTATGAAAATGTCACGTCTCTCATACATGAAATTGCTCATAGATTCTGTGCTGGAAGACTGGTCGCTCTCGGAGGCGGAGGATACAACTTGTCAAATACGTCAAGATGTTGGTCGATCGTCTATAGCAGACTGATTGAGGCTAAATGCGCCGAAGATATTCCGCTAGCTTGGAAAACGTATTTTGAATCAATCGTGAAGGAGAAGGCGCCTCATACATTGCACGACATCATAACTAAACTTAACGAAAAGAAAGACCGGAAAGTAACAAGCCACATCTTAAACATGGTCCAGCAAATCGAGACTACGATCGGAATATAGAGCGTCTGCAAGACTGTCTGGTCCACCTAGTCCTTCTCAAGTCTATTGAAGAAGTACATGCTGTAGAGGGCACCTGCCACGAACATGGTGAAAAGTTTCGATATGAAATTGAAATTTACAGGTTTCATTAAAGCTGGGTTAAGTTGGTGATGGAGCAGGTCGATATTTCCCTGATAGAGTATGTAGAAACTCGTCCATTGGAGGAAATTCTGAATCGCCTCATACCCAAACACAAGAACGACCAAAGCAAGAAAGATGAAGAACGTTCGTCTTACGGGGAGTGAAAGTGCCTTGAGCTGTTTCTCCCAGCTCTCCAAACCAAATACCCAGAATAGAAAGCTGAAGAAGGAGAAGAGAGTTATCGGCTTGAAGTGCATGACATAGAAACCAGTTGGGATGACGATTTCATCG